>Ga0224545_1000188_pt1 | contig 12748 bp, 13 predicted proteins | sample 714P12024metaG_FD_179906 | JGI IMG/M metagenome (GOLD analysis project Ga0224545, IMG submission 179906) | Peat soil microbial communities from Stordalen Mire, Sweden - 717 P1 20-24 | ecosystem: Environmental > Terrestrial > Soil > Wetlands > Peat | place: Sweden: Norrbotten County, Stordalen... | reverse complement strand
TTATTATGGGAGGAGCTTTAGGGAACCTTTGGGATCGCCTGGCTCGGGGTCGCGTGATTGATTTTCTGCTGGTGTACGTCAAGCAGTATCAGTGGCCAGTGTTCAATCTGGCGGATAGCGCCATTGTGGTGGGAGCGGGGCTGCTGATCATGGAAATACTTCTTGCTAAATCGCACTCGACAAACAGTCCCGCACAGTGAGCCTTCGAAGTTGCAGGTAGGGCCTCAGCCGTTCAGCATCGCCATCTGATCTGCACCGTAGCGGGTTCCGGCGACAGCGCCTGCGGGAGCGGCTTTCTCGATGCGCTCGAACTCCTCGGCCGTCAGAGAAATATCGACCGCGCCGAGTGCATCCTGCAGTTGTGCGCGCGTGCGTGCTCCGATCAGCGGAACGATGTCCTCTCCACGGCTCAAGGCCCACGCGATACACAGTTGGCTCACAGAAATTCCTCGATCTGCTGCTATCCGGCGCAGGGACTCAATGATCTTTAGATTTGCCTGCAGGTTCTCGCCTCCAAAGCGCGGCAGATGGGCCCGGAAGTCTCCTTGGGCGAACCACGAAGTTTTCCCGGCAAGGAGTCCCCGAGATAGCACACCGTAGACGGTGACGCTGACTCCAAGGTCTCTCAAAGCATGCAAGACGTTGTCTTCAATGTCGCGAGTGATGATCGAATATTCAATCTGCAGTGCAGCGACAGGATGAACGGCAGAAGCCCGCCGGACTGTCTCTGCGGAGGCCTCCGACAAACCGAGGTGACGCACGTATCCTGCTCTTACAAGGTCGGCGATAGCTCCTACTGTTTCTTCGATCGGCAGCGAACGATCCACCCGCGCTGGTTGATACAGATCGACATAGTCGGTCCCTAGTCGCTGCAAGCTGTAGGCCAGAAAGTTTTTCACGGATGCGGGACGGCAATCCACGCCCACAAACCGTCCATCGGGTGAGCGCTGCGCTCCAAACTTCACACACAAGAATGCCTGATCCCGCCGCCCCTGGAGTGCCTGTCTCACGAGAGATTCGTTATGGCCCATGCCATAAAAGTCGCCGGTATCGAGCAGGTTGATTCCAGCTTCCAGCGCCGCATGCAGGGTGGCCAGGCTTTCTTTTTCATCCGCAGGCCCGTAGAGCGCTGACATGCCCATGCAACCAAGGCCCAGCGCCGAAACCGAAGGACCCGAGCGGCCTAATTTCCTCAACTTCATGGAAAGCCTCCGCAAGTTGTGTTCGATGTTTGACGGAAAGCAGAGATTCTTAAAGTCAAGTGGATTGCTTAAGAAAAGCAGAAGGGAAGAGCAGTGGCCCCGTTACGGCGTCCCATAAAGCTGCTTGTAGACGCTGGCATTGCGGATGATGGCCTGGACGTATTCCCGCGTCTCTGTGAAGGGAATCGATTCGACAAATTCTTGCGGATCGCGATATTTTCCCTGGGCGAGCCACTCGTCCACGCGATCCGATCCCGCGTTGTAGGCGGCCAGAGCGTATTCGAAGGAGCCACCAAATTTGTCAACCATGCCACGAAAATAGCGCGTGCCTAGCTGCAGATTCACCGCGGGCGTATATAACTGGCTGGCGTTATACCGCTTCAACTGCACTTCTTTGGCAACCAGTTTCCCGGTCTTAGGCAGCAACTGCATCAGCCCAACCGCATTGGCTCGCGAAACGGCATTGGGATTGAACTCAGACTCTTGCCGGATCAGCGACGCTACGAGATAAGGGTCCAGGCCATTGGCATCTGAATGTTTTTTCAGGTCGCTCCAGAAAGGTTTCGGAAAAAGCGCTTCCCAATATCTTCGTGGCAAATCCGGGATGTCCAGCGCAAAGTAATTCGGCGCGGAGTGCTTCATGTATTCGATAGCGCGATCGTAATGACCGGTTTCGGTATAGAGTTGCGCGGTCTCCGCCAGAGCCCAACTTCCGCCTTCGGCTGTCGCAGCTGCTTCGAGCTCGCGCACGGCAAAATCCACGAGTCCGCCGTTACCCAGCAGTTCCGCTTTCTGCACATGCAGGTCGTCTTGCGGGGGGTCCGAGTCGGTTATTCTGCTGCTGTTGTTGAGTGGTGGCACGCGGTCGAGCAGAGCATACTCCGTCACGGCCGTTTCAGGCGCGGCCGGGAGACGCTTCATCCGCTGCCTTGCCAACTCCGCGTAGTAAAAGTTGCGATAGCGATCCGAGAGTTTCTCGTAGAACGCCCGCGCCATGACGAGTTGATTGTCTTCCTCAGCCAGACGGGCGCGCCAGTAGAGAGCCGCCGGCGTTTCCGCGCCAGAGGGATACATTGCAACCTGTTCCTCAAAGGCTTTCTTGGCGTCCTCGTTGCGTCCCTGTCGCAGTGTGAGCCACGCTGCTTTCCAATGTACGTACGACGCCCGAGGTCCGTTGGGGAAGCGTTGTTGCGCCTCGCGAAACGCGTCCAGAGCCTGGTCATACTCGTGATGCACCAGATGCAGGTTGGCAGAGGATAGCAGCGCCTGCTCGAGCCACGGGCTGGCCGGATCGGCTTGCCGTAATTCGTCTACCATCCGATAAAAGGTATCGTTGTCGTTCGCGGCCCATGCGACTTGGCCCAGCAGATAAAGGCGTTGCGCGTTGAGTTCGCCACTCACCGCGGGCAGAGAAGCGAGTATCTGCTTGGCATCCCGATTCCTGCCACTTCGGTGTAGGGCGTCGGCCAGGGCCAATTGCATCGTCGGCCGATCTGCAAGGCTGGCCATATTCACCAAGCTGCGATATTCCTCGGCCGCATCGGCGTAACGTTTACGGCTCATCAATGCTTCGACCCTCGTCTTGAGTTGAGCGGGGGCAGGAGGAGCGATGGAAGGCAGCTTCTTCAACTCGGCGTAAGCCGCGTCGGCCTCGGCGCTCGCCGGCATCGTGTAATAAACATTTTCGAACGTCTCGGCCGCCTTTACGGTTTGTCCCAAACTGGCGTAGGCACGGCCGATTGCAAACTCCACATCCGAACGTACGGGCAGCCGTGCCTTTTCCAGCAAAGTTACAGCCTCGGTTGCTTGGCCTTCGAGCAGAAGCGCCTCGGCATAGCTCAACTGGGCGTCACGTACCAGCAGCGAATCCGGATGCGAGTGAGCGAAGTCTGCCAGGTTGGCCAGAGCTTCTGCCGTGTGCCCGGTCTGCAGGTAAGAAACTCCAAGATAATAAGCGACGTAATCACCGAGGTCGCCCGCATGAACCGTGGCGCGGCTCAACGGATCAATCGCTTTGTCGTAGTCCTTGTCTAGCACGTGCGCGTAGCCCAAGACCAGCCATGCCAGCGCGCCAGCATCTTCCTTGGCATGGGCGCGGGCATACGCCTGCACGCCGGAATACGCGGGAACAGAGCGATCCTGCAAAAGCTGTTGCGCCATGGGCCGCAAGCTCGCCGAGGCTACAAATGCCTGACGCATGCGGCGGACACGCGGAGAAACCGTGCGTCGCCTTCGCGTGCTGACGAAGCCGTGTTTGGCACTCCCGGCACTGGAAGTTTTGCGCGCTGTGGCCTTGTTGGGTGAGGTTTTCTTTGATTTATTGGTTTCGCCATTCGAATTACTTTGAGCGGGCTTGGTCGCAGGCGAGTCCGCCTGTTCTTGAAAAGAACTCAACAAGAATGGAATCGGCGCTTCTGCCGAAGCCAGCAGAGCGCCAAACAAGCTGCACAGGATCGCAGCCGCGAGTACCCACCAACCCTTGGACACTAATCGAACCACTTTTTACTTTTCGCGTTCTTAATTCGCGTTAACGTGACTTCCAGCCAGCATCCGTCAAGTACTAGCGGCTGAAATTCTTGCCCATGATCGACAGGTCATCTTCGGCCAGACTACGCACTAACTCGTTCTGAAAATAATCCACGCTGGCCACTGCCGTGTTGCCGTAGCGCTTCTGGAAGGTGCCCCTGCTCTTATCGATATCTTCCTTTAGACGATCGTACAAGTCTTTGTTACGGCGGCCTTCTGCCACTTTCGCCTGGTTGTACAGCTTGATCTCATCCACCAGCAGGCGCGCAAAGCGCTGCGCTTTTCGATGGACGTCGGCGTCTTCCGCGGAAAGTCCAGCGAAGGGATCAGGGGCCGTAGCGGGCGCTGCGGCGCTGGCTGCGTGCGCCGAAGCTGCTTCCACAACTTCCACGGCAGGTTCGGGCTCTGCTGGAACACTCGCGGGTACATGCCTGGGGGCGTGTGCCGCGAAAGGATCAGAGAACGGAGACACAGTTTGTGCCGCCGGAACTGGCCTCTCTGCAGCTTCACCGTCTTCCCGGGGTGCCGCCTGCTTGCGAAGCGAAATTACTTCAAGCCATGCGCTCGTTGCCATCACCAGCAATTGCAAGGAATCACAGTTCAACTTGCCGCTGGCACCGCCGTCCGCGTAAACCAGAGCAGCGACCTTGTCCTTGAGCGCCAGTGGAAGCATCAAAACCTGTCCGTCGGCCGGACTGCCGAAATGCTGTACAAATGGTTCGCCCATTTCCGCGATATTGGCGGAAGTCGCCATTCGATTGCGATAAGAGTCAGCTGCCGGCCCACTGCTTAAGTCCAGCGGAAAGTCTTTCACCGCTTCCTCTTGGCCGAAACCGCGAGCTTGCCATCCCGACGCCGCTCCGGCCTTCACCACGAAAAGTGCGATGCGGGAACAGTACTTGCTGCCAGCGTCCAATAGGGCCCGCAAAATTTCCTTCTGAGTGAAGCCGGCATGGATACTCGAAACTGCCTGAACCAAGGCGCTGGAACTTTCCTGCGCGTTAGCTTGAACTCCGCTTCCTCGTGAAGGCAGGACTGCCAACACGCGCTGTACAATTTGCGCCTGGAGTTGTGGGATCTGGTCCTGCAGTGCTCGCGCTACAGCGCTCGCTACCACCCGCTCGATCTCGGTCGACTGCTCGTCGTGATTAGGGTTCCGTTCCGCCATGCTAAAAGAACCGTTTTCTCCGGGACTGACGCCCGTATGTTACTTCCCGTTTAAGTCTGGTCTTAATTGCTGATTATACGGCACTTGTGGGACGGTCCCAGAGTACGTCGGGACGTGTTCGACCGCGTACAGCTCAGCCTCGACTCTATCTTAAAACTTCGGCCCCGCGAAACCGTAAAGCGGTTGGGCAAAGAATGAGGTTACCAAGTAGAATAACAGTTCGCGTTTCAGTGCCGCGGTTCGTTGCTCGCAAAATACTGCATCGCCGATAGAATGGAAACCATCCAAAACAAACTAGAAGGGCCTGTTACCGACGAGCTGAAGTTAGTGCGCGCCGCCAAGCAGGGCGACGACTCGGCGTTTGAAGAGTTAGTTCGCAGGTACGACCGGAACGTTTTCAGGATTGCGCAGCACATCACGCAAAACCGCGAAGATGCGGAGGATGTGGTGCAAGAGGCGTTCCTCAAGGCATATAGCAATCTGGCGAAGTTCCAGGAACAGTCAAAGTTTTATACCTGGCTCGTACGAATCGCCGTCAATGAAGCATTGATGAAGTTGCGCCGGAAGAAGCCCGAGCGCACGGTTTCGCTGGACGAGGATATTAAAACTGAAGATGATTCTCTTCCGCGGGAGATTGCGGATTGGAGTCCGAGTCCCGAACAGCAGTACACGCAATCGGAATTGCGAGAGATTTTGAGTAAGACGATCCAAGGCCTACCCCCGGGGTTTCGGACCGTGTTTGTACTGAGAGATGTGGAGGGACTTTCCACCGAGGAAACTGCCGCGGCGCTGGAGTTGAGCGTCCCCGCAGTGAAGTCGAGGCTGCTTCGTGCTCGATTGCAGCTTCGGGAACGGTTGGGACGTTACTTCCAGAAACGCGAGAGTGGAGATGGCGACCAGTGAAATGCTCTGAATTTTTGCACGAGCTGACCAATTATTTGGACGGCGTTCTCGACGAACCTACAAAGGTCGAACTGGAAAACCACCTTTCTTGGTGCCACAACTGCTATGTGGTTTGCGACACCACGAAGAAAACCATCGAGATCTATCGCGATTCCCAGCTCTACGAACTGTCCGAATACCTTCGCACGCGTTTGCGCTCGGCCATCATGACCAAGTGCCAGCAACACAAGAAGCGTGGCCCCGAGAGCGTTTGACCCTACTGCCGGAATTTTAAAAGAACAGCAACCCCCTCAACCCCGCACTCGATCGCATATAATGGCAGTCAAGTTGTCGGGGTGTTGCATGAAGCCTGCTCGCAGTACGACCCTTCTCGCCTGCTTGATTCTTTTCGCTTCGTCCACGTTCTACAGCCAGACCAGCGATCCGGCACAGTCCCCAGCGTCCGCCTCGACCTCGGCGCCTCAGCCGTCCGCTGATCATTCTAGTGCTGATCAGTCTGCTAGAGATCTTTCGGCGACCGCGCCGCGCATGGCCAAGCAAACCCGCCTTGAGATCATCCGTGACTTCGAAACGCAGCTGGTTTATGCACGAAGTGCGTTTCCCATGGGCACCAAGGGACTCATACTGAGGCAAGGCGTGGTTACCCCCAGCGGGGAGGAATTGCAGCAAGTGCTCAATCTTTGGGGCCCCGCCGTGAAGCCCGGAGACCCTGCACGCATCTCTTTTGTCCAGATCAAGAACGATCACATTCATTTCGAGATCAATGGCGGTCCGGTTCTCCGCAAAAAGTGGTACCAGCATATTCAGGTTTCCGGGACCTACGGCCAGCCGGTCACGGGTAGCGACGCGCCGCAATCCAATCCCCACGGCTCCTACGTCGACCTCTACTTCGATAAGTATGTGCCTGAGCTGACTGCGGCACGCCTGCGAAGTCTGCTGTATCCGGTGCTCGACTTCAACGCGCGGAACAAGGAGCAAGCCTATCTCGATACCGTGCCCCCAAAAGTAAAGGAAGCGATTCAGGCGCATCATGTGCTCGTGGGCATGAATCAGGAGATGGTTCTTCACGCCAAAGGCAAGCCTCCGAAAAAGGTGCGGGAGCGTAGCGGTGATACGCAATATGAAGAATGGATCTACGGGGAAGCGCCGGCTGATGTGGATTTTGTGCGCTTCGTCGGCGACGAGGTGGTCCGAGTCGAGACGATGAAGGTGGATGGCCAAAAGATCGTGCGTACGGAGAAGGAAGTCATCTTGCCTCGGCCCGACACCGACAAGGAAGCGAAGAGGGAACCGGAAGAGCGGCCAACCAATGCGCCCAGTCTGAGGCGTCCCGGGGAAGATTCCGATTCTGTACCAAAGCCGGCGGATGGGGCGGCACCAGCGCCGCACGCGCCGCCTCCAGACCTGCCGCAACCCCCCAGCGGACCTGGGGAGATCGTGTCGTCACTGTAAGCGAAATATCGATTTAGGGGCCTGCGACAACCCGATTTACGTCAGCGAATGAGAAGGCCAGAGATACATTCGAATATTCCCGGCCGTCGACTTCCACGTAGGGATATACAAAATAGTTGAGCAGCTTGCCAGCCTGCAGTGGATCGAGCCGCAGGTCGCGTCCCATGCTGAACTGAATTCGGTTCACGTCATGGGAGCCGAAAAAGTAGTCGCGCTTTTTCGGATGCTTCCACGCTTCGGAGATATCCACGGGGATCCAGCCTCTACCGTCAATATAGAAATCGGACCAGCAGTGATAACCCGCAATCTCTGCGGAATGCTTGTCGGCCGGCAGCGGGAAGCCAATTTCGAAGCGCGCCGGAATGCCCTGCGAGCGAGCCATGGCAATGAACAGGGAATGAAAGTCAGTACAATTGCCCTTCTTCGCATCGCAGGCATAGAGAACATCGCCGCGGCCCCAGCCCGTTCCCGTCTTGTCGTAACTCATGGTGGTGAAGACATAGTCGTAGATCGCTCGGGCCTTATCGAGAGGCTGAGTTTTGCCCTGAGTGACCTTCGCGGCCAGATCAGCGGGCAGACCGGTCACGGGACCGAGCACGTCGGGCTGCAAGTCTTGTTGTTTTTCTGCGGATGTAAGCGATATGGGAGTAACACGCTCTCCTGATCCGAGCGCGACGCGCTCATGGCGTACGACGTCGTATTCGATATCGAAGCGTAATTCCGGCTGTGCCGAAGCAGTCTCCGTATAATAAATCTCATTTTCATATTTCGACTCGCTTGCCTTTCTCAAAGGAACGTCGCCCCCGGCCGAAGTGACCTTTACCTCTTGATAGGCATCAGAATGCGCTTCGGGAATCCAGATGCGAACTTGTTTCCCCGCCGGAAGGTTCTTCACAGTGAAGGCGTAGTGAAACGTGAAGTGGCGGGATTCCTGGGCGGCGACCGACAAAATGAACACGAAACTCAGACACAGCGATAGATAAAGCTTGCGCAGCATAAACGGCTTCCTTTCACGGTTTCTCAGCAGAGAACCGGCAGACTGAAGCTGGTTGGAAACGACACACGGGCGTCTAGAGATTGCGCCGTCAAGTGAAGCCGCGCTTGGGGACGCGCATGAGGAGAAGATGCCGCGCGATGATTCGGAGATGCGGTTTTTAGCAGAGTCCGGAAGATCGAGCGCCTCCTGCAGAATAATTAGTTGCTTATCCATAGTCTGACGGAGATTTTGTTCTGGTTGCGTTCATAATCAGGCGGCTTTGAGCCCGACGGCATGAAGGAGAACATCGAGAGCATTGGTGACCTTCTGGTAGAGACGATCGAGCTGAGAGAGACGTTGCTGCTGAAGGCGTTTGTCTGCCGGGAAGGGCCGGAGCGGCCGGCGGTGAGTGGGGCGTAGCTCCTTTTCAACAATTTCAGAAAAACCAAGCAGATGCGATGGCCCTGAGCTTGGACAGGTCGTAGCGCAAAGAGGAGAGGTGGTAGTCAGCGGTGGAACAACCCATGGCCTCTGCGGTTTGGGGATGCAGTTCCGCGGTGGTGAAGGTGCTTTCGGCGGGGATGTGGGAGAAGCGCAGCAGAGCGTGCTCTCGCCGCTGCTTTCCAACATCGTTCTTCACGAGGTAGATCGTCAGTGGTGTCGCAGTGACGGTACGATTAGCAATGCGGTCGTGCTCGTCCGTTACGCGGACGATATGGTGCTGCTCGCGCGAACGGAACCACAGGCTCGACAGGCGTGGGAGCGCCTCCAAAACCAGTTTGCGGCTCTACGATTGGTGGTGAACCAGGAAAAGAGTCGCCTTACTACGGTGGGTGAGGGTTTCGCGTTTCTTGGCTTCGAGTTTCGGAAACTCCCGATACGGTTGTTGTACATGTGGCCACGCAAGAAAGCGTGCCAACATATCCGGTACCGGGTTCGCGAAGTGGTTCGATCGTTTCCTAGTAGCGCGTCGATCGGTGAGGTGATTCGGAAGCTGAACCCGACCTTGAATGGATGGCTATTACCGGGTCGGCAACAGCAACCGGATCTTTCATAAGATCGATTGGGCTGTGATGAGTGAGCTGCAGTTATGGCTCCGACGCAAACACCAACGCAGTTGGCGGTCGGCTCGGAAGCGCTGGAACTATCAGTTCCTGTATAAACGGTGTCGGCTGTACCAACATGGTAGGGCGGGTGAGCCACCTGCCTGGCTTGCGGCGCATGCCGCCGGCCGAAGATGGTCGGAGAGCCGGATGCGGGAAATCCGCACATCCGGTTCGATGAGGGGGCGCAGGAACCGTACGTCCGCGCAATGCGCCTGTGCCCTACTCTACCGAAGCCCTTGCCAGTTAGAATGCCTGCGTGGCTGTAGCCATCCAATGTCGCGACCTGCGCAAAACCTATGACGGTAAGGTTGAAGCTGTGCGCGGACTCAACCTCGAAATTCAAACTGGGGAATGCTTTGGTCTGCTCGGACCCAACGGAGCGGGGAAGACGACGACCATCGAAATCCTCGAGGGATTGCTGGAGCCAACTTCGGGTGAAGTATCGATTCTGGGCCATTCCTGGCGGGAGAGTGCGCGCGAAATGCGGGAGTGGCTCGGCATTTCGCTGCAGGAAACACGGCTTTCCGAAAAGCTCACCGTGCGAGAAACCGTGGAATTATTTGCCAGCTTCTATCGCGAGCCGCGCTCTTCCGACGAAGTGTTGGATGAATTGCGACTTACGGAGAAGGCGGACGCTTGGGTTGGAAAGCTTTCGGGCGGGCAGCGACAACGCCTGGCGGTAGCCACCGCGCTCGTGTGCAATCCTAAAATCCTCTTTCTGGATGAGCCTACCACGGGCCTCGATCCGCAGAGCCGTCGTCAGCTCTGGGATATTATTCGAGAATTTCAACGCGAGGGTGGAACGGTTCTACTCACCACGCATTACATGGATGAGGCCGAGAGACTGTGCGACCGGCTGGCGATCGTGGACCACGGCCAGATCATTGCCGAAGGGTCACCCGCCAGCTTGATCGAGCGGCTGGGCGGTCATCACGTGGTGGAGTTTGCAGTCAGCGAGAATGGGCATGGCGCAGAACTCGACATCTGGCGGGCTCTACCCAGCGTTGAATCCGTGCGCGAGGATGACGGCATGGTGGCTTTGAGTGTGAAGGAGCCGCACTTGACGATTCCAGCGCTGCTGGATGCGGTCGGAAGGCTGGGTAGTGAACTGCAGCATCTGACCACTCGTCAGGCCAGCCTGGAAGATGTATTTGTGCGGCTGACGGGGCGGCATTTGCGAGAAGAATGATACGAGGTCACTGAGGATGCACACGAGTGTGACGAGACATTTTTGTCGATTGCTCTTTCTGGTCGGAATGACGGCTGCGATGTTTGGTGGAGAGTACGGGTTTACGCAGACTCCGGCGGCTGGCCCGCTGGCCGAGTTCGCTCCGCTCGAGCAGCGGAGGGCCTCGGTCCTCGCGGGAGACGAGGTGGCTTTAGAGGCGCTCTACAGCGCCGACCCGGTCCCAAAGATTCAGGCGAACGGCATCGTGACCAGCGCGGATGCGGACGTCAATTTCTGGCTGGGCCTGAAGACGCGAAGCGTGGAATTAGAAATCGTTGCAGTAATCGACCGGCCCTGGGGCACTAGTGTTGTTTTCAAAGCCGAGGTGCAGTTGCCGAACGGCCAGACTCTAAGGATAACCGATGGCCAAGGGTGGAAAAAGCAGGGCGAGCAGTGGCGACTGGTGAGCTCGGAGCGAGCGGATGCGCCTCACCTGAAACAGCCGTCCGACATGAACAAGAATGTCTATCCAGCGGATGCGGACGCACACGCAGAGATTAAAGAAGCCGAGGAGAAAGCTGCAACCCCAGCACAAGCGCGTGCTGCTGGTTTTTGGTGCCAACTGGTGTTATGACTGCCACGTGCTCGATCTGGCGTTTCATCGGCCCGACTTCGCAGCGGTTATGGCGGGCTATGAGGTTGTGCCTGTCGACCTGGGAGTTGATGAAAAGAAGAATCTCGATCTGGTGAGGCAGTTCGACGTTCCGCTGAACAAGGGAATTCCCGCGTTGGCTGTCGTCGAGAGTAATGGCAAGCTGGTGGTGAGCCAGAAAAATGGTGAATTCGAGGATGCACGATCCCTGACGCCAGAAGCGTTGCTCGAGTTCCTTAGTAAGTGGAAGCCGGAGGCGCGGTAGGTAATCGTCCTATGAGTGTTGCCCAGAAAACGCCCGTGACGGAACCAACAGCTCCGCGGGATCGCCCGCCGAAGCGCAATGGCAGGTCGTCCGGATACCTTCATCTGTTAATGGCGCGCATGTTGGAGTTGAAGCGCGAGCCGGAGGTCGTGTTCTGGGTATTCGTCTTTCCGTTGCTGCTGGCGACGGGCCTCGGAATCGCCTTTCGCGACAAACCGGCGGATGCATCTTCAATTGCGATTGTTGCGGGACCGGGAGCCCACGAAGCGCAGGGGTTGCTGCTACGCTCCCCGCAACACGCGTCATTCAAGGTCGACGTGCAGGATGATCAAGCCGCCTTGAAAGGCTTTCGTCTGGGGAAGTACGATCTCGTGATTGAGCCCGAAGGAGCCGGAGGGTTGCGCTATCGTTACGATCCGGCGCGCCCGGAGAGCGTTCTAGCCAAATCCGAAGCAGATAATGCACTGCAATCCGCAGCGGGCCGCAAAGACGTGGTGACAACGAGCCTGGTGACCTCCTCCGAGCCAGGTTCGCGTTACATTGACTTTTTGATTCCAGGATTGCTCGGTATGAACCTGATGAACTCCGGAATGTGGGGCATCGGTTTTGCGCTGGTCGATATGCGGCAACGCAAGCTCCTGAAACGGTTCGTCGCCACTCCAATGCGACGTGGAGATTTCTTGCTCGCACTCATGTCGAGCCGTCTGGTGCTTATGATTATTGAAATCGGACTGCTCCTCACGCTCGGTGTTCTTGTATTTCACATGAAGGTACTGGGATCGGCATTGGCAATCGTGTTCCTCGGTACGATAGGGGCAATGTGCTTTGGCGGAATTGGCTTGCTGACGGCGAGCCGAGCGCAAAAAATAGAAAGCGTAAGCGGGCTCATGAATCTCGTCATGATGCCCATGTGGATTTTTTCTGGAGTATTTTTCTCTTACGAGCGTTTTCCCGCTGTGATTCAGCCTTTGATCAAGGCGCTTCCACTTACAGCCTTGAATGACGCTCTGCGCGCGAGCATCCTGGAAGGAACGCCTTTGATTCATCAGTGGCCACGGATATTCGTGATGTTATTGTGGGGTGGCGTTTCTTTCGCTCTGGCCCTAAGCTGGTTCCGGTGGACTTAGTCGCCGCTCGACATGCAAGAAGTTAGAAAGCTCAGCCCCGACCGCGATTGTCTAGAAAGAAGTTACGAACGAGGCTGGATGCCGTTGCTGCGGAAAGATTTCATCATCATTAACACCTCCCTGCAAGTAAGGCTAACATGAGAAGGACCTAGCTATAGTTAGTTAGGATCGGAATAGGTCAAACTCCCTGACGTCAGGTCCGG
>Ga0224545_1000187_pt1 | contig 12771 bp, 14 predicted proteins | sample 714P12024metaG_FD_179906 | JGI IMG/M metagenome (GOLD analysis project Ga0224545, IMG submission 179906) | Peat soil microbial communities from Stordalen Mire, Sweden - 717 P1 20-24 | ecosystem: Environmental > Terrestrial > Soil > Wetlands > Peat | place: Sweden: Norrbotten County, Stordalen... | reverse complement strand
CAACAACAGCTCACTGTCGAGGTTGGAAGGGTTTTCCAAGGCCGCAAGCTGGCGAAGTCTGTGGGGCAATCATGACCAAGGTTCTCGTGGCTGAGGACAATCCAATTAACCGCGAATTGCTCCGCGAACTGTTGGAGAACCGTGGGTATGCCGTAGTGGAAGCGTGCGACGGTCAAGAGGCGCTAAGGATGGTTGACGAAACTAAGCCGGACATACTGCTGTTGGACATCGGAATGCCTGTCCTGGATGGGTATGCAGTTGCGCGCAGGATCCGGGAGAATCCCGCACTAGCCCCGCTGCCGATAATGGCCATTACGGCCTATGCAATGCAGGGCGACCGTGAAAAGATACTACATTCTGGTTTTGATGGATACCTCTCGAAGCCGGTCAATGCGCACGCCCTCGCCGACGAACTCGATCGCCTGTTGCGTAAGCGTTCAAAACAAAATTAGTCTCAGGGACAACGAGCAACGAGTTCGAAACTGCGCTTCCCTCCACCAACCGAGGCACCAAGAAAGATCGTAAAATGGTCGAAAAAATGGCAAGAATGCTCGGGCGGTTGAAGTGATGGAAATTCTGGAAGCCAAGTTCGTCCCTTCTCGGTGATGCGACAGTTACCCGTGTAATTAGCCCAGCGAGTACTCGTGTAATTAGCCCGTCCTCGTCCTCCGCCGGTAGAGTAGGGGCAGGAGGAAATTATGTCCTGGCTATTTTGGCAACAGGTGGGAGTCCTCTTTGGATTTCTCTGCCACGTGCTTCCTTGCTTCTTTGTAGGAATATTGGTCATTTCCGTATCCAGCGAGTTCTATCAAGAGTTCCGGCCCAGTTGGAAGTTCCGCATGACGTTGAAGCCATTTGAAGGTGGTTCGCCAGAGATTTCGGATATTCCCACGTCGGTGCAGTAGCCATTTCATTAGCTGCAGCCTTAGAGTAAGCCAAGGAATTTCTGGCGGAGAGGGAAGGATTCTCCGCACACCCTATAAACACAGGGCGGTTCTCCAGTTTTTCAACGAGTTCCAGTTGGGCTGTGCCGTTTTCTCATCAAAATTGACACATTCAACCCCTCGAATTTTGCCAGAAATGGTAGCCAAATGGTAGCCACAAATGCCCCCCTCGGTTGCTGAATGCCCGTGAGCATCTGGCACCGGATCACCGTGCGCCGATTCTCACCAGCCAGCGAAAAACCAAACTTTCTGTTCCCTTGACGACGAAGTGCCAAGGGGAATTTCCATGAACAGATTAAACAAAGTGCCTATGCAATCCGATGCCGACGCTGGCAAACGCCGGGAAGTACGTAACAGCAAGCCCGTCAGGGAATGGACGGCGGAAGAACGATGCGAAGCCTTTCGTGAGGCACGCAGAATTGAATACGAGAGAGCCGAGGCGGACATCGTGGAAGAATGGAAACTGTGCGAAGACTGCCATGATTGCACAGTGTGAGCGGGGCTTTGGCCCCCCTCGGCTTTGCACAAGAAGCCGCGATAAACAGGGGCATATTGTGCAGCCCGCCTAGTTTTTTTGCAAACTATGCAAAAGTAACAGGGGCGGCTTATGTTTAACCATCCGAAGCCGCTGCGTACTATCCCACCAATCCAATCCAAGCGGCTTCAAGAAAAGGAAGCCCAAATCTATGACAATTGCACTTGGTTATAAGTGCAGGAACGGGGTTGTTGTCGCCGCAGATACATTAGTGGTCACGTCAAGCGAATACGAATCACAGGAGGACACCAAACTAACCGAGTTTTGGGTGCAGTGCGGAAGCTTTGCCATTGTACAGTCCTCGAACGACGCGTTTGCCACGGCCGATTTACTTGGGGAATTACATCACGCCTTGGAAAGCGCCACTCCATCCGGATACAGGGAATTGGGATTAACAATCAAGGATCAGATGAGAATTTGGAGTGATGGTTTCGGGCGAAAAGAGCCGCCTCAAAGCCCGCTTATTATGGCTGTCAAGCTAAAGGGTCAGTCAGCCAAGCTTTTCCGTTGCGAACCTCCGAGCACCTTCATAGAATGCGACGATTATGTCGCCGTGGGATACGGGGCTGCCGTTACTGACCCCTTATATCATCTGCTATTTGCAACCAGCGGAGGAGAATACGCTCACATTCAAACCATTCTGCGCCGTATAGCCTACCTGATTTATCGCGCAAAGAAAGGAAACGCTCTTTGCGGTAAGCGCACGCATACCGCCGTGGTCTGGAGAGATGATTTGGCACCAACAATTGTGAGATCAATCGACATGGAATGTGCAGAAAACAAGTCCCCCGGTCTCGACTTCCTTTTCAGTTCAGCGGCAATTTTTGCCTTGCAAGACGATGAATCGGTAATCCACACGAACGCACAAGGACTAGGGGAGATGCTAGAGAATTTGGCGTCATTACGGGCGACGAAGTTCCACAATCCGTATGGAGATGAGATTACGTTAACGGATCACAAATGAATAATCAGTACTCCGGTTAATTAGGGGAGGGCAATAATACAGGGTCAATCCCAAGTTCGCACATCTCGTGAATGAGTACGACAGATTATGACAGAGAATTTTGCAGAGCGTTTCGTTGACCCATCGCGACGTCGGTTTTGCTTCGCAGGCTACTTCCAGTTCAAGCGCGAAGAGTTCTTGCAGCACCACCACAAGCGCAGCAACGTTGAATCCATGTCCTCTATGATGAAGCGCAAGTTTGGCGACGGGGCGGCGATAGCCTCTGCATTGCTCTTGCTGGCATAATCTTTGTCTGCGGAGATTTCGGCAACCAGAAAGTTCCGAGCCGTGTTTTTAGCCAGCGCGGGAAGCACGATGGAATAGTTTGTGTGTCGCCCGTGAATCTCTACGGCGGTCACCACATTGGTTTTCACTCCAACCATGAGATGACATTTAACCCAATCATGCTGTTCGCGGGTGACGCCGTACTTGTGATCGGGCGAGATTTCGCTTCTCTCAATTCAGGCATTGCAAGGAGCGATTTCGGAGGGATTTTGCAACTCTGTTTGAGGACGCGGCAGGCGGTGCCCGATGCCGATGTGCAACTGCTCCGAGACCTCACGCCACGAAGCGCCGGAAGCCCGTAGCCGAGCGATCCGGGTAGCACCATCAGCGTTAGGCACGATTACAAAATCTCAGTAGCAATGGCAAATTTCAAACTGGTTTTCGCTCGAAAGTAGTCACAAATAGTCACACAGGAAATCGCTTTCCACGGGGGATGGCAACTTCGCTCAACTCATCGAGTGGGATATGACCGATTCGTCCGGCAAATATTCTGGGCTGATCTTCTTGGAGGGAAGCCACACCCGCAGGGGTTCCAGACGATGGCGGACGTAACCATCAACATCGTGGACAAGGAAATTCCGATGGTGAAGGTGCAGGAGCTAACACATATCGTAATGGGCGAGTTCCAAAGAAGGGGCGTCGTAATTACCACTCGCCCAAGAAGGCTTGACCTATGACAGCGGTAGAAATATTTCGCAGATTTCAGGATGCACAGCAGATGCCCCTGGCCACGAAATACGGAGTTTCAGTTTTCACTGCGCACCGGCTTTGCGGAAAGCGTGTGGAGAGTGCGCCATGAGAAGACGCCCCGGAATCTACAAGCGCGGGAATATTTACTGGATCACATACGTGTGGCACGGACGTCAGTATTTCGAATCCTCACATTCTTCCGAAAGCCGAGATGCCGAATCCCTGCTCTTCAAAAGGAAAATGGAGCTTGGTTTGGGGCGTGTAGCGGTGAGGCCCTCAGAAACTCTGACCGTCAACGAACTGCTGGATTCTTACATTGCGCAGATCGAAAACCTAGCCACTCAAAAGCGCTACAAATTGTCCCAACGACTCTTAATACCAATTTGCGGAATGTGCCGGATTACTGATGTTGACGCTTTCACATTTGACCGCTTCAAAGATTTCCGAATAAAAGAAGGCGTCAGCCCGGCTGGCGTAAACAGGGACATAGCGGTATACCGAGCTGCATTTAATTTTGCGGTGGAACGTAGGCTACTGACTCATAGTCCACTTGACGGCGTGAAGCTATTTGACGAAGAGAAAAACCGCAAGGCTCCTCGGGTACTATCCTTCGCCGAAGAACAGAGAATCCTGATGTGTTGTGACGTCAGATTGCGATTGATTGTGACCGTGCTGCTTTATACGGGAATGCGGGTTGGAATCGAAGCTCTCAGAATCAAGTGGACAGACGTTGACTTTGAAGAAGCAGTAATTATAGTCGCGCAATCCAAGACGGCAGCTGGGCTACGCGCTCTGCCGATGACAGGGTTTGTAGCGTCCGAACTCCAAAAGGCACGCCGCCACAAATGGAATATCCGAGTACGTCTTTTTCAACCCGCAACGCCCGAGTACACACATCCACAGCGTTAAAACTGCCTGGCACAACGCTCTAAAACTTGCGGGGATCCCTCGGTTCCCCATTTACCAGTGTCGCCACACATTCGCAACCAGACTGGTGGGATTGGGTGTGTCGGACACGATTATCGACCAACTGCTCGGGCATGCGCGGCGAGGCGTGCTCCGGTTCTATACAGCACGAGTCCCAGAATATCTCCGAGACGCGATCAATCTGTCGGAAAAATGGCGTACCCCTAAGACGGGGCACTCCAGCGTGCCGGCGATCGGAGGGATCGGTGAGCCCGTCGAGAAGGGCCCAACCCTAATAAACTAGCGCGTTTATGGGGTTGAAAACCCTCAAAGTCCAGCCTCACATTATACTTTCATTACAATGCACCAAAATTGGAGCAATCTCCCTTGGAGGGGAACATCTCTAATTTATTGAAAACAAAACCCTAAATTTGGTGGCGGCGCGTGGACTCGAACCACGGACCTACGGATTATGAGACCGTCGCTCTAGCCACCTGAGCTACGCCGCCATTGTGGTGTGCACGCAACCAGAGAACGATTCGCAAACTAGCGAATCTCGTGGTTTGGACCGGACGGACCAGAGTTGCGCGCCGGGCCCAATCTTTTATTTTAAGAGCGCGTGTAAAAAAGTGTCAAACATCGGCGCGAGGTCGGGCGCATCCGCCGATTCGATACTTGCCAGACGAAGCAGGAAAACTGGAAACTGGTTGCACATGAAAACTGTTGCCATTATTCCTGCTCGGCTCGCGTCCACCCGTCTGCCGCGCAAGATGCTGCGCGAGATTGCCGGAAAGCCGCTCGTCGGCTGGGTCTATGAGGCGGTTCTCTCATCGCCACTCCTGTTCGACGTGATCATTGCAACGGACTCGGAAGAGATTTTAACGGCTTGCAATCATCACGGCTGGAAAGCTCGCATGACTTCTTCCGCTCACCACAGCGGGACAGAGCGCGTGAAGGAAGTCGCGGACGACGTTGCTGCCGATGCTTATCTCAATGTGCAAGGCGACGAACCTATGGTTCGTCCCGAACAAATCGCGGCTCTGCTGGATGGAATCAAAGATCCGTCTGTCCAGGTAGGCACGCTGAAGACCCCATGCCCGCCGCAAGACATTAATAATCCAAATGCGGTCAAGGTAGTGACGGAGACCAATGGGCGCGCACTCTATTTTTCGCGCGCGAGCATTCCCTTTGACCGCGACGACGCCTACCCCCGTTACTTCAAGCATCTCGGCCTTTATGCCTACAGAAAGTCCGCGCTCGATTTCTTTGTGCGCCAGCCTGAATCCACGCTCGAAAAAAGTGAACGGCTGGAACAGTTGCGGTTTCTGGAGAACGGGATCTCGATTTACGTGGCCGAAACTCCGTACGACTCGGTGGGCGTGGACACGGAAGAAGATTTTCAACGTGTGGGGATAGTCTTGCGCAAACGATAGACCTTTTTGTGCGTAGGTTACAACCCGACAGATTAGACTTGCTGGCCCGCCATCTGCGTGCGATCCCACTCTTCCGCGGCCGCCACTCGCCTCGAAATCGCTGGATGTGAATGGAACAACACTTCGATCCACTTCGAAGGCGTACGCTCCGCCAGGTTCTGCCGCGCCAACTTGTTCATCGACGAAATAAATGGCTGCACGTTGGTGATCGATTCAAAAGCGTAACGATCGGCCTGCCGCTCGTTGTAGCGCGAGTAGGCATTTAAAGCTGGCATCAGCAAGAGCGAAAGCACGGTTGCGGTCATTGCTAACAGGGGCAGATTGGCGAAATCGGATAGCTCCTCGAACATGTGATGATCGACCGCATAATGCAACACGAAATTAGCAATCCAGAAGCCCAACAAGGTGATTCCTGCCTGCACCAAAATGCCTTTCAGGATGTGCTTGTGAACGTGATGGCCCAGTTCGTGGGCTAATACCGCTTCGATCTCCTCCGGCGCGTAGTTGTCCAGCAGCGTGTCCGCCAGAATGATCCTCCGAGTGCTTCCGAGTCCGGTCAGGGCGGCATTCGCTTTCTTGCTTTTCTCGGAAAGCTTCCAGCGGTAGACCCCGCGCACCCTCGTGCCTGCCCGCTCGCCCAATAATACCAGGCGGCGTCGCAGATCTTCATTATCCAGCGGTTCGAACTTATAGAAGATAGGAAACAGCACCACTGGCGCAAGTTGAGCCAGCAAAATAAATAGCCCGATGAACAACGCCCACATGATCAACCACCAGTGTTGCGGGAACTGCCGAATCATGAAATAAAGCAACTCCACCACCACCGCCGCCACTACTAATCCCACTAAGAATCCTTTGACTTCATCCCAGAGCCACGACCGCAGTTTCTGCGTCGAAAGTTGAAACTTCTGTTCCAGCCGGTATCCGTAATAATCCAGACCGAATCCGAGTACCTTGCTGATCAAAAGCAGAAAGAACAGATACAGGAACACGGCGACGGTGTAATTCTGAAATCCTCGGCGCAATGCAAGATCTCGCAGCCAGTTCGACCAGCCGGTAACCAGCAGCACGCCGAGGAAAATCAGGCCAATGACGAAATCAGCGATCCCCAACCATCGGTGGATCCGGTTGTAGCGGCGCGCCTCAGGAGAGTCGTCCGGCGTGGGGGATGTGTGGTCAACCAAAGTCATGCCTATCTGAAAGTATCGCACTATCGCGGCGTTCCTGTGGAGTTGGCACAGTTGATCGGACCGCTAACCACCGTTTTGAACGAAGCTCGCAGCGGCGGTGAGTATTTCCGTCACCAGTTCCGGCGAGGAGGCCTCCGCGTACGCACGCAGCAGAGGCTCGGTCCCGGAGGTCCGAAAAAGAATCCAGGCTTCCGCTCCCCTGCCATTGGTCGGCGCATCGAGAAAAAACTTGATGCCATCGAGGTTTTCTTTCTTCAGCACTCGATAGCGGCCAAAACTCTGCGTGCTCTCCGCTCCGGCCCGTTGAATCGCATTCTGCTTGATCTCTTCCGCAATGTGCATATCGCGCCGTCCGTAATAATGCGCGCCAAACTCGCGTTGCAGGTCCGCCACCAACTGGCCGAGCGGCTTGCCTTCTTCCGCAATCACATTGGCCAGCATCAGGCAATTCAGCACACCGTCGCGCTCCGGCAGGAATCGTGAATAGCCAATCCCTCCGGATTCTTCCCCGCCAATCAGGATGTCGTGCTCCATCATCAAGTCTGCGGTGTACTTGAATCCAATTTTTGTTTCGTGAAGCTTGCGGCCGTGCTTGGCGGCAATCCGGTCGAGCATGTGGGTTGTGTTGAAGGCCCGCACCACGTCGCCGGACCACCTCTTTCGCTCCAGCAGCCATCGCAAAAGTACGCAGAAAATCTTGTGCGAGTCCACAAAGCTGCCGTCTTCCGCGACCGCGCCGATGCGGTCGGCATCACCATCAGTGGCCAATCCCGCATCACATTTCTCTCTCACAACCGTTTGCTGCAAGAGCGTAATGTGCGGCTCGATGGGCTCGGGATTAATGTCTGGAAAAAGAGGGTTCACTTCCTGTCGGATCGCGACATGCGGAACGCCGTATTCCTGGAAAATTCCGGTAAGTATGCCGCGTCCCGAACCGTACATCGAATCAATCGCGACCTTAAAGTTCGCTTTGCCAATTAACCCCATATCGGCGAAACGGCAAACCGCAGCAATGTAGTGCGTCTTTAGATCAACTTCCTCAATTTCTGCTCTCTCCCCGCGCGGCGCAGCGTCCTGGCGCAACTCCTCTTCCACCCGCTTCATGATGCCCGGAGTTGCGGATCCGCCGAACTTTCCCTTGAACTTCACTCCATTCCAGTTCCACGGATTGTGGCTGGACGTGATCATCACTCCGCCGGCAGCGCCTTCGTGCTTAACGGCGTAGGATAGGGCTGGCGTGGGCGTGTAATCGTTCGCCAACTTTACTGGAATGCCGCCGGCCGCAATCACATCGGCGGCAACTTGCGCGGCCCGCTGCGAGGCAAAACGTGTGTCGTAGCCAACGAAGACGCCTCGCTTGGCGTCCTCGTATTTCAACACGTAGGAAGCGATCGCACCGGCGACTCGCCGCACATTGTCGAACGTGAAGTCGTCGGCAATGATGCCTCGCCAACCGTCTGTTCCAAATTTGATCTCTTGAGCCATGGAAGTTCAGTTTCCAGTAGTGGTCAGTATTCACGGCGGTGTTTGTGGCCACTGGTCACTGCCCACTTTCTTACGTCAGCTTGTGCAGTTTCTTCTCGTCCAGATGCTTTACGACTTTACCAACATCCTGCGCGTGCTGCCGCGTTGTAATCAGCAAGGCATCCGGCGTATCGACTACCACCAGATCGCTCACCCCTACGACGGCAACAAACTTGTTCGGCGCATGTACGTAATTGCCCTTCGAGTTCAGGATAAATACGCCCGCGCCATCAATAATATTTCCTTCAATCGATTTACTCTTCCCAGCCTGATGCTCGTGGAGCGCGGTCCAGGAGCCGAGGTCGTTCCAGCCAAAATCCGCGGGGAGGCAGAAAATGTTCCCTGCCTGTTCGCCCTTCGCTGAACGGGGTTCGAGAATCGCGTAGTCGACGCTGATATTTTCGCACTTGGGATAGAGCCTGTGAAAAATGCTGGCAAATGCGCGCGTGCCAAAGGCAGCGGCAATCTCCTCCAACAGCGGCGCGGTCTTAGGAAGATGTTCGCGCAACGCATTCGCCAGTGTGCGGGCGCTCCACAAAAACATTCCACTATTCCAGAAATAATTTCCCGCAGCGACGAACGCAGACGCAGTCTCCAAAGTAGGTTTCTCGGTAAAGCGACGCACGCGCAATGCCTCGCCAAATCGGCCTCCCGCCTCAATATAGCCATATCCCGTCTCTGCCCGATTGGGCCGGATGCCAAGGACTACAATGTTTTCACCTGCCGCCGCGATTTCTACGCCACCTTGAATCGTCGACCGGTAACTTTTCTCGTCACCGATCACATGGTCGGAAGGGAACATTCCGATCACCGCATCGGGATGCTGGCGTAACAAAATAAATGCTGCGAGACCAATCGCGGGCGCTGTGTTGCGTCCAACCGGCTCGGCGATGGCCTGCTCTTTCGGTAACTTTGCAAGCTGTTTCAAGACAGCAGGCCGAAGGTCATCGTTGGTAATGATCCAGAATCGCTTTGACGAAGCGAGTGGCAGCAGTCGCGACATCGTTTGCTGGATCATGGTCCTCTCGCCATCGAGCGCCAGCAGTTGCTTCGCGCGCTTCCTCCGGCTCAAGGGCCAGAACCGCGTACCACGGCCGCCGGCGAGAATCACAGGATAGAAGTTTGAATTCTTAGCCAAGTTCTTAAGATATCAGTTCAGTACAGTCGCGTCTCGGGCTCTGCTACCGCGGCACCGGGCACTCGCGATCTTAGAAATTCAAGCGTCCACTGCGGTCGCACCGTAAACCGCTCCACGGATGCCGGGACTATTACCGCGTCACCCTTTGCCATCGTCACCGGCTCCGCTCCCGCCGACTCCACCAGGCCGCAACCCTCGAGCGCCACCAGGATCTCGGCTGAACTCTTGCCGGATTCGTCGAGCGTGCTCAGTTCCTGCGCGTTCTTCATCTCAAACATGTCTACAGCAAAATAAGGAGCGGCTACCAGCGAAGCGACCCGATTGTTGTTTCGAAGCTGGGACGGAGCCGCTCTGATTACTTTGCCCGAAGAAACGTTAGTCTTCACCGCTGCCAAACCTTCCTTCAGATGCAGCTCGCGCGGTCGTCCATAATCATACAAACGGTAGGTAGTATCCGATTGCTGTTGCGTCTCCACGATCACCGAGCCCGGTCCCAGAGTATGTACGGTCCCGCCGGAAACGTAAATCATGTCCCCGGTGTATACGTTCAGCCAGTTGAGCAATTCCTCGGCACAGTTTTCCTGAATCGCCTTCTCCAGTTGAGCGACGGTTGCGCCCGGCTTCAAGCCTAAGCCGATCTGTGCTCCAGGCTTCGCATGCGCCACGTACCAACATTCCGTCTTGCCCCATGGCTGGTTGACGTGGCGAGCCTGCTCGTCATCGGGATGAACCTGTACCGATAGTTTTTCATGAGGGAAGAGAAACTTGAGCAGCAACGGGAAACGCTGGGCATCTCGTGCGGCATCGCCAACCAACTCCCGCTGATACCGCTCACTGACTTCTGCCAGCGTCTGTCCGGCGAGTGGACCGTTGGCCACTTTGCAATCATCGCCCGTGAGCCACGCTTCGCCAATCTTTTCTCCGAACCGGTGATTGGGATAAATCGGCGAAAGATCCAGCGCCCCCCAGGGACGCGGGTCGAATCGCGGAAGCATCAATAGTGGATAGAGGGTGCCCATGAAAATCTATGCGATAAAAAAGGCCGTTCGCGAACAAACGGCCCCAGCCGGACGGTCAGCCCTTGCAATCACAGCGCGGCAAAGAACTTTCGCATTCGTTCCAGTCCGCGATCCAACTCCGCCTTCGATGTCGCATAGGATACGCGGATGTGCTCGCCGGTTCCGAATCCTTCTCCCGGCACCGTGGCCACATGCGCTTCCCGCAACAACTTTCCAGCCACGTCGGAAGCCGATTTCACCCCGCTGCGTCCGAAGAACGCTGAAATATTGGGATACGCGTAAAACGCGCCCTCCGGCAAAGTGCAGGTTACTCCAGGAATTGAGCGCAGTCCTTTCACGACGTGATCACGCAACTGTATATATTCTTTGCGCATTTGCTCGACACAGTCCTGCGGGCCTCTCAGCGCCGCCCCGGCGGCCTTCTGCACAATCGAAGTCGGGTTCGAGGTCGATTGGCTCTGCAACTTCGACATTGCGCTCACCACGGCAGCCGGACCAAGCGCGTAGCCCATACGCCACCCAGTCATGGCGTAAGTTTTCGAGAGCGAACCAAGCACAACGAGGCGCTCTTTATAATCGCGCAAAGATCCCACGGAAAAATTCTTGCCAGTGTAATTAAGATAAACGTAGCACTCATCGGAAAGAACCCAGATTCCGCGCTCATGCGCCAGGCGCACAACCTGCGTCAGGTCTTCCGCACTCATTACGGCGCCTGAAGGATTCGAAGGAGAATTCAGGATGATGACCTTCGTCCGCGGCGTGATCAGCCTCGCTACCATCTCCGCAGTGACTCTGAATCCTTGCGTTTCATCCGACTCCAGCAGCACACACTGGCCCCCGGCGTAGCGCACAATGTCCTTGAACGAAACCCAGTAAGGCACCGGAAGAATCACTTCATCGCCATGATCCACCAGCACCTGAATGGCATTGAAAAGCGCGTGTTTGCCGCCGGTGGACGCGATCACCTCTTCGCGGCGATAGTCAGAATCGAAGTCGACCGCATGACGGTGCACAATAGCATCGCGCAATTCGGCAGTGCCGGGGACCGCCGTGTATTTCGTAAAGTTGCCCTGAATCGCCGCGATGGCTGCATCCTTGATGTGCTGCGGCGTGGGAAAATGCGGCTCGCCGGCGCCAAAGTCCACCACGTCGATGCCTTGCGTACGCAGTTTGTCCGCCTCCGCTACCACAGCCATGGTGGCGGAGGGCTCGATACGGTTGATTCGATCGGTGAGACGCAGCGCTTCCGTGATCGCGGTCGTCATGGTTTTCTTTTCCTTTCTCTTCTCGAGGGCTTACGAGCCGCGGTTTCCTGCATCTCGTCGTGGAATCTGTATGCGGGCTCGAGTTTTTCGCGGAGCTTCTGCTCCACGAATTCAGGGACGAGTCCCTTCACCGGGCCGCCGATCTGCGCCACCTCGCGCACCAGACGCGAACTGACATAGGAATATTTGTCGGCGGGCATCATGAATACCGTCTCCAGCGTGGGCTCCAGCTTGCGGTTCATCAGCGCCATCTGTAATTCATATTCGTAGTCGCTTACCGCCCGAATGCCGCGCAACACGCAAGTCGCGTTGATCGACTTCGCGTACTCGACCATCAACCCGTGAAAAGCTTCGATGCGGACATTTCTTAAATGTGCGGTGAGCGTCTTGAGCATCTCAAGACGCTCCGTCAGGCTGAACATCGGGATCTTTTCCGAATTCTTCAGAATGCCCACCACCAGTTCTTCGAAAATCTTGGCCCCTCGCTCAATCAGATCGAGGTGCCCGTTGGTAGGTGGGTCGAACGAACCGGGATAAAGCGCGCTGACTTGTTTCAATGGTCCTCGCAGGAAGCGCCAGTGCAAGTTAATAAGGGATTCTATTCGGGCAGGAGTGAGGATGGCAATTGGGAAGGGAGTGGCATGTAAATGCTCCAAGATAATGTCACCCCATAACCGCAACGAGACTTTGTCACCCTCTAAGGATGGTAACAATGAGTCAGAAAGAGTTCCAACGGGTGAAAGTGATTGAGAATGCAGCGGGCGGGAGGCTGAGCGTACGCGAAGCCTCCCGTCTGCTGCAACTGAGTGAACGCCAGGTGCAGCGCCTCAAACGCCGCT
>Ga0224545_1000186_pt1 | contig 12809 bp, 11 predicted proteins | sample 714P12024metaG_FD_179906 | JGI IMG/M metagenome (GOLD analysis project Ga0224545, IMG submission 179906) | Peat soil microbial communities from Stordalen Mire, Sweden - 717 P1 20-24 | ecosystem: Environmental > Terrestrial > Soil > Wetlands > Peat | place: Sweden: Norrbotten County, Stordalen... | reverse complement strand
GCTAGGCGAGTCGGTGATCGGCGAGATTGAACTGGCAGCCCAGTTCTTGCCGGGACCGATTGTGGCCATCACAGGATCGAACGGAAAGACTACGACTACAACTCTGACGGGAGAAATTCTGGCGGCGGGCGGATTGCCGACGCTGGTGGGTGGAAACATTGGCGCTCCGGCGATTACGCTAGCCGAGCGGGCAAAGCCGGAGACCGCGATTGTGCTTGAGATTTCCAGCTTCCAGTTGGAAACCATACAGACGTTTCGGCCGAAGGTCGCCGTGATCTTGAATGTGACGCCGGACCATCTGGATCGTCATGGGACGCTCGAAGTCTACGTGAACGCTAAGGCCCGTATCTTCGAAAACCAGCGGGCCGGCGATTTTGCCGTGTTGAATGCCGATGATCCTATCTGTGTGGCGATGGCGGCGCGGACTCAAGCGCGGGTGTTTTGGTTCAGCCGGCAGAAGGAAGTGAAGCAAGGAGCTTGGGTTCACGACGGAGGTATTTTTTTCCGCGCCGGGGAGCGACAAAGCGAAATCATGTTGGTTTCTGAGATTCCCCTGAAGGGCGCGCACAATCTGGAGAACGTGTTGGCGGGGGTGTGCGCGGGCGCGTTGATGGGATGCGAACCCACAAAGATCCGGCAGGCGGTGCTGCACTTCAAGGCCGTCGAGCACCGGCTGGAATTTGTCGCGACGATCCGCGGCGTCGATTACTACAACGATTCGAAGGCCACGAATGTGGATGCGACCATCAAGGCGCTGGAGTCGTTCCCGGCGAACATCCACCTCATTCTGGGCGGCAAGGACAAGGGAAGCGACTACACCGTGCTCAATGATTTGCTGGGGCAACGGGTGAAGCGAGTGTATACGATCGGTGCGGCGGCGGCAAAGATCGAGTCGCAGATCGCTTCTTCGAAGGTCGGGCATGTTGAAGTCGTGCATGCTGAGACCTTGGAGAACGCGATCCGCAAGGCGAATTCTGTGGCGCAGCCGGGTGATGTGGTTTTGCTGGCTCCGGCGTGCGCGAGCTTCGATCAATTCAAGAACTATGAACAGCGCGGGCAGTTGTTCAAGGAGATTGTGCTGGGGCTGGGGTGATCGGAACGGTCAACCGAATCGTGCCGTCCCTGGCGGGACTCGGTTCCCGCTTCCGACCCAACCCACGACTTACGTCCTCGGCGAACCTATGCCGCCGCTCCGCGGCCGGAGTGCGCCAGTCCGGCCTGTGCCTTCGCCTGACGCGCCCGAACCAAGACAATCAACAATCAAAAATCAGCAATCGGCAATTCCTTCTCCGCGTCTCGGCGACTCCATGGTGAAATGAAGTTCCCATGGCAAAGCGAGTGAGCGTGGACCGCTGGCTGTTTACGGCCACGATGCTGCTGGTGTTTGTAGGGCTGGTGATGGTGTTTTCTGCCTCGGCAGTAATGGCGCGGGAGCGGTTTGGATCGCCCTATGCATTCCTGTTGAAGCAGTTGGTCTGGGCTTCGGCGGGCATCGTAGCGATGGTGATCACGATGCGCGTGGACTACCGGCGTTACAAGCATCCGGCTCTGGTTTTTTCACTGCTTGGACTCACTACGCTGCTGCTGATTTCGGTTTTTTTTCTCGATCGCTCGCACCATACGCATCGCTGGATTCACGCGGGCGGTTTTTCGTTTCAACCCTCGGAGTTGGCTAAACCTGTCCTGATTCTCTTTCTGGCGTATTTTCTCGAAGGCCGCGTCCGGACGATGGATGACTGGCGGAAGACGCTGATGCCGGCGGCAGCACCCGTCTTAATGCTGCTTGGATTAATTGTCTTGCAGCCCGATCTGGGCACTGGCATCGCTTGCGCGGGAATCGTCGCTTGCATCCTGTATGTAGCGGGGATGCGCTTGCGATATTTCGGGTATGCGTTTGGGGCGTTGTTGCTGCCGCTGTATTTTCTGATTTTCCATGTCAGCTTCCGGCGCGACCGCATTCTGGCTTTTCTGAATCCTTATGCCGAGCGGCAGAAGGCTGGATTTCACTTGATTCAATCGCTGATCGCGGTCGGTACCGGCGGCATAACCGGAACCGGCCTGATGGAAGGCAAACAGAAACTTTTTTATCTACCGGAACCACACACTGATTTTATCTTTGCCGTGACGGCGGAAGAACTGGGTTTGGTGGGTGCGCTGTTTGTGGTCACGCTGTTTGCCGTCTTTCTGTGGCGCGGAATGCGGGTTTCGTGGCGGACAGAAGACGTGTTCGGGCGATACCTGGCGGTAGGGATCACCGGCATGGTGGTGCTGCAGGCGTTCATCAACATTAGCGTGGTACTGGGCATGATGCCGACCAAAGGCATTCCGCTGCCGCTGGTGTCGTACGGAGGATCGTCATTATTTGTGACGCTGGCGTGTGTGGGCGTGCTGCTGAATATTACGAAGCAAGCGGAGTAAGGAATGGCAATTGCTGATGGTTGATGGTTGATGGAAAGGCCTAAGGCATCGGCAGTCCGCAGGAAGTCTTGGGCGCTGAATCAACAATCAGCCATCATAAATCAGACATTCTTTCGAACTTCGTGCGGCGCTTCCCAACTTCAGAGGAGGACGGTTGAGACGATTCCCTTCGCTTTTCTTATTTTGCTCTGCTCTGGTTACCATCACTGCGGCTCAGAAGACGGAGCAACTCCAGTCAGTCCAGATGCCGCCGCAGGTTCCAATGTTCACCGCGTCGGGGTTGGCGGCGAAGGTTCCAGCCGCGAAGCCCGAAGATGTGAAGTCGATGGAGGCAATCCTCGCCGCGATCTACGATGTGATCTCCGGTCCCGCAGGCGGCCGCGACTGGAATCGCTTCCGCTCGATGTTTCTTCCTCAGGCGCGCTTCACCGAAGTGGCCACCGGACCGGACGGAGCCAATATGGTCATCCCCTGGAGCGTGGATGAGTTTGTGCGAGACGCGGGAGAGATCTTTTCCAAAGAGCCGTTCTACGAAAAAGCGATCGTGAACCGGCCCCAGAGTTTCGGAAATATTACGCAGGTGTTCAGCAGTTACGAATCGCGGCACAGCCCAGCGGACAAGCCTTTCGAGCGGGGAATCAACAGCATTCAGTTACTCAATGATGGCACGCGCTGGTGGGTGATCTCGATTCTCTGGGATACGGAGCGGGCGGGTAATCGGCTGCCGGCGAAGTTCCGGAAATAAAAAGATGGCCGCGGATTCTCAGGGATCTTCGCGTCATACTGTCTTATCCGTGTGCATCCCTGTAGATCCGTGGCTCTGGTTTATAGTCACTGCATGCGAGCCATTCTGGCGGGCGGCGGAACGGGAGGACATGTGATCCCGGCGCTGGCCATCGCGAACGAACTCAAGAAAAGCTATGGTGCCGAGGTGCTATTCATGGGGACGGCTCGCGGGATCGAGAACCGCCTGGTACCGGCGGCGGGTTATCCGCTGAAGTTGGTGCGGGTGGGCGCTCTGAAAAACGTCAGCCTGATGACGCGAGCGAAGACAGCTTTTGATTTGCCGCGAGCGATCTGGAGCGCGGGCCGCATGCTGAATGAGTTTGCCCCGGACGTGGTGATCGGCGTGGGCGGATATGCGTCCGGTCCCGCGATGCTGGCCGCGATCGTGAAACATATTCCTACGCTGGCGTTTGAGCCGAACGTTGTTCCGGGATTCGCCAATCGCATGGTGGCGCGATTCGTGTCCGGCGCTGCGGTTCACTTTGAGGAGACGGCGAAATATTTTCGCCATGCGGAGGTGACGGGTGTACCGGTGCGGCAGGCGTTCTTTGAAATTCCAGCCAAGCGCGATGGGACGCCAACTTTGTTGGTCTTCGGCGGAAGTCAGGGGGCGCACGCGATCAACGACGCAATGATTCGGTGCTTGCCGGAGTTGCGGCGGCAGGCTCCAGGGATTCACATCATTCATCAAGCAGGCGAGCGTGACTATAATGACGCGCTGTCGGCGTACCGTCGATTCGATGAATCCGGTCTGGGAGAGTCGGCGGAGGTCTTCAAGTTTATCGACGATATGCCGGCGGCGTTTGCGCGGGCGGATTTGGTGGTGTGCAGGTCCGGAGCGAGCACCGTAGCGGAGATTACGGCGGCGGGAAAGCCTGCGATTTTCGTGCCGTTTCCGCGGGCCGCGGACGATCATCAGCGAGTAAACGCCGAAGCGCTGGCGAGGTCGGGTGCGGCGGTGGTGGTGGAGGAGTCGAAACTGGAGGGAGTCTGGCTGGCGGAGACGATTGCGGCGCTGCTGGGAGACCGGCGACGGTTGCAGTTGATGAGCCAGGCGGCATGTGGGTTAGCGCATCCGCAGGCTGCTCGCGACATTGCGGCGATGGCCGCACGGGTGGCGGGAATGGAGGAAAATTAGCCACGGATCAACGTGGATTCTCACGGATATATCTTTCGAACCGTCTGGTATTTGGATTTCATCCGTGAAGATCCGTGGCCGAGACGGTTTGCGCATGCGGAGGAATTGGCTGATGCCGGCTTGGTCGCGAAAATTGGGGGAAATGTTCTTAGCCGCGTTCCTCGCGTTCGGGCTGCTGTATGTGGGAGACGCGCTGGTGTGGCAGGTTCGCTTGCTGCGAGGCACGGCGTATGGCACGGTAGAAGTACATCAGTTTCTGGCCACATCCCTCAAGGGCAACAAGATTGAGTATGACATGACGGGCACGGTTCAGGAGAAATGTGCGCGGGCGCTCGTTCCACAGCAGGGGAACCCTGCCTGCTGGTGGTTGGAAAGGCACAAAGCGCAATGGGAATAGAACAGCGAGCCACAGATTCGCGCGGATTTTCACGGATACTTCTCTCTTGGATTTCTGGTTTTCTTGATGGTTGACTCGATCCGCGGGAATCCGTGTAGATCCGTGGCCCGGAAGTCGATTTCATGTTTGCCAAGATTCAGCAAATACATTTCGTGGGGATTGGTGGGATCGGCATGAGTGGGATCGCCGAAGTGCTGCTGAATCTCGGGTACAAGGTTTCGGGATCGGATCTGAAGCAATCGGGAGTTACGCAGCGCCTGGCCAGCCTGGGTGGGGCAATCTTTGAGGGACATCGCGCGCAGAATATATCCGGAGCCGAAGTGGTGGTGACCAGTTCGGCGATTGCAGGGGAAAATCCTGAGGTCGTCGAAGCGCACAAACTCCGCGTGCCGGTGATTCAGCGCGCCGAGATGCTGGCGGAATTGATGCGGCTGAAGTACGGCATCGCCATTGCCGGGATGCATGGCAAGACGACCACGACTTCGATGGTCGCGGCGGTGCTGGCCGGAGGTGGGCTCGATCCGACAGTAGTAGTAGGCGGGCGAGTCGACGCGATGGGATCGAATGCACGGCTGGGGAAGTCGCAATATCTGGTGGCGGAAGCGGATGAGAGTGACCGCTCGTTCCTGAAGTTGTCGCCCATCTTATCCGTGGTGACCAACATTGACCGCGAGCACATGGATTGCTACCGCAACATGCGAGACGTAAAGAAAACGTTTTTGGAGTTCATGGATCGGGTGCCGTTTTATGGAATGATCGTGGCGTGCAATGACGACCCGTTGTTGCGTCTTCTGCTGCCCGAAGTGCAACGGCGCACCGTAACGTATGGAACGAAGCGAGGATCGGATTTCTGGGTCCAATTGGAAACTGGCGGCTCGTCGGCAATTGCCGGAGCTAGCGGACCTCTGAGCCGTTTCCGGGTGAGCTATCGAAAAAAAGATATGGGCGAGTTCACGCTGCATGTGCCGGGAGTTCACAACGTTCTAAATGCCACGGCGGCGATTGCGGTAGGGGTGGGACTTGATGTGGACGTGGAGGCGATCCGGGCGGCGCTCGACCAGTTCCGCGGAGTTGACCGGCGCTTCCAGTTGCGCGGAAGGGTGGCGGGGGTGAGTGTGATCGATGATTACGGGCACCATCCCACCGAAGTCAAAGCGACGCTGGCCGCAGCCCGGCAATGCGGTTTTAACAAAATTCATGTGGTGTTTCAGCCCCACCGCTATACGCGCACGCGCGATCTGATGGAAGAGTTCACCACCGCATTTGCCGATGCGGATTCGCTGTTCGTGCTCGATATTTATGCGGCGAGCGAGAAGCCGATTGAAGGAATCAGCGGGGAGGTGTTAGCCCGGAGAATCGGTGAGAAGGGTGGTCGAGACTCGCAGTACGTGAGCTCGTTCGCCGATGCGGTGAGTTCGGTTGCGGCTGCGGCACAAGATGGGGACATGATTTTGACGCTGGGCGCGGGCAGCGTCTCGCAGTTGGGGCCGATGATCGTGGAGAAGTTGAAGCAAGATGTAGCCTTACGGAACTGATTTTCTTCCCGCCGCGTATCTACCATTGCTAACCGATTGGGGCGACGCTCGTCCAATCTGCCATAGGGAGAGAAGGCCATGAAAAATAGACAGGCATGGGGATGGCTGGCCGCGGGAGTGATCGCGCTGGGGTTGAATGGGATCGATCACGACGGCGGGGCGGCATGGGCGCATCGCGCGGTGAATCAGGTGATGGCGCGGATCAGCGAGCGGTCGGAAGGGGTGCTGGCGCTGGCTGCGGGACGGGCCGACTGGTTCCTGGCGAAGAATGAGGTGACGGCGGCCAGAGACGAGACTCAGTCCTGCCGTTTAGCGACGATGATGGCACGCGCCCAGACGACGATTGCCCACCGTCAGAGGGGAATGGCTCGTCTTGAAGCGATGTCGGCGAGGCAAGAGGCGGAATGGGCACGATGGGAGGCCAATCGGGCGCGAATTGAGGCGCAGGTTGCCCGAGTTCGCTTTGAGCCTGCAGCTTTCGATTCGGACCGGATTTCTGTTGTCTGTCCGAGAGTGAAGGTCGAGGTTCCGCGTGTGAACATCCCGCGCATACGGATTTCAGTTCCGAGCGCGCATGTCGAGACGCTAAGTTTGGAGAACGATTAAGATCTTGTTCGTGGTGGGGCAGTCTGATCGTCGCGTTCGCCTTCCTTCTGGTTCGTTCTTGCGCGATTCCCAAGCTAAGCACGCGCGTCCTCTTCAAGTGTTCCTTGATGATGGCCAATGCGGTTCCTCGCTGTGCAAAACTTCGATAATTTTTCTGTTTCACTTCGCGAAATGAAGCTATAGTTTGAAGGCTCAGCGATTCAACAGCGACAACTGACCTGAACTGATGGCGCGGAAATCCGGCCCCACCATCTTGCAGGAGGAGTTGTACCCACCCAGCGCTGGAGCCGCGCGCGAGGAGATGGAGGATGCGCGTCTCGTCGACCTCGACCTGGATGAGGAGTCTCCGTTTCTGCGCGGGCAAAAGCGAGTCTCCGCCCGCCGAAGTTCTCTTCCCAAGAAAACCGCGAACCGTTTGTTGTGGGCGGTCGTGGCGGCCACTGTGTTTTGTGCCGGAGCATTCGGCGCGGCCCTGCTTTACCACTATGGCGAGCATTCGTGGCGCTTCCGCGTTGAATCGAGCGACGATATTGAAGTCACGGGAATGCAGAACGCGACCAAGGCACAGATCATGGAAGTGATGGGCGCCGACATTGGGCGCAATATTTTCTTTATTCCGCTGGCCCAGCAGAAGGCGCAACTGGAGCAGATTCCGTGGGTGGAATCGGCCAGCGTGATGCGCTTCGTTCCCAATCGCCTGAAGGTGGAAATTCATGAGCGCATGCCGGTGGCGTTTGCCCGGGTGGGTCCGCGCATGGCGTTGATCGATGCGGGTGGCACGCTGATGGAGTTGTCGCCCAAACACAAGTATTCATTCCCTGTGATCCTTGGGATGAATCCCGGCGAGCCGCTTTCGACGCGCGCGCCGCGGATGAAGATATATAGCGAGATGGTGCGGGAATTGCAATCGGGCGGAGCACATTATTCCCAGGATCTGAGCGAAGTGGATTTGACCGATCTGGAAGATGTGAAGGTGCGGGTCAATGATGCGGCGGGCGATGTGCTGATTCATCTGGGATCGTCGGACTATCTGCGCCGGTACAAAATCTACGTCACGCATGCGCAGGGTTGGCGGCAGCAGTTTCAGAGGCTCGAATCGGTGGATCTGCGGTACGACAACCAGATCATTGTGAATCCCGACATGGAGCGGACGGCGAAGCCGGTTCCGCTGAATCCGGGCATGGCGAAAGCGGCGGCTGCGGCGGGAGTGAAGCAGGCCTCTCTGCTGACGCGCATGGCGCCGAATGATCGTCAGGTACCCAAGCCGGCATTCGAATTGAGCGCGAGAAAAGTTGATCTTAAGTCCGCTTCGAGCGGTAGCAAGAATGCTGGGGGGAAGCCCAAAGCGGCGGATCCCGCTCCAACCGTGAGAAAAACTGCGGCAACCGGGAAAGCTGCGAAGGGGAGGATTGCAAAAAAAACAGTCTCCCGCGCCCATGCAGCCCGGCGGCCGGCGGCAGGGAAAAAACTGCCAAGCGCGACACCCACCGCCAAGCTACCGCATGGCACCGGCGGGCAAAAACCGAGTGCCGCAGTTGCCAAGACTCCGGCTGAGCAGGAGCCGAGCGATTGAGAATTTCGAGCTTGTATTCATAACGGTTTTAACGAATCTGGTTGAGGACTAATTAAGAGATGGCGAACCAGCAGGGAAATGCTTTGACGGCGGTCGATGTGGGCAGCGCAAAAACATGCGCGCTCATGGTGGAGGTGACGGATGGCGGTCTGCGCTATCGCGGACACGGAGTGGCGGACTCGCGTGGGTCGCGCAAAGGTGTGATTGTCGAACTGGAGAAGGCGGTGGCGGCGATTCAAAAAGCGGTGGAGGCGGCGGAGGATGTGGCCGGCGCGGCGGTGGAGCACGCCACCGTAGGCATCGGCGGAGCGCACGTGCGTGGGGTCAATAGCCATGGCGGCATCAGTCTGGGGACGCGTCCGCGCGAGATTGGCCGCGACGAGATCAAGCAGGCGGTGGAGCGTGCGCGTGCAATTCCGCTTCCGGCGGATCGTGAAGTGCTGCACCTTCTGCCGCAGGAATTCATTCTCGACGACCAGGCGGGGGTGCATGATCCGCTGGGCATGATGGCGGCGCGGTTGGAGGTACGGGTCCATCTGGTGACCGTGGCGGCCAGTGCGGTGCAGAACGTGATCAGCGCGGTGAATCGCGCCGGCGTCCACGTGGATGACACGGTATTCGAGCCGCTGGCCGCGGCCGATTCCGTGCTGCGCGCCGACGAGCGAGAGTTGGGAGTCTGCCTTGCAGACATCGGAGCGGGATCGACAGAACTGGTGGTTTTCCTGCAAGGAGCCGTAGCTTACACGGGAGTAATTCCGGTGGGTGGCGACCACTTTACCAGTGACTTGTCGATGGGCATGTGCACGCCATTGGCGGAAGCGGAAAAAATCAAAAAAGTGTACGGCAATGCCATCGTCACCCTGATTCCGGAAGGCAACGAAGTGGAGGTTCCGTCCGTAGGCGACCGGCCGTCGCGTCTGTTGCCGCAGCGGCTGGTGGCGGAGATTCTTGAACCCCGGGCCCGCGAACTATTCGAAATGATGCGTGAAACTCTGCGGCAAAGCGGCATGTTTGAAGCATGCCTGGCGGGCATTGTGTTGAGCGGCGGAGGATCGCGTCTGCCGGGAATTTTTGACGTGGCGGAGTCCGTCTTGCGCCGCCCGGTGCGACTTTCCTGGCCGACACCGCTGGCGAAAATGCCATCCACTCTGGCCGAGCCCGAGTTTGCCACCTTGCTGGGGATGGCGAACTACGGACAACGGGCGCGAGTGGCGCGCGGTTTTCAGGGCGACCGCTGGGGATCGCGATTGAAAGCGTTGCTGGTGGGGTGAAGCAGTGAGCAGTGAGCAGTGATCGGTGATCGGTGATCCGTGGTCCGTATGCAGCCGGTTCTACCAGCTACTGACCACTCGCCACTGGCCACCGATTTAAGAAAGAGAATTCAAATAGAGGCGAAAACAATTATGACAAACGATTCGAGCATTCGCATCAGCTTCAACGAAGAACCTCTTAACGACGCCAAGATTAAGGTCATTGGCGTGGGCGGCGGCGGCGGCAACGCGGTGAACCGCATGATCGATGCTGGAGTGGAAGGCATCGAGTTCATCGTAGCCAATACAGACTTGCAGGCGCTACGCCTCTCGCGCGCGCCGGTGAAGTTGCAGCTCGGCGTGAAGCTGACCAATGGTCTCGGTGCGGGCGCGAATCCAGAAGTAGGACGCAAGGCGGCGCTGGAGGATTCCGACAAAATCATCGAAGCCCTGGAAGGCGCTGACATGGTGTTTGTTACCACCGGCCTGGGCGGAGGAACGGGCACGGGCGCGGCGCCGATCATTGCGTCGCTGGCTTGTGAGATGGGCGCGCTTACTGTGGCGGTGGTGACCAAACCGTTTTCCTTCGAGGGCCGGCGGCGGATGACGCAGGCGGATCGCGGAATCGCGGAGCTCATGGAATCCGTAGACACGACGATTGTGATTCCGAATGAAAAGCTGCTGGCCGTTGCAGAGGACGCGGGATTTTTCGAATCGTTCCGCGTAGCCGATGACATTCTGCGGCAGGGCGTGCAGGGAATTTCCGACATCATTACGATTCCCGGCATCATCAACCGCGACTTCGCTGACGTGAAGACGATCATGGCCCGCATGGGTTATGCGGTGATGGGGACGGCGACGGCGAGCGGCACCAAGCGCACCATCGAAGCTGCCCAGCGCGCGATTGCTTCACCCCTGCTGGAGGCGGGGGCGATTGACGGAGCACGCGGCATTCTGATCAACATCACGGGATCTGCCTCTCTCAAGCTGGCTGAAGTGCAACAGGCTTGCTCCATCATTCAAAGCGCGGCCCATGAGGACGCCAATATTATTTTCGGTGCGGTGCTGGATGAGAAGATGAAAGATGCGGTAAAGATTACCGTGATCGCGACGGGCTTCCGGGAGATTCCGCGTTCGCAGCGGACAGCGGAGCTGCACCACTCCTTCGCGGCATCGCACGACGATGCCATGGATTTTCCGGATCCGGTTGGTCCGTCCACTCCCGCAAGTTTTTCCGATTCCACGCCCGAACGCAGGGTCGAAGACCACGGAATGGCAGAGCCCGCCCCGGTTGCAATGGCGAACGCAGCTCCTGAAGTAATCTCGCTCGACACCATGCGTAGCGCGATGGTCGCCAATTTCGAACAGGAGGACCTGGATGTTCCGGCGTTCCTGCGCAAGCGTGGCGAAGTTATGTAGGGTATTTTGCCCAGTGAGAGATCAAGAAACGGCGGAGCAAAAAAGGGAAAAGCTTTTCCCAACCGGGAAGTACCTTATTCAGTAATGGGCTGAAGGATTACCGAGGCAGCAGTACTGAAGTAATTCCCATTTAAGTACCTGTTTCAAAAAGGTTTAAATCTAAATTGCTGATGATTCCAAGAGAAACTTTGTTGTTGCCTGAAACACACTAACTCCCGTAGTATCGCGGAGATGGGGAAAGTTGCCGGGTGGCGCCGGTACTGGCAGGCTTCGTGCCTCAAGTGGGCAGGGAATCCGGGGATCAGAGGGACGCACATAAGATGTCTAAATTGGGACCGCGCTATCTTCGTCTGATGGTGTTCGTGGGTGGATTGGTTCTGTCGCCGCTGACGTTTGCGGCCCACGTCAACCCGCATCCACTGAATACCACCAAGCCAAAATCAACCCAGCGAGTGAGTGAGAGTCAGCGGACCAGGCATCGCATGCGGCATCTGGCGCGTAGCCGCACGACGAGCGCTCATCCCGCGAGCCTGACGCGGACCTCGGCCAGCAGGAGTTCGGTAAGCCAGCGCCGGCACGCTTATCACGAGCGTTTTTACATGAGTTCGTTCGCTGCGGGAATTACCGGCGGAGACAATACGGACGGAGAAGATGCGGTCGTGCGCCAGGCGGCGATTGATGCCTTGGGCAACATGAATGGCACCGTGGTCGCGATCGAGCCGACCAGTGGCCGCGTTCTGGCCATGGTGAATCAGAAGCTGGCGCTGTCGAGCGGCGCGCAACCCTGCTCGACCATCAAACTTTCCGTGGCGTTGGCGGCGTTGAGCGAAGGATTGATCTCCAAGGAAACCGAGGTTCCGCTCGGCGGCCACTATCGAATGAATCTTACGGAAGCTCTGGCGCACTCCAATAACGCCTATTTCGAGGCGGTGGGGCGCAAGCTGGGATTCGAAAAAGTTGCTTACTACGCCCACGAGTTCGGCTTGGGCGAACTGGCCGGATATGACATTCCGGGCGAACAGTTGGGCACCTATCCCGATGAAGTGATCCCGGACAAGCTGGGCGGGGTCGGAAAAATGTGTTCGTTCGGCGAAGGCATCTCCATGACTCCGCTTCAACTTGGAGCCATGGTTTCCGCCATCGCGAACGGAGGTACGCTGTATTATCTGCAGCATCCCACCACGCCGGAAGAGATTACAAATTTTCAGCCGCGCATCAAGCGTCAGTTGGATATCGCGCCGATCATTCCGGAAATTTCGGTGGGCATGGCCGGGGCAGTGCAATATGGCACGGCTCGCCGGCTGGGGCTCAACTTCAGCGAGGAAGAGATTCTGGGCAAGACCGGGACCTGCTCGCACGCCGGCACGCGCTTCGGCTGGTTCGCTTCCTATGCCAATACCAGCAGCGGCCGCATCGTGGTCGTGGTGTTTCTGCAGGGCGGGCGCCCGACGTTTGGTCCTAAGGCGGCTGAAATTGCCGGCCACATGTACCGCAACCTCTACGATCACAATTTCTTCCTCGCTGGTCCTTCCCGGCCGGCGGACACAGCCGCGCAGCGTTAAGGCGTGAAGCTCGCAAAGTAGCCGTGCCACCGGTTGGCCGGATTGAATAATCTGTGACTTTTGTCGACGCCAGCGCTATCGTGCAAGCGAGCGCGACCGCAGCTAAAACCCTGTTTTCATTCGTG
>Ga0224545_1000185_pt1 | contig 12811 bp, 11 predicted proteins | sample 714P12024metaG_FD_179906 | JGI IMG/M metagenome (GOLD analysis project Ga0224545, IMG submission 179906) | Peat soil microbial communities from Stordalen Mire, Sweden - 717 P1 20-24 | ecosystem: Environmental > Terrestrial > Soil > Wetlands > Peat | place: Sweden: Norrbotten County, Stordalen... | reverse complement strand
TGTTTGATGCGACGTGGGCTGATTTCTTGATTCGCTCACACCGTTTCAAGCGCCTCGGACGGGGAAAATATTGAGTGCCGACGCTGTTGCAGGCGGCACGGTGAATGCGATGAATTCCCAAGTAAGCGAGAAGATTTTCCATGTGAGCTCGATATGTTCGTGATCGATGTCCTCCGGCACGATATTGAGGATGTCGATTCCGTCCTCAGGATGCTTAACGCCCCTGGACTTTTGGGATGGAGGAAATTCTAGCCCAGTGATTTTACACGCGAGGAGGTGCTTGAAGCGATTGGTCGACTCGTGAGTCTCGTGAGTAGACGTTTGCCTTAGGCCTTTAGCATGCAACCCGGCAGAACAAGAGCTAGAAGACGTAAGTCGCCCTATTGATGTGCGAAATGCAGGTGGCCTATTTTGGTACAGGATCGAGCAACCAGCGTTGGTTCTCTGGAATGAGTGGAAATCACCGAAAGAGTTATCGGACTGAGTTGACGGGTTGGCCCGCGAGAGATCGCGAAGGCAGCGTCATTGATGGTAATCCGTAGGGTTGCCGCGGAACGGTGGGCCAACCCCCCAGTGCGTAAAGTTCCAAATACTTCTTCTTCTCCGCGACTCCTTGCTTCCGTGGTGGATTATATTTCCTAGATGGAAACAGGCTCACACTCCCGGGCGCGCGGTCACGCAACGCGGCGGCACAGCTTGCGGTATCGAGTGCAGACGCCGTTGGATGTAACCGTGCTTCGCTCGGGAGTTCCGGACACCGTGCCTGTACGCCTTGTGGACCTCAGCGGTGGCGGACTCGCTGCGGTCATGGCCGGAGAGTTGCTGCTTGGGGAAACGGTAGGGGTGGAGATTCAGCTGCCGTCAGCCGCGCCGGCGCTACGCACGAGGGCCATGGTGCGACACCACAATCAGTTGCGTTGCTGGATGGAGTTTATCGGGCTGTCGGCCGAGCAACAGGCGTCCATTCGCGATTGGACCAAAGATGCGAAAGCAGGACCCGCGCCCGACCTGCCTTCGCAGTTCCTGGTCAAAGAACAGAAACAAGAACACAAGAAAGGATCGGACGGTGGCTCGCGGGCGCCGGCACGCAAGCGGAGGGGCCGGGGATGGATCTTCCTTCTTATACTGGCCGCGATCTTGCTCTCCGCTTTGCTGTGGCGCTGGCATCGCGGCTGGCAAGATCTGGAGTCCGGCCTGCAAAAAAACGCAGCCACCACCCAGCCTCAGGCCCGCGTTCCCGCCGATGTGATGGAGAAATTGGTTACGCACCGCGTGGACCCCGACTATCCCGCGGCCGCGCGGCCGGAAAAACTGAGCGGAGTGATCGTGCTCGATGTGACTGTCGGACGCGACGGCTCGGTGGCAGAAATTCACGCCTTGAACGGGCCCGCGATCCTGGCACGCTCCGCCGAGAATGCGCTGCGCTGGTGGAGATTCGAGCCATACCGCGTAGACGGGCAACCGGTGGTGGTGGAGACAGAGGTTGCTGTGGAGTTCAAACCGTAAATCGGGAGGCCACCGTTCACATTCGGCGTTTGCGCAGACCGCTGAGAACGATGATTCCACTGATCGCAAAGGACACGACGGCAGCGAGCGCTGCAATGTGCATCAGCTCCACACTGAGGTGAACAAGGTCCGCGAACACAGCTGCCAGCGCAAACGTCACACCCAGCCCGTTGAGCCAAAATGGGCCTTGAATTGAAGATGGAAGGTCCGGGCGAAGACGAAGTTGCAGGAGTAACGCGGCCAAACCGATCGCCGCAACCACCACCAGGGCCAATGGACTCAGAAACGCTCCACGGCCCGTGTAAATAACGACCAGCGAGAGAGCCAGGAGAAGCAGCGCAGCAGCCACTAGTGTCGGGCGGCGCGGGCGCCCATTGGAGCGGGGGTTGGGTGGGGCGTCAGGCACGAAGTTCCATCCTTAGACTACTACAGGCGCTGGACACAATTTTCAATTGATGCGTTTAACCGACAGTTAGGAAGCGTTCTGAAAACTCCACGCTTGCCTCTAGGCGATGGGAGTGTTACGGCCTACGCCGGCAAGCCACTCCGCCTGAAGTGGATTGCTGTGGTGGACAGCATAGAGAACCCGTTCGACCCGAAATACCCAGTTTGTCGAAGATACGAAACAAATACTGCTTAACCGGGTGTTCGCTCAGTTTCAGTTCGCTGAATTGCTGACGAATGCGATGGGGTTCGTTTTGCCGTCAGACTTCGAGGGTCTATCACTGGCGTTGCTGGTTGCGATGGGTGCGGGATTGTGCGTGCTCACCACCGATGTCCTGGAGAATCGGAAGCCTATCGAAGACGCCGGTTTCACCTTTCGGCGAGGTGACGTCGCGGATCTGGCGGAGCGGCTGCAATTCCTGATTGCGAATCCGGCGGTGCGCAAGGCCGCAGGAGAAGCGGCCAAACGCCGCATTCTCGACCGTGATCAGTGGAACATGATTGCGGTGGAGATTGAACGAGTTTATTTCGAAACCATGGGCGGGGATTTGACCGAAACCGGAGTCAAAAAGCCGAGTGAAAGGTGGAAGCCGAGTCGAAGAGGGCAGAACGAAAGGCCCGATCAAGGAGTCAAGCTTCGCCAAGCAAAAAGCGGTAGCCTCACAAGAGTCAACGCAAGAGCGTCAAGACGGGATTATTCCCGTCCTTTTTTGTTTACAATGACAGGCTGCCACGCAAGTCAGCGGAATTCTACTTATGGAGAATACGATTCTCGTCACCGGCGGAGCCGGTTTTATCGGATCCAACTTCATTTTGCGGTGGATGGAGCGGGAAACGACGCCGGTCATCAACCTGGACAAACTCACGTACGCTGGAAACATTCACAATTTGGCAACCATTGCGAATGACCGGCGGTACGAGTTTGTGAAGGGCGATATCGCGGACCACGGGCTGTTGCGCAGTTTGTTCGATCGCCGCCAGCCGCGCGCCATCGTACACTTTGCGGCCGAGAGTCACGTGGACCGCTCCATCCGGGGGCCAGAGGATTTCATACGGACTAACATCGATGGCACATTCGCGCTGCTGGAGGAGGTCCGCGCGTATTGGGGAGGACTCAGCGCCGGGGGAAATGCGGACTTTCGTTTCGTTCATGTTTCCACCGACGAGGTGTACGGATCGCTTGGCCCGGATGATCCGCCATTTTCTGAAGCAACGTCTTACGCTCCGAACAGTCCGTATGCCGCATCCAAGGCCGCATCGGACCATCTGGTGCGTGCCTATCATCACACCTACGGCCTGCCAACACTCACCACAAATTGTTCGAACAACTACGGGCGCTTTCAATTTCCTGAAAAACTAATACCGCTGATGATCCTGAACGCACTCAACTCAAAGCCTCTGCCCGTGTATGGGGACGGCAAGAACGTTCGGGACTGGCTTTATGTAGAGGACCATTGCGAAGCAATCGCCGCGGTGCTGAAGCAAGGCCGGGTGGGGCAAACCTATAACATAGGAGGTTGGAACGAGAAACGGAACCTCGACATCGTCGATACAATATGCGATACGGTGGACGAAATGGCAGGGACCCGGGGCTCTTCACGGCGCGATCTGATCACGTTTGTAAAGGATCGTCCAGGGCACGACCGGCGTTATGCAATGGATGCAACTAAGATTGAACGGGAACTCGGTTGGCGTCCCCGCGAAACCTTTGAGAGTGGAATCCGCAAAACAGTGAAATGGTATCTGGGCAATGAAGAATGGGTCCGGGGCGTAACCACCGGCAGCTATCGCCAATGGATTGAAACTCAATATTCTTCGTGAATGTGTTCTTAGGGACGGCCATTCCAAAAATGCAAGTATCGAGCAAAACCAACTACAAAGGACTCATTCTGGCGGGGGGGTCGGGAACGCGCTTGTATCCTGTGACTCATGCCATGGGGAAAAGTCTGCTCCAGGTCTACAACAAGCCGATGATCTATTACCCGCTGTGCACCCTGATGCTGGCGGGTATCCGCGAAATTCTGCTTATCACCACTCCCGAGGATGTAGGTAAGTTTCAGGCGCTACTTGGAGACGGAAGCCAATTCGGAATCGAACTGCAATACAAAGTCCAGGTTAAGCCCGAAGGAATTGCGCAGGCTTTCTTGGTAGGCGAAGCTTTTCTAGCCAACAGCGCCTGCGCGCTGGTATTGGGCGACAATATTTTTTACGGGCACGACTTGGCCAAAGACCTGCGCAAGGCTGCAGCCAAGACTCAGGGCGCGCGTGTGTTCGCCTATCGAGTGCATGATCCCGAGCGGTACGGAGTGGTTGAATTCGACGCCTCTGGAAAAGCTCTAAGTATCGAAGAGAAGCCCGCACGGCCGAAATCGCGGTACGCGGTAACCGGGCTCTATTTTTATGATGAACAAGTCGTGAGAATTGCGAAGTCGTTGAAACCAAGTCCGAGAGGCGAACTGGAGATCACAGACGTAAACAAAGCATATCTTGAGCGCGACCAATTGGAAGTGGTTGTGATGGGCCGCGGAATGGCGTGGCTGGACACAGGAACGCATGAATCGTTGATGGACGCAGCCCTCTACATTCAGGCGATTGAGAAGAGACAAGGCTTGATGGTGGCGTGCCCCGAGGAGATTGCGCTTCGCTCGGGATACATCACAGCAGAGCAGGTCGAGAAAAGCGGAAATTCGATGAAGAACAACAGTTACGGAGTTTACCTTCTGCAACTGCTGCGCGAAAAAGTGTTCTGATGAAGGGAGTGGACAGAACCCGTACAGCCATGGAGCCTCTCACGAAAATTGCCACTTCGCTGCCCGGAGTTTACATCCTCGAACCCCGTGTGTTTTGCGATGAGCGTGGATTTTTCTTTGAAAGCTACAACCAGCGATTCATGGCGAATGTGGGGATTGTCGAGAATTTTGTGCAGGACAATCACTCGTCCTCGTCCCGCAATGTTTTGCGGGGGCTGCATTATCAGGTGAAACATCCGCAAGGAAAACTTGTTCGTGTCGCGGAAGGGGAGATCCTGGACGTTGCCGTCGACCTGCGCCGGAGTTCCGCGAGCTTTGGACGTTGGGAAGGGGTGCGGTTGTCAGGCGAGAACCATCGAATGCTTTGGATCCCGGCGGGGTTGGCGCACGGATTCCTCGTGCTTTCGGAAAAAGCTCAAGTGCTCTACAAGGCGACGGATTTTTACGCCCCTGAATACGAACGCACACTTCTATGGAATGACCCCAAATTGAATATAGGCTGGGACTTGCACAGTGAACCAGTGGTCTCGGCAAAAGATCAGCGGGGCGTGGCGTTGCGAGACGCGGACACCTTCGAATAATCCCCATGCGAGTCTCAATTTTTGGCGCGTCCGGTCTTCTCGGACAAGCGCTCATGCGCGAATGGAGCAAGGATGCGGTCACTGGTCTCAGCTCGCGCGACGCCGACATCCGCGATGCAAAGCGCGTGCGGCAAGCTGTCCAGGACACCAATCCGGAGTGGATTGTGTTATCGGCGGCGTACACCGAGGTCGATGGCTGTGAGAGTAATCCGGATCTGGCTTACGCTGTGAACCGCGATGGTGCGATGAACGTCGCAGTGGCGGCGCAAGAAGTTGGAGCGCGGTTGCTGTTCCTAAGTTCCGATTATGTCTTCGACGGAAAGAAGACCACGCCCTACGAGACCGACGATCCACGGAATCCGCAGAGTGTGTACGGACGAAGCAAGGCCGAGGCGGAAGTCAAACTGCTTGGGCTGATGCCGGAGTGCTGCATTGTCAGAACGTCGTGGTTGTTTGGAGGCGGCGGGAAATGTTTTCCCGACACGATCTTGAAGTTGGCCGCCGCTCGTCCGGCACTGGATGTGGTCGACGACCAGCGGGGCTGTCCCACATACGTGGTCGATCTCGCGCGGGCAATTCCTCCATTATGCCGGCAGAACGCAGGCGGAATTGTGCACGTCACCAATGCGGGAGATTGCACGTGGTTCGACTTTGCGCAACAGATTGTGCAGAGTGCGGGACTTGCCACATCCGTGCGGCCTGTGAGTAGCGCGCAGATGGCGCGGCCAGCGCCCCGGCCGGCGTATTCCGTATTGTCCCACAATAGTTTGCGGGCTTGGGGAATTGAAATGCCTTCCTGGCATGACGCGACGCTGCGTTATCTGCAAGAACGTAACGGTTAGCTCTGCCCAAGATTGCTTGGTTTCCCGCCGTGCTGCTACGATTGCGAAGGCCCGCCTGGAGATCTCGTGGATTTAATCCAGAATTATATCGACGGCCGTTTCGTGCCCGGGACGAGGAAGTTCGCGGATGTGAATCCGGCGGACGGAACCGTGATCGCCCAGGTCACCGAAGCCGATGAAGCCCAGGTGGATGAGGCCGTACATGCGGCTCGGCGAGCTTTGCGTGGGGAGTGGGGACGACTCGCTGTTTGCGAGCGGGCGGCGCGATTGCACAAGGTTGCAGACGCAATCGAGAAACGATTTGACTGCTTCGTGCAGGCCGAGGTTTGGGACACCGGGAAGCCTGTCTCCCTTGCATCACGGCTGGACGTGCCTCGCGCGGCTGCGAATTTTCGCGTCTTCGCTGACCTCGTGCGAATGGCAGGACTGGAATCATTTCAGACGGAAACTCCGGACGGCGCGCAGGCTTTGAATTACGCGATCCGCAAACCTCTGGGCGTTGTCGGAATCGTCACTCCGTGGAATTTGCCTTTGCTCCTGCTCACATGGAAAGTCGCGCCAGCTTTGGCTTGCGGCAACACTGTGGTCGTCAAGCCGTCGGAGGAAACTCCGGCCACGGCAACGCTGCTTGCCGAGGCGATGCAAGACGCGGAGATTCCGCATGGCGTCTATAACGTGGTTCACGGATTCGGACCGGCATCGGCAGGAGAGTTTCTCACGCAACATCCTGATGTGGATGCGGTGACGTTTACGGGAGAATCGAAAACCGGAGCTGCCATCATGAAAGCGGTAGCTCCCACGGTGAAACCAATTTCATTTGAACTCGGTGGAAAGAACGCGGCCATCGTATTTGCAGATAGCGACTTCGAAGGGGCAGTAAGCGGGTTAACGGAGGCGGTGTTCCTTAATACCGGCCAGGTATGCTTGTGCGCGGAGCGAATCTATGTGGAGCGCAGCATTTTCGGCGCATTTGTCGAGGCGCTGAAGCAGAAAGCGGAGCGCCTGCATGCAGGCTGGCCCACCGATGCAAAGACCAACCTGGGTCCTCTGATTTCCGCACAGCATCGCGACAAAGTGCTCTCCTATTTCCGGCTGGCGCTGGAAGAAGGGGCAACGGTAATCACCGGCGGAGGGGTTCCGGAGTTCGGTGACCATCGTGACCATGGCTTTTACGTGCAACCCACCATCTATACTGGACTGCCTGAGACGGCTCGTTGTGTGAAGGAAGAAATCTTTGGCCCGGTGTGTCACGTCGCGTCTTTTGATTCCGAACAAGAGGCAGTTGCACTGGCCAATGATACGAACTACGGACTCGCGGCTTCGGTCTGGACCAGCGATTTAAAACGCGGTCATCGGGTTGCGCAGCAAATGAATGTGGGCATTACGTGGGTAAATTGCTGGTTTCTGCGAGACCTGCGAACGCCGTTTGGTGGAGCGGGGCTTTCTGGCATTGGCCGCGAGGGCGGAATGCATTCACTGAATTTTTATTCTGAGCTGAATAATATTTGCATCCGGCTCTGAGGCGTTCGGCTGCACGGAATATGCAACGGCGAAGCGATGAATTGACTCGAGAAATGAATACGACCCAGAGCAAAGTTGTCGAAGGCAAGGCGACACCCCGAGGGAAATATCCGCATGTCAAACGAGCCGGAGATTTCCTGTTCGTCTCCGGAACGAGCGCACGCCGTGCGGATAATACGATCGCAGGTGCGGAAGTCGATTCGCTCGGTACCACGCGGCTCGACATCCGCGAGCAAACCCGCGCGGTGATCGACAATATTCGCGATATCCTGCAGAGCGCAGGAGCAGAGCTGAAAGATGTGGTCGAGATCTCGACGTATCTGGTGAACATGAACGACTTTGCGGGCTACAACGAAGTATATGGCGAGTTCTTCGGGCACGAAGGGCCGGCCAGAACCACGGTCGCCGTCCATCAATTGCCGCACCCGCATTTGCTGATTGAGATCAGAACCACGGCTTACAGACCGCAGCGATTGTAGGAGACGCGATGGCATCGATAAAAAGCCTGAAGGCTTTCAACTTTCATTCATGGATCGAAGAGAACAAAGAGAAGCTCAAGCCTCCGGTGGGAAACGCTCAGGTTTGGGAGGATGGCGAAATGATGGTGACCGTTGTAGGCGGGCCAAATCAGCGGCGCGATTATCATGACGATCCCACGGAGGAATTTTTCTACCAACTAAAGGGCAACATCGTTCTCAGGGTTATCGAGACTCCCGGCCAACCTCCTTTGGAAATACCGATCAAAGAGGGTGAGATATTTCTTCTGCCCAAACACATGCGCCACTCGCCGCAAAGACCAGCCGAGACGATTGGCGTAGTCATCGAAGTGCCGAGGCCCCCGGAGGATTCACTGGACGCATTTGAATGGTACTGCCCGAACTGCCATCAACTGGTCTACCGCGCCGAGGTGAAGTTGAAGAGTATTGTGAAAGATCTGCCGCCTATATTTGAACAGTTTTACGGCAACGAGAGCCGGCGCAAATGCAAGCACTGCGGCACGACTCATCCGGGCAGGTAAAGAATGCAAGTCATCGACATCCATAACCATTTCTTTCCCAGTTCATGGCCTGATTTGGCGGCGCGTTATGGCACGCCGAACTGGCCTTGGATTAAGCACACCGAACCGGGAAAGGCGGACATCATGGTGGGAGATCGATTCTTCCGCCATATTGATTCGGCGTGTTGGGATCCGGACGTTCGACTGCGCGAAATGGATCGAGACGGCATCGACGTTCAAGTCATCTCTGCCACGCCTGTCTTGTTCGCGTATGCACGTCCGGTGGAGCACGCACTTGACTGTGCTCAATTGTTCAATGACGCGGCGCTCGAGCTTTGCAGTCGCGGAAAGGGCAGGCTGAAGTCTTTTTGCCAAGTGCCGCTGCAAGATGTGGACGCTGCATGCAAGGAGCTTACTCGATGCATGAAGGCCGGGCATTTGGGCGTGCAGATTGGCAACCACGTGGAAAACAGAAATCTGGACGATCCTGGCGTTGCGACATTCCTGCAGCACTGTGCCGATGAAAACGCCGCCGTGTTGGTCCATCCCTGGGATATGTTCGGGCACGAGCGGATGCCGAAGTACATGATGCCGTGGACAGTCGGCATGCCCGCGGAAACCCAACTTTCAGTGGTCGCGTTGATCTTGAGCGGGGCATTCGACCGATTGCCGAGCACCCTTCGCATTTGTTTTGCGCATGGCGGCGGTAGCTTCGCATTCCTGCTGGGACGACTGGAAAATGCATGGCATCATCATCCAGTTGCGCATGGCGACTGCCAACATCCGCCGAGCCACTACCTCAACCGCTTCTGTACGGATTCCGCGGTGTTCGACCAGCGCACGCTGCAGTTCCTGGTGGCAACAATGGGAACGGATCGGGTAATGCTTGGGTCGGACTATCCTTTTCCCTTGGGTGAGGAGCGCGTCGGCTCGCTCATCCGCCAGAGCAACTTACCGCAGCATGCGAAGGCGAAGCTGCTGAGCGGCAACGCAGCGCGGTTCTTGAAACTTGAAGCTGGGCCGCAACCGGGAGAAGGTAGAGAATCGGGCACGGCACCGCTGGCGCCCGAGCCTGGGCAACGCACCTATAGTTCCTATCTGAAGGTTCCTGAACTACTTGATTTGCAGCAGCCACAGTCTTCGCCACCTCATCACGACGAATTGTTATTCATCCTTGTGCATCAGACTTATGAACTGTGGTTCAAAGAGCTGCTGCATGATCTCGATGCGGTGGTGGCAAATCTGCGAAAAGCTGGGGCTGCCCCAGAATCACATGACGAAGTTTACGAGGCAGCGCGCCTGTTACGGCGCTGTACGGAGATCACACGGGTCTTGGTGGAGCAGTTCACGATTCTGGAGACCATGCTGCCCACACATTTTCTCGCTTTTCGTGGGCTTCTGGAACCGGCAAGCGGATTCCAGTCCGAGCAATTTCGGGAGATCGAGTTCCTTTGCGGCCTGAAGGACGAGAAGATGCTGCGCTATCACAGACCTACTCCGGAAGCATATGCAAGTCTGAAGCGCCGCCTGGAGGAACCTTCCTTGCACGATGTTTTCTTTGTGGCGCTGCAGTCGATGGGCATGCTGGCTCCGGCAGCGGACGGCACAACCGAACGGGAGCGGTTCGAGGCTCGTGCGCAGGCGGTTCATGCACTTTATAAAGATGAGCACCATCACCGGGATTGGATCGACGTCTGCGAACGATTGACCGAGTTCGACGAACTCGTGGTGAGCTGGCGGTTGCGACACATCCAACTGGTTGAGCGCATCATCGGCATCCGAATGGGAACCGGGGGAAGCGCGGGAGCGTCTTATTTGAAGCTCACACTCGATAAGAAATTCTTCCCGGAGTTGTGGGAAGCCAGGACGCTGCTGACCGAGTAAAACTCCGCTATGTCTCATTTCGCGCGTTGCACTTGGTAAGTCTATCTGGTATGAAATCCACCACAGAAAAAGTGACGCTGATCGGCGCCGGCCTCAACGGTCCTCTTCTGGCTATTCTTCTGCGGCACCGCGGATTTGCAGTCGAGATCTACGAGCGGCGTCCGGATATGCGGCGGGTACGCATGAGTGCGGGACGATCTATCAATCTCGCTGTTTCAACCCGAGGCATCCACGCACTGCAGCAGGCCGGATTGTGGGAGCACATGCGATCCATCATCATTCCGATGAAGGGTCGGATGATGCATTCGATTGCCGGTGAACTTACGTTTCAACCGTATGGAAAGGATGAAAGCGAAGTCATCAATTCGATTTCGCGGGCGGAGCTGAACATCGCACTCATGAATGCCGCGGAGGAACAAGGGGTGGCCATCCACTTTAACCAGCGCTGTACTGGATACGATGCGAATGCCGGAGAGCTTCGATTGCGCAACGAGGAATCTGGCGAGAATGTGACTCGAAGAGCTGAGGTTGTGATCGGATGCGACGGTTCCGCATCGGCGATTCGGACGGAGATGCTGAAGTTAGGCCGTTTCAATTTTTCACAAGAGCATCTCGACTACGGCTATAAGGAGTTGACGATTCCGGCTGGGTTTGACGGAGAGCATCTGCTGGAGACGAACGCCCTGCACATCTGGCCGCGGGGCAATCATATGCTGATCGCGTTGCCGAATGTCGACGGCACTTTCGCTTGCATTCTGTTTCTGCCGTTTGAGGGAGCGGACAGTTTTGCCAGCCTCTGCACGCCTTCCGACGTAGTACGTTTTTTCGAAAACCGATTTCCTGACGCTCTTCGGCTGATGCCGCAGCTCGCGAGCAACTATGCGGCTAATCCTACGGGCTCGATGGTCACCGTCAAGTGCTTTCCCTGGCATGTAGAGGGAAAGTCGTTGCTTCTCGGAGATGCCGCCCATGCCATCGTTCCCTTCTTCGGCCAGGGACTGAACTGTGGATTTGAAGACTGTACGTGTCTGGTCGAGTTGATCGACCGGCACGGTGCAGACTGGCCAGGAGTTTTCAAACCGTTCGAGAAAGAGCGCAAGATCAATACCGACGCGATTGCGGACATGGCGATCGAAAATTTTATTGAGATGCGGGATCAGGTGGCGGACGCGCGGTTTCTGTTTCGAAAAAAAGTGGAGTTGGCGTTGGAAGCAAAGTATCCAAACCTTTTTGTCCCGAAGTATGCCATGGTAACCTTCCATCGCATTCCTTACTCCGTGGCTTTGACGCGCGGTGCGGTGCAGGACCGAATTTTGGCCGAACTCTGTGCGGGTATTGAACGAGTGGAGAATCTCGACTGGGACCATGCGGGGGAATTGATTCGTCGCGATCTCACTCCTTTGGAGCTTCGATTTTGATCGAGTTTCAAACGGGCGAGGATTTTGCTATTGCGATGGACGAATGCGATCCGCTGAGAGGCTACCGCGAGCGTTTCTTTTTGCCTAAACATGCGGGGACGGATTGCGTGTATCTCTGCGGCCACTCGCTCGGACTGCAGCCGAAGTCCGCGGCATCCTATATCGAGCAGGAGCTAAGAGATTGGGCGGAGCTGGGCGTTGACGCTCATTTCCGCGCTCAGAACCCCTGGATGCCGTACCACAAACTGCTAGGGGAACAAACCGCGGCACTGATCGGAGCCAACCCCGTTGAAGTTGTGGTGATGAATTCGCTCACGGTAAACCTTCATCTGATGATGGTGTCGTTCTACCGTCCAACGCCTGGGCGGCACAAAATTTTAATTGAGCGGGGCGCCTTCCCTTCCGATCAGTATGCAGTGAAGTCGCAGATTAGCTTCCACGGCTTCGATCCGGAGACGTCATTGATTGAATTAAGTCCGTTGCCGGGCGAGTCTTGTGTGCGCGATGAAGCAATTGAAAATCTGATTGAACGCGCCGGGGATGAGATCGCGCTGATCATGCTGGGAGGAGTAAATTACGCAACGGGTCAGGCATTCGATATGGCAAGGATTACGCGGGCGGGCCACGCGCGGGGATGCTTGGTCGGCTTTGATCTGGCCCATGCAGCGGGCAACCTGCGATTGCAACTTCATGAGTGGGGCCCGGACTTCGCGGTGTGGTGCATCTACAAATATCTGAATGGGGGCCCGGGGTGCGTTGGTGGCTGTTTTGTTCATGAGCTGCATGCCCGATCCTTGGATTTGCCGCGCTTCGCGGGATGGTGGGGACACGACGAGGCGTCGCGTTTTCAGATGGGTCCGACCTTTTG
>Ga0224545_1000184_pt1 | contig 12837 bp, 11 predicted proteins | sample 714P12024metaG_FD_179906 | JGI IMG/M metagenome (GOLD analysis project Ga0224545, IMG submission 179906) | Peat soil microbial communities from Stordalen Mire, Sweden - 717 P1 20-24 | ecosystem: Environmental > Terrestrial > Soil > Wetlands > Peat | place: Sweden: Norrbotten County, Stordalen... | reverse complement strand
AGTGGCTGATGGCGCCGAAAGGCACTGGCACGCTTTACATTCGTGACGAGCGTCTGAAGGATCTGTGGGTAAACATCGCGACCGCTAATTGGAATAATTACGATATGAAAGCTTACCGCTTTTCCTGGTTTGGCACTTCCAACCTGTCGGTGATGGTCGGATTGAAAGCGGCTCTCGATTTCCACCAGCAACTCGGACCCGATACGCCCGCATTCATGAGCTCGCATCGCAAGTACGTGAACGGGTCGCGGGCTATCCGCAACTTTCCATCACCAATGCGAGCGCCGACCGTTTTTACGGCGGTCTCGTCACCTTCGAGCCGAATCAGGGGAAAGGAAAGCTCGACCTCAAGCCTGTGATGGATCAGTGCGCGTCACGAAATATTCGCATCGCCGGTGGGCCTGACCATATTCGCATTTCCACGCATATTTTTACCCAGCCGGCCGAACTCGATGCATTCTATACAGCGCTGGAAGCCGGTCTCGCGTAGGCTATCCACGTTAAGCGCATACTTCGATGCAATCATGCCCAAAAACAGTAAGGCGCGCACTCGATTGGCCGATGCGGCGCGCGAGGGGTATAATCACCGGATGCCCATGAAGCGAAAAAGTGAACCGATGCACGGCACAACGGTGCTGTGCGTGCGGAAAGACAACAAAGTGGTGCTCACCGCCGACGGCCAAGTGACGCTTGGCGAAGGCGTGATCAAGCACAACGCAAAAAAAACACGCCGCCTTTACAATGACAAGATCATTGCCGGCTTCGCCGGAAGCACCGCGGACGCTCTGTCGCTTTTCTCGCGTTTTGAAAACAAGCTGCAGGAATTTCATGGCAACCTTCCCCGCGCAGCCGTCGAGCTATCCAAAGACTGGCGCACGGACCGCTCTCTGCGCCATCTCGAAGCGCTCTTAATTGTCGCGGACACAAAGTCCACATTCCTGCTTTCGGGCAGCGGCGACGTGATCGAGCCGGACGACGGAATCTGCGCCATCGGTTCGGGTGGCTCTTACGCGCTTGCCGCCGCTCGGGCGCTTTCGAAGTTCACGAAGCTCAGCGCAAAGGATATTTCGCAAGAGGCTATGCGCATCGCCAGCGAAATTTGTATTTTCACTAATGCGAATTTCAGCATCGAAGAACTATGACCGGAAAGTCGGAGAAAGACATGGTGATTTACTTGGCAGGTGAATCGCAGGCAGCCGAGCCCGAGCCGCTCCCCTCGTTTGACGAGCTGACCCCACGAGAAATCGTTATCGAGCTCGACAAATATATCGTGGGGCAAAATCTTGCCAAAAAAGCCGTCGCCATTGCGCTGCGCAATCGCGTGCGGCGGCAGAAGCTCACTCCTGAGCTCGCCGAAGAAATTCTTCCCAAAAATATTCTGATGATCGGCCCTACCGGCGTCGGAAAGACGGAAATTGCGCGTCGCCTCGCGCGGCTGGCGGGCTGCCCGTTCGTGAAAGTGGAAGCGTCGAAGTACACAGAAGTGGGATACGTGGGCCGTGATGTGGAATCCATGGTGCGCGACCTTGTGGAAACCTCCATCGACATGGTCCGCGAAGAAAAGCTCGACGAAGTAGCCGAGCGCGCCGAGCAATCCGCGGAGGAGCGCCTGCTGGATTTGCTGCTGCCCGCGTCACCCATGCCTACGGATGCAAATCCCGCCGCGGAAGCCCAGCGCCGCGAGCAATTGCAGCGAACTCGCGACAAACTCCGCGCCCAGCTTCGCGAAGGAAAACTCGACCAGCGCATGGTGGAAGTGGAAGTGCGCGAACGCGCGATGCCCGCCTTCGAAATCGTCACAAATCAGGGCGTTGAGGAAATGGACATCAACGTCAAGGACATGCTTTCCGGGTTCTTCGGCCAGCAAAAAAAGAAACGCAAGATGACCGTGGCGGAGGCCTTCGATTATTTAATTCAAGAAGAAGAAAACCGCCTTATTGACATGGACCAGGTCACCCGCCTTGCCGTCGATCGCGTCGAACAAATGGGGATTCTCTTCATCGATGAGATTGACAAGATTGCCGGCCGCGAAGCCGGACACGGCCCGGACGTCTCGCGAGAAGGCGTCCAGCGGGATATTCTGCCGATCGTCGAAGGCACCACGGTCAATACGCGCTACGGCATGGTTCGCACCGATCATGTTCTTTTTATCGCGGCAGGCGCATTCCACACCACCAAGCCTTCAGATTTGATCCCCGAGCTGCAAGGCCGCTTTCCGATTCGAGTCGAGCTCAGTTCGCTTACCGAAGCCGATTTCGTTCGCATTCTTACAGAGCCAAAGAACGCCCTCATCAAGCAATATATCGCGCTACTCGACACCGAGGGATTGAAGCTCTCCTTTAGCGACGACGCAATCGCAACGATCGCGCGTTTTGCGGCCAAAGTGAACGAGCAGACCGAAAATATCGGCGCTCGCAGGCTGCACACCATCCTGGAAAAAGTCCTCGAAGAGATTTCGTTCGAAGCTCCCGAGATGAAAAAGAAAACTGTGAAGGTGGATGCCGCCTATGTGCAGAAGCAGCTTGCGAACATCGTGAAGGATCAGGATCTGAGCCGCTACATTCTTTAGAAATTAGAAAAGGAAAATGGACGACAGAAAAGGGGAACAAACTCCCGCCCCCGCTTCGGAAGCGCTCACTCCGCTCCTGTCCATCTTCCTACTTTTTTTTTCACTCTGGGCTTCGTCACTTTGGCTCGCGGGATGCGCCGCACCCGGCGAACCCCAGGAGCGGAAGCCTCCAGTTCCCACTGCGATTGCGGACCTCGCAGCGCAACAGTTAGGAAATGACGTGACCCTCACATTCACGCTGCCGAAGGAAACGGTGGAGCATCGCCCCCTGAAGCAGACTCCTGCCATTGAGGTTTATCGTACATTCGAACCCGTTCCCGGCACGACGGCTTCCGCTACGACTACTGCGTCAGAATTGATTCTCACAATTCCTCCGGCGATGGTTGCTCACTATTCCCAGAAAAATAACGTTCGCGTGGTGAATGCTCTAGATGCAGGCGATCTGGGCCAACACATCGGGTGGACAGCGTCGTACACGGTGCGCACGCGAGAATCCGTGAAAAAGGAATCAGCGGACTCGAATCACGCCGATCTGAAAATCTATCCCGCGCCCGATCCCATCACGGACGTCAAAGCTGAAGTTACGCATGCGGGCATCATCCTCACCTGGACGCCGCCCCAAAAAACACCGGTGGGCGCCGCTCCGCCAATCGTCGCCTATCACATCTATCGCGCGGAAGCCGTGCCGGAGGTCCAGACTCAACCGGCGCCGGTGACCAATGCATCTGAATCCATAAGTGAAGTCCCCAAACTGAAAGTTCCATTCACGCGCATCGGAGAGACCCCTGAAATCAGTTTCCGGGACTTGCAAGTCGAGTTCGGCACGACCTATGTGTATTCGGTTCGCAGTATTTCGCAGTACACAGGTGTGACGCTTGAATCATCTGACTCGAAACTAATCGCGGTCACTCCTCGGGATACCTTTCCACCGGCAGCGCCCCAGGGACTCGTTGTGGTGCTGGTACCGGGACAAGGCCAGATGCCCGCGCATCTCGAAATATCCTGGGCCATCAGTCCTGAAACCGACATTGCCGGTTACAACGTCTATCGTAGTGACCAAGATGACATGCCCGGAACACGTTTGAACTCGGATTTGTTGCTTACTCCCGCGTTTCGCGATATGAATGCGGGGCCCGGCCGCCATTACGTGTACACTGCAACTGCGGTGGATCGAGCCGGCAATGAAAGCCAAGCCAGTGCGCCCGCCTCCGGCAGTGTTCCAGTGGAAGGCCAACCGGCGAACCCATGACCGATCGTTCCCCAATCGATCGAATTATCGGAGCAAAAGCTAACAAGGCGCTCCCTCGTCCCGCGCTTTGGACCGGACTCTACACCGGCACGCTGCTCGTGATGGTAATGCTCGGTGCGCTGGTGGCGGCTAACCGCCTTCCCTGGCTCGACAACCGGGCGCTCGAAAGAAACGCGGCCTCCTACGGTCTCTTCGTGATCTTCATGCTCATTCCAGTTGTGCGCTTCCTGAACCGCCCGATTCAGATGTTCACGTCGGCGATGATCGGATGGGTGATGTTTGTCATCGCCTACGACATCGCCGGGATGCTTTTCAGAAATCTTTTTCAGATTTTGCGCACGCCATTCCAGGCGTTTATCGAAGGCGCCGTGATCTACGGCGTTTTCGCCGTTGGGTCCTGGGTGGGAGCCATGATCCTTCACGCACGGCATCACGCCATCACGCCACGCCGACGGAATCACGATCCCGCGGCGCATCATCGATGAAGCTCTGCCGCTTCCAGACGTTGGAATTCACTGCGAAAGAACTGAATCGCTCGGATCATCGAATCTATCCTGAAATCCGCAATGGAGTGATTGAAGGCAACGAAGTCCGCGAGATCCCGGGCCAGCTTTGGACTACCCGCGAACCCATCGGACCCTCCTGGCCGCTGAATTCTGTAAAACTTCTTCCGCCATGCACTCCGAGCAAAATTGTTTGCGTCGGCCGCAACTATTTCGAGCACGCAAAAGAATTAGGCAACGAAGCCCCCAAAGAACCTCTAATTTTTCTGAAACCGCCGTCGTCCGTCGTTGCGCCCGACGAGCCCATCGTCATCCCGCGCATTTCCAAGCGCGTGGATTACGAAGGTGAACTCGCCGCGATCGTTGGCCGCCGCTGCCAGAACCTGCAGCCCAATGAAAATATTTCGCCTTACATTCTTGGCTATACTTGCCTGAATGATGTAACCGCGCGCGATCTTCAAAAACTCGACGTTCAGTTCACACGCGCCAAAGGCTTCGACACTTTCTGCCCGCTCGGCCCGGTCATCGAAACATCGCTCGATTTAGCCGAGGCCACGGTCGAGACTTTCGTGAATGGAACCAGGAAACAGTATGGACACACCTCGGAAATGGTTTTTTCTCTTGATGTTATAATTCGCTATATCGTGCAGGTGATGACGCTGGAGCCTGGCGACGTCATTGCTACTGGCACTCCCTCCGGTGTCGGCTCTCTGGTTGCGGGCGATGTCGTGGAAGTCAGCGTCAGCGGCGTCGGAACGCTGCGAAATCCTGTCATCGGCTCGGTTGAAGACCCGGAATATTGAGCGAACCTGCCTATCGATGTAACGCTCCTGCGGGGCGTAAGGGCGAGCTTTGAACGAACTTCTAAAAGATTGGCGCAACTGGCTTCCGCTCGCGGGCCTCGCGGCGTTCGTACTAAGCGGCGTCATTTTTTGGTTGCGCCGCAAGCCGGAAGATGCCGGCGAAGTCGAACGCCAGCGCTGCGCTTTTCTGAATCGCGTAGGACGCATCGTGGAAGGCCAAGTTCTCGAGATCGTCGAGCATGTCCGCGATTCTCGCCCGGAAAATCCAGCAGGCATCCTTGCCAACCGCCGGCCTAAGACATCCGGTGTTGCAGCCAACGGTTCACAGAAACTTCTTTACTACACCTATTCAATCTCTGGCGTCACTTACGAAACCGCGCAGGACGTTACCGGACTCGAAGAACGCCTGCATTTGACTCGCGTTGCCGCCGGCCAAACTGCCAGCGTGAAGTACGATCCATCCAACCCCAGTAACTCCATTCTCCTCGCCGACGATTGGTCGGGCTTGCACTGAGGCCGCATTTTGGCCGAAATGCTCGCACCACCTTTGGGCCCAATGTGTTTACACTGATCGTCGTTTCCAAGGCGTTTGCATGAAACATTTCGATCGGCAACACTTGTTAAGAGGCAAAAGAAATCGTAGGTAGTGATACACTTTTTATTCTCCCGGAGGAGATTTTGACTCGTACACAGCGTTACCTCGTCCTGGTGTTCCTTGCATTCTGGATGTCGGCCGCGTCTCTGCCAGCCCAACAGCAGAATCCCCAGCCCGTTGACCCCAGTCTCTATTCGGCCATGCGCTGGCGTTTGATTGGACCGTACCGCGCGGGTCGCGTCTCCGCTGTAGTTGGAATCCCGGGCGATGCCGCAGTCTATTACATGGGTACGCCGGGCGGCGGCGTATGGAAGACAACCGACGCGGGCCGCGTCTGGAAACCGATTTTTGACGATCAGCATGTCGCCTCGATTGGTGCGGTCGCAATCGCTCCGTCGAATCCAAATATCGTGTACGTCGGCACTGGCGAGCAGACCGATGGCAACGGAATGTACAAATCCACCGACGCCGGTGCGACCTGGACGCATATCGGCTTGCTTGACGTTCGCTACATCAATTCGATCATCGTTGACCCGCGTGATCCCAACATCCTTGTTGTAGGCGCGCTGGGCCATCCCATTCTCGGCCTCGCGGCATCGAGTCCTTGGCGCGGCATTTTCAAATCCACGGATGGCGGCAAAACCTGGACAAAAACGCTCTATCGAGACGACTTCGCCGGCGCCGCAGACACCGTCGCCGATCCCAACAATCCTCGGGTGCTCTACACCGCGCTCTGGAAGCCCTATGATTTCTTTCAGGGCCCTCCCGATGACTCGAAACAGCCCAACTCGTGGATCTATAAATCGCTGGACGAAGGCGCGACTTGGAAGGAACTCCCCGCTACCGGCTTTCCAACTGACGAACCATTGGGCCGCATTGGACTGGCAGTTGCTCCCGGCACACGCGGCCAGCGCGTGTTCGCCATTGCCGAGCCCGGCCTGTTCCGCTCTGACGATGGCGGCCAGACTTGGCGCAAAATTACGACCGACTCGCGCGTCTTGGGAAATCTTTACTTCAGCCGCGTTTTTGTGGACCCCAATAACGCGGACACAGTTTACGTGATGCAGACCACCGTTTATCGTTCCACCGACGGCGGCGAAAAATTCACCGCCTATAAAGGCGCTCCGGGGGGCGACGATTATCATGTGTTGTGGATTGACCCGAAAAATTCACAACGCATGATTCTCGGTGTCGATCAAGGCGCCACCATCAGCGTGGACGCCGGCAAAACGTGGAGCAGTTGGTACAACCAACCGACCGGACAGTTCTACCACGTGATCACCGACAACCAGTTTCCCTACTATTCTTACGCCCCGCAGCAGGACAGCGGTACCGTCGCGGTGCCGAATCGCAGCGATTACGGTGAGATCAGCTTTCGCGATTGGTTCTCCATCGGCGGATTTGAATTCTGTTTCATCGCGCCCGATCCCACGAATCCCAACATCGTTTACTCCGGCGGCTGGTACGGCAGCGTCGTGCGCTTCGACAAAATCACCGGCCAGATCACGCATGTTTTTGTGCGTGGCGCGAAGTTTCGAACTTCGCAGATGGCCCCGCTCGTCTTCTCGCCTCAGGATCCAAAGACGCTTTATCTCGGCACGCAGTACGTGATGAAGACCACAAACGCTGGTGATACCTGGGAAGAAATCAGCCCCGATCTCACGGTCCCTCCTGGTGCTCCGGCGAACGGCGAAAAATCGCCCGCTGGCGCCTCCGGTCACGCCCCTTTAGCTGACGAAAATATTTCTCCTGGTGCCCGGGAACTTTCCGACGAAATGGATGCCGCTGACGCGGACGCCGATGAAAAAGAATTCGAACCGCAGCGTCCGAATCGGCCTGCTGCTCTTACAGCTCTCGAGCCCTCTACGGTCCAGTCAGGAGTGATTTGGACTGGCGCGAGCAACGGTTTAGTTCAACGTACGCAGGACGGCGGCGCGACTTGGCAGAACGTGACGCCCGCTGACTTGCCCGCCAAAAGTACCATCGTGGCCATTGAAGCTTCACACTACGGCGCGGATACGGCCTATGTTGTCACACAAGTTTCTCGGGATAAGCATCCATGTGTGTATCGCACTCACGACGCCGGCAAATCCTGGCAAAAGATCACCGAAGGCCTCGCGGATTCCTGGCTTGCTCGCGTGGTTCGCGAAGATCCCGTGCGCAAAGGACTGCTGTATGCGGGCACGGAAAACGCGCTCTACGTTTCGTTCGACGACGGAGATCACTGGCAATCGTTGCAGCTAAATTTTCCCGCGGCCGATGTGCGCGATATCGCCGTCCATGGCGACGATCTCGTAGCCGCCACTTATGGCCGCGCCATCTGGATCCTCGATGATCTCTCGCCCCTGCGCCAAGCCGGTTCGGAAATAACCAGCGCGAACGCATATTTGCTGCGGCCATCCAACACGGTTCGCGTTCGCTGGGATAACGACCAGGAAACTCCACTGCCTCCCGAAACGCCCGCCGGAAAAAATCCACCCGACGGCGCAATCTTCGACTACTACTTAAAATCCGTTCCGGCCGGCGTCATTACCCTTGAGATTCACGACGCGCGGGGAAAAGTCGTGCGGCGATTTACAAGCGTTGCTCCTGAACCCGACACCACTCCCAAGAACGTCCCGGAATATTGGTTCGGCCCTCTCGCGGCGCTTTCGAAAAATGTGGGGCACAACCGCTTCGTCTGGGATCTGCGTTACGATTCTCCCAAGACGCTCCCCTTCAGCTACTACGGAAACATCCTCGACTACGTCGAGTACACCCTTTCCGATCACGCAATTCCCGAAGACACTCCGCGCGAACAAACCCTGGGCCCGCTCGCCGTTCCCGGCCAATACGAAGCTGTGCTTATCGCCAATGGAGTGCTGATGAAGCAGCCGTTCACGATCTCGCTCGATCCGCGCGTCCATGTCTCACCGGCCGATCTCACCAAACAACTAGAAGCGGGGAATAGGATTACCGCCGGTCTCGCCGCAAGCTATAAGGCCTATCTCGTCATCGCACCGATACGGGAGGCCGTTGTCGCCCGCCAGAAAAGCCTCGCCGATCTTGTGAAACAACATCAGGCCTCGGCAAACGCATCTGCGCCGAAACAAAATCCTCCTGGAAAAGGAATCACCGACGAATCGCAAAAACCGGCGTCGCAGACGAATGCCTCCGACGCTGCTACCCAGAGTCCGCATGCAAAGGATGCCGCCGCCGAGCCGCAGCAAAATGCCCAGGCGAAAGACGCCGCTGCAGCGCCCGTGCAGACACCAGAAGGAAAGGAGCTCGCCGACGCGCTGGAGGATCTCGACAAGAAGATTGCGGCGATCCAGGAGGGCACGCCTAAAGCCCCAGGGATTGGCCCCATCCACCGCGATCTCGCCCGCGTCTCCTTCATGATCCAAAGCGGCGATGCAGCTCCCTCGCAAACTGCCGAATCAGCCTTGGACGAATCCTGCGCCGGCCTAACCAAAAATATCGCCGCCTGGCGCGATCTGGCGGCGCAAGGCTTTGCCCCTGTAAACGCGCTCCTCGCCAAGTACAACCTCGCGCCGTTGCCTGCTCCCGCGAGCGTGCCCGTTCCCGCGGACGCCTGCCGCGAATAACCTGACTGCCACCCCAATGGCTCGCGGTTACGCGAAAGCCAAAATGTCTCCGGCCCCGGGATAGAAAGCTAAATTCCAAATATGAACGAGCAGCCTCGCGAGTTACGATTAGTTGAGATGGAATTGCGAACTGCCCGCCCGCCTTCGTGGAAGATCCTTCTGGCGTTCGGCATCATTTACTTCGTCTGGGGATCGACGTATCTGGCCATTCGAGTAGGAGTCCGCGAAGTACCGCCATTTCTGTTTGCAGCAATGCGCTTCACGCTGGCGGGAATATTTTTGTACGCCTGGATGCGGCTAAGCGGCACTCCCACTCCTAGCCGGCGCGAATGGGCGGCTGCAACCTTTCTCGGCACGCTGATCTTCCTGCTCGACTACGGCTGCCTGTTCTGGGCCGAGCAGCGCGTGCCGTCAGGAATTGCCGCGGTCGTGCTGGCGACGATCCCGGTGTTTATCACGCTGCTGGAAATCATCTTCCTGCGCACGCAACGGCTCACCGTGCGTCTTGCCCTGGCCTTGCTGGTCGGACTCTGCGGCGTTGCCGTCCTGGTGAATCACTCCTTTTCTTTAGGAGAGGTTCCCATCAATCGCGCCGGCGCTCTCGCTCTGCTGATCGCCGCATTCACTTGGTCTGTGGCCACGATCCTGACGCGCCGCCTCCCTCTTCCGGCGTCGAAGCCGATGAGCGCGGCCGCACAGATGCTGTCTGGAGGAATTCAATTATTTGTTCTCGCGGCACTCACGGGTGAATTCTCTGGATTTCACATGCAGGCGGTTTCCCGGACCGTATGGTTCTGTCTAATTTATTTAATCATTGCGGGTTCCATCGCGGGATTTACCGCCTACGTCTGGCTGCTGCACCATGAATCGCCGACGAAAGTCGGCACGTACGCCTACGTCAATCCAGTTGTGGCAGTCGCGCTGGGGTACTTGATCGGCAAGGAAGCCGTCGGACCGCGCACGCTGCTGGGAACGCTTTTAATTCTGATCAGTGTGATCACGATCACCACCATGCCGAAGAAACGGGACTTGCCCGCCCGTGAAAACGAAGACTTCCCCGCAACACTTCGTCCTGGGTCACGCGATCCGGAAACGGGCGCGGCCTAGCCGTCTACAAAAGCTTCCCGCCCTAGGGCGCTGCAAAGGTACTTTCTCATTGCCGCTCGAAGGAAACCTCGCCCGACGGGTCGCGATCCTTCAAAGCCTTTACTTTGCCGTTTTCCATCACGAACTCAAAAATTTCGTCGGCGAATCGGGCAGTCCTGAACTGAAGACCTTTGACCAGAATAAGCGGCTGCGGAGGCGCGCCGGGAAACGCCAGTGAAATGCCCGCGCCCGGTTGATAGAGCACCTGAAACTTGGTCTTGTCCGGCGTCAGGTAAGTACCGGCGAGCTTCTCCAGAAGAGTCGGCTCTAGAGTCGGGGGCTTGCGCGTGAAAGTCACCTCCGCCTCATCCAAAGAAATCACCCCACTATCGATGTCTCCCTGAGGATTCGTCCTGAAGTTGATCGAGAACCTGCCGTAAAGCTCGTCATCAGGCGTGTCGAACCGGTCGTAGTGGAAATTGCTCAACGGAAACTGGAATTCGTGGAAACCAAATTGAAGTTGATTGTCTTTGAGCGTGATCTTAAGGATGCCGTACGCCGGATTCTCATACTCACCGGTATAGTCAGCCAGCGCGTGGGAAGGCTTGGTGTTGGGCACGCGGTCTTCTCCGGCCTTGGCTCGCGCGGCGGTTCCGGCTTTCTTATCCGCCAGCCGTTGGGTCAAGCGACGCTGGCTCCAAGGCGTTTGGTCCATCCCTAGCAGCCGCTCGTATACGTTGTAGCTGACCACGTTGTAAAGAGGGGCGCTGTGATCGCCGATCACTAGTACGATCACGCCAATGTGGTCGTTGGGCATGAAAGAAATCTGGGAATGAAACCCGGGAAGATCACCGCCATGCATGGTGAGCAGATGTCCCCGGTAAGAGGCGGTCTCTCTCGCCATACCGTAAGCTGCATTGAACAACTCCCAGAATCCCTGCGATTCTCCAGTAGCGTTGGGAAGCGCGATCGCCGGTTGCAGCGTAGCTTTCAGAACATCGGCCGGCAACACCTGCTTCCCCTTGTATTTCCCGTCGTTCATCAGCGCGATCAGCCAGTGCGACAACTCGTCGATGTTAGAAATAACTGCACCGGCCGGGGCCACGCCCTCGGTGTCTTCGAAGTAGGGACCCTTGTATAGCTCGAACGAATCGCGCTTTTCCTCGAACGGCACGCCGTGATCGGGGCTTTTCAGCATCTCGGATATTGTGTAGGTGGTGGTGTTCATGTCCAGCGGCGCGAGTATGCGTTCGTGCACGAAATCTTCCCAGCGCTTCCCGGATTTCAACTCGATGATTTCCCCCACAGCCGAGAACATGAGGTTGTTGTAAAGAAAGGTTTGTCTCATGGGCTGCTCTGGCTCCAGGTACTTCAGCTTTTCGAACAGCTCCTTTCTGGTGAAGTCGGATTTGAACCAGATGAGGTCGTGTCGCGTTACTCCCGTCCGGTGGGACAACATGTCGTGCAGAGTGACGTTGTTGTTCAGCTCGTCGTTGTAGAACTGGATCGTGGGCACCGATTGCCGGATCGGCTTATCCCAGGTGAGCTTTCCTTCTTCCACCAGCATCCCCGCGGACACCGCCGTGAACAGCTTGCTGTTGGAAGCGATCTGGACCAGAGTGGTCGGCGTGAACGGAAGCTTATTCTCATAGTCGCGATAGCCGTATCCTTTGGCGAAGACCAGCTTGTCGTTCACAACAATGCCTACGCCGATCCCCGGCGTATTCCAATCCTTCAGCGTTTGCTCCATGTAGGAGTCAAAACCTTGCAGCTTGCTGGTGACGTCCGCTTCCTGAGCAAAAGCAGCGGGCCCATGGGCCATCAGCGCTAGGATGAGTGCAGAAATACGAACAGAGTTGGTCACGCGAGCCGAGCAACGCTTTGAACCAAAAGACATGAGATCTCCTTCGTAGTCAGAATCGCCTTTTTAAAACTCGAAAACGGCAGCCATTCTACATCTATTTTCGCCTGCTCGACGAAGGCTCTACACGCGACCTCTCGCATTCCGTCCTGCATCGTGCTAGCGTACCTCGTGTTTAATCAGCAACCAATTTCTAGTCGCAACAAAACCGCTGCATTCCCATGACTGAACATCGCAGACATCACGACCGCCTGGAAGAGTTGCGCAAGTTGAACGCCGAAGCCGAAGCGGGCGGCGGAGCAGAGCGCCGCGAACGCGAGCACAAGCAGGGAAAACTCTCCGCGCGCGAACGTATTGACTTGCTGCTCGACGAAGGCTCCTTCGAAGAGCTCGACAAATTCGTCCGCCATCACTCGCACGATTTCGGCATGGAAACGCAGCGTCCGCCTGGCGACGGCTTCATCACCGGCTACGGCCGCATCGATGGCCGCCTCGTGTATGTCTTCGCGCAGGACTTTACGGTTTTCGGGGGCTCGCTCTCCGAAGCGAACGCCTCGAAGATCACGAAAATTATGGACCTGGCC
>Ga0224545_1000183_pt1 | contig 12849 bp, 16 predicted proteins | sample 714P12024metaG_FD_179906 | JGI IMG/M metagenome (GOLD analysis project Ga0224545, IMG submission 179906) | Peat soil microbial communities from Stordalen Mire, Sweden - 717 P1 20-24 | ecosystem: Environmental > Terrestrial > Soil > Wetlands > Peat | place: Sweden: Norrbotten County, Stordalen... | reverse complement strand
GTTCTGCCCTTCCTCCCGAGCAGATGACTCAAACCCTGCGCGCGAGCATCGCCGAAATCGATCCGCTGCTCGCCCTGGAGCAAGTGCAGCCCATGGATGACGTGATCTCGAACGTGGAAGCGCCGCGCCGTTTCAACACCGACCTCATCACCGCATTTGCCTTGGGCGCTCTCTTGCTCGCCATCACTGGGATCTATGCAGTGGTTGCCTTCTCGGTCTCGCTGCGCACCCAAGAGATTGCCATCCGCATGGTACTCGGCGCCCAGCGCACCGGCATCGCCCGACTCGTGCTCATTTCAGGCGCGAGACTGGCGCTGCTCGGATGCGGCCTCGGTGTGCTCGGTTCGCTAGCTGTGTCACGCCTTGTCAGTTCTTTCCTCTTCGGGATCACCGCGACCGACCCACTCATCTACATAATGGGTGTCCTGATCATGATTCTTATGGCGCTTCTCGCATCAGCGCTTCCCGCAACCCGTGCAGCATCCGCGGACCCAATCGCCGCTCTACGCTCGATTTAGAGACTTATCTACGTGGCGAGAAACGGGCCTTTCGGTCGACTGCCCGTGAAGCTACATGGCGGCGAGCTCGATTCCAGGTTGATCTAAGCAGGGGTTTCGCGTGAAAATGACGCCGCCAGGAATCGGCGTCGGGAGCACTCCGGGACGGATGATCAGCTCAACCTGCTTGACGCCGCGGAAGACGGCTTGCAAACTTCCCGATCCGCCGCGGCGTCTTGAACTCAGGCTGCTTTGGAGCCTTTCTGGGCTTTGCCTAAGAACTCCAACAGGTCGGCATTGATCTGGTCCGCGTGGGTTGTGGGCATTCCGTGCGGAAAGCCTGGATACACCTTCAGCGTGGCATTCTTCACCAGCTTCGCGGATTGCAGGGCCGCAGCCCCGATGGGCACGATCTGGTCATCGTCGCCATGAAGAATAAGAGTTGGCACGTCGAACTTTTTGAGATCTTCCGTGAAGTCCGTCTCGGAGAATGCCTTGATGCAGTCGTAGCCCGCTTTCATTCCTCCCATCATCCCTTGGAGCCACCACTTCTCCCGGATGCCTTCCGAAATCTTCGCGCCCGGCCGGTTGTAGCCGTAGAACGGAAGGGTAATGTCCTTGTAAAACTGCGGCCGATTTTTCGCATATTCGGTCCGCAGGTCGTCGAACACCTCGATCGGCGCGCCTGCAGGATTCTTATCCGTCTTCACCATCAGCGGCGGTACTGCGCTGATGAGCACGGCCATGGCGACGCGCTTCGAGCCGTGCCGCCCGATGTATCTGGCAACTTCTCCGCCGCCGGTGGAGTGCCCCACGTGAATTGCGTTCTTCAGGTCGAGCTTTTCGGTGAGCGCTGCGAGATCGTCGGCATAAGTATCCATATCGTTGCCGTCCCACGTCTGGCTGGAACGGCCGTGCCCGCGCCGGTCAGCCGCGATGACTCGGTAGCCACGCTGGCCGAAGAACAACATCTGTCCGTCCCAGTCGTCGGCTGTGAGCGGCCAGCCGTGACTGAACACCATGGGCCGGCCCTTTCCCCAGTCCTTGTAGTAGATTTGCGTTCCGTCTTTCGTCGTGATTGTAGGCATGACATCTTCTCCTTCGGTGTGATTTGAGTTAAGGGTTTCCGCTTTTCTTGCCAAGTCGCGAGATCTCCTCCCGGAGTTTCTCGTTCTCTTGCTCTAATTCGTGCATTCTGTTTTCTGCAGGGGCGACCGCCTCTCGGATTTCTTCCTCCGTGTACCGAGGAACAATGTGTTGTTGGCAATTCCAATCGAAGGCTTCGATTCGGATTACGTATACCCTTTCGGTAAATGCCTTGTGCTCCGGGTCGCGAACTTTCTTGATCCACTCTCGCGCCTGCTCTCCTTCGAAAATCTCAACCCGACCCAGGATTTTGAGACGTAGCTGTCTTGGATCGTCGACCAGGATGAGCGCTACCCGGTTGTCGGTCAGCAGGTTGCCGGTACTGATGTATTGCTTGTTCCCGCGAAAGTCGGCGAAAGCAATGGTTCTTTCGTCAATCACCTTCAGAAAGCCTTTCGGGCCGCCTCGGTGCTGAACGTAAGGCCAACCGGTTGAGCCTAGAGTCGCCATATAGAAGGTGTCGCGTTCACCGATGAACTCTGACTCCTGCGGGCCCAGCCGAGCGGGCGATGACCCAGATCCCTCAAGCCTCGCGTACTGCCGACGGCTGCCGTACCGCTCTTGCAAAGCCTTGACGGCTGGCGTGAACACTAACGATCCAAAGTTGTGGGACATGTTCTCGCTTCGGTTTCGGGCTGGCCCAGCGCCGGCCCGGAGCGTACCCGGCATCTATGCCTCTTTGGATTGCCGCTTGAGGAAGAAAGATTCGATATGACTTGCTATTTCTTCCCCGTGCGTCTCGGGCGCGAAGTGGCCAGGATCCAACATGTGGATCTCGATGTTCTTGAGATCACGGGCGTATGGAGTCGTCCCAGACTTGCTGGAACAAACGCCCGAGTTGCTGCAAAATATCGCCGTGGTCGAAACTTTGGCGGCGAAGGCTGCGGAATAGTAGCCCGCCGGACCAAGAGAGGAACTACGGCAGGGAAAACAGGAGGCTCAAACAAATAAAGCCGCACCATCGGGGCAGCGGGCATCATCTTCAATCTAACAATCTAACGCCCGATATCACAATGAAACCCTGGCATCGAACATGACAGAAGCGGCAGAAGCTAAGAAACGCGATTTTGGAGACGGATTCTTCGTCGGTGATCTGGCCGATGGAGCGATGGCGCTCGGCCAAGTAACCGGCGAAGATGTGATTCTGGTGCGCCGCGGTGACGAGTTTCTTGCGGTGGGTGCAAACTGCACTCATTACCACGGAATGCTTTCGCAGGGTCTCGTGGTTGGGGACACCTTGCGATGTCCCTTGCATCACGCCTGTTTCAGCCTGCGTACCGGAGAAGCGTTGCGCGCACCCGCACTCGACCCGATCCCGCATTGGCGCGTAGAAAGGGTCGGCGACAAAGTGTTCGTGCGGGAGAAACTCGCCGGCCTTGAGCGAACACACCTGCGCGCCTCCGCGGCGGGGCAGAGCCTTCCTGCTTCGGTTGTGATCATAGGTGGTGGTGCCGCCGGCCTTGGAGCCGCGGACATGCTGCGCCGGGAAGGCTACGACGGCACGCTGACCATGATCAGCGCGGACGATTGGCCTCCGTACGACCGGCCGAATCTGTCTAAGGATTTTCTCGTGGGCGCCGCACCAGACGAGTGGATGCGATTGCGACTGCCTGATTTTTACCGTGAACAGAATATCGATCTTGTGCTCAATTCGCGAGTGTCGGCGCTGGACATCCCCCGGAGGCGCGTCCAGTTGGAAAACGGCCAGACGTACGAGTTCGAAGCCCTCCTTATTGCGACTGGGGCCGAACCCGTCCGATTGAAGATCGCGGGCGCCACCGACTCCCAGATTCACTATCTGCGAACCTTTGCCGACGCTCGCGCGATTGTCTCCAAAGCGGCATCTGCCAAGCGGGTCGCCGTCGTGGGCGCGAGCTTCATTGGCCTGGAGGTTGCAGCATCACTGCGCACACTTGGAATCGCGGTGGACGTCATCGCGCCCGACCACCAGCCCTTGGAACGCGTGATGGGCCCAGATGTCGGCCGCATGATTCGTGGGCTTCATGAAGCCCACGGCGTTGTCTTCCACTTGGAGGAAACCGTCAGAAGGATTGACGGCACCACATTAGCGTTGAGTGGTGGAGCCGCTCTTGAAGCGGACTTCGTGGTTTTGGGCGTCGGCGTGCGCCCTTCACTGACGCTGGCCGAGCAAGCGGGTCTGGCGATCGATCGCGGTATTGTCGTCGACGAATACCTTGAAACCGGTGTTCCCGGTGTATTTGCGGCAGGCGACGTTGCGCGGTGGCCCGATCCGCATTCTGGGGAGAAAATTCGCGTAGAGCACTGGGTGGTGGCCGAGCGCCAGGGGCAGGTGGCGGCAAAGAACATTCTGGGCCATCGCGAGCGATTCGATGCTGTGCCATTTTTTTGGAGCCAGCATTACGACGTCGCTATTAACTATGTCGGGCACGCCGAGCGTTGGGATGTGGTCGAGATCGACGGCAATCTTAATGCTCGGGATTGTGCGGTGTCTTATAAACGCGGGGGACGCACCCTCGCATTCGCGACAATCTCGCGGGATCTGCAGAGCCTACAAACCGAGACGGCGATGGAGGCCGGCAAGATCTAAAGCGGACCTACCGTTGGTCCCCGTGCTCGGGAAGACGGGGGATCCATCTAGTGCGACGAACTTTCTGCCCGAGTCTGCGCAGTCGAGAAATGGAGAGGAGGCGAGATGCCAGACATTCTCGGCGTACATCGCGTGACTGCGATTACTGGTGATCCTCCACAGAATATCGATTCTTGCGCAGGTGTGCTTGGCTTGCGCCTGGTGAAGCTGACCGTCAACTACGATGATCCGACAACATACCACCTCCACTACAGAGACCGGCAGGACATCCCGGAACGATCATGACTTTCTTTCCCTGGCCGGGCGCGAGCCGGTCGCATCGGCACCGGCCCGTTGACGGCCACATCTTTTGCGGTCCCCGAGAACTCACTTGCCTATTGGAAGGACCGCTTGATCGAGCACGAGACCTCAGTTCAGGAAGCGAGATCGGAATTCGATGAGGAGCTTTTGTTCTTTACCGACCGGGACGGACTCCACGGAAAAAGGCGCGCGATGCAGTCAGGAAAGCTATGTCAAACCCAAGATACGCTGAGGACATTTTCCGGCTGGACAGAGTCTATGACCCTCGCTCTGTTGTCAACAAGGAGTCGGTCTTCGTAGTAGTGGGCACGAGTCTAGTCGCCGAACTGCTTGACCGCCCCGTAGCGGAACTCCTGCGTGATCAAATCGACCAGCGCGGAGGCAAATATCCGTTTCGGCGCGGTATTGTGATCACCGATCAGGGGTGGTACGCCGAAGCTGCCTTTGTCGCCAATAATCCGGTGATCGCCGTAGGTGGTCCGGCCGTAAACAAGCTTTCTGACGAATTCGATAAGTGGGAGCCCCCACCGGGATCACCCAAGAGTAAGTATCAAATTCCTGGGACGGGGAACCGTACCGGATTTTTCCGAAAAAACAAAGTCGGTTTGCCCCAGGCAGGACTGTGGGGCTGGGGCGCCAACGCGACGCGAGAAACGGTTGAACATTATTTCAACAGTGCCGAAGGCCTGGCCAAATTCTTGGAGATGTCCTGGCACTAAATTAGATGGCTGGAGTGGTCCGGCCTGTCAAGCATCCGCCGAAACGCCCGTCAGTTCCACCAGCGCGTCCCAGTGCCTCGGATGCGGGCGGCGTCGGCTCGCGCGGATCGCGACGCATACGACACAGAAAACGCCGAGAGCACATGAGGAAGAACGGATAGGTCCTGGTCTTACAGGCCAATGTGCACTGGTAAATCGTTTATTTATACTCGCTGAACATTTCTTTGGAAAGATTTATGTCGGACAAAGCTGGGACGCCCTTGATGATACGTTCAAGAAAATACTCTTCTGCCCAGTGGGCCTTTCTTGCAGGGTCAAACAAGAGTTCAAAGTAATTTCTCATAACTTCTTCTCCGACTATCCGCTTCTCTTTCAGCGCTGAATGGACTTGTCGTCAGGGAAAAACTTCAGCCTGTGCTGGTAGGGCATGCCCCGAGGACTTCTCGAAGCTCATCTCGAAATGCGAGAGCAGAATTTGGCTCAGTGGTTAGCGTCACTGTGAGCCGCAGCATTCCAATAAAAATCGGCGATCTGGTCAGCTACGATACCAGTATCGGCGTCCGCCAGATTGCTCAACACCACGACCGTCAGCTTGTCGTCAATGTAACGAGAAATGTGGGTTTCGAAGCCCTGCCAAGCGCCGCCGTGATCGAGCACTCGATGACCGCTTTTGGCTTCAATGAACCATGCGAAACCGTACTGGCCGGAGTTGGGCTGGCCGTTCGCCAGCTTCGTGACGGTCCACATTTGCTCAAAACTGGGCTGTTTCAGAAGCTTTTCGGTATACAGAGCCGCGTCCCATTTTGCCAGGTCAAGGATCGAGAAATATAAACTGCCGTCCGCCGTCGTATTCACCGTGGGCGATACCCATTCCTGATTCTTTAACCGCCCGCGGACGAGGCGATAGCCCGCCGCGCGGTGGGGGATGATGTCAGCCTCGTTGATGACGCGGGTCGAAGTCATTCCAAGCGGACCAAAGATTCGCTTCTGCAGGAAGTCGCCGTAGAACTCGCCCGTGACCTTGTGGATGAGGATTCCCAGAGTCAGGTATCCGAGATTACTGTAGCTCCAGTTCGTGCCGGGGGTAAAAGCCAGCGGAATGTCCTCGACGATTCTGAGCTCTTCCGCTTCGGTGTAATCCTTGCGGAAGTCGAACTTCTCGGGATAATCGCCGAAGCCCGCCGTATGACTCAGCAATTCGCGTATCGTGACTTGTCTCCAGGTGGCCGGCGCATCGGTTAAGTAATCGGTGATCGGGGCATCGAGCTTAAGTTTGCCTTCTTCCACAAGCATCATCACCGCCGTCGCAGTGAATTGCTTGCCCACCGACCCTGACTGGAATACGGTTTCTGGTTGAACGGGAACCTGAAGCTCCGCATTGGCCAGTCCGTAGCCTTTTGCCAGGACGATTTTGCCATTGCGTGCGACGAGCAGAGAGAGGCCGGGAATATGCTGCCGCTGCATCTCGCCGTGGATGTAATCGTCCACACGGCGCAGCTGCGCCGCCGGCGTCTGCCCGTAACCCAAAGACGCCAAAACAAGTCCAATAAGGAAAGACTGAACAACCTGCATGCGGAGGTGCCACCAATACGAAAGTCGAGAAATCCTAGCACGTCAGCCGAGCCGCGAGCTGGCCGATGCGTGGAGCAGCGCCGCGGAAAAGTTCCGCTTGTGGTGATTTGTCCGAAAGTTGGACGATTGATGTTGGTGGCGCGTCGGGAAAAGTCGGCTGTGCGAACTCAGGATGATTGAGGACGTTAAAGAAATCCAGGCGCAATTCCAGGCTGACGCGTTCTGTCCGAGCTGCCTGAGAGGATTTGAGGCTCCCCTAGAACAATGCCCTGAAGCACGTCTCCGGCCGTTTTGATCGCATCCCGCTAGCTATGTATTCGTCGGTTTGATCGCGGAGACATTGCGGCAAAGAGTGAATCAAACAGGAAAACTCACAACCGCCCGCTACCGAAAATTTGTTTCACACGAAAATTTGTTTCACATTGACGCGAACTAGGGGTTGAGGGAACAATAGCAGCCGTTTCTGGGGTCAAAAAGGGAAATTCCGGTTTATCGGAGCAATCCTGCTAACCAGCAATCTGGAACGCTTCTTAGGGAAGTAATCCGAATTACGCCCGAATTTCCGCATGAACCAAAGAGGAGGGCCGGCGCTGCTAGCGCGTGGAGTTCCACTTCACATCTGAAGGAGTTATGACATGCAACAAACAAGGTTCGTTCAACCCTCGCAAATCTTGACTGAAATGCTTCTCACGGTCCAAGTACAAGGATTAAGGCACGCCTCCAGTCAAGGTCACAGGACGGCTCGCCCAATCTGGCGGCAAGCCTGTCTCGCAGCGGCGATTGCCTCGCCTGCACAAACCATCACCACATTCGAGGCTTCGGGCGCCGGCACGTCCACCAGTCAGGGGACCGAATGCTATGGCATCAACACTGCAGGAACGATCGCGGGGTTATACCGTGACGCGAAAAATGTGTATCACGGCTTCGTACGCACCGCCACTGGCAAGATAACCCCCTTCAACGCTCCCGGCGCAGGCACAGCCGCGCTTCAGGGCACCGCGTCCGGAGCCATCAACACGGCGGGAACGATCGCGGGATATTACATCGACGCGCGCGGTGTGTTTCACGGCTTCGCGCGCTCTGCGAGTGGCACGATAACCACATTCAGCGCTGCCGGCGCAGGTACCGCCAAGGGTCAGGGCACCACCGCGGTAGGCATCAACACAGCAGGGGAAATCGCGGGATATTATGAGAATGCGAGCTCAGTTCGTTACGGCTTCGAGCGTGCTGCCGACGGCAAGATAACCAGCTTCCAGGCGGACGCAAGCACGACCTAACGACGTGGGCATCAACCCGGCGGGCACCATCGCGGGAAACTACACGTCCCATAGCGGTCGTACCGGCTTCTCGCGTACTGCCGAGGGCACGATCACCAACTTCGAAGTTTCCGGCGCAGCGTCAACCTTCCCCTGGGCCATCAACACGGCGGGCACGATTGCAGGCGATTACAATACCAGCAGCGACTCTGGGTACCGTGGCTTCTCGCGCGCTACCGATGGTGCGATTACAACCTTTGAGGCCCCGGATGCCGGCACGGGTGAAGCTGGGGGAACCTTCGCCTACGCGATCAATACAGCGGGGGATATTGCGGGAACCTACAGAGACGCGAGCGGTGTGTTCCACGGCTATGTGCGGACGCCGTGAGTCCTGCAAGCGCCAGTCAGCAACGCCACTCACCCCCCGGCGGAACTGCACGACCCGCCAGCGGAACCTTCACCGCCACCGTCAACCTCTCGGGAACCGACGGAGGCGGCGCTGCTCACCGATCGGTACGGGACCCGGGTCACCTTGCGACATTACATTCGCGATGGAAAATTGGCATAAGCGCGGGAGGCACCGCTCGGTTACGAACCTCAATTTTTCGCCGTCTTCCTGAACTGTGCCCATGATGGTTGTCAGCCGACTCCAAACGATTGGTGCGTCGACACTTTTTTGAGGCGGGAAGGCGACCTTAATCGCCCTCCCGGGCAAACCGCTCGCAGCTTCTACGCTGTTACTAGCTCGGCACTCTTATGAAAGGTCGAGTTAACAACGTCCGAAGTCTGAACCTTGGGCGTCCCTTCGATAAATCTTGCCAAAGTCTTCAACACTTGCGGATAGACATTGGTGTTGTAAGCTTCGGCATCAGCTTTGTTTTCCCACAAACTGATTGCAGTCACGTCAACTCCACCGGGACCAGCGAAAGTGATTTCGTCCTTGAATCCATTCTGTTTACGAAGCAAAGGAAGGACGTCTTTGTCGAAAGTCCGCGTGTAATCGGAAAGCATATTGGATTTCAGATGAATTGAGACATTGCGTGCAAACATAGGCAACCTCCTAGGGTTGAGGGTAGCTAAGAAAGAGAACTTCAGATGGGCTGACTTAGTTCAGAGGACCTGAAAGAGGAGAAGGATGCTCACTCTATTCAACTAGTGCATTTAAGTGGCCTTCCGCATCGAGGCGCAACTTGTTGTAGCGATACGTCAAGAAACAGATCCGGCAGCGCGGAGTCTGGAGTTCCATCGTGTACTTTTGGCGGAAGCAAGCACAAAAGGCAACCTTACAAGACTTACAAGACGGACTGACGGGGGGAGGGTGTGCGGAGACGAACGCCCTTTTTCATTCGTAACCAATCTCGAGGGTAATTCTCTAAACGCAATTTCACGTGCCCTACCATAAAAACTGGCACGTGTCTCGCCGCTTCCAGGAACCTGTTGTCAGCCTTCGGAAAAGCGCCTAGAGGCTTGCGTGAGGTTAGAGCACACGATCGATTTGAAACAATTGTCCTGCCACACAAAACTGGCGGAGTCAGGCTTTTCTCGTTTTGCATCCTGCCTACCGCCGATCCCATTCGCTGTCCGTACTGCGTCGAAGACGACAACTTCATCTTGGGAAAGCACTCCTTCGACAAAGAGGCGTATGGTGCGCAAAATGGGACGTCAAGTTCCCGTACCGACTCGCCCCTTTCTCTGGGATGCACTGGACTTGGTCCGCAAGAAAGACCTATTCGTGACGATGAAGCGCGTGGGAAAAGTTCTTGGTGTAGACGCGAGAAACGAGATACCCGCTTCGGGAGACTCTGATTAGGTTTACATACCTGGCTCGTCGCCCCGTCTACTTTCCGCCGCCTGCTTCAACCGCGCCAATGCTTCCGTTACTCCCTCCTGCACTTGCTTTGAGCCAAATCGTTCCAGCAACCAGCCCCACCATCCGGGTGAGAAAATAACGTCTCAGCCAAATGAAACACGGCAATGGGCAGGGTCGAGCGGGAGACAGGTAATGTGATTGTGGACGGTAATCCCCCAGGGCAACACGGTGGTCAAGTGAATTTGACGTTTGGCTTCGTCCACGTCCTTGACCATGACCGTCACAGTCCAGTGCTTTCCAAGGACAGTGGTCTGGGCGTAAATTTTCTGGCCTGGCGAAGCTGGGCCTTCGGGCACAATCGAGCGCGTTTGGGCATCCCACCAGAGGGCATAATTAGTGGGTTCGGAGAGGAAACTCCAAACGCGCTCGACCGGGGCGTGTATGGTGGCAAGGGGGCAGACGGTAAGACTCATAGCCCAATTTTCTTGCGAGTGCAGTGCTGAAGGTTGCTTCCCATTGTAACCAGTCGTTCTGAACTTGCCGAATCTGTATTACTGCCCGCCGAACGTGGCGAATGAGCCGCGCGCCGTCAGAGATCAGCGGCGCGTCGGCTCCATTCGCATGTTATGCCGCTGCTCGTTTGCGGCCGGAGTGTAAAGCTTCGATGAGCGCCTTCCGATTTCTCGCATAAAGGGAACACCCATTTAAGTTCTCTGCTTTCCACAGCCATGCAAGTTAGAGTGCGAGCAGATGGTGAAATCGAGAACATGAAACAGAGGACACTGGCGATGATGACGGGATTCGAGCGCTACACGAAGAAGACGCGGCGGGCTGCCTTTTTGGAGGGGTTGGAGCAGGTGGCGCTGTGGCGCAAACTGGGCGTGCTGATCGAGCCGCATTATCCCAAAGCCGGGGGCGGGCGGCCGCCCATCGGGTCGGAGCGGATGCTGCGGAAATATTTTGGACAGCGGTGGCTCAACCTGTCGGATCCGGCGGTGGAAGAGGCGTTGGTACGATTCGGAACCGGAAAAAACTTTCCTGCAGGGCTGATCAAACGCGATTTTTGCCAACAACCAGTCGAGAACTGCCGCACTTAAGACTGTCCACTTTTGAACAGTTTTCCGCCTTGCCGCCACCTATCATGCGAGTTGAGCTATGCAGAACTACTTCATGGGGTGCGCTGTCTGCGGCAGGCCTCTCCGCCTTGCGGAGTCCAAGTCTGAGAATGGTGGCTTGCCCGCGCATGAGGAATGCTCCCAGCGCAGGCTGAAACTGAAACAGGTTACAATGCCGCCCGCAAAAGAAAGCGCGACTCCCCCAAACTTCCCTGCTAACAAGTCGCTGTATTGAAAGCGCCTCCACATCCGCTGAAACTTATTACTAATTCGTGCCGGGGGGCACCTGACCCTCTTTGGAGTGATCGGCGCAAACATGGGATGTAAACTCTTTGTCGCGCTGCGACTCGAAGTTGCGCATCATTTCAGCGAAAGACGTGCCGGTCGGCGCTCCAGAAGGTTTGAACCGCCAGCCACATTCGGAGCAACCAAAACCCCGAAAACGCTGTTGCTCGATCCATACCAGTTTCCGGCTCATGGAGGCCAAATCTTACAGGCCGCCAATTTGGACGGTCTGTAGGGCATCGTACATACATGGAAAAGTTTCGTTTGTGGGAACGTCCGATTTTCGGGGGGCCTGGTTTGAAGTGAAGCGGAATCGCTTTATGTGTTGGTCGCGTTCGTGCGTCGCGATGCTTACGCGTGGCAGCGGTTCGGCCAATGTTAAGATACCCTACAGAAGCGTCGTGCTTAGACCCTGTATACTCTTCCGGGCAGCGCGAATAAGCAGGGTTCCGGTTCACACATTAGGGCGGGTAAGTTCATCCCCGCGTCCTGGAGACTTTTCGGTTCTAGTTTGTGGCGCGCAAAGAGCTTCAAGTCGTGCAGGCTGGCGAGCGGACGAATGCTGCTGGAAAGCCAGTCAGCAACAAAATACTTCTATCGATCTCCGATAGCGAGTACAACTCTATTCGCCCCCACCTCGAATACGTCCGCCTGCCAAACCATCTAGTCCTTCACGAGACAGGTGAAAGGCTGCGCTTCGCGTATTTCCCGAATCGAGGTTTGATTTCTCTTGTAGTCGTAATGAAAGACGGAAAAACCGCCGAAGCTGGGGTAGTTGGCAATGAGGGCTTTACAGGAACACCGGCAGCTGTTGGCCTGAACAGGGGCCCCCTGCGGGCGGTGGTACAAGTCACGGGGGACGGATTTCGGATAAAAGTCCCCGCTTTGCAAAATACTTTGGAATCGGCTCCACACCTGCAGATGATGTTGAACCGCTATGCCGCAATTCGGGGTATGCAGGTTGCTCAAACCGCCGCGTGCAATCGGCTGCACGATATTAGGCAGCGCCTCGCACGGTGGTTGCTAATGACTCAGGACAGAGTGGATTCGGAGGCGCTGCCCATCACCCATGATTTTCTCGCAACGATGCTAGGGACAGATAGGCCCAGCGTGAGCCTGGCCGCTGGTGTTTTGCAGAAGAAGGGGTTCATCGAGTACACCCGTGGCGCAGTGAAGATCGTGAACCGCAAGAAACTTGAAGACTCCGCCTGCGAGTGCTACGACGTTATCCGACGGTACGATGGTGAGGTGAGCTTGAAATAAGTCCGCAAGATTAAGAGGCTCTAACGAAACCCCGTCTTCAGCTCGGCATGCGAGCCGGGGCTTCAGAGCATCAACCAAAAAAGCCGCCCTGCGAGGAGGCTTTGAGGTACGGCGCGATGGTTTTAGGCCCGAACCTTCCCGTGCATCGCGCTCACCAACCCGGCGCCCCTGTAATAGTGGACGCACCGCTGGTTAGCGGTCTTGAAATGGTTACCTTCCCGTTTGTTGCTGTCATTGGGTCAGCCTACTGTTTGGTCGCCGAAAATTGACTGTTGGATCCGTGCAACTTGTCCGCGACCTTGACGGCCATGGTTTTG
>Ga0224545_1000182_pt1 | contig 12903 bp, 10 predicted proteins | sample 714P12024metaG_FD_179906 | JGI IMG/M metagenome (GOLD analysis project Ga0224545, IMG submission 179906) | Peat soil microbial communities from Stordalen Mire, Sweden - 717 P1 20-24 | ecosystem: Environmental > Terrestrial > Soil > Wetlands > Peat | place: Sweden: Norrbotten County, Stordalen... | reverse complement strand
GAAAGCCATCAAGCTCAATCCCCGCTCGTCGCTGGCGCAAGCGTACTACGGCTTATTCCTGGCCATGGAGCGTCGCCCGGAGGAATCGATAGAGCATGCGGTGCTGGGATGCCAGTTGGATCCGCTGAGTCCGTTCATCCACGCCCTTGCCGCCTGCGCTTTCGTCATTTCCAAGCGTTTTGAAGATGGGCTGAGCTACGCTTCGCAGGCAGTGAGCCTGCAACCTGACTACCTGTTTGGCCATTGGATTAAGGGGCTCTCGGAGTGCTATCTCGGGAGGGAACTGGAGGCCATTGAGACCCTGGAACACGTCAGCTCCGTTTCCCGCGCACCCATCTTCATCGGCCTGTTAGGAGCTGCGTACGCGCGCGCCGGGCGCAGCGAAGATGCCAAACGGCTGTTGTGCGAGTTGGAGGAGCGGAGCAGCCGCGGCGAATTTGTTCCAGCCTTCGCCCCACTAACCATCTATGTTGATTTGGGCGATATTCCAGCCGTTCGGCAGGCGCTCTCGCAGGCTATCGCTGAATCCACTCCAGCATTCGATCTTGCTCTTACCTGCGCTCTTCCCCTCGATCAATTCCGGAACGATCCCGAGATCAACCGAATGCTCGTTGAAATGTTTGGTTACTGAAGGCTCCGAATTGAAACGCAGAATCTGCTCTAAAAGTTCCAGTGGATTCTAGAAGATCCAAGTGCGGTTCCCCGCGACCGACCTCCAGGTAGCGGGGAACTATCAGGCAGCGTCTTGCAATGATGGCGCTGGTAATCACTCCTGCCTTGTGCTTTCTCAATCTCTCATTGGCTTAACTTTTTCCGGCTCCAGCTGAAGCGGCGGCCAATGATACCCTTCACAATCAAATGGTCGGTAGACGCTGTCGCACCGATGCCCACTCCGAAATTGATCTCCCATTTCGGAGAGACGTCGAGATCGGTTGCGACGAAGAGTTGCTGTTCCTGGTCGTGAAGAGCGTCGAAGCTGGCAAGGTCACCATAGGATGCGTAATATTCGATGCCGGCATTCACCTTCTTCGTAAAGTCGTACCCTACCTTGACGTTGGGTGAAAACGTGACCCCCTGATGCACGCTGGGACCGTGCCAGGAGCGATCGAGCGTGGGATTGAACGCGAGGTACCAACGGCCCACCTGCTTATCGATGATCGGACGGATCTCCCAGGTCCAGGTGTCAGGGGAGTAGCGGGCGCGCTGATATCCGATCTCGTTGGAAATGCTTAGCCCTACCGGTAAGTGCCAGCTGTCAGGAGCCCGTACCCTTGGCCGAATGTGATCTCCAACCCACTGCCAGCCTTCACCGGAGTTGATGCTGGTAAAAATGTAAAAGCCCACCTCGGCCCAGTTGTTGATGCCTTGCGTAATCTCAACGGTCTCGTGCTCTGCATGGTTTGTCGGATAGGTGCCATCGGCAGTGTATGGCGAACCAGGCAATGCTTTCGAACCGTCGACCGTAAAGTTGCTATGCAGCTCCACCATCGTCGTTGAGGGCTTGACGGTGTCTGAGCCATAAACTTGGATTTCATAATTGTCTTGTGCGCACGACATCCCAGTGAGAAACAAATGGACCGCAGTGACCAGAACCAACGGCATCGTGGCTGGTAGCAAACTCCTCACGAGCCTGCACTCCGTTGCAAGATAGCAAGTTCTGATTCTCACTCATCACCTCGGGCGGGCCACATGGCCTTGGCCTTGCATTCGTCGATGCGGTTGTGCGCGCTCATGGCGGGTTTGTCACGGCATTCAATCGCCAGAGCTGTGGTGCGCAGATCAGTGTGACACCGATACGTGCAGTCAAAAGCCTTACGGAAACCCCAATGGCGGTGGCCCAACCTAAGGTCAGCTATATATTAGCCGAAAGAATCCAGTGACTCATCCGGCGATCGCCAGAGGTTTGCTCGCGCTCGTGTGTGGGATGCAAGCAGGAGCGACAATCGCAATCGACATGAATCGCACCCATGCGACCAATCCGCTTTGGCCGACACTTGCAAGGTTTCACCCAGTGTGGCAGGGGGTCCTTTCCGCATTTTTGGCCAGCGCTGCGATCTTGGCATTTCCAACAGTTTTGGTGATGGTTGCTCTTTTCAGGAATTGAAGCTTGCCCCTTGGCAGCTCCCGACTGGAATTTTCACCGCTCCAAGCCGATGATGAATGCGTGCCAGTTGCCGATCTTGAGTTTTATGTACCACCGGAGCAAAGTCTGCCTGTTCTATGAATGGCTGGAGATGGTGTCTTCTCCCGTCGATCATAGGAATCGGCTAAGCAGGACGTTTTGAAAGGTTGGGTCCCCCCCAATGTGCCTCTTGTGCAGGTTACTAAGGCCTTACTTATTTGGCGGCAGCGGTTACGAATTGAACTGAACGCTTTCAAAAAGAATGGTTTCAACTGTCACCTTGTATTGTACTTGGAGTGAACTTGAAACAGCGGGACTGTTGCATGGCACGATCTCGCGGCTGGCGCGGAAGCTAAAAGCGAGGGCGGCTTCTTGCGAAAAGCTCCTCCCAGGCAGTGATTCAGTTGCAGGCTAGATCATCCAGCCAGCCGCGCCGGATGATCGCCACGCGAGAAGCGCCGCAGATCGGCGACAGGAATCGGTACCCGCGTACCTATTCGGCGAGCGGTCAACAGCTTATTGGCGAAAAGGTAGTCGAGTGCTCTTTGGCTGATTGAGAGCATGTCCGCCACTTCCACTCTTCCGACCAGGAACTTCTCTTCGGGAGCGATTGTGACCCTCCCCAGACGCTTTTTCACGGTGGCGTTTTCGTCTGCCATTAGCAAGTCCGATTAGGTTGTGGGGATACTCGTTGCTGTCATGTCAAGGGCGGAAGCCATTTTACACCCAACTCACTCCATGCTCCGCCGGCGGGCCGCCGAGAAGTTCCGCAAGTTGCGGTCGCATATCCGACAGCAGCCTGAGCGTGGACCGTCGCTGCTCGGCCTCATCCTCGTAGTCATCGTCATCGAGAGTGTCTTCGATCTCCTCAAAGACTTCGCCCTCATTGCATGAGCCGGATGAATCTTCCATGATTGCGTTCCAGAGCTCGGTCTCCAGCTGGTCCGTGGTGATCAAGTCCAGCGGATCGCATTTCATGGTCTGCACTTGTTCGGTTCGACCCGGGAAATCTTCGCGCATCTTCTCATCCATCGTGTTGCCCCCTTTGCGAGCAATCACAAGGATGGCATGAAATCGGTGCGACTGGAGCGGGTCGGGCATCATGAATGTGTTCGATCAGGCAGATTCGCTCTGCGGGACTGGCAAGATGAGCCACGCACAAGGTCTGCGACCTCGACATCAAGGCCCGCGGCCAGTCGGACGAGCGTGGCTACCCTGAGAGATCGACGGCAGATTTGCGTATGAGCACTGGAATGCGCCTCTCTATCTTCCCGGCCAACAGACGGTGATAACAACAACCATCCAGGTCACGTGGTCTCCGGAAAGGAAGATCAGCTTCTAGGAGGGCCTCTGGAAGACTTTCAGGCTCCTTTGCAGGCAATGGGTATTTCGTAAGAGATGTGATTGGTATAGCTGTGAACAGAACTTGCCGTCTAGCAACGCACTGCCTCATCCGGACGCATCGAGAATTACGGTCAGGCAAACAGCGCACTCTAAAGCCGGCGACCGGTCCAAGATAACTTGCTTCTCCATCAATTGGGGCTTCTCACGTAGCGAGCGGCGCCCCGTGTAACCCTCGACAGTCAAGGTTCAAGCCCTCTCTTCGAAGCGCTCTTTGTCCATGCGCAATATTCGGATTAATTCAGATGAGGATTGCCTTAAGAGCAGAAGCAGTTCTTCGACCGAGAACCCAGAAACCGCTGCCTATTTATGAGCCCAACACACGAAAGTCCCTCCTTTCATGAACGTTTTCATCCTGCTTTAGTTGGTCCCCAGTCAGCGTCAGGCCTTGGAATGAAAATCCCTACAGCGGTCATCATTGGCTATGACAGGAAGCTGCGTCCGTCCTCCGTGGTCTGCGGCTTCTGCGAGGAGCAACTGTTGAATGGAAATCCACTACTCATTTCGCCAGATCGGGCTCCAGAGTGGATCGCGGCCCAGTTTGAATTGCACGTGATTCGGAGACACCGCTCCCAATGGCCACCAAAGCAGCCGGAGATCGATTCCGGAGATTCCGGAGACTAGAGAACCCGGATAGAAGAGCCTGCAGTCCATTAGACTTCGAGATCACTGCGCGGCTCGAAAACTGGGACCTGACGTCACGCCATTGCCATAGCCCAAAATTACATCTCCCACATGATGCAGAAAGCGATCGGCCCCGAGCATTCCAGCTCGGGACCGATCGCATTTTAGGGCGACGTTCCGGCCCCCCCCGAATTCGTAGGCCCATTCGGCTGATCGAACGGCAGGAAATGAGCTGCCACCATCGTTTAGTCCGCTTAAGTGAGTGCTCGGGATTGAGTTTGACTGCAAGTCTTTCTCGGACCAGTCGTGGAGGCTGCGTAAATACCGTCCGACTCTGGGAAACCCTTTCCTCGGCTGAAAGCCGGGGCGGCGACCGCATATGTTGGCGCTGATTGCTGACTGCTCAAGTCCTTGAAATTGAGTCTTTTTCGCTTGTTTGGACGTCTTATAGGATGCCGGCAACGGCTTTTGTTCGGTCTTGCGCGTTTGACTGGCAGTTTCAATTACCATTGTAGTTTCAAGAGCATGTTGGATCGGGCTTGGGTGGCGCGTCCTCCTGGCCCCGGAACCCAATGAGCCGGCCGAAGTCGCATACGAGCATTTGCTGAGCCGTATCAAGGCAATCTAGTCACCCGCGGCAGTGTGAAGACCCACCCGGCTCAGGAGCGAGTACCAGCCCTATGATGTGGATTGTTCGGCTTGCGCTGCGGCGGCCCTACACCTTTGCCGTATTTGCGTTCTTGATTCTGATTCTTGGCGCCTTCAGTATTCTGTCGATGCCTACGGATATTTTTCCGAATATAGATATCCCTGTCGTAACGGTGGTATGGCAATACACCGGCCTCTCCGCTCAGGAGATGTCTACCCGCATCGCCTTCAACAGCGAGCGCGGCATGACCACGACAGTGAACGATATTGAGCACATTGAGTCGCAATCGCTGAACGGCATCACGGTCATCAAAATCTTCTTCCAGCCACATGTGAACATTGGCAGCGCTGTGGCCGAGGTAGGCGCAATCAGCCAGGTGCAGCTGCGGAGTTTGCCGCCGGGCACGACACCCCCCTTCGTCATCCAGTACAACGCCTCGAGCGTCCCGGTGCTGCAGCTGGGCGTTTCTGCGCCGGGCTACAACGAGCAACAGTTGTTCGACATCGGTTCGAATACCATTCGTACTCAATTTGCCACCGTTGAAGGAGCCCAGACGCCCTTCCCCTACGGCGGCAAACAGCGCCAGATTCAAGTGGACTTGGACCTGCATGCGCTCGAGGCCAAGGGTCTCTCTCCTGCCGACGTGGTCAATGCAGTCTCGGCACAAAACCTGATTGTGCCTTCGGGCACGATGAAGATAGACCGCTTTGAGTACGCGATCGAGACCAACTCCGCGCCCTCAGTCGTCAACGACCTGAACAACCTGCCCATCAAAACAGCCAACGGCGCAGTCATCTACATCCGCGATGTGGCGCACGTGCGCGACGGCAATCCGCCGCAAACCAACATCGTCCGCGTGGATGGCCGTCGCGCCATCCTGATGAACATCATGAAGACAGGTTCTTCTTCGACGCTCGACATCATCAAAGGCATCAAGGAGAGGCTGGCGAACATCAAGGGTCAGTTGCCGCCCCAGATGCAGATCAACGCCCTCTCCGATCAGTCGATCTTTGTGCGAAGCGCCATCGACGGTGTAGTGCGTGAGGCAATCGTTGCTGCATGTCTCACCGCAGTCATGATTCTGATCTTCCTTGGCAGTTGGCGCTCGACAGTCATTATCGCGGTCTCCATTCCACTGTCAATTCTCTGCTCGCTGACGATGCTCTATGTGCTCCACGAGACCATCAACATCATGACGCTGGGTGGTCTTGCGCTGGCCGTCGGAATCCTGGTGGACGACGCCACCGTCGAGATCGAAAATATCAACCGCAACCTGGAATCAGGCAAGGAGATCGAGCAGGCGATTCTGGATGGCGCCGCACAGATTGCCACGCCTGCCCTGGTTTCGACCTTGGCCATCTGCATCGTGTTCGTACCGATGTTCTTTCTAAGCGGCGTTTCGCGTTACCTGTTTATCCCTCTTGCCGAAGCGGTAGTCTTTGCCATGCTGGCGAGCTACCTGCTTTCGCGCACTGTGGTGCCGACCATGGCGAAGTATCTGCTTGTGGAGCACGACGACGCGCAAACCGCGAGGAAAAGGGCAAGCCGCAATCCGCTTGTTCATTTTCAGTTGGCGTTTGAGTCAGGTTTTGAAAAGCTTCGCAATGGCTATTTGGATATGCTGGCTTTGTGCGTGGACCATGCGGGTGCATTCCTTGTTCTCTTCATCGTCTTTTCCGTCGCTTCAGTAGGCATTCTCCTGCCCTCTCTCGGGCAGGATTTCTTTCCCGCAGTAGATGCCGGACAGTTCAAGATTCATGTACGGGCCCGCACCGGCACTCGCATCGAGGAGACAGCCGCGCTTTGTGACCACATTGACAACACCATCCGCGAAAACATCCCGGCAAAAGAGGTTGTGACTATTGTCGATAACATAGGCCTTCCCTACTCCGGCTTGAACCTCTCATACTCGACCTCCGCTCCAATTGGGCCGGCCGACGCCGATATCCAGGTCCAGTTGACCAAGGATCACCATCCCACCGCGGCATACGTGGAGAACCTGCGCACGGTACTCAACCGCGAATATCCTGGCGTGACATTTTATGTGCTGCCTGTGGACATCGTGACCCAGATTCTGAACTTCGGACTCTCCGCGCCCATTGATATCCAGATTGTTGGCCCTGATTTAAATGACAACCGCGCGCTGGCCGAGAAAATGCTTGATGAGATCCGCTATGTCCCAGGCGCCGTCGATGCGCGCATCCAGCAGCCATTCAATTTCCCCAAAATGACAGTGGATGTTGACCGCACCCGCGCCCAGACGATCGGCCTGACGCAACAGAATGTTGCGCAAAGCCTGCTGGTGGCTTTGAGCGGCAGTTTTCAGACCACTCCCAACTTCTATCTTGATCCCAGCAATGGTGTCACTTATAACGTGGCCATCCAGGCCCCGCAATACAAGCTCGACTCTCTCGCCGAGTTGGAAAGCCTGCCGGTGAACAGCCCGGCCTCGGTACAGCAGGGCAACCTCGCAGCCGCCAGTGGGTCGCAGCCAGCTTCAGTGTCTGGAGTTCCGCCGCCGGTTGAGGTCCTGGGAAACGTGGCTTCCATTACCCCGGGCACTGAGCTTGGCACAGTGAGCCACTACGATGTGCAGCCGGTTTTGGATATCTATGCCAACGTGGATGGCACCGACTTAGGAAGTGTGACCCGCAAGATGGAGGACATCATTTCCCGCAACGAAAAGAATTTGCCGCGTGGATCGCACTTTACCCTGCGTGGCCAGAGCGAAACGATGAAGAAGTCCTACTTCGGGCTGCTGGCCGGGCTGGCGTTCTCCATTCTGCTTGTCTACTTGCTCATCGTAGTCAACTTTCAGTCGTGGCTCGATCCGTTCCTGATTATCTCGGCGTTGCCGGCGGCATTGGCGGGCATCGTCTGGTTTCTGTTCCTAACCAACACGCGACTTAGCGTGCCAGCCCTGACGGGCGCCATCATGTGCATGGGTGTGGCGACGGCCAACTCGATTCTGGTGGTCAGTTTTGCACGCGAGCAGTTAGAGATTCTGGTGGGAGATGCACGCAAGGCAGCACTGAATGCCGGCTTTGTCCGCTTACGTCCAGTCATCATGACGGCCCTGGCGATGATCATCGGCATGGTGCCCATGTCGTTAGGTCTCGGCGATGGAGGTGAGCAGAACGCTCCATTGGGCCGAGCAGTAATCGGCGGACTGTTGCTGGCGACCATAGCAACGCTTTTCTTCGTGCCTGCTTTCTTTTCTGTTGTCCATGGGTGGCTGGAAGGCCGACGCAGGACGGCACATGGCGCTTCACGGGCCGGAACGATCGATGAATTTGACGAGCTTTCGGAGTAGCGTTCTTATGACCAACGAATCCAAACCCAACCAGCATCACGGCCATTCGGCAGCAAACGATGGCAACACGGCACCAGATCGGAAACCAATCTCTCCCAAGCTGGCACTCTTGGGAATAGCCTTTGTGCTCGTGGTGGCCATCGTGCTGGCATCCATCGGCATTCTGAGCCGCCGGTCCGCCGACGCCGTGCTGGCCCAGCACACCAGCGAGATGGCCCCGCCCGCGGTGATTGCCGCGCCGCCCATAGAAGGGGCTCCAGTGGACAGTTTTGTGCTGCCCGGCAACGTGAGTGCCCTGACGGACTCGCCTATCTACGCGCGGACATCGGGGTATTTGACGCGGTGGAACTACGACATAGGCTCCAGGGTGAAGAAGGGCGCTCTGCTTGCCGAAATCGCGACTCCCGAGGTGGATCAGCAGTTGGCGCAGGCCGAAGCCGATCTGAATACATCCGAGGCAAATGCCAACAATGCACGTATTCAAGCTGATCGCTACACCGGGCTGGTGAAGACAGAAGCGGTATCACAGCAGGACACGGACACATTTGTGAACCAGGCAACTGCAACCGCGGCTGGGGTCAAGTCCGCACAAGCCAATGTGCAGCGTCTCCGCGAGCTACAGTCTTTTGAAAAAGTTTACGCACCGTTTGACGGAGTAGTTACTGCGCGCAACATCGACACGGGACAGCTAATCGACCAGGGCGCGGGCAAAGAACTCTTCCATCTACAGGCAATACAGACCCTCCGCGTCTATGTAAACCTGCCGCAGATTTATTCGCAAAGTGTGAAGCGTGGATCGAAAATCGACCTCACCTTTTCAGAACATCCCGGGAAAACGTATCAGGGAACGATGACGCGAACGGCCGATGCAATCGACCCGGTCAGCCGCACGCTGCTGGTGGAGATCGACGTGGACAACAGAGCAGGGGAACTGTTGCCGGGATCGCTGGCGCAAGTCCACTTCAAGACGCCGTCTATGGGACCAACCTTTATTGTGACGGCGTCCGCGCTCATCTTTCGCAGGGAAGGAATGCGGGTGGCAACGGTGGTGAACGGCAATGTTGCGCATCTTGTCCCTGTCGTTATTGGCGAGGACGATGGCGCAAGTGTGCAGATCATCACCGGACTTAACGCCACTGATCGCGTGATCCAGGATCCGCCCGACTCACTCATTGACGGTGAAAAGGTCTATGTGGATAGTCGTGACAAAGCCACAGCTCCGGGGGGCAAGTAGCGATGCGGCAGCCAATCCTGCATCCAATTAGTCTCGGTGCCTTCCGCGTTCGCAGCGGCGGAACAGCCGCGCTGATCGCCTTTGGGCTGCTGACTGGTTGTAAGCCGGTCGGGCCCAACTACAATCGCCCAGGCTTTGATGCACCCTCAACTTACAAGGAGGTCGGGGCTACAACTGTTCTTGTCCCGCCACCCAACCCGGCGGCCGGCGGTGGCTGGCGGCCTGCCTCGCCTTCCGACGGGATGATCCGCGGGAAATGGTGGGAGATTTACCAGGACCCGCAGCTCAATCAACTTGAAGAGCGGATCGCTACAAATAACCAGGGGCTGCGTCAGGCACTTGAGACCTATCTGGCTGCGCGCGACCAAGTGACCGCTGCACGGTCTGCTCTCTTTCCCACACTTTCAGCTGGACCCTCTGTAAACCGCGACCGTATCTCGAAAAACGGACCTGATTACTCGTCCACGAAACCCGTCGGCTATAACGATCTGGTGATCGACGCCCAGGCTAGTTGGGAGCCGGATTTCTGGGGCCGCATTCGACGGGCGGTCGAAGCCGCACACGAGAATGCCCAGGCAAGCGCCGCGGACATGGCTAACGTGGACCTGAGTCTTCACGCCGAAATGGCTGTCGACTATTTTCAACTGCGCGGTCTGGACTCTGAGAGCAGGTTGCTGACAGCGACTGTGGCCGATCTGGAAAGGCAACTCGATCTAGCCCAGCACCGACTCGAGGGCGGTGTCGCAACAGAAGTGGACGTTGCCGAGGCAAGGACCCAACTCGAAACTGTTCGGGCGCAACTGATCGATGTGGGTGTGGCACGTGCCCAGTATGAACACGCAGTTGGGACAATCGCCAACCTGAGCCTTTCATATTTCAGCATTGCACCATCGCCGCTTGTTGACCGCCAGGGCTTGACGCTGCCAAAGGTTCCCGTTGGTGTGCCTTCGCAACTGCTGGAGCGTCGCCCGGACGTTGCCGCCGCTTAGCGCCGCGCCGCAGCGGCCAACGCGCAGATTGGGATTGCCGTATCCGCATTTTATCCCACCATCAGCCTGGGAGCGGAGGGCGGCTTTGAAAGCGTTCATGTCGGTACGTGGATCCAGGGACCGAGCGCGCTGTGGACCCTGGGTGCGCAGGCTGCGCAGCTGATCTTCGATGCAGGTCAGCGCCACGCTCTCACCGATCAGGCTCGCCACACCTACGAGGCCCAGGTCGCCGGCTACAGAAATACAGTCTTCCTCGCCTTTAACGACGTCGAGGACCAACTGTCCGGCCTTCGGATCCTTGAACAAGAGTCGGGGATGGAGCAGAAGGCGGTTGACTCGGCGCAGCACTCTTTCGATCTCTCAGGCCAGCGCTATAAAGGCGGCGTCACCAGCTACCTTGAAGTGCTGACGGCAGAGGCAACGCTGCTCCAGAATCAGCGCACGGCCATCGATCTCGAGACCCGGCAGTTTGTTGCCAGTGTAGGGCTGGTGCGCTCACTCGGCGGCGGCTGGGACGCTAGCCAATTGCCGAAATAGAGTGTAGAGAAAACTCAGCGACAAGGCACAAAACCAAGCCATGGCGCCCTGCGCATTCCTGAGACGCGTCACTTCGCAGGCTGCAAAGTGACGCGTCTGAGCCGCGAAGATGGCTCAGGGTGCAAGACCGCCGCAACTCTTGGGGAGTTGAGCGTTGGGGGTCTCGCGCAGGACGGCCAGATCAAAGCAATTGGAACTGTTATCGGCGGCTGCCTCGCCTGCCATCGTGGACTTCATTGTGGCTGCAGCTGAAGCGACATCCGCTTTAGAGACAGGCGGCGGGTTTTCTGGGGAGAGCTTCTTCTGGAGCCAGGCAGCGGGGATGCGGTAGCTCTGGAATACTGCTTGGGCGATTGGTGCGGACTCGGCGGCTACGGACGGCGGAGCCTGCGCATACAGCATGATGTTCTTGTACGCACCGCGGGAGTCGAGCGGCAGCGAACAGAAGATGGCCATGAGCTTCATTGCACCTTGCTGACCCGAGATATCGCCAACAAACCGACCACACTGACCGAGAGCCGCGGGGAGCTGGATAGGAGTGGAAGAAGTCATTGAAAGCTGCGGAGCGGCCTGGCCGGCAATGGCCGTGTCCTGTTGAAAGATCATCGCGAGTTTCTGGGCCAGCGCGGCGGTATTTGGCATAGATAGGTCAATGCCGCTGGCGCCACGCTGACCAGCTTTGAAGGCCGCGTTCTGGGCAACAAAAGTGTTGCCTAAAGAAAGGGTTTCACCCTCGGGACCGGTCATCTGGATGACGGTTTGCGCACCCTTTGTGACCTTCCAGCCGGCGGGAACGCCAGCGGAGGCGCTTTGGTCCGATGCAGTGTAGGGCTGGAGTTGGATCGAAGACGAAGATGTTGAGGCAGTGGGGGCTGGTTTGGTCGCCTGGCAACCGGCGGCAAGCGATATGGCAATTACAGAGGCAACAGCCGCTGCAAACGAGAGAGAAGTCTTTCTCGGGGCGATAAGCACGATCGAAGCTCCTTGCAAGTGCTTTGCGGAATCTGGGTGATTGCAAGAGTAGCATTCGGCTTGGTCATCGGGCCAGAGAAGAAACTGGTTGTTTGGGCTACTTGGTCAAAGCATCTTGTCGCAAATGGCTGTATGCGGCTGGCGGCACGTCGGTGAGGAGTAACGCGGGGCCTTCCCAGAGGAGGCGAGGTGAACCCTCGCTGACAGAATGAAGACCTTCCAGATGAAAAGTGTGTTTGCCCGCACGGAGGCCAAGGGAACCGCGGTCGTAGCGCATTGCATCTCCGGGTGAGCCGCAAACCTGGGCAAAGGGAGGGCCTGTTTTTGCAACCTCAAACCCGTCGATAACAAGGCGTGCTCCATCGCGGTCCATCAGGTGGAACGTATAGCCTCCGTCTGCTGGGATGTCGATCAGGCCATCCCATACAGCAGCGTAGCGTGTGAAACCACGCGAGTCCGCGTGAAGATTCTGCGACTCGCCATTGAAGACTGCGCGTTCGGTCTCAAGGTTGGGGAGTTGGGTCCAATCTCCGGGATAGATTTGCCAGGTGAGGCCGGGCAACGTTGGGCTCGCCGCATTCAATGCGTCCTGCCAACTGGCTACAGCGACAACACCTTGACCGGCCCAGTCTTGTCGAGGCGAGCCGTGATCCCCCTGCTGATCCTCGACATGAAGCAGAACCCTAAAGCGGCCAGCTCCATTCTTCCCGTCGAGTTGGGTGCCCTCTGCATCGGGGAAGCGATGTCGTACCCGGCGGCCATTGGCTTCAGTTCCATCGCCAAACAGCCAGTTGAAGTGGGCCCTTGGAGAAGTGACTGCGGTGAAGGTGACGGTTTCTCCCGGCGCGAAGACCGGGGGATTGAATGTAAAGGCGGCAACAGGGTTGTGGCTTGGAGTAAAGTGCGCCGCCTGCGCGCCATCGGAAACCACAAGCGGCAGGTCGGCGTCGACGGCAGCGCGGGTTTGGCCGTACTTCACATTGTCAAAACTCACGTCCGTCACTTGCCCAGTCAGGCTTGAAACTGCAAGCTGCGGCTGGTCGAGTGCCCAGATGTTATGGA
>Ga0224545_1000181_pt1 | contig 12966 bp, 14 predicted proteins | sample 714P12024metaG_FD_179906 | JGI IMG/M metagenome (GOLD analysis project Ga0224545, IMG submission 179906) | Peat soil microbial communities from Stordalen Mire, Sweden - 717 P1 20-24 | ecosystem: Environmental > Terrestrial > Soil > Wetlands > Peat | place: Sweden: Norrbotten County, Stordalen... | reverse complement strand
TATTCGTGGAACTCATAGGCTTTTCTGTGAAGATGGTCATGATGTGATTTCGATTCCTTCAGACTCTTGCAGCGAGCGCATTTCAAGAAGTGCGATCAAGAACGATAGCGTCGATTCCGCTCCCTGGTTTTCATTGGCGCGCTCGGGATGAAGGCCGTCGCGGCAGCCTCCAGTCACGGAATCATAAAGAGGAAGTTGCAGATCATTCTCGCCAAGGAACCAGTTGAATGCCGACCACGCCTCATTACGCCAGCGATTATCGCCCATCACCCGGTAGGCTTCGAGACACGCCGATACCGCGCCGGCGGCCTCAAGTGGCTGTTGATCGAAGCGGGCCTTTTCACCACCCTGGCGATAAAAACCTTGCGACCCGATCGGGACGAAGTGGCCATTGGTCTCGCAGCGTTGCGTTTCAGTGAGCCAGTTGAGCGTTTCTATTCCGGCGGAGACCATGCGATCATCCGCGCAAGCTGAACCGACGAGCAGCATGGCCTGGGGCAATCTCGCGTTGCCGTATGCCAGCACATTCTCGTACCACTTCCAGTCGGAGCGCCGGATGGAGTCATACATGTCCAGCAATCGTCCGCCCAGCACGGATCTTATTTTTTGCGCATCGCGATCTCCGGGATACGAACGCAGATATTCCTGAATCCCGAGAATCGTATAGGCTGAGGCGCGAGGACTATGAAATTCCACGGCTGCAGGTAGCGAAAACTCGAACAGACGGCCGGCTGCGCCTTTCAATCCTTGATTCTCGGATCGGCCCAGGACGGTTCCAAGGCTCCACAACGCGCGGCCATGGCAGTCTTCCGACCCAATCAGCTCGTTCCATTTGCGGTCATAGCCGAGAAAATTACGGAAACGCCCGTTCGCCCCATTGAAGGCATGTTCTAGAAACGACAGATATCGGGCAGAGAAATCCGCAACCAGTGAACTTGTTTTCTCCTTCTGACCTTCGGGCGATTGCTCCAACATCACCGTGAGAATGAGCGCCCGCGCATTGTCATCGGTAGTATGACCCTCGCCTCGATTAGGGACGGTGAAGATGGCATGCTGTAGCATTCCTGCGTCATCGGTGAGCGCGCTGACGTGATCCAGTTTTAAATCTGGGAGTCGATTGAGTGCTTTGGGTGTAGCGCGCGCCGAGAACTGAACGCGCGGATTTTCCGTGCGGTCGCTGCGCACTCGGGAGAAACTTTCCATATAGCCTTGCGCCACTCTTTTCCAGATCATCTCCCGTGCGAACAGATAGGCTCGTTTCCGCATCGCGTGACGTATCGCAGGGGTGTCCAGCAGTTCGATTGTCTTCTGCGCAATTGCGTCGGGATTCTGGAATGGGACCAGCGCGCCTCTGCGGTCGTCCAGCAACTCGATCGCGTGCCAGTACGGAGTCGAGATGATCGCCTTCCCCGCTCCCAGTGCATAGGCGAGCGTTCCGGAAACCACCTGCGCTTCATGCCGGTAAGGCGTAATGTAAAGGTCTGCGGCGCCAATAAATTCCACCATCTCTTCCGGGCTGACAAAGCGGTTGTGGAACATCACCTGCGATTCCACTCCCACTTCCTTCGCCAAGGCTTGCAAGCTGGTCCGATACTTGTCGCCTTCGCGGCGGAGGACATGGGGATGCGTTGCGCCGGCAACGATGTAAACGACATTCTTGTGCCTGGCCAAAATCTGGGGCAGCGCCTGAATCACGTTTTCGATTCCCTTGTTCGGCGAGAGCAGGCCGAAAGTCAGCAGAACCGCTTTCCCTTCCACCCCGAACCTGTCCTTGAAAAAATTGGGATCCAGGAACGGGAGATCCGGAACGCCGTGCGGAACCATATCGATCTTGCTTCCGGGAACCTTGAAGATCTCCTGCAAGAACTGCGCTGAGAGCTGGCTCATGACGATGAGGCGATCCGACAGCTTTGCGATCTCTTCCATCACCAAGAGTTGGTTAGGATCTGGCTCACGTAAGACCGTGTGCAGCGTGGTCACGAGCGGCATCTTCAGACCGCGTAGCAGATGCAAAATATGGCTTCCGGCCGGACCGCCGAAGATTCCATACTCGTGTTGCAGGCACACCATGTCGATATTGTTGAAGTTCAGAAATTCAGCCGCTTCCTGATACGAGGTCAAGTCGTCCTGGGCTAGCGACCATCGCACCCGTGCAGGATAGTCATATCCTTCCTGTGTGTCGTTGACCGGGAGTGCCAGCAATCGAGCGGTTCCGTATTCCGCAGATATTGCGCTACATAGGTCTGTAGTGAAGGTGGCGATTCCACATTGCCGCGGAAGATAATTCCCAATCACCGCGATTCGACTGGGCAGCGATGGTTTCGAGTGCACCCGGGGACGGGTCGATGCAGTTGTCTCTGGCACGAGCGGGCGAGGACTTACGACTTCCAAAGCCCGATTCGGAAACACTGTGATTGGTATGGCCATTTTTCCTAATTCTGCCGATAACGATTGCTACAAGGGCTGCCCAAGCAAATGAAAATGGATTAAAATTTGGCTCTCGTCAGTATTCAACGAAAGTGCACTTCCGGACTGCTCACTATTGACCAGTTTCTTGATCAGCAACGCCGCATTATGGAGCGATGAAGGCCGTAGAGAATGAAGTACTAGCAATTCGTTGTCCCACTTGTGGCGCCAAGCCGGGGAAAAAATGCGAGCTTAGCACTGGTCTGCCCCGAACCAACCCTCATCGGGACCGGCGTTTAACGGCGGCCGATAAATAGTGGGTCGGCACGACGGATCTCGCCCGTTTGCAACGGAGAAGTAAATCTCGGCCCAGAATTCAGGCCAGGGCAGGTTGGGCGAAGATGGCTCCCGGACGATCGAACGCTTGGTTCACCGATGTGGCGGCTTTTGCTCTCTCCTCGATCGTGGGCGTTGAAATCTGTAGCAACCCCTGGCGGCCAAGATTCAGGGGAAGTGTGAACGCGTCCTGATGCTGCATGACAAATCCCAAAATGTGCGCCAGTCCTTGTGACTGGTATCCATTGTCGAAGCCGATGCCTGTGCTATGAAACGTGGTCGCGGACATCCAGTACTCACAGGCCAGAAGCCAATGGCCTTGCGTTATGGATGACCAGACCTTCAGATAATCCAAGGTGCCGCCAGGAGCGAAACCGTACTCAACATGAATCAAGCCAGCTTCGGTTCCGTGCATCAAGTCCGCCCAAGACACAACAATTGCAGACTCAAGAATTTGGTCGAGACTCTGATTTCGGTTCTCTGTCATACGTTGCCTCTTTCTTGGGAAACGCGTTCAATCCCTCGCCGACGCCTCGTTGTGCTGCGAAGCACGACGTTCCTCCGCACTATCCAGGCGACAGGTCTGCTGGACGTGTCGAGAGTGCGCAGTGACCACCGAATAAGGCATGCCCAGGAAGCGCCTCGCAACAACTCCCGTCACCTCGAGGCCATTGAACTGTTGCTGCTTCACCTTTTCCAGAATCCGCCGTAATGCATTCTGGATCTTCTTCGGTCCCAAAGCGCCCCAGAACATCGCCTTGACTTCGCCCGCCATGAATAAAAAGTTCCATCCCGCAGCGTGAATATTGCGATCAACAGCGAACCCATCCAAACCTTCGACGACGCTCCAGTTTCCCGAGTACGGCGAAGTTTCCAGCGCAAACGAGTCCGTCATCAACTTCGATTGGTTCAACAGGATTGTGCCGACTTGAATAGTTGATCGCATAAATCCTCCCGAAGAAGCTGGCTGCAGTGTTAGCTGCTGGGTCGGGAACGGACAATAGAGACTGATCCGCGACTCGTTTCCGTACGTCTACTCGATCCCCACATTGGACTAAATACCAGACGAAAACTGGTCAATAAAGACCAGTCTTGACCGAAGCGGCGACGGGCCGGGGCTCCACTACTCCCGCGAGTGTGCAAAACAGCTCACTTTTGGAAGCCGGATAAACCTATAATTTTGAAGTATGAAGCTGGCGGTATCACCTAAGAAGAACGGTGGGTTCGACTCCGATACTTTCCTCGCGACGATTGGCGATGGCAGGAAGATCTCGTCCGTTCCGAAGAAAGAGATGATATTCGCACAAGGGGACGAGGCGGACGCCGTCTTTTATGTTAAGAAAGGCAAAGTGAGGCTGACTGTCGTATCCAAGGTCGGCAAGGAGGCGACCATCGCGATCGTGAGTGCGGGGAACTTTTTTGGTGAGGGTTCGCTGGCAGGTCAGCTTTTGCGGATGGGGTCCGCTGCTGCGATGACCGATTGCGAGATCCTGCGGGTTGACAAAAAAACCATGATGGACGCTCTGCACCGCGAACCCTCATTCTCTGAGATGTTTGTGGCGTATCTTCTTGCGCGCAATATCCGCTACGAAGAAGATCTGGTCGATCAACTCTTTAATTCCAGCGAGAAGAGACTTGCGCGCGTCCTTCTATTGCTCGCTCATTTCGGGAAAGAGGGCATTCCGGAAACCGTAGTGCCTAGGATCAGCCAGGAAACCTTGGCTGAAATGGTCGGCACCACACGGTCGCGAGTCAGCTTCTTCATGAACCGATTCAGAAAGATGGGCTTCATTCATTACGCCGGAGGTGCAGAGGGCGCTTTGCAGGTCCACAGCTCTCTCCTCAATGTAGTTCTGCATGATTAAGCGCACCTCCACCTCGGCAGTCAGCCATCCCCCCCGCTCGCTAAATCCGTCCACGGGTACTAAAGGCCGAGCGCACACCACGTTATCCGTCACATGTTAACTCTTTCTCTACGGGCCTTCTGGTCAGTATCGTTCCTTTTGCTGCCACGAAACGGCGGTGATGATTACTGTTACTTCTGAGGCCAATGAGCAATTTTGAGCAGAATTGTAGGCAGTCCAGCCGATATACTTGCTGAATATGGCTTCTAGCAACACTCTCCTTTGCATCCACCGAGACCCGGCGCAATTGCGTTCATTGCAGAAGAATGGATACAAACTCGTGAACGCGACCAATGGCCACGATGGCCTGCGGCTTCTTGCGTCGCAATCCGTCGATGCAATTGTGCTCGATTACCAGCTTGTACTCTTGGATGGCATATTCGTTGCCAATGAGATTAAGCGGGCCCATCCGACGATTCCCATTGTCATGCTGGCTGATGATCTGGAGTTGCCTAACGGCGCTTTGAGCTCCGTCGACGCGCTGGTCACCAAGTCCGACGGAGCCCACTTCCTGTGGGCAACCGTTCACTTTGTGTTGAATGTGAAGCCGACCCAAAGGTCTGAAAGAAAATTGAGCACTCAAATGCCGGGATATCCACGTCGCGCCGGCAGGTCCGCCGGTCAAGCGCACCATTTCCACACCGGAGCTTCACTTGACCCAAAGGACGCTCCCTTTTCGCCAAAAGAATGGAGAAGTATTCAGATGGGCATTGTCCGGTTCTAAAGGGTACTGCACGATCAGGGCCAGTGATCTCCGATGCTGAATTCGGTACTCGATCACCCTGAGACGGCGAGCTCAGGTCGGATCTTGGCGCAGAGAAACATTCAAGAGAGCAGATTGACCGCCAATCGATCTGGTGATGTTGAATAATTGTGGACACGGAAACTGACGAGCTCACGCTGCGGCATATATTGTCGGTTGGTTGCCCTATGTGCCGGGCGAAACCGAAAGAGAGATGCGTACTTAGCACAGGACATCCGTCCCTCAAGACGCATCTCGCCCGAACGGTGGCCGCTGCCAAGGTTCCGCCGCCAGAGAACTTTGGGCAGACCGCTCTGCGAGTCGTGAAGCGAGTGACGAGCGCGAGCTTTCATGCCCTTTTCCAACACAAATAAGGACGCTTCAAAAAAGGGCGCGATGCCGGGCCTTTCTCACATATCCCCGAACCAGCCTCTTAAATCGAACCTTGTCGGCCGCTGACCAGGTTAATGACCAAGACCACCAACGCTACCACCAGCAGCAGGTGGATCAGGCCGCCTGCGACGTGGAGACTGAAACCGAGAAGCCAAAGAACAAGAAGCACAACGAAAATCGTCCAAAGCATGTCTGTTCTCCTTTTGCGTATGTTTTGAAACTCTTGCCTCTGGGTGAACTAAGCGTTTCCGAACGACTTTCCGCACTCCAAACAAACTCGTCGGGATCGCGGGGTAATCAGGCTGCAAAAAGGACACATCATTTGCGGTCCGCTGGATTGGGTCGTTGATTTCGAGGTCGCGATCAACCTCGAAAGCCAGTCGTTGATAATCGCAAGCCTGTTACGAAAACGATCGCTGAGCCGATCATTCATCATCGATCCACCTCCACCTTTCTGCCCCCGCGAAGAGTCCGCGTCAGAATCTAAATCAATGAGAGTCTGCCATTGCGCACTATCTGCAAGTTCAACCATGACAGGCGGAGTACGGAGATGCTGTGCAGGATTGCTCACAATCCAGGAGAACTTCAGGTGGCATTGGAAGTTCTGCGAACCACCTTGCGTTTATGGCCAAGGGAAGAAGTGAGCAATTCAGACCAGCTATTATTTTGAGCCCGGGCAATGATGATGCAGAGATGAGCACTTCTTCTCCTCTCTTTCAGGTTTTCTGAACTAAGTCAGCCCATCTGAAGTTGTCTCTGCTTAGCGCCACTCCGAAAGGAACAATTTCATGAAAAAGACAATTTCACTATTGTTGATGAGTTTGTTAGGGCTGGTTGGGACGTACGCGTGGGCGGGTTCAGACCGAGAGGAAACCGTCGAGCGCCTGCAAAAATCCGTGGACGTTCTTCAGTCCATCATGTCCACACCCGACAAAGGTATCCCCGAGGAAGTGTTGAGCGGTGCAAAATGCATCGTCATAGTGCCCAACTTGCTCAAGGGTGGTTTCATCTTTGGTGGCAAGCACGGACGTGGCGTGGCCTCCTGCCGAACCTCTGAAGGGTGGAGCGCTCCCGCATTCGTCTCGGTTGGCGGTGGCAGTTGGGGATTGCAGATCGGCGTCGAAGGCGTGGACCTGGTTATGCTGGTCATGAACGATCGTGGTTTGCAGCACTTGCTTTCCTCCAAGTTCGAACTGACGGGTGAGGGATCTGTGGCTGCCGGCCCCGTAGGCCGTCACACCTCCGCCGGAACTGACATATTGCTGAACACTGAAGTACTCACTTACTCACGCTCGAAAGGCATCTTCGCTGGCCTGACGTTGGAGGGTGCGGTAATTGAGCAGGATAACGACTCGACTCGCGCCATTTACGGCCACCACATGATGTTTCGCAACATTCTTTCCGGCAAGGCATCAACTCCCGCAAGCGCAGACGCGTTTCTGAAGGCTGTGTCCGAAGCAGGTCACCATGCCCACATCGCCGAAGCCAGAGAAGACAACAAGCAGTAGTCGCGCTATGAACCTGTCAGTTAGCTGAATTGTGCTGACCGGAACCGCGGGCTGGTTCCGGTCTGTCCATTTGTTTGAGACTCCAGAATTGATCTTGGAGGGACCGGTCCGACTCACGATTGCCCTTTCAATCTCTTGTTTGCCGGTTCGGTGATCGTTCCAAGGACCACATCAATCCAACGCCCAGCAATTACTCCAACGCACAGACGATCAACAGCTAAAGTGGAGAATCCAACGCCTTGGCTATGCCGGCGCGCGTCAAGGTTAAGATGCCAACGCCGATGATCGCCACCGATCACTGCCGTGGTCGTTGCAGCCAAACCGAGTTCGCGTCGCAAGCCCGCGGCGCACAAAGCGCACTTGATGGGTCGAGATGGGTTGCGACAAGTTAGCCGGATGACAGTTGTGACGCAATCATCCAAAAACACTACGAATGCAGTCTCTTTGCACTTTGACAGAAGCGAATACTTCTTTCGCATTATTGACCTGCTGCTACGCGTCCCTATAATCGCCGCACTTCAGATTCTGTGGGATCTCGCTAACGTTTGAAACTGTTCCCTGGTCGCGGATGTTTTTCATCTCAAGCGTCAATGGCGTTCGCGGGGAAGAATGGGGAAATGCGTGAATAGTCTTGGGAAACCTTCGTGTGTACTCCTGACGATCGTTGCCGGGTTGAGCCTCGTAAGTTTGAAGGTCGCTGGACAACAAATCACAGGAAGCATTCGTGGAACGGTGATCGATCCAAGCGGGTCAATCGTCCAGTCCGCGACCGTTATTGCAAAGCAGATCGAGACCGGCTTGACGCGGGCTGCGGTCACGGACCATCAGGGGGAGTACGTGCTGGTCGAACTTCCGATTGGGCATTACCAGTTGGAGGTTCAGGCGAAAGGGTTCCAGAAGTACTTGCAGCAAGGAATCTCATTGGACGTGAACGAGACCGCGACGGTCGGCGTTCACCTCAGACTCGGGGCGGAGACGCAGCAAGTTGAAGTGAGTGCGGACGCGACTTTGGTGCAAAGCACGGTCAGCAGTCTTGGACAAACCGTGATGGAGCACGAGATCCTCGATCTCCCACTGGATGGACGCAACTTTTCCCAGTTGGGACTTCTTCAGCCAGGAGTCGTGCCCTTGACTCCCGGACTTCTCGAAGCCGGCGGCCCGGCGCGACAGAACCAGGCCTATGCCGTAGATGGCCAGCGGCCGGAATCGAACAATTTCATGATCGACGGCGCCGACAATGAGAGCTCTGTGGACGGCGGATTTGTGCTCAAGCCACCGATCGACGCGATCGCCGAGTTCAGGATTCTCACTCACAACGCGAGCGCGGAGTTCGGACGCAATACTGGCTCGACGACCAATATCGTAACGCGGGGAGGGAGCAATTCATTTCACGGCGCTGCCTGGGAATTTCTGCGCAATGACGCGATGGATTCGTCCGACTACTTCACTCAGAGCGTCCAGCCTTTGAAGCAGAACCAGTTTGGCGCCACGTTCGGAGGCCCGATTCTGAAGGGCAAGACTTTCTTTTTCGGATATTACGAGGGTTTTCGCAACCGGGAGGGTGAGACCGTGCCTGCAACCGTGCCTTCATTGGCGGAAAGGCAGGGTAACTTCGCGGAGCAGTGCACTGCCGGCTTTGACGCCAGCGGCCTCTGCGCTAACCCTCAACAGCAACTCACCTTTTTTGGAACTCCGGTGCCGTTCAACCAAATGACTCTATTTACGCCCATTGATCCGATTGCGACGAATGTCTTGCCGTTCTTCCCGTTGCCAAATAATGGAGCCAATGGATTCATCGCTACGCAGACTCTCAGCGAGAATAACGACCAGTTCGGATTGCGCCTGGATCATTATCTTTCCCGCACTGACACTCTGAATTTCCGCTACATGTACAGTAGCGGCCCGACGACGGATCCTCTGTCGCCTGTGGGAGCAAACGTCCCGGGCTTTCCGGTGGGCGAGGATGATCGTGCGCAGAACTTTGTTGCGCAGGAGACCCATATCTTCTCGCCAACCACCATCGGCGTAGCGCGCTTTTCGTATCTCCGCAATAAGTTCCTGCTGGACGAGCACCTGAATCACGAGTCGCCATCAGAATTGGGTTTCCAGTACGATCCCACGTTGCCTTCAGCCGCCGGACCGCCGTTTATTCAGGTCGGGGGATACGCCTCGGTGGGCGACCCCATCACGGGACCGCGGAACACGGTTCAGAATACGTTGGACCTCTCCAGCTCTCTGAGTTGGATTCATGGCCGCCACGAATTGAAATTTGGCGGAGGCTATCGCCGCGACCAGATGAATGCCTTGCATGGCATCGCCAGCAACGGCTTTTTTGTCTTCTCCACCTTTCCCTACAGCGACGGATTTGCCAGCTTTCTGTCCGGCAATCCGGTGGTCTTTCTTCAAGGCGGCGGCGATTTTAGTCGTGAAATCCGCGACCGGGCCCTCGACGCTTACGGCCAGGACAACTACAAGGTCTCATCGAACCTGATGCTGAACCTGGGACTTCGTTACGAACTGCCCTTTCCCTCCACCGAGAACAAGAACCGGGTGAATCTCTTCGTTCCCGGAGCACAGTCGACAGTGAATCCCCGCGCTCCGGCGGGACTTCGGTATCCCGGCGATCCGGGCGTGCCCGCAGGCTTGATTCCAACGCAGAAAACAGCCTTCGCTCCGCGAGTCGGTTTTGCATGGGACCCGCACGGAGACTCCAACACGTTGGTCAGCTCGGCCTACGGAATTTTCTACGAGCCCTACTACACCGGAGAGGGCGGTCCACTGCAGGATCCGGTCAGCGCGCCTCCCTATCTCAAGACTCAGCAGATAAGCTTTCCCGTCAACTCGTTTGCCAATCCGTTTTATACGCCGAATCCTTTCAGTCAGGCTTTCCCCGAGCCGATGACTCTGCTCGTGGTCGCTCGCAACCTGCATCTGCCCTACGCGCAGGATTGGAACCTGAATATTCAACGCTCGTTGGGCGCGGACTGGTTGTTTCAGGTCGGGTACGTGGGCACCACCGGTGTGAGGCTGCCGCGATTTATTGAAGGCAATCCTGCCGTCTTCGTTCCAGGCGTCGACGGAAGCGGGAACCCCATATCGAACGAGAACAACGTGAATCAGCGGCGTCTCTATTCCGGATGCACACTGGCGCAACCGAACAATTGCGTCTACAGTTCGGTCGGTGAAATCGCCAGCATCGCGAATTCCAACTACAACGCCTTGGAAACCAGCCTGCGCAAGCGCTTCAGCCACGGCCTGTCCTTCCTTGCGTCCTATACTTGGTCGCACTCCATTGATGACGTTTCTTCCTTCAACATTACGGGCTCGGCGTCGCAGCCGGTCGCCGGAGAAAATGACCTTGCGCAGAATCCATTTGATCTCGCGGCGGAGCGCGGCCGCTCCATGTTCGATGCCCGCCATCGCTTCGTACTGAGCTACCAGTGGATTCTTCCGTTCCTGCAACACTCCAGCGGCTGGTATGGGCATGTTCTCGGCAATTGGCAGTTGAACGGAATTGTGACTGCGATGAGTGGCACGCCGTTCACGGTATTCGACTCGAACGACGTTTCGCTGCAAGGGCAGGCGCCTGAGATTTCCGGATTTTCCAGTAACCGGCCCAACGTAGTGGGCAATCCGAATTCCGGCCCTCGTACGGCGGCGGAATGGTTCAACGTAAGCGCGTTTCAGCAACTCCAGCCGGATCCTCTTGGCCGGTTCGAGGTATTCGGGGACGAAGGACGAAATGCGGTCCAGGGGCCAGGATACGTGAACTGGGACGCCTCGGCCTTCAAGAACATTCGACTGGCGGAATCAAAGGAACTTCAATTCCGCGGTGAGCTATTCAATGTACTGAACCATACCAATTTCCGCTTACCGGTCAGCGATATCGAATCGCCAACTTTCGGGCAGATCCAGTCGGACGTGAGCCCGAGGGTGATTCAAATCGCGCTGAAGTTTCTGTTTTGATGCTGAAAATCAGTCCATTCGCTCGAAGGCTCCTGCTCAGGCTTCTAATCGGCCTGATAATCGGCTACGTCTCTTTCGGAGCTTACGTCTGGTGGGCGATGCGTCAGCCTCCTGAGACTTTCGGCCGGGTGATGGCTAGAATGCCCGGCCCCATCGTCTTTTTGCTCTTCCCGTTTGAAACATTGTGGATGCATGCTCGCGGGGGGAGTCTGCACCTGGGAGATCCGGCGCCAGACTTCTCGCTGGTCAAGGTAGACAAAAGCGAGCGTGTTCAACTCTCGGTCATAAACCAACGGCAACCGGTGGTGCTTGTGTTCGGAAGTTACACCTGACCGCCGTTCCGGCGGGAGGCTCCCGCCCTCAATAAGCTTTACCAGGCGTATCGCGGTCGTGTTGCTTTCTTGGTCGTCTATATTGCGGAAGCGCACCCCAGCGACGTTTGGCAGATGCAGAGCAATATCAAAGACAACGTCGTTTTTGCCAGCCCGAGGACGGAAGAAGACCGAGCCTTCATCGCCGGTGCCTGCGTGCGAAAGCTTGGCATAGAGTTTCCGGCTGTGCTCGACGAGTTTGGCAACTCTACCGAAAAGGCCTACACGGGCTGGCCGGACCGCATTTACTTGATCGACTCGCAAGGCCACGTTGCCTATAAGAGCGCACCTGGACCGTTTGGTTTTAAGCCTGACCAATTGGAAGCAGTTCTTTCTCGGACCACCGAGACGAGCAAGTAAGTGAGAAGGTAAATGATGAGGGCCATTCCTGTTCAATTCCACATCCATGGTTCAGGGCCCAACTGTCAACGCGGGGAGCTCCACTCCAGCCACCTCCACCCTATTTCCTAACTTCTTCCTTATTCTTCACAAATTCGGATGGATCAAGTCCATCCTGGCTGTTCTATTTCAGTCCCCCTAAATCATCGGTCGCGGCCTCGCGGTAGAATGACGCTTCTATTCCCCGAGGAAACGATTACTCGTTCAGCCCTGCTACGGGCACCCAAGGACGCGCAATGATGCCACTGCAATCGACGGTTGTGCCAACCCATCTGGTCCATCTCGCTCCCATTGATGTCGTCATCGTGGTTTTTTATTTTGTTCTGGTGCTCTCCATCGGCTGGTATTTAAAAGGCCGCGCCAACACCGGCGAAGACTTTTTCATGGCGGGCCGCGAGATGACCGCATGGGTGGCCGGTCTCAGTTTTCTTTCAGCGAATCTCGGCGCCCTGGAGTTGATGGGGTGGGCGGGTTCGGCCTACCAGTACGGCATCCTGGCGACGCACTGGTATTGGATCGGCGCCATCCCCGCGATGCTGTTCCTGGCGCTGGTCATGATGCCGTTCTATTACATTTCGAAGACTCACTTGGTGCCGGGATATTTGAAGCTGCGTTTTGGCGAGTCCAGCCGCGCCTTGTCTGCGGTTTCGTTCGCTTTCATGACCGTGCTCATGAGCGGCGTCAACATGTTTGCCATGGCCAAGGTCATGCAGATCGTGCTCGGCTGGGACATCAACTTCAGCATCTGGGTTTCGTCTCTAACCGTTGCTATTTATGTAGCTCTAGGCGGATTGCGCTCGGCCATCTTCAATGAAGTGCTGCAATTTTTCCTCATCTGGGCAGGCGCCCTGCTGATTCCGATCCTCGGACTCTACGAAGCCGGGGGGGTGGACGAACCTTAAGCTCCAAATTGCGCAGAGAGCTTCAGAACAGTATGTCCA
>Ga0224545_1000180_pt1 | contig 12977 bp, 10 predicted proteins | sample 714P12024metaG_FD_179906 | JGI IMG/M metagenome (GOLD analysis project Ga0224545, IMG submission 179906) | Peat soil microbial communities from Stordalen Mire, Sweden - 717 P1 20-24 | ecosystem: Environmental > Terrestrial > Soil > Wetlands > Peat | place: Sweden: Norrbotten County, Stordalen... | reverse complement strand
AAACCGCTCGGCCGGCGATGAGTTGTCCTCGACCACCGGCTCGATGCATCCATAGCGCCGGCTCAAGACTTGCAGAATCTCGGCGCGGGGAAACACTTTGCTCATGGACCACTGCGTGGCGCCGCCCACGTCCATATACTCGATGAAGCGCACCTCCGCGCCCGCGCGCTTGCCGAATTCAATCAAGTCGCCGAGCTCATCTTCGTTGGCCCCGCGCATGACCATGCTATCAATCTTCAGCCCACGGCAGCCTGCGACGCGAGCGGCTTCGATCCCCTGGAGCACCCGCGCGTGGCTGTCGCGCCGCGTTGAGGCCTTGAAGCGCTCCGGCCTCAGCGTATCCAGGCTGACGGTGATGCGGTGGACACCGGCCTCGCGCAGCGCCTGCGCCTGCTCGGCCAACAAGGTGCCATTGGTGGTCAGCGCTAGGTCTTTGAGGCGCGGGTTCTTTGACAACATACCCGCCAGCACGGGCAAGTCCTTGCGCAGCAGGGGCTCGCCGCCGGTCAAGCGGACTTTATCCACACCCAGGTCGGTGAAAATTTCGGCGAGCTGGGTGATTTCTTCGAAGGTAAGTAATTCTTCCCGCGGCAGCCAGACGTACTCTTCCTCGGGCATGCAATAGCTGCAACGCAGGTTGCAGCGGTCGGTCACCGACACGCGCAGGCTGCGCAGCGGTCTGCCGAATAGGTCACTGGGGGTATAAGCTACCATCGGCCTTTTCATGGGGACGCTTTTATCTTATCCGGAATTTCCGATTTCAACTTTATCTCGCAATCCGGACAAAAACAACGCTCGTGAGCGGAAGCTTCCCGGGCTATGTCGACATAAACCCAAACCCCAAAGTGGCGCTTGAAACCTACCTCGCACGAGAACGCAAGAAGAACTCCTAAGCTCCAGGTTATTACGAACCGCTCGCCAATCGCACGATGCGGGATTCAATCGCACGCAAGTCGAGCGAGCGGCATTACGCTGGACGATACTTCTGACAAAGGTGTAGGCTTCGAACATGGAAAAGCCAGCCGATTCTCGTGTTCAACGCCCATGTGAGGCGTGCGGGCGGATTTTGAGCATTTCGTTCATTAGGGACAAGGGCTCAAACAGCTCTCTGAATGTCTCGATAGCGTGTCCGCACTCTGCGTGTCGTGCGAGCCAGGAAATTCGTATTAACGGGAACCTGGTCAACGTGAAGCTAGCTTGAGCCGACCTCACCGGCGCCCGCCAGCCCTCTCCTCCACCTTCCCTTCGAGCGGGGCGAAGTCCGATGAACAACCAGACCGTCAACTGCATAAAGTGCAAGAAAGAATTTGAAGTGCTGGTTTCCGACCCGATTATCGGCGGGCCATTCCCGGAATAAAAGTTCTGCTAGCAGCCGCGCGGCCGAAACGCAGTAGCTCCTCATCGCTCATCTTACGCGGTCGAGAGCGCCATTCTTCGTGAGAGAGTGTTTTCTGTCCTACGCAATCCATGATTCCTAGATTCCCAGAATTTTCTTCAGCTCTATGGCGTCCTCTGGGATCTCTTCAGAGGGCACGAGTTCCAAGTCTTTCGGTTCATAAGACAACTGAATCCCGCCGGTGGCGCTCTCGCGCCAGTGCACTACGACGGACGCGGCACTGTTGGAATTAATTCGTCCCACCACTCCGACTTTTCTGGACAAGCCTTTTTTAGAACGTACGAAGTCACCCCGCTTGAATGATAGTGCGTCTTCGGGCATCGGTTGACTCCTCCCACCGTATAGGAAATGTGGCATCCTGCACAGAAGAAACGCCGGCCGCTCATCTTTCTGCGTGCTGGGAATTAAAAATAAGCGCGGCCAACCAGCGTTAGCGATTCGGGTGCTTCTGAAGCAGCTCTCCAAAACGGATGTTCCTGCCGATCGACATCTTGCTTGGAGATTCTAACAGTCCGTGTGCGCGGACAGAACTTCGTTTCAGTCGTCTTTGGACGGACTCCAGTCGGATGGAATGTCGCGGTGCGTGTTTTTCCACAGGCCGCGTTTTTCAACAGGGCATGTGAATCATTTCCGAGTGCGAGGCGGTCTGACTATCCCGACCGTCTGCCGCTAATTGGCCGCATAAGAAGTATCTCCGATTTGTCCTAAGTCCCTCACGCACCATGGCAAAGCGAGCGGGCGATGGTTGGAGTATAATAGAGTAGGAAGAACACAGTGGCGGACTATTACCCCACAGCTGGAATCCCACAGTTTCTCTAGCATTCATCAGTACGCGCGCCCGCCCGGGAGTCTCTAGATCGCAGGATAGCGTTAGTGCAGTCTTGGCCACTCAGATGGCAGCCTGACAACGGAGGAAACCTTGGCACTGGTGATCGAGGAAAAGTACGACCAGGTACGCCAACTCATCGGTATTGGCAAGGAGCGCGGCTATCTGCTCTACGACGAGGTGAACGACATTCTCCGCTCAGAAGTGCATTCCTCCGAGGAGATTGACGAACTGCTTTCCGCCTTTGAGCACTACGGCATCAATATCTATGAAGATGCCACCAGTGCCGAGGCCGCTCGCGATGCCGCGGAAGCTGCCGATTTCGGTGCCGTAGAACCGAAAGAGAAACTTCCAACCGAGGACAGCGAGCTCGATCTGACACCGGGAACGTTAGAGAAGACGAACGATCCGGTTCGCTTGTACCTTCGGGAAATGGGTACCGTTCCACTGCTGACGCGGGAAAGTGAAGTGGTGATTGCGAAGCGTTTCGAGCGCGGGCATCTGCTCGTTCTGAAAACCATTACGCGTGCGCCGCTCATTTTGAAGGAACTGTTGCAGGTTGGGGAGGACTTGCGTAACGACTCCCGGTCGATCAAGGAAATCGTCCAGTTTGACGACGAGGAGTTGTCCGAGGAAAAGATCGAAGCGAAGACAAAGGGGACGCTCAAGCAGATCGGCAAGATCGCCGCTCTCTATCTGTTGGCGACGAGGCAAGCTGCGAAGCTCCAGCGTGTTCCGCGTTCCAAGAAGCGCTCTTACCTCCATGCTCGCTACGCTCTCGCCCGGACCCGCGTCGGGATGTCGAGACGCGTCCGAGAACTCGATTTCAAGCTGTCCGAGAAGAAGCGGCTTATCGACAAGATTCGCAACACGGTCGGGGACGTTCAATTCCTAGAGCACGAAATCGGAAAGCTCGAGCGCCGCGTCGATGCATCGAAAGCCGATGTTCAGGGAGAGGCGCGCAAGGACCTCAAAGCCCGCCGGCAGCAGTTAAACGAGATTGAGATCGCGAGTGAGGTCAACCTGACGGAGCTGAAGCGGATGCTCCAGATCATCCTGCGGGGCGAAGCAGAAGCCGAACAGGCCAAAAAGGAATTGGTCGAAGCGAACCTCCGCCTCGTCATTTCCATCGCGAAAAAGTATAACAACCGCGGCCTGCAGTTTCTCGACCTGATTCAGGAAGGCAATATCGGACTGATGAGAGGGGTGGATAAGTTCGAGTGGCGGCGTGGATACAAGTTCTCGACTTATGCGACTTGGTGGATTCGCCAGGCCGTCACCCGCGCCCTCGCTGATCAGGCACGCACCATCCGCGTTCCGGTGCACATGATCGAGTCAATCAACAAGGTTGTGCGGACTCAGCGACAACTCGTGCAGGAATTAGGCCACGAACCTACTTCCGAAGAAATTGCCAAGCGCATGGATATCAGCGTCGACAAGGTGCGCAAGATCAAAAAGGTCGCGCAGCAACCGATCTCGCTTGAAACGCCCATCGGCGAGGAGGAAGACTCGCACCTAGGAGACTTTCTTGAAGACAAGACTGCCGTGTCACCCTCGGATACGGCCACCTACCTGAGCCTCGTGGAGCAGATATCGTCGGTGTTGAAGACGCTTACACCACGCGAAGAGCAAATCATCAAGATGCGGTTCGGTTTTGAGGACGGTAACGAGCACACGCTTGAACAAGTGGGCCAAACGTTCGCCGTAACCCGCGAGCGTATCCGTCAGATCGAAGCCAAGGCACTGCGCAAGCTGAGGCATCCTGCCCGCTCGAACCGGCTCCGCGCCTTTCTCGAACTCGGCTCGCGAGACTCACTTTAGCGTCCCCCTTCTAAATTATCGCGTGAGTCCTAAGCGCTCCCGCCCCAGTTCGCCCGGTCTTGACTCGATGGACTGATTTGCAGATGGGTGGACCTACGTGTACTTGTGGCGCCAATTTTAAACTTATTATCGTATGTTCTTCGATTCGACATGGGCGACTCTACCTGTAAATCTTTGAATAATCGCCTTGGCTCCGGTGGCCCGCTCTGGTATTTCCGTCAGGATTTCTGTGGCTTCTCCAACAGACATGACTAGAGTTGTAGTGAAGTAAAGCCTCCGGTCGAGATATTGATTGTCATTGCTTGGTCCTCGCCCTCGGATCGCGGCTTGATCCGATGAAAGAACAACGAAGTATGTACCTCGAAACGCGCCATGTGTCGACGCTCGGGTATAGCCATACTGCTCCTCGGGCCTAGGATGGGTAAGGCAGGAAGAGATTAAATGTGTGCCGTCGTTAATTAAAGCGTTTACGTCTTGGCTGTGACGGTAACTTCAACACGAGCACCCTTTTTGAGCCTCACATCATCGCCATGTTCGTCAGTTAACGTATTTTCGATACGGAGGTGCCGATGCAACTGAGCAGACCCGTCAACAGCGATCTGTGCTTTTTCCGGCTGGCTCGGGCGCGGAGACGGGATAATTTTGTTGACGGTTCCGCCCATGGTGGTACTTGGTTGTTCTTGAATTCGCGCGGTATCAAGGTTGAGTTCTGTTATTCTTGCCGACCTGGCCATACGCGGCTTAGCCATTTCCTTCTCGACGATGGCACGTGTCGTGTTGCCCCGTTCCTTACCTTTCTTATTCAGCATCCATCAATTTTGACATCGAGACAGGAAGCCATGCTGTTCCATTTCGCACAGTTGCGAAAAATGAGGCCGATTCCTGTCAGTAACATCACGTTCGGCCAGTTTCCGGCAAGCGTGTTTGGTGCAGCTTATCGGCAGTTGTTCTAATTTTGATTCATCGAGTAGCCAGCTAATGCCGACAGTGTTCAAAATGGTACGTTTTCGCGGCTGGGCGTTATCGTATTCTGTCCGAATGAAAAAGAAAGGGCTCACGTCCAAACAGCTATCCTCCGTCCCCTGTCCTACATGTGGTGCCGCTGCCGGGAAGCGTTGTGTGCTGCAGTCAGGTGGCCCGCGCAGAGAACCGCACAGAGATCGAAAGTTTTCCGCGTCAGAGGCGATTGAGACGAAAAGAAGTACCCTTGGCCTTCGATAAGCGGAAGTTGGTTCTAATCGTGCAGGACAACGCTCAGAAGCGAAGTGTCGATGTGGAGGCCGCCGTTGTACTTGATGAAGCCCAGTTTCCTGAATTTGTTCATGAAAAAATTCACGCGCGAACGCGTTGTTCCGACCATTTCCGCGAGCATCTCTTGCGATATTTTGGGGAGCAGCTTTTGGGGTTTGTCTTCCTTGCCGTAGCGCGCAAGCAGCAACAGGGTGCGAGCCAACCGCTTCTCGCTGGAATTAAAAAGCTGATCGACTAAATCTTCCTCAACGCGGATATTTCTGGAAAGCATGTAAGAGATGAAACGGTCGGAAAACGCATGTTCCGCGTGGAGAACGCGAATCATCTCCTTCTTTTCAATCGCGAGTGCCGTAGTCGGCGCAATTGCTGTGGCCGACCCTATCCGAATCGGCTGGCCGGCGAGGCATCCCTCGCCAAAAAAATCGCCCGGCCCCAAAACAGCGACAACGGCCTCTTTGCCAGTTTCATTGACTACCGAAAGCCTTACTGCGCCTTTCTGAATATATAGAACGTTTTTAGCGGGGTCGCCCTGGGAGAAGATCGCTTCCTTCTTCTTGAACTCCGTAACTTTCCGGGCTACACCGGCCGAATCGAGAAAAGCTTGGGCATCGAAAACGCGCACCTTTACATTTTGGGGGTTTTTGAGCGTCGCAGCCAAGTGATCTCCCAAAAATAGTATACCTGCGAAGGAGAGTTACTGTCTGTCGGGTATCCCACACTGTCGGTAGACTATTTCAGTCCAATCTCTTGGTTATACTGTTGGATAACTCCGTAACACTCGCAGGTGCAGTCCTTGAGTTTGGCCCGGCTCAGAATCTGCAATGCACCACGCGTATACTCGATGATCTGCTTGTCCTGCAAGATGCCGGCTGCCAAGCTTACGGTGGGTCGATCCGTTCCTAGCATCGTCGCAAGGAAATCCTGGGTAATAGCGAGTGTCGGGGAATCCACTCTGTCCTGAGTGATGAGTAGCCAGCGAGCAAGTCGCTGTTCAATATTGTGGAGCCGATTACATGCGGCTGTTTGGGCAAATTGCATTCCCTGAACTACTGCATAGCGGTTCAGAATCCGCTGAAGCTCTGGAGCCGATTGCAAGACGCTTTTCAATGGGCCAATTTTGACCCTGAACCCGTCTCCCGCGATTTGTACGATCTCGCGCACTTGGTTCTTGTTTATGCCAACCGCCGCCTGAACCCCGGCAAACCCTTCCCTGCCAACTTCTCCTACTTCAACGGTCCTTCCATCTTCGGTCGCAATTACAAGAGAAACCATACCTGAATTCGGAAAATGCACGAACTTCAACGGTTGGCCCGGTTCGTACAGACTAAGATGCTGAGGCATGCTGAGGAACTCCAGGTGAGGAAGAATCGGGGCGTATTCCTTGTCGGCAACTGATAAAAGGATCTTGTTGCCTACTCGGCGCCCCTCAGCGGTCGTGCGTTCGTTGGGCTCCATCCGACTTCCTCCGAGACATTTTGGGCAACGAAGGCTTTGGCCTTATCGTCACCAGGTGTCTTTTCTTCTCCCGTTCGGGCGGATTTAGCGAAGCGAGGCTGCGCCATTTCTTTGACAACGCTGGCGAGGGTTCGTTTGTCTTGTTTCTTCGATTTCTTCTGCTTCATACCCCATGCTGACACCGCTACAAAGCAACTGCTGTCTCTTTTTGCACACTTCGCGCACCAAGTTCAGATGCCTACGAACATTGAAAAGATAGGAAGTCGGACAGCAACCTAGTTTGCGAGTGTCGCTACTTCTTCGAAAGTTCGGCCTTGAAATGATTTTCAACATCTTCACGGCTCAACGGGTTTCTTGCTTTGGACAATACAACCGAATAGACAACCTCATTCCCTTCAATCTGCGCAGTAATAAATGCCCCGTCTTCTGGCAGCTCTTGGTAGACGAATTTCACATTTCTGCCATCTGGAAGTTTTTTGATCCACTCTTCGTCTGGCATTTCCTTCTCTCTTTCAGGCGAGATCAGTGTATGTCGCGAAGTATACGTTGTTCGCATCAAAAGAAGGTTTCATTTTAAAAGAGCTTTTATTCCGACTGGATCAAATTGCGCGCCAATACTGAAAAGCTTCCATGCTCAAGGCAGTTCAATTCGATTTCCCAATCAGAAGGCCGGATCACGGGCTCGCCGGCGAGAGCTTTTATCTCGCCGGCGTACGGACATTTGTGGCCGCATATAGGACAGGTTTCGTAAGAGCTTCCGTAGATGTGAACCACGTCAGACATCAACCTGATTGTATGCCTGGTGCGGGCAATTCGGTTGGCCTCTGGATGCGAACGTGACGGCGTGACTGCGGTGTGGCATAGCTCCGCTTGCGACTTTTGCGTCGCAATGCGAGCGCAAAAAACTGCGGCGCGCTAGCGCGAGGTGTTCGAAGACGCAGAGCGGTCCTGATCGGTGGACGGTTGCGCGTTGCGATCGCGCCCTGATTTTCGATGTTTGCTCGGCTCCGGCTGGCTACTGTTCGCCGACTCGAATCCCGGACAACCGTAGCCGTAGCACGGGGGTCCTGGATTGCGAGAGCGCGCGATTGATACAGGAGAACACAAGACTAAAAGTGACAAAGCGAGACCTATTACCGCAACTTTATTCTTCATAGAATTCTCTCGATGCCCCGAGGCGTGAGGGCGCACCAACCCACTTAATTGGCACGCGGAGAAGTGTCCAAGCGGACTTGGCGGTATTTGAGCCGCAACTTGTAGCTAAGCATCAGATCGCACTTTGGAGGCCAAAACTACATCAGAGAGCTGACCCTTTAGCCGCAGATTACACATGCTGTTAGCAGTGGACCATTCCCGATCTAGGGGAGACGATTCAATGTCTTTGGTAATCTCATCGCACAAATATGTAAGGCTTTGCCCATGATTGCCATTTTGGGCATACGGAGCCGTAGCAGGGATTCTGGACTACTCGCACGCCCGATCGTAGGTTCCGGAGTTTTGAGCGATGATCTTTCCCGGCGAGGAGGTGGTACTACAACCCGCGTACCAGAATAAAGAAGCGTCGGGCCCATTGTTACCAACACAGCCCGCCTTCGAAGATGCTGTTGCGGGTTGGCAGCTGCGAGATGCGTGGCATTTCGGTTCCACAAAAAAGGAGCCGGGCACGCTTTCCAACCCGTCCAATTCCTTCTGACCTCCTGAGCAAACGAGCGCGAAGAGCGGGCAGATACGAATTTGCTCCAGACACTTTCGAGGCCGCGTCGTATTGCCGAGCAGTATTCATACCCCCACGACAAAGCTATCCCGCCGGAACCGCGTTCGGTCTTGAGTTCCACCTCCAATTCTTTAATGTTTTCGCCATCGTCCAAGGTGCGTTGGTCGCTCGTTGTACGAGATAAACAGAACTGGAACTATGGACATTGGAATGTTCGGGGGCCATTCTGGCGCTTGCGCCCATGGGACACGCCGCTCCTTTGGCAGCCCATTCTTGGACTTTCGCAAAGAACTCATGCTGAGGCATGGGGACTGGAGCGCGGCCGTGGCCAGGCGCCCAACCCCAGAGTACGAGCGGCGTGTGCATATGCTCCACAATCTGCTCGGCCGTACGATGACCGTTCTGCTGGGGATCTTTGAGCAGTTCACAGAGTTGATGGTCCGTCAACCCCTCCCAGATCATCGGCATCGCAGGAGAGGGCAGATGCCAACCGGGCGCTCCCGGAGGCATGTGCAAGCCCACGAGATTGTGGTCCTGATGACAGGTGCTGCATCTGACAGCATTCATTCCCTGTCCGTTTCCACGGCGAATCTGCATTGTGTGGCGATGGCTATCGTCACCCTGACGAGGAAAGTCTCCACTGGAGTGGCAATTCATACAGCGAGGATGGCGAAGCACTGGAACAATTGCTTCGAAAGCCGCGGCGGCGCCGGCATCGTCTGGCGACACAACTTCATGAACGACTTGTGCGTTCGCATGTTCCGCTCCTTGAACGGCGACCCATAAAGTCAGCAGCGGTATTGAACAATAGGCTGCGGCGACAGCGAGGAGAGATGAGATTGATTTTCTATACTTCACACCTTCTCGCCTCCTTGGGCACTCTCAGCCAGCGCAGCTTTGACCCGCTGCGGAGTAAACGGTACCTCCCGGAGACGGGCACCGGTTGCATCGAAGATAGCGTTCCCGATTGCGGCGGGAGTGACTGTGATTGCAGTCTCGCCCGCGCCGGTTGCGGGCACGTCGAGAGGCGTCACAAAGACCGTCTCGACCGTGGGCATGTCGTAATCAAGATGCAAACTGGCATAAGTCTCCCAATCGACAGAGGTCACGCGCCTGTTATCCCATGTAACTTCTTCCACCAAGGCGCGGCTCATCCCTTGCAGGATGCCACCTTCGATCTGATTTTGCAGACCATCAGGGTTGGAGATAGGACCACAGTCCAACGCAACTACGAAGCGTCTCGGCCGGACCGTTCCTGTTTCCAGATCTACGTCGACCTCGGCAACAAGCGCAGCATAGCCATTGTTTCCTTCATACGCAACGCAGGCGATACCACGTCCGCTTACAGTCCCCGTCCGAGAGATCCCTGTCTTCGGTGAAGAGCGGGCCTGCCAACTCGCTGTTTGGGCGGCAGCCTTGAGAACGCCGATGACTCGTGAGTTCTGCAGATGCAGCAGCCTGAAAGCCACAGGGTCGGCATTTGCGTGGGCGCAGAGCTCGTCCATGAAGCATTCGTTGGCGAACGTATTCTGAATCCGCAACGGTGAGCGGAGTGGCCCGGTGAAAAACGGCGAACGCACGGTATGAGTCAGGGCCCGTTCACTACGGATTGTTCCGTCGCCACCACAGCTGCCAGCAATGCATCCTGCGAAGTAGGATGGCACCGTGTTGCTCTGGTTGCGAAACTTGCCAGCAGGCGGCTTGGCAGAGCGCGGCTCAGGCAACTCGGGTTCATATCCCAACAGCATGCCGGTGATAACGTTCCCCGGCTGATCGTAGCCCGGTCGATTGCCCAGCGAAGCTACCCAGTCCTCACGGTCCCAGGCGATGATGCGTCCATCGCGCGCAAGGCCTGCGCGAAGCTGCACAGTGCACGCTGAACCTAAGTTCTCCCACATCATTTCGTCTTGGCGGGAGAACTGCATGCGGACCGGTTTTCCCACCGCTTGGGAAAGTATGGCCGCATCAAAGGACACGGCGTCGGCGCCATTCAGTCCGTAGCAGCCCGATCCTCGCACATAGATCACACGTACTTTCTCAAGCGGCATATTCAGAAGCTTTGCGACGATGCTCCTTGTGGGATAAGCCGACTGTGTTGCCGACCATACAGTCGCGCTGTCCGGCTTCACGTCGGCCACCGCGCACGATGCGCCTACCGATCCGTGCATCTGGTATGGATACGTGTACCGAGCCCGAATGATGCTGCTCGCGTCAGCGAGCCGAGCGTCAACGTCCTGAGAGTCAACGCTGAGAGCGTCGTGGGCAGGTTGCTTCTGGAGATGGTCGAAGAAATCCTTCTGCGGCGGGAGTTCCGGGCCAGGATTCCACTGAACCACCAACTGACGAGCCGCCAATGTAGCCTGATACTGCGTCTCGACGACGACGCCAACAAAATCCTTGCGGACGACTACCTTTACGAGACCTCGAACGTTTCGCACCGACTGTTCGTCTATATGGGCGACCGTCGCACCCATCTCCGGCGGCCGCACGACGCGCCCGTGCAACATTCCAGGGACTCGGACATGGTGAACGAACTCGAACCGGCCGGTCATCAGCGCGGTTCTATCCAGCGAAGGAATTGGTTTACCCAACACCGTCCAATCTGCAGCGGATCGCCGCTTCGCTGTCGCGCTCAGCGGAAGATTGAAATGCTTATTTCCAATAAGATCTTCGTACCTGACGTGGCGCCCCATCGTGCCCGTGATAACGCCGTCCGCCACCGTGAGATTCTCAACCGGCTCTCCTAATTTCTTAGCAGCGAGACTCAACAGGGCTTCCCGAGCGGTGGCTGCGGCAAGTGCGAGATTTTCTGAGTTAAAGTTCGTCGGAGTCGATTGACTGCCAGACGTGGTCCCCTGATCCGGGCAAATAGATGTATCGCACTGGATGAGCTTGACACGCGCAATCCGAACACACAGCTCCTCCGCGACGAGCTGGGATTGGACCGTAAGAATGCCCTGCCCGAAATCACATTTCCCTGTATATGCCGTGACGACCCCGTCGTCGCCGACGGCTAACCAAGAGTCGAGCTTCTCCGGATCGATGTGAGAGGGATGGGTGCCGAAGGGTCCTGGACTCTGGGTGGACAGCAGACTCAGCGGCCCAGAACTGAAACTGACAATTAGGGCACCACAACTTTTCAGAAAGTCACGCCGGGGCAGAATCATGTTCGTCTTGCCTCGGCGTACTTTCGAATTGCCCGCAACATTCGAATGTGCGTGAAGCAGCGGCACAAAACGCCACCCAAGGCGTCCCGAATCTCTTGATCAGAGGCATCGGGTTTTACATCGAGAACGGCCTTCGCTGTCAGGATTACGCCACTGAGACAAAACCCGCATTGAGCCGCCCCTTCCTCAATAAACGCTTGCTGGATCGGGTGAGGGTGTTCAGGCGTGCCCAAGCCTTCCAGCGTCGTGACTTCGTCTTGACCAACCGCACTTACAGGCATGACACAAGACCGCACGACCTGGCCGCGCATGATTACAGTGCAGGCTCCGCACTGAGCCATTCCACATCCGAATCGAGGTCCACGCAACCCAAGCTCGTCGTTCAGAACAAACAGCAGTGGCATTTCTGGATCGACTTCCACGAGGTGCTGCTGGCCGTTCACATTTAGGGTGATCTTCTCCCTCATCGGACGGGTTTGCTCCTTTGCTTCTTCCTACGTGCGAACCCAATTTGATCTTGTGATACTTCCATCCGATTCTGCTCGCGCCGGCGTGTACCCTACGCTGTATTGATTGCGAAGTGCCGCCTCGACGTCAGCATGATGAGCAGCCTCTCGGTGTTTGTGCAACGCAGCCTCATCTTCGCACTTCTAGGCACACTGTGTTATCTTTCGATATTCTACCGCTCTGTAACAGATCGACAATTACGCCGACAAGGGTGCAGTCGCCGCAGTTCATAATTTTCTGCGTTTTCAGATGGAATCGGCTCCCGGCGGGAATCTCCTTCGCGCAGGTAGGACAAATCATGGCTTCGCGCTGAGTCTACCACCAGTGAACAATGGTTTTTTATTCCAATTTCAATACCGCAAATCTGCCGCCGTGTGCAGGAATTATGTTTACCTGAAGCTGCACGATCCCTTGGGTGTTGAAAGACAGTTCGGAAACCACACGGCTTCGACCCAGGACTTCATTTGTCCGATTTATGCGTTATCTCTAACGACGCCGACCGTTTCAAGGGGTTTTATTCGTATTTTTTCTGCGTGCGAACATACCTTTCCCACGGCGCACGAATCGCCTCTCTGTGGCTGCATTGTTTCACGTGTGTCACCCTAACTAGCTCGGGCCGTTTCCGCTTCATCGATTCGGTGTTGCCCACCAAACATCTCTTCGGTCACGATCGACCATGATGAGTTATGCGAACTCCCCGGAGGGAGGCGGGTCGCCTAATCAATCAGACGGTGACTCTTCGCACCATAACGCATTCCAGGCATCCCCGCACAGGCATCACCGCTTTTCTGCTGCATCTGTCCACGACGACAGAACTCGTTGTAATCAATCTGATCTCGC
>Ga0224545_1000179_pt1 | contig 13018 bp, 10 predicted proteins | sample 714P12024metaG_FD_179906 | JGI IMG/M metagenome (GOLD analysis project Ga0224545, IMG submission 179906) | Peat soil microbial communities from Stordalen Mire, Sweden - 717 P1 20-24 | ecosystem: Environmental > Terrestrial > Soil > Wetlands > Peat | place: Sweden: Norrbotten County, Stordalen... | reverse complement strand
TCCGACCAGGATGGCTCCGTTGCCGCTCCCACCGCCGGACTTCACTTCACGCCGGAAATCCTGCACCGCCTTCACCGGCGCGGCATCGAGACCGTTGACATCACCCTCCACGTCGGCCTGGGAACATTTCAACCCATCCGCGTCGAACGCGTCGAAGAACACAAAATCCACTCCGAGCGCTATGCGATTTCCGCCAACGCCGCGGCCGCTATCAATCGGGCTCTGAGCACATCGCGCCGGGTATTTGCCGTCGGAACCACCACCGTTCGCACACTCGAACACGCGGCCACCGCCGGCGCGGGAACCATCGCACCCGGCGAGGCGTCCGCCGATGTTTTTATCTATCCGGGATTCGAATTCAAAGTGGTCCAGGCGATGCTGACAAATTTCCACTTGCCACAATCCTCTCTCTTGATGATGGTCTGCGCCTTCGGCGGTAAAGGGAACATTTTGCGCGCCTACGAACACGCAGTCGCCGAGCGCTACCGCTTCTATTCTTATGGAGACTGCATGTTCATCGAATGATGCAGCGCCTAGCCGTACCTTGTGGCCCTCTGGGTCCCCTGTGGTAAAGGTTTTTCTGCGTTATACTCTCCCGGGAGCAGTCCATGTCCACAACGCTAAAGCAGTTCCCGATCCAAGATTTTGTCGCCGCACTCCGCAAATTCCCTGAGGCCGCCTTCGATCAGACCGAGCAACTCCGCAAATTTCTTCAGGATGCCCCGCTCAGTCCTGATTCGCTCGCTCCCTATCTCGCCTGGGATCGTCAGCACTACACGCGCAACCTCATTGACAAAACTTCCTTCTACGAATTAATTGCTATCTGCTGGGAAGTCGGCCAGGCCAGCTCGGTTCACAATCACCGCGACCAAAACTGCTGGATGGCCGTCCCCATCGGCCGTTTGTTGGTCGAGAATTTTCGTGTGATTGACCAGGACATCGCCGGCGGGAGGTGCAGAATTGAATCCACAGAAACGGTGGAGATGAACCCATCCCATCCTTGCGCCGTCGATCCGCTCGAGCCCGTTCACCGTGTCTTCAATCCTCGCGAATTTAACCAGCGCGCCGTTAGCTTGCACGTTTATTCGCGTCCCTTCGACACCTGTGTTGTGTACTCCGCCGAGCAAGGCACGTGCGGTGAAATTCAGCTGCACTACACCACTCAATATGGAAAACCGGCGTAAGTTCCGCGCCTCGAACCCTTCGTTCACCGCCGGAACAATCGGGCGGATCAACCGAGATCGTGCATTTCTAGCATCGCATTTCTGCTGCTACACTAACCGGGTTGCCCCCACGGAAGAAAGCCTCGATCCCCAATGCTCTCGCGGTATCCGCGCCGGTGGTGTCTCCTGCCTTCGGCGCTCAACCCAGACCTGCAGCCGCTGGAAAGAGCGCCGGTAGGGGCCAGGAGGGCAGGCAGAATGATCGCATCTTCCTGATCGACACCATGTCGTTCATTTTCCGGGCTTATCACGCCATGGCGCGCCAGCGGCCCATGACCACCCGGGCCGGACTTCCCACCGCCGCCATCCTCGTCTTCGTCAATATGCTGCGAAAACTGCGCGAGGATTTTTCTCCCGCCTATCTGGCGGCGGTCTTCGATGTCGCTGCCAAAACCTTCCGCGACACTCAGGCAGAGGCCATCAGGTCGGTCCGAAGGTTCGACACCAAAACTCAGACCTTTATCGAAATTGAATACAAAGGCTACAAGGCCAACCGCGCCGCCATGCCCGAGGATCTCGCGCAGCAGGTTCCCTATATTCGCCGCGCCCTCGAAGCCTACCGCATTCCGATTCTCGAACTTGCCGGCTTTGAAGCAGACGACGTTATCGGCACTCTCGCGCGGAAAGCCGCCGAGGCGTCGTATTGCGTCTACGTCGTCTCCAGCGACAAAGACATGATGCAGCTCGTCAACGATGACGTTCAGATCCTCAATCCTCCCAAAGACAATCTGATTTGCGATGCCGCCAAGGTGGAAGAAATTCTCGGTGTGCCTCCTGGGCGCGTCATCGATATCATGGCGCTGCGGGGTGACTCGATTGACAATATTCCCGGCGCTCCCGGAATCGGCGACAAGGGCTCCGTCGAAATCATCCGACGCTTCGGCAGCGTCGAGCAGGCGCTCGACCACGCCGCCGAAGTTGAAAAGAAAACGTATCGCGAATCTCTGCTGAACAATCGCGACATCATCCTCTTCAGCAAGAGCATGGCAACGATCGACACCAATGTCCCTGTGGACTTCCAAGTTGAAGCCATGCGCGCCGGCGAGCCTGATCTCGACCGGCTTCGGCAACTTTTCACCGAGCTGGAATTCACATCGCTGTTGAAAGAAATCTTGCCCCAGGCGCAGGTGACCGAAACTCACTACACCGAAGCCGAGTCCGCCGACGACGTCGACCGCATCGTTGCTTCTCTCGCTCCGGACGCAGCGCTGGCGATCGCTGTGGATCTTGATCAGACGGAATCGCCTAGCGTAAATGAGGAGGAAGTTGGGGAAGAAGAACCGCAGGAAGCTATGCTCCCGCTGAGCGATGTCTCAAGCCCGGTACCATCTCCCGAGCCTGCTTCCCGCCGCGTTGCCATCTCCGCAGCCGCAGGTTCGGCGGCCATCGTCAAACTGGATTCCGGCACGGTCGCAGCAAAGCTTCGTTGCATCTTGGCCGGCGCAAACCGGCCCAAGACCATTCACGACTACAAAGCTGCAATCCACGCACTCGATGCTCTCGGCATTCCTTTGCAGGGCGTGCAGCACGATCCCATGCTCTACTCCTACCTGCTCGATCCCACGTACTCGTCGCATCACCTGCCAGATGTCGCTCTGCGCCGCTTTAATCTCAAGCTCAGCGGCGATCTCGCGGAGGCCGCCGACGTTACCGGCCGCCTGACCGCCGCGTTTCACGAAGAAATCAAACAGGCTGGACTGACCAAGCTCTACGAAGAAATCGATTTGCCACTCGTTCCTGTCCTCGCCCGCATGGAGCGCGCTGGAGTAAAAATCGACACTGCCGCGCTGGCGCAAATGTCCTCTGAACTCGAGCGCGAGATCGGAGTGAAGGCGAAGGAAATTTACCAGGCCGCGGGAACAGAGTTCAACGTCGGCTCGCCGAAGCAACTCGGTGACGTCCTTTTCAATCGGATGAACCTGCCCAAGCCGGTGAAATATGGCAAGGGCCGCACCCTATCGACTGCCGTCGATGTTCTCGAAGCCCTCGCCGAGGATCATCCCATCGCCCAAATGGTTCTTGACTACCGCCAGCTCACCAAGCTGAAGTCTACCTACGTCGACACGCTGCCGGCCCTCATCAGCCGTTCCAGCGGTCGCCTGCACACCACCTTCGGCCAGACCGGCACCGCCACGGGACGACTTTCTTCCGCCAATCCGAATCTGCAAAATATTCCCATCCGCACCGAACTTGGACGCGGCATTCGTGCCGCATTCATCGCCGAGCCCGGCCACGTCCTGCTCACCGCCGACTATTCGCAGATCGAGCTCCGGCTGCTCGCCCACTTCTCAGGCGATCCGTTGCTCGTCGAGGCCTACCGTCGCGGCGACGACATTCACACCCTCACCGCCTCGCAAGTCTTCGGAGTCCCGCCGTTCATGGTCACGCCCGACCACCGCCGTGCGGCCAAAGTCGTCAACTTCGGAATCGTTTACGGCCTCTCGCCTTTCGGCCTGTCACAGAATCTCGGCATCGAACCCGCCGAAGCCACACAGTTCATCGCAAGCTATTTCGAAAAATATGCAGGCGTCCGCACCTTCATCGACAAAACTCTCGAAGAAGCCCGCCGCGACCTGAAAGTAAAAACCCTCTTCGGACGCATTCGCCCCATCCCCGACATCAACAGCAAGAATGCCAACCAACGCGGCTTTGCCGAGCGCACCGCAGTAAATACTCCGCTGCAAGGCACCGCTGCGGACTTAATCAAAATCGCAATGATCCGCATCGACGCCGCATTGCGCGAACGGAATCTGAAATCGTTAATGACCTTGCAAGTCCACGACGAACTGGTCTTCGAAGCTCCGGAAAAAGAAATCGACGAACTGAAGTCCCTGGTCCGCGAGCAGATGGAGAAAGCCCATGCTCTCGCCGTGCCGCTACTCATCGAAATGGGCGTCGGCCCCAACTGGCGCGACCTGGAATAGACGCCCACTTCAAAATCCTGTCCTGCTGAGCGCAGCAGGAGAACCAAAGGTTCTCCCCCGCCGTCGAAGCATCCCTATCAACGCAGGCGGGTGCTCCGTCCTTGTTTCTCCGTTCTTTGGGGAGACCGGGCGGGGATTTCGACTGCACTCCCATGTCGGCGTCAGCGAAGGGTGCTGCAACGATCTGAAATTCATCTTCCATACACCACCTAACCCGGCCGTGTCGTCTTGATCATGCGAACCGGTACGTCGTGGTGCTCCCGTAACGCAACCATTTCGCGCATTCTGCGGATATGCTCTGGTGCTGAATCCTTAAACCACGAGATTCCGTTTTGCCTCTTGCCACAGTAGGGCGGCTTTGCGGAGGTGAATCTCTTCAGTTTTTCCAGATTGCCATTGAACCAGCCGCGAATTTCTTGAACCAGGACTTCCTCCGCCGGTGAGAGGAATCCGCCATCTCTCAGCTTACCGGCGGCATGAAAGACGCCAAGCTCCTGATGGGATTCGTCGTGCAATTCGCTGGTCACGAAACGAAGAAACCTGACTTAGGACAAACTCTGGCTCCCCAATCGATACCAATTGACTCTTATTCAGCCCGCTAACTCCTCGCAACCCACCCCACAATCCCCGCCCCCAAAATCAACCACGCCGAATTTATCTTGAACCGAAATATCGCAATAACGCTAACCACCAGAATCGAAACGGTGAGCCAGTCAGTGATGGAAGCCTTCCCCAGTTGCCAGGCAACAACTGCGATCAGAGCCAGGGAACCCACCACGACTCCATCCAACACGGATCCCGCTGCTGCGGACCGCCGGATCTTCGGGATCAGGCCGCCGCTAACCGCGACGAACATGAAGCCGGGGATGAAAATTCCGAGAGTTGCGAAAATTGCGCCTGGCAAACCGTCTAACAGGTAGCCGATAAAAGTCGCGGTGGTGAACACGGGGCCCGGTGTAAATTGCCCCACGGCGACCGAGTCGATCAGCTGCTTTTCCGTCAACCAATGCAGGTGATCGACAAACTCAGAACGCAAGAATGCCAGCAGAACATAACCACTCCCAAAGACAAGTGAACCGATTTTCAGGAATGAAAGGAACAAGCGCCCAAGCCTGATCGGCACTGCTGCTGCAACCGCAATCGCCGTCAGACCCGTCGGCGAGAACACATGCGACACGCCAATCCCACAGAGCGCAAGCGGACTGCGTCGCGTGTTCTGGGCCCACCGTGCGATCCCGGAGCTCGCGCCCGCGAACGTCAGAACGAGCAGCGGACTCGCACCTGCAAAATTCAGCAACGTCGATGCGACTCCAATCACCGCCAGGACTCGCGTCTTCGCGGCCGTTTCCCCCAACTTCCACAGTGCTTGAATAATGATTGCAAGGACCGCCGGCTTGATCGCACGGAGTATTCCTTCTGCCTGCGGCAGGGAACCAAAATGCACGTACGCGGCGGCGAGCAAGGACACCAGAATTGCGGCAGGAATAATAAAAGAGGCGCCTGCGACCATCAGGCCGCTCCATCCCCGTAACGAATGGCCAATAAAAATGCCCACCTCAGTCGAGCTTGGCCCGGGAATCAAACCAGCCGCGGCTACGCGATCAAGAAAATCTTCCTGGGAAATCCATCGGCGTTTGCGGACCAATTCATCTTCCATCATCGCGATATGCGCGGCGGGGCCGCCGAACGCGATCGTTCCCAATTTCAAAAAAACGCAGGCCAACTCAGCGAGTGAAACGGATTCGCTGGCTGTGGAGCCCGTCAAGTTCTTGGTCTCTGCGCGCCTCGCCAATCCGCTTCCTTACACCCCTAGCGCCTTCTGAATCTCCCCTGCGATCCCCTCGGTTAGCGCTCTCATACGCTCTTCAGACTCCGCTTCCACCATCACGCGCGCCAGCGCTTCGGTCCCTGAATACCGCACCACCACGCGGCCATTTCCATCCAGTTCGCGCTCCGCTGCGTCAATTGCGCGCTGCACCTGGGGCACCTGCGCGAAGGGAATCTTCTCCCGCACCCGCACATTTTGAATTTTCTGCGGAAACACTTTCAGATCGCTCACCAACTGCCTCAGCGACCGACCGCTGCGCACAATCACATCCATTACGCGCAATGCAGTCAGCAATCCATCTCCGGTTGTAGCCTCGCCATCGCGAAAGATAATGTGCCCTGACTGTTCTCCGCCCAGTGTCGCGCCCGTCTTGAGCATTTCTTCCAGGACGTACTTATCCCCAACATTCGCTCGCAGCATGCCAACGCCCGAGCGCTTTAGCGCGATCTCAAGGCCCATGTTCGACATCGTGGTCGCCACCACGGTTGACCCTTCCAGATTTCCTCGTTGTTGCAGATCCCGCGCCGTTAGTAACAGCACCCCATCCCCATTCACCACGCGGCCGTCGCTATCACAAAACAGAGCACGGTCCGCATCTCCATCGAACGTCACCCCCAAATCAAACTTCCCTCCCGCCTCCGCTAGCTCCTTTCCCAACGTTTCCGGATGCAACGCGCCGCACCCTTCATTGATGTTTTTCCCGTCCGGCTTAACATGCGTGAAGGTTGCCTGGATTCGCAGGCTGCGAAACAGTTCCGGTGCTTCTGCCGTTGCCGCTCCATTCGCGCAATCCACTAACACACGCAGCCCGCTCAAGTCGGACGATACGCTGCCCGCCAGCGACTCGATGTAAGCCTTACGTAAATCCGCCTCACCCGGCAGAGAGGGCCCTGCAATTCTTAGTGCCGTATCCTCCGCCGCTCCTGGCTTTCCCAGCAGCGCGAAAATCTCCTTTTCAATCGCCAGCTCGCGCTCATCCGTCAGCTTGAAGCCATTCCCGGAAAAAACCTTGATTCCATTATCCGTCCACCGATTATGCGATGCCGAAATCACCACGCCCGCAGCCAATCCGCGCGACCGCGCCAGATAGGCGACTCCCGGCGTCGTGATCACGCCCGCGCTGTGAACGTTTACCCCAACCGCTGCCATTCCTGCCGCAACCCGGTCGGCGATCCATTCGCTGGATTCGCGCGTATCCTGTCCGATCACCGCCTCTGCCGAACGGGTGTTGCGCATCAGATCGTGCCCGAGCGCGCGCCCGATTAAGAACGTGCTTTCGACAGCCAACGGAAATTCGCCGGCAGTGCCGCGTATCCCATCCGTGCCAAACAACTTTCTACTCTGAACACTCATAAGTTCCCGCGGATGCCTCGACAACGATTATGAAAAAATCAAACTGATTTTGTGAAACTTGAATTGTCTAAAACTCGAATTGTCTAGAAGAGGATGATCAATGACAAGCTGAGAACTCGAAGATCAATGCCCGTTTCCTGCAGCCGCAGACTTCTCCATAATCACCGTCACGCGCACCGGCGTCGGTTGCACCACCTGCACCAGCGCATCCGCAACGAACACGTTGGTCACAAATGTGGCCTGTGACGTGGTTCCCGAAGCGTCGATGGGATCCGTGGTCGCCGCATCCATCATCTCCACATGATGCCGCGGACCGGTGATGGTTATTCTTTCCGGATCCACCAGCACTTTGGCGATCTGCTCGCCTGCCAGAAAACTTCCCGTCACCCGCGGACGAATCTCCACCTCGCGCGTCATCCGCATGTCGAAGCTAAGATGCACCTGCCCCGGCACCACTTGCACCACGTGCAACTCCCGCTGGTGATGAATCTGCTGCGCGGTCAGATTAAATGTGCGCTCGCCTGCTCCCACGTCCGCCAGTTCGAGTTCGGCGTGGATATCCGTCGAGCGCAGTTCCCGGATCAATCGCTCTGGGCCGCGCACCCGGATCTGCGCGTCCGGGATCGTCGTTGAGCTGATCTCCAGACCTTGTGGAACGTGACGAAATTCGATCGGCACCCGCACTGCGACTTCCGCCGGCTCCTGGTCCGGTGCGATCGCCATCCACAGGCCCGTGGCGATCAGCAGCGACAAGAGTTTCAACCAGAAATTATGCCACACGAAGCGGCGAAAAAACTCGGTCATAGCGGCCGCTCCAGTTCCGAATCCGTTTCCCCATCCGCACCCCTCGGCGCACTCACCCGCAGCGGCGATTCCATTCCCGCATCCGACTCATCATCCTTGGCGGCTACCGTCGGCATCGCCACCGGAGACATGTATCGCCGCAATTCGCTGCTCAAGTGTTCGCGCAATTGCTCCGCAGTCAGATCTCGTTCGATCTTTCCTCCCACCGCCATGCTGATCGCGCCGGATTCTTCCGACACGATCACCGCAATCGCATCCGTCTCCTCAGTGATTCCAATTCCCGCCCGGTGACGCGTTCCCATCTGTGTCGAAAGCACTGGATTCATCGAGAGCGGCAAAAAGCAAGCCGCAGCCGCCAGCCGGTCTTTCTGGATGATCACCGCGCCATCGTGCAAAGGCGCACTCGGGCGGAAGATGGTGGCCAGCAGATCATAGGACAGGCGTGCGTCCATAGCCACGCCGCTTTCGATATAAGTCCGCAATCCAATCTCGCGCTCAATCACCATCAAAGCGCCCGTCTGATGCTGAGAAAATAAGTTTGCCGCCAGCACGATGTCGTCGTAGGAATCGCCTTCCACGGACGCTCCGCGCAGAAAGCTCACCCGCCGACCCACGTCTGACAGTACATGCCGAATTTCCGATTGAAAAACCACGATGAGCGCAAACACCACATAAGGCAGCAAATGGCTCACCAGCCAATTCAGCGTCACCAACTCGCCAATCCGCGCCAGGTAAAACGCTACCGCCACTGCGGCCAGGCCTGCCAGCATCGGCGCGGCCCGTGTCCCCCGGATCATCACCAGCACTTCGTAGATGATCAACGCCACCAGGAGAATGTCGAGTACCGTAAACGTCAGTCTCGACCATGGCGCCAGCATTTCCATCACCCGATCTCCTGCCGACCTTTCCCTCACTGCAACCCTATATTCTAAAGCAACAGGGTGTGTACTTTTCCCCTGATGCAGCTTAGGGTTCTTCGTGGTTTAAGGCCTTCTTCACCGTAGCCAGAATCTCTCCGCGAGCCAAGCGCGCCCTGATCTGCTCGCCCGAGTTGACCTGCTCCGCATCCTTCACCAAATTGCCGTTTGCATCGAACACCAAAGCGTATCCGCGCTCCAAAATCGCCAAAGGGGAAAGCATCTCCAACGCCCGCCCCATGCGCTCCGCGCGCACTCGGTAGTGCAACAGGAGATTCCGCATTCCCGCCGCTAATGCTGAGGTTTGCGACTGCAACTCCCCGCGCATTCCAGCCAGCACTCGCCGCGCATCGTAATGCCGGACCGCGGCCGCCACCATTTCCCACCGGCGCCGGAGCTGTTCGAACCCTTGCCGCTCGGCCCGCTCCAGCCGGAAAGTCAAATCATCCAGTTTTTGCTGGCGCTGCCGGATCAAATCCATCATGCGCGCAAACGCACCATCCTGCGCCCGCTCCATCAACGCATGGCGCGCCTCCAGCAGCCGGCGCTCCATGGCGCGTACCAGCCGCTCCCGCGCTGCCTCCGCCTGATTTTCAATTTCCATCCGCGAACGGATCACCAACTCCGCCGCCGCCGAAGGCGTTGCAGCCCGCAGGTCCGCCACAAAATCCACGATTGTAAAGTCGGTCTCGTGTCCCACCGCAGAAATCACCGGAATTTCCGACGAGGCGATCGTCCGTGCCAAGCCTTCATCATTGAAGGCGGCCAGATCCTCCGCAGACCCGCCACCGCGCCCCAGGATAATCACTTCCACGCTGCGGCTCCTGTTGAAGTAGCGCACACCGGCCGCCACTTCCGCCGCCGCTAATTCTCCCTGCACCTGCGCCGGATAGATCAGCGCATTCGCCGACCGATGCCTTCTCTGCAAAATGTTCAGGATGTCGCGCAACGCCGCGGCTTGCGGCGAGGTCACAATTCCAATTCGCGACGGCAACGTCGGAATCGCCTTCTTCCGTTCCGCCGAAAATAATCCTTCCGCCTCCAGTTTGGCCTTTAGTTGCTCAAACGCAACCTGCAGCCCGCCCGCGCCTTTCGGCTCGAGAGATTCCGCCGCAATCTGCAACTCGCCACGATCCTCATAGATGGTGACCCTTCCCCGCACCACCACCAGCATCCCATCCGCTGGCCGAAACCGCAGCAGTCGCGCCGCCGATCGAAACATGACCACCCGAATCTGTGCGTTGCCATCCTTCAGGGTGAAATAAAGATGCCCGGAATCGGGCGCGCGATAGTTCGAGATTTCGCCCTCCACCCACGCATCAGAGTACTCCCGTTCGACGTGAGTGCGCACCGCCGCGACCAGCCCGCGCACAGTCCACACCCGCCGCTCCGGCGGCTGAAATCTGAACCCGAGCTGGTCCGTAAGTCCCATCGGAATACAAAGAGTCTAGAACAGATTTCGAGCCCGCGAGAAGTACCTGTGGACTGCGTGCGCTTCCACAAGCTCAGGATAGGCGGTCAGGCCGCGCGGGCGCGAATGCGATCACAAATTCATTACAAAAAAATCGAGTGCGAATGTGGCAAGAGAAGGGATCGGCCGGGGGATGTAATATTCTTGCGGGAATCCGTTCCGGTCGAACCCGCACCGTGCGATTATTCAACTTACGCACCTTTCCAGCAAATGCTATCGCGAGTGAACTGGCAGGAACCTGCATTCATGTCCGATCTTGGCAAAGCGCTCATCTTTTTTGGCCTGATCTTCGTTGCCGCAGGCCTCCTTCTTGTCTTGGCGGGACGCACCAACCTTCCCATCGGTCGATTGCCCGGCGACCTCCTCTATCGGCGCAAGAACACTACGATCTACTTTCCGCTGGCCACGTGTCTAATCCTGAGCTTAGTTGTTTCGCTCGTGCTGTACCTAATCAATCACTTCCGGCGATAGCACAGGGCGGGCTTTTAATGGCAGCGCGGGGAGGCATCTTACGGTCCGCTCCGCTAACCTCGCGTACCTCGCGTTACTCCGCGATTTAAGATTTGCTGCCAGCCATCTACAATCGGATGTCCTTTATGCACTCCGCCCGCATCGCCGAACTGCTCCAGCCGTTCTTGCAGGATGCAGGCGACCCGCGACCAGCCGCTCACGACGCTCTTGATCGCGATATATCGACGTACATCGATATACTTTCCCGCTGGAACGAACGCGCCCATCTCACCGCCATCCGGGATCCGGAAGAAATCGTCACCCGCCACTTCGGCGAATCCTTTTTCGCCGCGCGCCATCTGTTTCCGAACTCCGCTCGCCAAGGCGGGACAATAAAGAATTCCGCTGTGCACTCGGCGTCCTCCGCGGGGAAAGACGTTGACTCTTCCGTAGCCGACCTCGGCTCAGGCGCAGGATTCCCCGGAATTCCTATAAAACTCTGGGCTCCCAGCATCCACCTTACCCTCATCGAATCCAATCACAAGAAGGCCATCTTCCTGCGCGAAGTCACCCGCGCTCTTACATTGACCAACATCGATATACAAAACGCTCGCGCCGAAGCCATCTCCCAAACATATGACGTCGTCACCCTCCGTGCCGTCGAACATTTCGCTCAGGTACTCCCGGTGGCCGCCCGTCTCACCGCCCCTCGCGGTCGTCTGCTACTCCTGCTAGGCTCCTCGCAACTCGGCGAGACCATCTCGATCCTTTCCAACTTCTCTTGGCAAACCCCGATACAAGTCCCGATGTCGCAATCGCGGGTGCTGCTTCTGGGCATGCTGGCACCATAGGAGTAAACAAGTGGGAAGAAACTCCAAGAATCGGCACTGCACTGTGAGAGATGCCATTTTACCGTGAAAAAGTGGTACCGTATCACATTGATACAAATTATCTCGCTGTCTTTCGCCAAACGAACAGTAATTCTAATGTTCCGATTGGAACATAAGATACGATGTTGCCGGGTTTGTTCCCACCTTTTTAGCCGTAACAGAAACGTCAACCGCTGACCAGTTGCCGCCCCCCCTCAACGCACTTCACGCTTGTGTTCCAGCCGGAACAATGAACTCACGCCAGGTGTTCCCACCGGAACATTGCGACTGGTTTTGCACAAGCATTATGCGTAATGCACAGCATCTTAACTTGCAATCGAAATAGAAATGCCATTATGCTTCCTGTGACTCTGCAATCCTCAACAACCTATGGGACGCGTCATCGCTGTTGCCAATCAGAAGGGCGGCGTGGGCAAGACTACGACTGCCATCAACCTGGCCGCCTCATTCGCGGCTGCTGAAGTGAACACACTTCTCATCGACTGCGATCCGCAGTCAAACGCCTCGAGCGGCCTAGGGATTGTGAAAGATCCGGAGCGTCTGTCGACTTACAACCTGCTGATGGGTGACGCTTCAGGTGAGGAAACTCTGGCCGTCACCGAGTTGGAGCAGCTTTGGATCATCCCCTCCCACAAGAACTTGATTGGTGCAAACATTGAGCTGGTGGAGACGGAACGCCGCGAGTATCGACTGAAGGAGGGCATTGCACCCCTGCGAGACCGGTTCCAATACATTGTTCTGGACTGTCCCCCTGCCCTTGATTTGCTCACGCTGAACGCACTCGTCGCAGCGGATTCCGTTTTGATTCCAATGCAGGCGGAATATTTCGCGCTGGAGGGCATCAGCGAGCTCCTAGATACGATTGAGAGAATTCGCCTGGAGTTGAATCCGAAACTCGAGATTGAAGGCGTGGTCCTTACCATGCTGGACGACCGCACCAATCTGGCGCAGCAGGTCATCGCGGAACTAGAGAAATTCTTCGGAGAAAAACTGTGTGCGGCGACTATTCCGCGGAACATTCGGCTGGCGGAGGCGCCCAGCCACGGGAAGCCGGCGCTGGCGTACGATCCGCGATCCAAGGGGGCGGAAAGCTATATCCGTCTGGCGAAGGAACTACTGGGAAAACATCTGGCTGCGGTGGGGAATCCGGCTGCTGCC
>Ga0224545_1000178_pt1 | contig 13020 bp, 10 predicted proteins | sample 714P12024metaG_FD_179906 | JGI IMG/M metagenome (GOLD analysis project Ga0224545, IMG submission 179906) | Peat soil microbial communities from Stordalen Mire, Sweden - 717 P1 20-24 | ecosystem: Environmental > Terrestrial > Soil > Wetlands > Peat | place: Sweden: Norrbotten County, Stordalen... | reverse complement strand
GCCCTCGACGATGGCTCGTACCGCTTCTTCGGTGGGAATGATGGGCGGCGCGATGAAGGCCAAGCTGCGAATTTCGCGCGCTTTCAGTGTGCGCGCGGCCGTGCCCGCGAGGCGGCGCAGATCGTATCTGGTAAACTTTTTCGCCGCACCCCCGCTGATCAGCAGTAGTCGTTTCGCTTTCAGTCCGGCAGGCTTGTGCAGCAGGTTCACTTCAAACGGTCGGCCAGCGAGTTCGCCGCTCGCCAGCAAATCGGCGGCAACGGATTGCACCGCACCGTCGCTGGTGGCGAGTTGGAGTTGCGGCTTTTCTTTCTTGTCGCCCGACTTTTTTTCGGACTGATCCAGCACAATGGCCACCAGCGATTCGGTTTCGAGTTCGGCGGGAGTAGAGAATGAGAGTGTGGTTTTCATAGTTTTTTGTAAGATTGCAGGGGCCATTCCAGTATCGTCGGCGGAGAGGCAGAAGCGCAAGAGGGGGCACCCCGGGTACCCCGGGTAGTGGCTCAGTTTGATGGTCATCCCAGGCAAGCGTCTTTTGCGCGGCGAGGGATCTGGGCCATGCGCGTGAAGCGTCGCGTTTTTGGCGACGCAATAATCGCGCGATTGGCTCGCTTCTTATCAAACCGAGCCGCTACCGGCGCCCCGGCATTGCCGGAGATTGGGTTGCCTTGAACGTAGCACTGCGCGATATCGTATCTCGCCGTGAGTGACGGTATTCGACCGCCTACGGTATGATTTCTCCACGTCGAAGAAATAGAGGGATTCATGAAGATTCGCTGGATCATTCTGTTGTTCCCGGTGGTGTCGGTAATGCTCGTCTCTCTGCTGGTAAGGGAACATGCAGCCAGGGCGGCCGTGCCCCAGCCGCCCGCGACAGCGCATCCGGCAGCTGCCGTGCCAATCGGATCCGGGAATCGCTCTGGACCGTTGACGATTCCCAACACGACGCTCGCCATCAACTCTGCGCAGCCGATGTCACAACGGGTTGTCCACTACGAAATCGACGCAAAGTATGACACGGCGAATCACACGGTCAATGCGACCGAGGTGCTCACCTACCATAACTTGACGGGCCAGGCGCTCGATCACTTTCCGTTTCATCTTTACCAAAATGCATTCCAGCCGAACTCGACCTTTGTGCGCGAGGCCAAAATCATGGGAAGCCGCGACACCAGCTACGACAAGTGGGAGGCCGACGAATACGGATCTGAGGACATCAAGAGTTTGGAGGTCGTGGGGCAAGGCGATCTGACTTCGCAGTTGAAGTTCATTCAGCCCGATGATGGCAACCAGGACGATAAAACGGTAGTGGATTTGCACTTGTCCAAGCCTATTGCAGCGGGCGACTTAGTACAGTTCAAAATCTCATTTCAGACCAAATTCCCCGAGACGCAGGCGCGCTCCGGATGGAAGCGCGATTTCGTTCTGGGCGGCCAGTGGTTCCCAAAAGTTGGCGTGTGGTGGCACGACGCATGGAATTGTCATCAGTATCACGCCATGACGGAGTTCTTCGCCGACTTCGGCGTGTACGACGTCAAGTTGACGGTGCCTGCGTATGAAGTTGTTGGCGCAAGCGGGGTGAAAGTTGGCGAAGTAAATAATCCTGACAAGACCAAGACTGTCGCCTATCACGGGGATGACGTTCACGATTTCGCATGGACGGTCAGCCCGCGATACAAGGTGAAAGAGGACGGAGTGTATCAAGGGCAGATGGGACCGGTGCAGATGCGCATCCTGATGCAGCCTGCGCACTGGAGCCAGGTCGGGAGGCACGAAAAAATTCTGCGAGAATCGCTGGAACATTTCGAGAGCTGGTACGGGCCTTATCCCTACAAGACGATCACGCTGGTCGATCCCGAGCCGGATTCGGCTGCCGGCGGGATGGAATATCCCACATTCATCACCGGCGACACCAGTTGGTTCATGCCGGACGGAGTTCATCTACCAGAGCTCGTTGTAGAGCACGAGTTCGGACATCAGTACTGGTACGGCATGGTTGCGACCAACGAATTCGAAGATGCATGGATGGACGAGGGCATCAACAGCTACACCGAAGTGAAGGTGCTTGATTCGATTCTCGGGAAGCCGACCTCCATCCTGAATCTGGCGGGCGCTACGATGAGCGAACGAGGAGCGCAACGCATGAGTTTCATCGGCGTCGCCGACCTCGATCCGATCGCGCAAAAGGCTTATGACTATTACAGCGGCAACTCCTACAGCGGAATTACCTATGGCAAGACGGCGAGCGTGCTGCTGACGCTGGAAGGCATCATCGGCGAAGACGCGATGGCGAAGGCGATGCGCACCTACTTCATGAAATATCGCTTTACCCACCCGACTCAAGAGGATTTCCTGAAGACGATCGAGGAAGTTTCAGGTAAGAATCTGCGCTGGTACTTCGACCAGGCCATTTACGGCTCGCCGGTGCTCGATTACAAAGTGTCGAGGATCGAATCTTTTCCGGTGCATTGGTTCGAGGAGAAGAAGGGCGCTTTTCACAAAAACGAAGACAAGAATATCGTCTATCGTTCCTATGTCTGGCTGCAGCGCAAGGAAGACTTCATTCTTCCGGTGGAAGTGGAAATCAAATTCGATAACGGCGAAAAAGTTCGCGAGCACTGGGATGGAGTAGGCCGCTGGACGAAGTTCACGTACGAAAAGAAGGCCAAAGTGGAGTCGGCGGAGATCGATCCGGATCACAAGATTCAACTTGATCGTAACGACTTCAATAACAGTTATTCAGCCGAAGCGCACGTGAAGCCGGTATGGAAACTGGGGAATTACTGGGTGTTTATGACGCAGTGGGCTGGCCAGGCGTTGGCGTGGTGGGGAATTTAGAATTGTCGTCGGGTTTCAACGTCAAGCCGGGCGAATAGGATCGAGGGACGCATGGCAGAGCATCGAGGATTACTGAACAGCGGCTGGGCCAGAGTCAGCCGCAACAAGCGCTATGTCGCTTGGTTCTATATCTTGAACGTCGTGCTGGCGTGGTTCGGCGCAGGCGCGTTTAATAATCAGGCCCACGCAATTTTGGCGCACAGCTTGCAGGCGGACCGACTGCTGCACGGCTTCGATGTCGCCGTGCTCCTCGGAATGTTTACGCGGCCAGAGTTCGGGCCTATCGAGGCGTCTAGAGGTCCCGCGCTTCATTTCGCTCTGCTTTTCTTCTTCGCCACCGTTCTGTTCCTGCCTGGAGTGCTGCAAGGCTATGCCTCGACCTACCGCTTGCCGCGCGAGGATTTTTTCCGCGCATGCGGCCGAGACTTGTGGCGGTTTATCCGGCTGATCATTGTGGCGGGAATCGTGATGGGTGCGGTGGCCGCAGCGCTGTTCGGGCTTCATGGCGTGCTGGAAAGAAAAGCAGCCGAGAGCACGAACGAACTTCTTTTGTTCGAGGTGCGCATCGCAGGCTTGGCCGTAATCTTTCTGGTGATGACCGCCTTGCGTATCTGGTTTGACCTGGCGCAGACCGACGTCGTGCTCAGCGATCAGTGCGCGGTGCGACGTTCGATCGGATCCGGCTTCCGGCATACGTGGCGCAATTTGGGACGCCTGCTCGGAAGCTATGTGGGAACCACGATTGTAGCGGCGATCGTGTTGGTGGCCGGGCTATGGGGGTGGATGAAATTTGTGCCGCCGGCCAGCGTGGGAGGAGCCATCTTTGTCAGCCAGTTGACGCTGCTCTTGCTGCTGATCCCGCGCTTCTGGCAACGCGGCATCGCAGTGAGCTATTACCTGGAGAATATGGTGGAACCGATTGCTGCAGAGCCCTTCACGCCCTCTCCAATCACCGTACCCATCGTATCTGCACCCGCTCCCAGGCCTGTGATTCCGAGCACACCTCCGGAGACGCAAGGGGTGTAGCGTGAAAGGGGAGAGATCTACCGCTCGCGCGGTCCGATCCGCTCAATTCCAGAGCAGGGTAAAAGCCGCTATGCTGCGTACCATCGTCGAACCATTCCGCATCAAGAGCGTCGAGCCGATTCACTGGACGACGCGGCCGCAACGCGAGCAACTTCTGCGAGCTGCGTTTTACAATCTGTTTCTTCTTCCCGCCGACGATGTTCTGATCGATCTCCTCACCGATTCTGGAACGGGCGCCATGTCGACGCACCAGTGGGCGGCGATCATGGAAGGAGACGAGAGTTATGCGGGCAGCCGTAGCTTTGATCGCTTTCGCGATTCGGTGCAGGACATCTTTGGCTACAAGCACGTCATTCCCACCCACCAGGGGCGTGCCGCCGAGCGCATTCTGTTCAGCGTGATGTGCAAGAAAGGCGATGTTGTTCCCAACAACACGCACTTCGATACCACGCGAGCCAATGTGGAATTCGTCGGGGCCGAGGCCCGAGACCTGGTCATTGCCGAGGGCCGACGGCCCAGCTTGCAGCATCCCTTTAAAGGCAATATGGATGTGGATGCTCTTGCGTCCTTGATCCAAAGCATAGGGCGCGAGCGTGTGCCTCTGGTCATGGTCACGGTTACGAACAACTCCGGCGGCGGGCAGCCGGTCTCGATGGAGAACGTGAAGGCGGTGAGCGCGGTCTGCCGGAAGCACGGCATCCCGCTTTATTTCGACGCCTGCCGCTTCGCCGAGAATTCCTATTTCATCAAAACGCGTGAACGCGGCTATGAATCAAAGACTCCGAAAGAGATCGCGCAGGAAATGTTTGCCCACGGCGATGGCTGCACCATGTCCGCGAAGAAAGACGGCATGGCCAACATCGGCGGGTTCCTGTGTACGAATAACGACATACTCGCGCAGCAGGAGAAAAATCTGCTGATCCTGACCGAAGGGTATCCAACGTATGGCGGTCTCGCGGGGCGCGATCTGGAGGCCATTGCGGTCGGCGTGCAAGAAGCCTTGCATGAAGACTATCTAGAATACCGCATCGCCTCGACGGCCTACCTCGGAAATCACATTGCCGAGCACGGCGTGCCGATCGTGCAACCGCCCGGAGGTCACGCCATCTACATCGATTCCCGCGCGTTTCTGCCGCACGTTCCGCCGCAATGTTTCCCGGCCGTTGCGCTGGCGAACGAGCTTTATCTCGAGGGCGGAATCCGGTCGGTTGAGATTGGCACGCTCATGTTCGGAGCGGCTGCGACCATGGACCTGGTCCGTCTTGCTATCCCTCGCCGGGTGTACACGCAAAGCCATATTGACTACGTCGTGGAAGTGATCCTTGCGGTTTGGGAAAAGCGCGATCAGATTCAAGGAATGAAGTTGAGCTACGAAGCACCCTTCCTGCGTCACTTCACGGCGAGGCTTGAACCGGTGGACGCCGAGGTGTCGGCGCACAAGTGAGAGCGAGCACGCCTTTTCACTCAGAGTAAAACGATGGTGACTCCGCGATTGCGGCGGCCGAGATCGGAGTCGCTCTTGAGATTGGGATGCGACTGCAGAAGTTTCCAGGTCGTCTCGTCTGATTTCGACCAGTCCTCGCCAAAGATGCAGTCGCGAAGCTGGCGGTTCTGCACCATTTCTACCAGCCGTTTTTGAACCGCAATGCGAATGTCTCCGCCCGCGCCTGTTGAACCATAGCCGTGAATAAATTTTAGAACTGAGACTTTTGCTGCGCGCGCCAGGTCGAGCTCGCGCTCCATGAGCTGCAGAGCCTCGCTGACCTGGGGCATGTCGGATTTGAGGTTAACGGTTTTGATGGTGACTTCTATCGGCGGCCATAAGCTCTCTGCTCGGGTTCGGAGGCTTTCACCACCGAGGAAATTGAGATCAGCGGGCGATTCGTAAAATATTGCATTCGCTTAACATATCCCTGTGACATTCAGTTTCACATTACTAAGGCTTGAAACATATACGATGTCTAACGGGCCGCAGATGGCGGGCTGGGATTTCTGTCCTCGTTGTGGGCGATCACGCGATACTTAGCGCCAAAGATCCCGGCGGGCTTGGGATCGGGCCAGGGCGAATCTGCGTCGGTGGCGCACTGATCGCAAATCGTCTCCCATGGGCCAGCCTCACCCACCTGACGCTGCACGCTATAGCTAACTGCACCTGCGGAACCACGCCATCCGATCAGCCCTATCCCTTTTGTCGTGATCACTGGAGGAGGAGGCACTTGATGAGGAGGGATCGGAATCCCAGTCATCGCGTAGGAATGGCTTCGCAGCTGCTGCGCGCGCGCCCGCATGTCATCGCTTGTGTTGACCAGGGTGTTAATGCCGCCATAATACAGCGCCCACCACTGGCCGCTCTCACCCTTTCGAGCGTAGGCGGCATTGCTCACATTGGCGGGAATGGATTGCCATCCGAAGTTATCTGCGTGAGCCTGCAACGCCCAATAGCGTCACCGGAGATGTTCGGATCTGTTTCCAAGGTGTGAAGCACGAATTGCAGATCCTCCCGAGTCGGCCAGTCCGTAACGTCCCAACCGAATTCATTGACGATGTAGGCTTTCCCATGTCCGGTGACCGCGGCTGCGTCCTGAGAAAAGGACCGGGCTGTGGTTTTCTCTCCGTTTGAAACGAGCGCGTCCCAGTGCGGGTAGTATTCCCAAGTCACGATATCAGTCGTTTTGGCGTCAAGCGCGTGCTTGTCGTAGCGAAAAAAGCCGCTGGTGTCGAGATACAAATGTCGCGGGTCGATGGACTTGATGAAGTTACCGATCGTGTCGATCCAGGGAAGGTAAGGCGCGAGATCCTTCGAGGATGAGGTCCATACCACGCCGAGGCCACACAGGTTGCAGTTTTCCCACGCCAGGATCGTGGGATCGTCTTTGTACAAAAGTCCAGTCCGTGCATTCTTGTGGTTTAACACTGCAGCGATGTGCTTCTCGAACGCGGCAATCACTACCGCATCGGTAAAGAACGCCTTAGGATCGCGCTGATTTGTCCACTCCAAATATTCGCCGGGTCCGCTCAACGCGCAGGTGGCGCAGTCTCCGGCCAAAGTTATGATCAAGCGAATTCCCCGGTCGTGAGCCGCCTTGATCGCATAGTCGATCGCCTTGAAAGCTTCCGGGTTAAAGACTCCCAGTTGGGGTTCAATGCACAATTCGCAACCCACGCTGTCGCCAAGGGTTTGCGAGCGGATCACCTTGGCTCCCATTTCCTTGGCCGTGTCCATGGCATCGTCGACCTCAAATTGAGTCGGGTAACGCGCACCCTGGGGATCTGCGGGTCCATAAGCCTCCAGTCCTAACCACTCGATGTTGGGACCGCTGTAGCGGAAGGGCTTACCAGAGAGATGCAACGAAGTTCCCGCGCGGGTTACGAATTCCGATGGGGAGTCAACGGAGCGGGAAGGTGGTTGGCCGTAGGCTGCGGCATTCAGGAAGAGTGCAGTGGAAAAAAAAACGGGGATGCGCCTCGAAAGCCTCGTCATGATTGACTCCTTCAGGACTAAGTATCCCACGGCAGACTCTTAGTTAGCGGCTGAGGTGCGATTTCCCGGGGCCGGGGCAAAGTGCCGGGCTTTGCCCGGCTGGACAGCCGGTTGGCCACATGTTCCGTTACGTTTTGCGGCTGCGGGTGATGGCTTCGCGAGCTTCTTTGTCGGCGGTGCGGCGGCGTTCGGTTTCGCGTTTATCCCAGAGCTGCTTGCCCTTGGCCAGGGCCAGTTCCACCTTTACTTTGCCGTTCTTGAAGTACATGCGAACGGGGATGAGCGTCAGTCCCTTCTGCTGCGTCTTGCCGATCAGCTTGCGGATTTCTTCCTTGTGCATGAGCAGCTTGCGGGTGCGCAGGGGGGCGTGGTTGTGGATGTTACCGTGCTCATAGGGACCGATATGGGCGTTGAGCAGCCAGAGTTCGCCGTCTTTCACCAATCCGTAAGAATCTTTGAGATTGGCGAGGCCGCCGCGGACCGATTTGGCTTCGGTTCCGGTAAGAGCCACGCCGCACTCAAATTTTTCCAGCAAGAAGTAGTTATGAGAAGCGATCCTATTAACGGCAGCATCGCGCTGGCCGGAGGCAGTGGGATCGCGGCGAGGAGATTTCTCCGGGCTGGGCTTGGTTTGATGTGTGGACTGGCGGGCCATGATTTCGGACTTTGGCTTCATCTTAGCAGCAAATAGAGGGGCGTCGGGCTTGGGCGGCGATCGGCGAATCTCTGCGATTGAGTTCGCTGAAACCCGCGAGACGGGAGCTCGACAGCGGAGTGCGTAGCTTGACTTTGACCGTTGGGACTAAGACTAAAGAGTGTAACTATCTGGCAGGCAATGACATGAGGAGCGCAGAAACCCGATGCTATAATCGCTGCAAGAAACCCGCGAGTAGGCCTCTTGATAAACAGGCATAAGCAGAACGATTGCTTGTCCGGCGAAGACTCCCGGCAAAGATTCTGAGATGAGGACTAAAGAATGAGACGTCTGATCCCCGGGGCGGTCGCTCTGTTGGTATTGCTTGCCATATTGCCTGCCATCGCCGATAAGGCCAAGAACATCTACGAAAAGGGCGAGGACGCCGAAGCCCGCCAGAACTATGAAGTCGCTTACGATCTTTACAAGCAGGCGTACGACCTTAAGCCGAAAGATCTGCGCTATCGCTCCTCATTCGAGCGCATGCGTTTCAAGGCGGCGGCCACGATGGTTCATCGGGGTCAGGAACTCCGCGAGCAGGGCAAACTGCAGGAAGCGCTGGCCGAGTTTCAGAAGGCGGCGCAGATCGACCCCTCTCTGTTCATTGCGCAGCAGGAGTTGAAGCGCACCGTGCAGATGATTAACGATGCCACGAATCCTCCCCCGCAAGCCGCAGGCCCCCCCGGAACTCTGCAGCGCAAGATCCGGGAAGCGGGTGGACCAGTGGAACTGGCCCCGATTTCGGCGGTTCCCATCACCGTGAAACTCACCGAGGATTCCAAGGTTATTTATCAGACGATCGGGCAGTTGGCCGGGGTAAACGTGCTGTTTGATCCGGACTACACGTCGCGCCGAATCAAGGTCGAGCTGAATGGAGTAACGTTGGAAGACGCGCTGCAGATTACGGCATTGGAATCGAAAACCTTCTGGCGCCCGGTGACGGGAAATACGATTTTTGTGGCGCAGGACAATCCCGCCAAGCGCAAGGAATTGGAACAGAGCGTTCTGAAGACCTTTTACCTGCAGAATCTTTCCCAGCCGACCGAGTTGCAGGATGTGGTGAACGCGATTCGCGCCGTGCTGGATGTGCAGCGTGTGCAGCAGTTGCTCTCGCAGAATGCGCTGGTGGTGCGGGGGACACCGGATCAGATCGCGCTGGCGGAAAAGCTGGTGGAGGATCTGGATAAGGCGCGCCCGGAAGTGGTGATCGACATCGCCGTCATCCAGGTGAGCAAAGACAAATCCAGGACCTTGGGATTGAGTCCGCCGACCAGCGCCACTGTTGCCCTGCAGAGCAACATCAACACCACGACGACGCCGACGACCACAACTACCGGGACGACCACGACGACCGGCACTACGTCCGGCACCGCGGGCATATCGCTGAACACCTTGGGCAACCTGAACGCGACCGACTTCCAGGTGACAATTCCTTCCGCCAACCTTTCGGCGGTGATGGGCGACACCGATACGAAGATGTTGCAAAATCCACAGGTTCGGGCGCTCGATAACCAGAAGGCGACGCTCAAGATCGGCGAACGGGTTCCGGTGGCGACAGGATCGTTCCAGCCCGGAATTGGCGGTGTGGGTATCAACCCGCTGGTGAACACGCAGTTTCAGTATCTGGATGTAGGTGTGAATATCGACGTCACGCCTCACGTGCACGCCGATCGCGAAGTGACCCTGAAGATTACGATGGAAATTTCGTCGGTGGTGGGGCAGTCGAGCATCGGCGGCATCAGCCAGCCGATCATCGGCCAGAAAAAAATCGAGCATGAAATCCGCCTGAAGGACGGGGAATCCAGTTTGATTGGCGGCATCCTGGACGATTCTCAGACCAAGTCGCTGGCCGGGATTCCGGGGTTAGCGCAGATTCCAATCTTGCGATACCTGTTTGGGCAGGTGACGCAGGATCACTCTCAGGATGAGACCATATTCGCGATCACTCCGCATATCATTCGAGGAACCAGCCTCAGCGAGCTGAACCAACGCGCGATTGACATCGGAACGGCGAACGCGATTGAGTTGCGGCACATCAGCAGCCCCGCAGCGGCTCCCTCTCCCGCCCCGCAGGGGCCGGCCGGTGCAACTCAGCTTCCGGCAACTCAAGTTCCCGGCCAGCAGGTCCCGGCGCAAGGGACAAATTCGGGACAAGGGAGCGCGAACTTCCTGTTTGATCCGGGGCAGATCACGGCTGTAAAGGGCAATACCTTTGTGGTGAATCTGTTGATCTCCGGCGCGCAGAACGTATATTCCGTGCCCGTGCAATTGAATTACGATCCGAAGATGTTGCAGTTGGTGAACATCTCAAACGGAGGTTTCCTCTCGCAGGATGGGCAGGCGGTGGCCCTGGTGCATCGCGAAGACGACACGACAGGGACCTTGCAGATCACGGCCACACGGCCGCCGGGGGCCGGTGGAGTTTCCGGACAGGGATCTGTGGTCACGATGACATTTCAGGCGAAGGCCAGTGGACAGACTCCTCTGACCATCACCCGGGGAGGGGCGCGCGATCCCGCCCTGCAGGCGATCACTGTGAACGGCGCGCAGGCATCGGTCACCGTGCAGTAAAGGGCGGTTGCGATGCGAAAATAGAAATAGAACATGAAGCTACAAAGATTTTGTCGGGCACAAGGCAGTGGGCCCGCGCGGGGCTTTTCTCTCCTGGAACTGATCGTTGCGACCACCATCCTGATAATTCTTTCGACGATGGCGGTACCCCTGGCGCGGTTCACCATCAAGCGGGAGAAGGAGCGCCGTCTTCGAGCCGATCTTTGGGAGATGCGCGATGCCATCGACCGGTACAAGATCGATGCCGACCGGGGCGCCTTCCAGACGAAAATCGACAGTCAGAACTATCCTCCGGATCTGGAAACACTGGTAAAGGGCGTCGATGTGCAGGGGAAAAAGGTGCGATATCTGCGCAAGATTCCGATCGATCCGATGACGGGCACCATCGAGTGGGGCATGCGTTCGATGCAGGACGATCCGCAGTCCGACTCGTTTGGTGGGCAAAGCGTGTTCGACGTGTACACCAAGTCGCAGGATGAAGCTCTGGATGGAACGAAGTACAAGGACTGGTAAATGGCAGGAAAGTTCAAAACGGGGCACAGTGCAGGCTTCACGCTGCTGGAGATGATGATCGTGATCAGCATCATGGTAATCCTCATATCCATTGCGCTCCCAATCTACAGCCAGTCGGTGCTGCGTTCGCGAGAAGCCGTACTGCGTAACGACTTGTTCGAACTGCGCTCGCTTATCTCCCAGTACACACTCGACAAGCAAAAGGCGCCGCAGTCGCTGGATGACCTGCAGACTGCCGGCTACATCAAAGTCATTCCCAAAGATCCGATGACGAATGAAGCGAACTGGGAGGTGGTGCAGGAGGATGTGCTGCTGGCAATTGACCAGCAAGACCCTGGAATCAGCGACGTTCATTCCGCGTCAAATGCGACCGGCACCGAGGGTACGGCGTATAGCACCTGGTAGTGCGTCGTCCGAGCCCGGTTGAGGTTTCCTTCTTCCTCTCCTCAGATTCTCCCGATCGCAACTCCCCATACCGGCTGGTTCGGACTATCGACCTCGCGCTGGTCGCGGGCGGAGGAATGCAAATCGCGACTTCGGAAGTCCATACTTATAACCATGAGCTGGCGCTCACGGCTTCGGATGCTGTTCTGACGGGAGAACGCGTGGTTTCTTGGCCGGGCAGGTCCCCCTGCATTGCACGCGATTCGCTCAGGCACTAACATCTAATCATGCCCGTTGAAACAGAACTTACCCAGGCCCCTGCTTCCATTCGCGCACCGCGAGGGAACTCCATCACCTGCAAAGGTTGGCAGCAGGAAGCCGCCATGCGCATGCTAATGAATAATCTCGACGCTGACGTTGCGGAGCGTCCCCAGGACCTGGTCGTTTATGGGGGAACGGGGAGGGCCGCGCGCAGTTGGGAGGCATATCGTGCTATTGTCGCGGTCCTGAAAAATCTGGAGAACGACGAGACCTTGTTGGTGCAATCCGGCAAACCGGTGGGCGTGTTCAAGACGCATGACCATGCCCCGCGAGTGCTCATCGCGAACTCAAACCTGGTGGGGCACTGGTCAAACTGGGAGAAGTTCAATGAACTGGAGCGCGCCGGTCTGATGATGTATGGCCAAATGACGGCGGGCTCGTGGATCTATATCGGCTCGCAGGGCATTGTGCAAGGAACGTTTGAGACATTTTCCGCGGCGGGAGAGAAACATTTCGGCGGAAACCTTGCCGGCAAGCTGATCGTTTCGGGCGGGATGGGCGGGATGGGCGGAGCTCAGCCTCTGGCTGCGACCATGACGGGAGCGGCTTTCCTCGGCATTGACGTGGATCCGGAGCGCATCAAGAAGCGGCTGAAGACCGGCTATTGCGACTTCATGGTGACCACCCTCGATGAAGCTTTGCGCATTCTGAAGAATGCCGTGCGCAAGAAAGAGAATGTGTCGGTCGGGCTTGTGGGGAATTGCGCAGACGTGATTCCGGAGTTGGCCGAGCGCGGCGTGGTTCCTGACATTCTCACCGACCAGACTTCGGCGCATGATCCGCTGAATGGATATGTGCCAAATGGCAGGACACTCGCGGAGGCGGTCGAGTTAAGGAAAATTGATCCCAAGGTGTATCAGGAAAGATCGCTCGACGCCATGGCGAGGCACGTAGAAGGTATGCTGCGGCTCCAGAAGATGGGATCGGTGACGTTTGACTATGGAAACAACATCCGGACCTTTGCGTTTCAGCGGGGCGTGAAGAATGCCTACGACTTTCCCGGCTTCGTGCCTGCATATATCCGTCCACTATTCTGCGAGGGACGCGGGCCGTTCCGCTGGGTTGCCCTGTCGGGAGAGGCGTCGGACATTCATATCACCGACGACTTGGTTCTGGAGTTGTTCCCGGAGAATCGCATTCTGCGGCGGTGGATTGATCTGGCGCGCAAGCGCATCAAGTTTCAGGGATTGCC
>Ga0224545_1000177_pt1 | contig 13028 bp, 11 predicted proteins | sample 714P12024metaG_FD_179906 | JGI IMG/M metagenome (GOLD analysis project Ga0224545, IMG submission 179906) | Peat soil microbial communities from Stordalen Mire, Sweden - 717 P1 20-24 | ecosystem: Environmental > Terrestrial > Soil > Wetlands > Peat | place: Sweden: Norrbotten County, Stordalen... | reverse complement strand
AATGTATGCGGCGATGCGGCCAACGGCGACGGCTTCCCATGGGCAGACGATAAAGTAGGCGAGCATCATCATCCATCCGGTGGAGAAGCTGATGGGACGCGAGAAAGCCGCGGCGGTGTAGGCGATTTCGCCGGCAGCGTCTGGCATGAGAGCGACCAGCCTGCCGTAAACCCAGCCGATCGGAAACAGCAGTGCGCCGCCGATGGCAAAGCCGAGAAGCGCGCCGAGAGCGCCGCCGCGAAGAAGCCAGTCGTCCATGACGACGAGCCAGCCCACACCCACCATGGTGCCCCACGCCAGCGTGAAGTAGTCGGTGAGGCGGAGTTTGCGGGCGAGATGTGACATGCGTGACGGCGGTGCAGTGGGACGGCGAATTATAGAGCATTGGCACCGGAATGGTTTTCGGAGGGCCTTGGCGGCTGAAGCCGCTGTTGATTTTTGTTGGATTCTTGCGCCGCGGCTAAAGCAGCGCCTTTCAAAACGACCGCTGAATGCCCGAAATCCGCACGTTGCATGGTAGTATCGACAATACCCTGCATGGTGCCGCGACCTGTGAATTTGGACGACGTAGTTCCGTTGTGCCTTGTCACCAATCGTTGAAAATCTGATGACACCTTCGACCAACTTGCGTAAGCGCGTGCTCAGTGGCATGCGCTCGACTGGGAAATTACATCTGGGCAACTACGTGGGCGCTCTCGATAATTGGGTGCGCATGCAGGATGAGTATCACTGTTTCTTTTGCGTGGTTGACTGGCACGCGTTGACGACCGATTATGCCGACACCTCGCGCGTGAAGCAGAACTCGGTGGAAGTTGCGCTTGATTGGCTGGCGGCGGGGCTCGATCCGGAAAAATCCGTGATCTTCATCCAGTCGCACGTGCCGGAGCATGCCGAGTTGCATTTGCTGCTTTCGATGATTACACCGCTGGGCTGGCTGGAGCGGGTTCCGACCTACAAAGAGCAACGGGAGAATATCAAGGACAAAGACCTGGGAACGTATGGGTTTCTGGGATATCCGGTGCTGCAGGCGGCGGACATTTTGATGTACCAGGCGGATGTGGTGCCAGTCGGCGAAGACCAGGTGGCACATGTGGAACTGACTCGGGAGATCACGCGGAGGTTCAACGGTTTTTACGGACGGCGTGGAGATGTCTTCCCTGAGCCGCAAGCTTTGCTGACGCGCGCGCCCAAGCTGCCGGGAACGGATGGCCGCAAGATGTCGAAGTCGTACGGCAATGCCATCCTGCTGACGGACCCGGAGCCGGTGGTGCGGCAGAAGCTGAAAACGATGGTAACGGACCCGGCGCGGGTGCGGCGATCGGATCCGGGGAATCCGGATGTGTGTCCGGTGGGCGATCTGCATAAGATTTTCAGCAACCAGGCGACGATGGAAAAAGTGTATGAAGGCTGCCGGTCAGCGGGGATCGGATGCATTGAATGCAAAACTTGGGCGGCCGACGCGCTGGTGCAGTTGCTGAATCCGATGCAGCAGCGACGCAAGAAATTCGAGGAGAATCCGCGACTGGCTTGGGATATTCTTGAGGCGGGCACGGAACGGGCTCGTAAGGTAGCGGCCAAGACCATGAACGACGTGCGTGCAGCAATGGGAATGTCGCTGGCATACGAGCCGCCGGCGGGGGAGGACGGGAAGCAGGATGGAAGATAGAATCGCGACTCCCGTAGACGGCGGGACAGAATCGGTATTACCTGCGGCCGTTGCGCATTCGACGGTGCAGATGAAGTCTGCTGGAAAATCGGACCTGCACTCAGAAAAAGAGGAAGACAGCGATTCCCCGTTTGCGGTTTCGGTGACGGATGTTTACGAAGGGCCGCTGGACTTGCTGCTCGATTTGATTCGCAAGCAGGACATCGACATCTACGACATTCCGATTGCGCGCATCACGGGGCAATATCTGGCGTACGTGGAGAAGATTCGCGAACTGGATGTGAATGTGGCGGCTGACTTTATTTATATGGCCGCGGTGCTGATTCACATCAAGTCGAAGATGCTGCTGCCGCGCGATCCGTCGGCAAAGGCAGAGGAGTTGGAAGATCCGCGAATGGAGCTGGTGAACCGGCTCCTGGAGCATGAGAAGTTCAAGTCGGCGGCGCAGATGCTTTTGCAGAAGCAGCAGATCGAAGATGCGGTCCTGACGAATCCTGCCCTGAAAGAATTCATGGATGCCGACGGCACCGAGCCCGAAATGGCTGCCGACGTGATTGATCTGGTGAAAACTTTTCAGCAGATTCTGGAGCGGGTGCGCACGCGGCCCGTGATTAATGTCGACGCGGAAACGGTCACCGTGGGGCAGATGATTGATTATCTGCGGCGGCGGCTGGCATTGGAATCGCGGCCAATCCGGCTCAAGCAGTTATTACTGCGTGTGTCCTCGCGGCAGGCGCTGGTGTGCATGTTTCTCGCGTTGCTCGAACTGGTGCGATTGCAGGCTATTCAGGTTCGCCAGGACCAACTATTCGGCGAGATTGCAGTGCGCAAGCATACAGGATTCGATTCGGTGATGGCGGAGCAAGCTGCTGTACGCGATGATTGGAGATAGGAGCAGTTGCCAGTGGTCCGTTGTCCGTTGCCAGTTCTGATGGTTCTTACCGGCAACCGGCAACTAGCAACCGACAACTGATTTGTTCTATGAGTTTAAAGGCTCAACTCGAAGCCATTATCTATGCGGCGGAGACGCCGATCACGATGGAGCAGATTGCACAACTGGTCAAAGCATCGGTGATCGCCGAAGGCGCGGCTGATGAAGGTGAAGTGAAATCGCGAGTGCGGGCGGCGCTGGAAGAAATGGTAGCCGACTACGGGTCGTCCGATCATGGGATTGAGATTCGCCAGGTTGCTGGCGGATATCGCATGTCGACCAAACCCGAGCAACACGAGATGGTTCGGAGTTTTGCGAAGAGCCTGAAGCCGCCGATTCGGCTATCGCTACCGGCGTTGGAGACGCTGGCGGTGATCGCCTACAAGCAGCCGGCAACAGTGCCGGAGATCAACGAGATTCGCGGTGTGGATTCCGGGGGCGTGCTTGCGACACTGCTCGATCGCAAGCTGATTACGACCGCTGGACGCAAGCAGGTCATTGGACGTCCAATTCTTTATAAAACGACCAAGGAATTCCTGATGCGGTTTGGATTGAAAGACGTGAACGAGCTGCCCAGCATGGAAGAGTTCGAGAAACTGGTTGCAGAGTCGTTTCCAGGGGAGTTGATTCCTGCGGAAGAAGCGGCGCAAGCACAAGACAACGGTCCCGCTCAGCCGGAGGAGATCGCGGAGCCCGCCGCGCAGAAAGAATAGATTCCGATCATGCAGGGTTGAGACGGCGGCGAAAAGCCGCTGTTGATTTTTGTAAGATGTTACGGAGCAGCTGAAAGCCGCGCCCGTTCAAGACTAAGCAAGAAGTCCAGATCGGAAGTTATCGAATGCCTGCTGAACGCCTGCAAAAAATTATTGCTGCCGCGGGAATCGCTTCCCGGCGCAAAGCCGAGGAACTGATCAGCGCCGGCCAGGTGAAGGTGAATGGCACGGTGGTGACGGAATTGGGAAGCAAGGCGGACCCGGATGTCGACCACATCCGTGTCGATGGGAAACTGTTGCCCGGCGCGCAGCTCCATATTTATCTGTTGTTGAACAAGCCCAAAGGTTATGTGACCACGCTGAGCGATCCGGAGAACCGGCCAACCGTGATGCAATTGATCCGAGGCGTGAAGAAGCGCGTCTATCCCGTGGGCCGGCTGGACTATGCCAGCGAAGGTTTGTTGCTTCTAACCAATGATGGTGCGCTGGCGAACAAGTTGATGAAGGCGGCCTCGCAGGTTCCAAAGACATACGTAGTGAAAGTTGCGGGGGTGCCAAGCGCCGAATCTCTGGAGAAGTTGCGCGGCGGAGTTTCCATTGCGACCGAAGACGGCCGCCGGGTGCGGACCGCGCCGGCGGGCATACGGCTGGTGAAAGAGGCGAATAATCCTTGGTACGAGGTTACCTTGATCGAGGGGCGCAATCGCGAGATCCGGCGCATGTTTGAGAAGGTGGGACATCATGTGGAGAAAATCAAGCGGGTCCGCTATGGGCCGCTGACGCTTGATGTTCCACCGGGACAATTTCGCGCATTGACGGCGCAGGAAGTCGATCGCCTGCGTACCACCTGCAACAAACCGATGGCGCGTCCAAAGCCTTCCGTGCCATGATGAGCGCCAGCTATGAGCCGCTTCTTCGATCTGCTCTCCAAGCCGGCCCGCGAGATGGGCGAAACGATTCCTTCCGGGACCAAACCGGCCCTGACGGAGCGCCGATCGCAGCTGATCAAACTCGATTCCAACGAAAGCCCGTTCTGGCCTTCGGCGCGCGCGATCGATGCCATGAGGAGTGCGCTGGCCACGGCGAATTCCTATCCCGACGATGATTGCAATCTTCTGCGCCGCGAGCTAGCCGGCCACTACGAGTTGCAGCCGGAGCAGGTGCTGGTGACGGCGGGATCAACTGCATTGCTTAGCCTGCTGTGCCAGACGCTGCTCGCACCGGGACTGAATGCGGTGACGAGCAAGCGCTCATTCATTGTGTACTCGATGGCGGTGCAGGCTGCGGGCGGCCACCTGATCGAGGCGCCGACGCGCGACGACAATTTCGATCTGGAAGCAATTCTTGGCGCAATCGATTTGAACACGCGCATGGTTTTTCTGGCGAACCCTAATAACCCTACCGGCACCATGCTGGAAGCAGACGTGGTGGAGCGGTTTGTGGCGCGGGTTCCTGGCCATGTGATCGTGGTGCTGGACGAGGCTTACTACGAATTTGCGATGCACTTCGCGGCGCTGCGGGGAGTCGACTACTCCAATTCTCTGGATTATGTTCGCCGAGGCGAGAGCGTGGTGGTGCTGCGAACATTTTCCAAAGCGCACGGACTTGCTGGTTTACGCGTGGGTTACGGTTTAGGTCCCGCGGAATTGCTGGGATACTGCACGCGCATGCGAAATACGTTCTCCGTGTCGTCGGTGGCACAAGCCGCAGCCATGGCGGCCACCGGCGACCTCGATCATATCCGGCGCGTCGTAGAAAACAATGCGATCCAGTCGCGAGAGCTTGCTCCGGCATTATCGAAGCTCGGATATCGCGTGATCCCGACCTGGGCGAATTTCTTGTTCTGCGACCTGGGGGAAGACGCTGCGGCTTTTGCCAACCGCCTGCTGGAGGAGGCAGTGGCGGTGCGCCCGCTGGGGCCATGGGGGGCTCCGAATTGCATTCGCGTGACCATTGGCACGGCGGAGCAGAACCAGGCTTTCTTGCAGGCGGTGCGGCGGATCGGACCCCTCAGTCCTGCGGACGCGCCTGGTGCATCTCGTTCCGGGCAGGCAGACTAATACGCTAGTCGTGAACCTTCGTTCGGCGTTGTTGCGGAGATAGCGCGAGCGTGGACTTGTGGGTCTATTGAGTCGGGAAGGTCACTACCACGGTTGTTCCCGCTTGTCCGGAGTGAATATCGAATGTCCCCTGCAGCTGCCGAACTCGTTCCTGCATGCCCTGCACGCCGACCCCGACTCTTGCCGGCATTTTCTTTTTCGAATTAAACTGCGCAATGCCTCTGCCGGCATCGCGGATCTGAACCGTGATTTTGCTGAGACTGTACTCGACACGAATTGTGGTACTTTGACGTCCCGAATGGCGATGGATGTTGGTCAGAGATTCCTGCACGATCCTGAAAATAGCGGTTTCGGTTTCTTGCGAGAGTCTCGGCAATTTCGGATCCAAGTCTAACTCCACGCGGATTCCACTTCTCTCCCCAAAACCTTCGACGTACCACCGGAGAGCCGATGCCAGTCCAGCCTCATCCAATAAAGGAGGATGCAGCAAGTGGGACATGGTTCGAAGTTGCTTCGACAGATCATCGACCAGTTCCACGCTGCTGATCGCAACCTTGTCCAATTCTGGATCGTTGGCCTGCAGTTGCTGTTCGAGCGCGAACAAGTTCATCTTCAGCGCCACGAAAATCTGCCCAGCGCTGTCATGCAGGTCGCGTGCTAACCTGCGCCTTTCTTCATCCTGCGCTTGCAGAAGCCGGCCGGTCAGTACACGAAGTTTATCTTCAGCTTCTTGCAACTCGCCGGTTCTCTCCTTGACTCGTGCTTCCAGGAGATTGCGTGCCATTACCTGTTCGGTAACATCGACGGTATGGGCCAAGATGCCTTCGACTTCTCCCCTCACATTCCTGACGGCCTGGTAGCTAAACGTGACGTACACAGTGTTCTCTTCGCCGTCGCGCTGCAGGCGAAGTTCGCGGTCGGTCGCCAAAAAGGGTTCGCCGGTTTCGTAAACCTGATTCAAAAGCTGCAGGAAGCCTTGCTTCTCAATTTCTGGAAAGGCCTCTTTCACAGTCTTGCCTACAATTTGATTTGGGTTCTCGAGTCCAACCAATTCCAGATAAGCCGAATTCACGAAGGCAAGGAGAAAATCAGGACCGTTCAGCAAAGCCATGCCCGCAGGCGCCAAGATGAAGGACTCGCGGAGGCGGCGACGCTCGAGATCAGCTTCGGCTCGCAGAATGCGTTCCTTCTCCGCCCCCTCGGCGCGAACACGCGCTAGTCTCAAAGTGGGCTCCTACCCGGGCCAGAAGTTCGCGAGCGGTGAAAGGCTTCACTAAGTAATCGTCCGCGCCGGCATGAAGTCCTTCTACGCGCGATTCTTCACCAGCTCGCGCCGAAAGCAAGATGACGGGCATCGCCTGAGTCTCGCGGTCTGTTTTAAGGGTTCGCAAGACTCCAAATCCATCCATCCCGGGCATGATGACATCCCTGAGAACCAGATCGGCGTGCAGCTCTCGCGCCGCTCGAACCACCAGTTCTCCATTGGAGACGGCGTGAACGCGATAGCGCTCGCTGAGCAGACGACGCAAGTAGTCCCGCATATCGGCGTTGTCATCCGCCAAGACGATCAACTCACCTCCGGCATCGAGTTCGGAAGGCTCGGGGGCTGCGGGCGCGAGTTGAAGTGAATTTTGTACGCCGCGTGGAATGTTGTCGGCAATCGATTCGGGCAACCATCGCAGAGCCTCTTCCACGTAGCTATCGGCACGGATCGCGCTTGAGGCCAAGGTGCGGGCAGCCTCGACGCGCTCGGATGGAAGATGATCCTTACCCCTCGGGATGGTGACAGAGAAAGTGGTGCCGGTCCCTTCTTGGCTGGCGACGGTGATTGTTCCGTGATGGAACTTCACTAGTTCCTGGACCAAGGCAAGCCCGATCCCCGTACCTTCGTGAGTTCGGCCTTGAGCACCCTCCACGCGATGGAAGCGTTCGAACAAGTGGGGCAGCTCATCTTCAGAAACACCAATTCCGGTATCGCTAACCTGCAACCGGATAGAATTATCGACCGACTCCATCGTGACCGACACGCTGCCTTTGAAGGTAAATTTGAATGCGTTGGAGAGAAGGTTGAGCACAATTTTCTCCCACATATCGCGATCGAGGTAGATTGGTTCCAAACCGTGCGGGCACTTCACGTGGAACTGTAATCCAGCTCGTTCCATGGCCGAACGAAATGAGCTCGCCAATTCCGCGGTGTAGCTGCAGATATCGGTGGGCTGATAAAAGGCTTCCACGCGACCCGCCGCTAGGCGGGAGAAATCAAGGAGAGAGTTCACAAGCTTCAACAGACGCAGAGCGTTGCGATGAACCACCGTAAGCTGCTCTTTGCTCGCTGCGTCTAATCTTTCGCCCGACGAGGCGAGGGTATCTTCCAACGGGCCCAGAATCAGAGTCAACGGCGTACGGAACTCATGGCTCACATTGTTGAAGAAAGCGGTCTTGGCACGATCAAGCTCCGCCAGCGCCTCCACACGCCTCTGCTGATCCTCATAGGCATGCGCATCGGCAATGGCAGCGGCGAGATGGCGTGCGATCAGGCCGAAGAATGCTCGATACTTTTCATCGAAGGCCCGGCGCGGGCTTATTCCAGCGATCAATACTCCGATCGCCTGATTCTCTCCGGCCGCAGCAATGGGTAAGAGCACTGCGCTTCGGGCTTTTTCCGGCCAAGGTCCTCCCGGAAGATTGTCCAGAGGCGCGGAAAGGCTACTCATGATCAGAGGCTCGTCCTTGGACAGAACCTCAAGCAGAGGCCAAGGAGAATGCACATCGGCCTGCAATCGAATTCGCTGAGGCGCCACATCAGATCCGGGCTCAAGATGCAGCGATGCAGCCAGAGCGGCGCTGGATCCATCGTCATCGAGAAGGTACACAAGCCCCAAAGGAATGTCCAAGCGATACTTGGAAAGAACGGCCGCGGCGAGCTGGCATGCTTCCGCAGTTCCCGTCGACTCGACCTGCGCCGCACCTAATTCTTGCAAAGCGGTCAGCCGACGTCCTCCCAGGATTTTGTCGGTTGTTTCGGTCACCGCCGTGAAAATGCCGCCCACGTCGCCGGTCTCATCCCGAATGGGACTGTAGGAAAACGTGAAATAACATTCTTCTACGTATCCATTTCGATCCAACAAAAGAAGCTGGTCTTCCGACCACGTGGCCTCGCCCTTTCGCAGAACACCCTCCAGCATGGGACCGATGACATCCCAAATCTCAGGCCAACCTTCGGCACGTGCCTGGCCCATCGCTGCCGGATGTTTCTTGCTTCCCAGAATTGTCCGGTAGGCATCGTTGTACAGCATGATTAGATCGGTGCCCCACCAGATGAGGATGGGGAACCGCGATTCGAGGCATATGCTGATGGCGGTGCGCAAACTTTGCGGCCATGCGGCGACTGGACCTAGGGGATGGGAGTTCCAGTTATAGCTGCGCATCAATGCGCCCATTTCTCCGCCCTCGGCGAAGCGGTTGGTCATCCCACGCATGGCGCTTGCGGATTTCAACGGAATGACCTCGGACGAAGGTGAGTAAGGCAGGGCGGAACCTGAATTCAGGTCTGCCGGTCTGCGGGCGGCGATTAAGTCACGAGAGGGACTAGATTTCACGAGAATTCGTATGCATCGCTAATACCCCACAAAGGTTCCTTCGGCTTCACGACTAAATTAGACGCGCACTCTCGCGCTACCCGACGAGTGCTTCACGCCATGGGAAATTCGTGGCTTTTCACGGGATCGCGATTCGCACTCAATGCACAACAGAATAGTCAGGTGTTCAGCGGTCGCATATACAGTGTTTGCCGTACTCGCGAGTTGGGCTTTTCCGATCGCGAAGCCTACGGGCGGCGACTCTGCCTGACGAGGGCAAGCTCGCAAGAGTCTATTTGGCCGGAGCCGCAACGCGAGCAGCGCCGTAGAGGCCGGCATCACTTCCGAGCAGGGCAAGAGTAATGACGGTTTTTCGTTCGGTGCGGCTCTCGGTTTGAGCCGACGCGCCTTCTTCCTTTCCGGAAGAACTACTGCCGAGGGGATTGTCGGGGGCGGTGGCGGCGTAAACCAGCGAGCGAGCGCGCAGCTCTTCGAACATCTTGGGGGCGTAGGCATCCCACGCGCTTGAAACGCCTCCGCCAATGACGTACATGTCGAGATTCAAAGTGTTGATCAGGCCGGCGAGCAAGATGCCAAGGTAGCGTCCGAACGAGCGGAAGATCTGGCGAGCCTGTTCGTCACCCTGGATCGCCAGATTATAGATTGACTTCGCGCCGAACTCAGGGTCGGAAGACGCGGCCTGCGCAAAAGATGACGCCTCACCGCTGGCGATGGCTTCACGCGCCATGCGCATAATCGCGCTGGCGGAGGCGTAACGTTCGGCGCATCCGTGGTTTCCGCAACCGCAAAGATAACCTCGAGGTTCGACGGTTACGTGACCGAACTCACCCGCCATGCCGTTCATGCCGTGCCAGATTTTTCCTGCGAGCACAATCCCGCCGCCAATTCCAGTTCCGAGCGTGACCACCGCGACGTTCCCGATGCCGCGGGCGGCTCCGAGCCACTGCTCGCCGAGGGCGGCTAGGTTGGCGTCGTTTTCTAGGACGACGCGAGCTCCAAGGCGGCGCTCGATTTCGGCGCGCACGGGATAGTCTTCAAAGCCGGGAAGATTGGCGGACTTTCGTAGCATTCCGGTTTGCATGTCGATGATGCCGGGGATGCCGATGCCAGCGCCGAGAAAAATCCCCGTGGATTTGTATTTGCTGGAAAGACGCTGGATGGCTTCGCACATTTCGTTGATGACGTGGTCGCGGCCAAGAGCGACTTTGGTTCCGAGGGTCACTTTCTCGAGCAGCCCGCCCTCGCGGCTGACGGCGGCGATGCGCAGGTTCGTACCGCCGAGATCGACACCGATGGAAAACTCGGGCATGGCGGGAGCTTATCAGAATTGCGGCGCGCGGTGGTCTTGGCGAAGAAACCATCGAGCTTCGCTCGACCGGACAGCCGGGGGCGGCTGCCACATGATTCTCTCGGCAAACTGAGATGCGTCGTTACTTCTGGCATTTCGGGCAGTAGTGACTGCTGCGTCCCGCAATCACGATGCGTTTGATGGGAGTCTTGCAGACGAGGCAGGGCTCACCTTCGCGGCCGTAGACCTGGTGCCGCAACTGGAAGAAGCCTACTTCGCCATCGGCGTCGACATAATCGGAGATGGAGGAGCCGCCAAGGGCAATGGCCTCGCGGAGAACTTCTTTGATTGTGTCCAGCAGCCTTGCAAGTCTTGCGCGTGGAATGGTCGAGGCGCGGCGGCGGGGTCGGATTCCGGCGCGGAATAAAGATTCATCCGCATAGATGTTTCCGACGCCGCGAAGCAGTTTTTGATTCAGTAAGGCGCTTTTAATGGGAGTCTTGCGGCCGCGAAATAAAGGGACGAAGCGATCGAGTTCTGCTTCCAATGGTTCCATGCCTGCAGCCTCAAATTCGGAACTGACGCTCAAACGGCCAAAGCGGCGGGGATCGACAAAACGCAGCTCCCGACCTGAGGCCAGCTTCAGGATCGCGTGCGTATGCTTGAGAATTTCTGACCGCGGTTCGCATACTTGCAACCGGCCAGTCATGCCGAGGTGGACGATCCACTGGGCTGTGAGTTGAGGCGAATCAGCTTGTTTGGGGCCAACACTCTCGTTCGCCTCTGCTTCGATCGCCGGTGACGTGCGGAGTTTGGATCCCGTTTTAGGGTATTGGCTTTTCGCGGACAGGAGTGCCCGCGCCCCACTGGTCGTAGCGAGGTCGAAGACGATGTGCTTGCCCATGCGCCGGACGGCGACGATGCGGCTGTTTTCCAGCGTGGCGGCGATTTTCTTGGCGGGAGATTTGAGTGGCTCCGGTTTCTCGCCGAGCCAGATTGATTCGATCACATCGCCGGAAACGCGCCTTGCCAGGCCGCGTACGATGGTTTCAACCTCGGGAAGTTCAGGCATGCTTCCCCAGTTTACAGGCCTGGCAGGGACATGCGTGGTTGTGGACTGGGGTTTCCGGCTAATCCTTCAGGGGGACAACGGCTCTGCCATCGCGGCAAAATGTGGCGACTCTTTGTAGATCACCGTTCGCCTGGGGTAGGGTCATCACGGGTCCGTAGCAGTAAACCGCGTGGCCACTGGCGGCGAAATACCAGCGTCCGCCTTTGGCATGCTGTTCTAAAGGAGCGGAGAGATGTCGATCGGGCAGAGCCGGCTTGGCCACCGTCATACTGAACATCAGGGCTAGGGTCAGGGCCTTCATTGCTCTTCAACCTCCTGCTACTGCGGCGAACTTTACCGCTAACAACCGGGACCTACAGCGTAATCAGAACCCGACGTTGATCGCCCAGATCCGAGGCAGGCACGGGTGGAATCTGCGTATAGGGTCTTGCACCCTTGCCTGGCCCGCTCTGGAAACGTTGTTGTGGTGCTTGCGTTAATGGGACCTGGTTGGACGGGACATGGGTCGACGGAGCCTGGTTCGACGGGACCTGGTTCGATGGAGCCTGGGTTGACGGGATCTGGCTAGAAGGATTCTGTGCGTGGCTCTGAGCTTGGGCTTGCGCCGACTGGTCGGCATGGGCCTTGATCTTCATGGCCCAAAGCTCTCTGCTGTCACCCTGCAAAAGCTCAATGAGACCACGTTGCGCCTGCATTGTGTTGTTTTGCTCGACAATGAGCAAAGTCATCATCCCATACGAAATCAGGAACAATACCGTGAGTAGGGGCATCAGGCTCTTCTTCTTTTTGGGAGCCACGATCGGCATCACGGATGTGTCAGCGGACAAAGTATTCAAATTGCCACCCCAGTCTCACGTTACTCGCACAGGAGAGTTGCAGCTTGGCCGCCAACAATAGGGCTTGCCGAAGACATTGCAATTACTTGAGTTAGCAACAGGAAGGAGGTTGCCACGCCGGTTTTCAAGTGCAAGGGAATGCACATAATGAGCAGCCGGCGTGGGCTGCGGGGCCGATATAGGGCCTTTTGGGCTATAAAGAGGCGATCGCCGTATGCACCTGGATCGAGTTTGGGTTACCCACTTTTCACTTACCGCCGAGCAGGAGTTTCGCGATGGTCGCCAACTGCATGTTGGACGTGCCTTCGTAGATTTTGCCGATTTTGGCGTCGCGCCAGTATTTTTCCACGGGGTAGTCTTTCGTGAATCCGTAACCGCCGTAGATTTCGATGGCCAAGGATGTGACGCGCTCGGCCACCTGCGAGGCGAACAGCTTGGTCATGGCGGCTTCCTTCACGAAGTTCACCCCCGCATCCTTCATGCGGGCCGCGTTATAGACCATGAGACGGGCAGCTTCGATCTCAGTGGCCATCTGGGCGATCTGGAACTGGATGCCCTGGAAATCGGCGAGAGCCTTGCCGAATTGCTTGCGCTCCTGCGCGTACTTTGCAGCGAACTCCCAGGCGCCGCGGGCTACACCGATCATCTGCGCACCGATGCCGATGCGGCCTTCGTTCAAGGTTTCGATGGCGATTTTGTAGCCTTTGCCGGGTTCGCCGAGAACGTTTTCCTTGGGGACGCGGCAATCTTCGAGAATGAGTTCGCAGGTAGAAGAAGCGCGAATGCCGAGCTTGTCTTCTTTTTTGCCAACGGTGAAGCCGGGAAAATCTTTTTCGATGAGGAAGGCCGTGATGCCTTTGTAA
>Ga0224545_1000176_pt1 | contig 13071 bp, 6 predicted proteins | sample 714P12024metaG_FD_179906 | JGI IMG/M metagenome (GOLD analysis project Ga0224545, IMG submission 179906) | Peat soil microbial communities from Stordalen Mire, Sweden - 717 P1 20-24 | ecosystem: Environmental > Terrestrial > Soil > Wetlands > Peat | place: Sweden: Norrbotten County, Stordalen... | reverse complement strand
CACTGGTCCTGGTTGCGTCCCGTCACTGCCACCAGGAGAGTCCAGGAGTCTCAGCCATCAACGTCGACCGGAGCGGATTTTCTACTTCGATTTGCGAGCTTCGGAATCGCTTCCTGCGGAGCAGGGCCCGTGGATTCGCGAACCAAGAGTTCCGGTGCGATCGATATGGTTTGAGGAGCGCGCCCGTTTCCTTTGGAGATTCGCTGCAAAAGATGCTTGGCCGCGAGTTCCCCCATCTGACGCAGAGGCTGTCGGATCGTGGTCAGCCTCGGCATCATGTAAGCGGACGCCTGAATGTCATCGAACCCAATGACCGAAACGTCCTCAGGCACACGCAAGCCGGCATCGCGCAGGGCGCGAATGGCTCCGATCGCGGACATATCATTGAAGGCAACCAGAGCGGTGAAGTTCTGCCCTCGATTGAGGAGTTGCTGTACCACCGGATAGCCCAACTCGGGCGAAGTGAGATCCCGTTCCAACTGGACGGTGAGCTCGGGAGAAGTTTCGAGGCCCAACTGTGGCGCCAGGGCCATGAGGTTGGAAAAGCGATCGTCGGAATCGGAACTGAAAGGCTGGCCGTGCATGAACGCGATGCGCCGATGGCCGAGGTCGAAGAGATGGCGCAGGATCAACTCCGCAGCCCGACGATGGTCGAGAACAACATTCGTGACCCCCGGAATCTTCTCATGTCCGGCGATTGCCACAACCGGAACCGAGAGGCGATGGGTGAGGACCGTGTCAATCGCGATGATGCCCTCGGCGCCGCGGCTCATCAGCAACCGCGGATACTCTTCGATAAGGTCGGCTTTGTGGCGATGGTGCGCGCTCAAATAGAAATAACCTTCGCGCATCAGGTAGTCGCCAATTCCGCTCATGACCATGGTGTGATAGCCATCGCTCAGTTCCGGTGTCAGGACTCCGATCATGAATCCGCGCTTCAGGCTGAGCGAGCGGGCAAAAAAGTTCGGCCGATAGTGGAGCTGACGGGCGGCTTTTTTAATCCTTTCCTTCGTGTGCGCAGGAATTGCTTTCGCGGCGGGCGAGTCGTTCATGACGACGGAGACGGTTGCCGGAGAGAGCTTCAGAAAATCGGCGAGGGTTCGCAAGCTCACGGTCTTGGCCGGCGATTTCGATTCGTGCGCGGACTTTCCGCTGGGTCGCTTCTTCGTCATCAGGAGATCAAGAATAGCAGCTTATACATTTTCATAGGCTCTGTCTCGGCTCGGACAAAAAACTTCTTGACAGCGAGCCTGATCTGAGAGCTTAATGTTCGGACACATTATACTAAACCGCTTTTGTTGTTTACTGAAGCGGTTTTGTTGAATAAAGCAACAGGATTGCGGCCAGCAGAGAATTAGAGGGCTTCGGCAAGTTGGGATTGCATCTTGCTTTGATGAATAGCGGGGCCTTTGCCCGCCAGTTGCGCATTTCGACCATTGAATTCGAGAGCCCGTCCGTGGGGGATGGGAACCATGTTGAGCTAATACGTTGATCTAACACGCTGACCTAACACGCTGACCTAAGGAGAAACTCCATGACGCGTTTCATCCGCTGGACACTCGCGATTACCTTCCTGGCCGCTATGGCAGCCCCGGCATTCTCACAAAGCAGGAACACCGGTGAAATTCGCGGCACGGTTACCGCCGCAGGAGCCGTGGTTCAGGGTGCAACGGTCACACTCAGCAATATCGATACCGGAGTAACGAAGACTTTCGTCACCAACCAGGACGGCATCTACGATACTGTTTCAACGACCGCCGGAAACTACACCATCACCGTCACCGCCAAGGGCTTCAAGAGAGTCGTGATCGGCCCGGTTACGCTGCAGGTGGACGTCATCACCGAGAACGCCGCATTAGACGTGGGCTCGGTATCGGAAACAATCACCGTGGAAGCGGGTGGCATCCCGCTGTTGGAGACGGAAACCTCTCACCTAGGCACTGTTCTTGAGACAAAAATTGTACAGCAGTTACCCCAGGTCGGTTTCGGAATTACCGGCAACGATTGGGCGAACTTCAACATTCTCCTTCCTGGAGCGTCCAGCTCTCCAACGATGCCTTCGTCCGAGGGCAGCGGCTCTTACAATGCTGGCGATGCGATCTCTCTCAACGGAAACCTGCTCAACTATGCCAACTATCTCCAGGATGGCGGCGTGGTTCAGTTGCCAGTCAGCAACAACGTTGACAACACGTTGCTCGAGGCGGTGCAGGAAGTCCAAATCAATACTTCTTCGTTCTCGGCGGAATATGGCATTGGCGGCGCCGTCTTCAACCAGATCACCAAGGGCGGAACCAACCGTTTTCACGGGTCGGCTTACGAATATTTTCAAAACAATTTTCTAAACGCAGCCCCTTATTTCGAGGTTCCGAACACAAGCTCAACGGGACCTGCCCTCATCCCAGCAAGCCCAGCACTTTTGCGCTACGACGAGTGGGGTGGCTCCATCGGCGGCCCGATCATCAAGAACAAGTTGTTCTTCTTCTTCGTCCGCGACAAGATCTATCTCAACGGCGCTGCGCCTCCCACGGATGGTAGCACTCCTACCCTGGCCGAGAGAGGTCTGGGAACGGCGTATCCTGGCTCCTACGATTTCACCGCGCCCGGCCTCTTTACGCTTTACGACCCGGCTAGCTGTAGTACGCCAGGTTGTACTCGACTCTCATTTGCAGCGGAGAACACGGGAGCGCTTGCTGGTCAAAACGTTATTCCCGCGGCCGGCCAGGGGAGTCCCGGCGAGAGCACCGTAGACCCCGTGGCATCGAACATTCTGACGAAGTTGTTCCCTTCGCCTAACGCAGGAGGCGCGGGAGCTCTTGACAACAACTTCACGACCATTCTGCCTGTCCCGGAACCGACTCTCAGATATTTTGGCCGCATTGACTATGATATTTCACAGAAGCACCGCCTGATCTTTTCGATCCAACAGAAGAACACGTTGGAGCCTGCGAAATACGGGCCGTTTGCCTGCCCGCTCAATTGCTTTTCCGGGGACGTCGACGGGTACGCCGTGCAGGCTACTATCACTTCGCAGATCAAGCCGACCTTGGTCAACGAACTCCGCATGGCCTATACCAAGCAAGGCAACTGGTTCATTCCCGATTCGGTTGGGTATAACAATCAATCGGAGCTGGGCTTGCAATACGCCAAGGCAAACGTTTTCCCGTCGATAAGCATAGGCGGTCCCGGCCTCTGCTGCTCGGGCGGCGTGGCACCCGGTACAAACGCCGTATACATTGAGAACCTCTATGACCCGTCGGATACCGTGACCCTGATCCGTGGCAGACACATTCTGCATTTCGGCGTCGAGGTATTGATGGGACAGCCCAATGTGACGCCGTGGGGAAACGTTCAAGCGGGCAACTTCACCTTCACTGGAAACTATACAGCGCAAAATGGCGTTAAAGCGGGAACGACAGGGGCTGGTCTGGCCGATTTCCTGCTGGGCGATGTCGAAAACTGGAACGCCAACAACACGGCAATACAATACGGGCGTCTGAAGAGTCCGCAGTTGTTCGTTCAAGATGACATCAAGGTCCGCCCGAATCTTACGATCAACCTCGGTTTGCGCTACGTGGCGACCACTGGAATCACCGAGAAATACGACTCCATTGGGGGGTTCGATCCGAACACAGTATTGGTCTGCACCGTCGATCAAAACGGCACACCTTGCGGCTCGGCCAACGGCTCATTAGGCTCGATGTGGTTTGCTCCGCAGAACAACCGAACCTCGTTGCAGAAGCCGATCAAGGACATCTTTCTGCCGCGCGTCGGCTTCGCCTGGTCCATCAAAAACGATACCGTCATCAGAGGCGGGATCGGAATGTACTCGTATAACTTCAGCGACGATGACTACGGCAATGGATTAGGACTGGGGGCGCCTGACCAATTGAGTGGTAGTTTCTCGGACAAAAACGGCGGAGCAGGGCCTCCAATCCTGACTCTCTCCGCCACCGCTGCTCAGGCTAATCCCCTTCTGAGTTACGTCGGAGGCACGAAGGTCCCTTCCGCGTACCTCAACGTCACATCTCCGTCAAACCAGACCTATGTCCCCTACGACGTCCCAGTAGGGCGAATCAATCAATGGCAATTAAGCGTGGAGCATGAGTTCGGACGAGATTACATGGCGTCGCTCGCCTACGCGGGAAGCCACGGCTCAAATCTGCAATTTGGAACGGACGTTAACCAAATCACCAGCGCGGCCGGTTTGGCCGCAATTGGGGCAGAGACCACACCGACACTCATTCAAGCAAACCGCCCCTTCCCAGCCTGGGGATCCCTTAGCGGATATAATTTCGACGCTGTATCGAATTACAATGCCCTGCAAGCCACCATCAACCACCGTTTTTCCAACGGCTTGCTTTTCAGTTTCAACTACGTCTGGTCGCACTTCCTGGATGATCAGGATTCGGGCGGATGGGGAAGCCGCGGAGGGACACAGTATTGGCAAATTGGGAACGACCCGAAGATTAATTACGGGGATTCAAATTTCGATGTCCCGAATGCGTACAAAGGATACGTTTCTTACGAATTGCCGTTTGGCAAAGGAAAACCCTACCTAAGCGGCAACACGCTACTGGACGAAGCAGTCGGTGGGTTTAGGATTTCCGGAACCATGATCACGCAGAGCGGAAATCCGTTTACCATAGTCAACCAAACGAACTCTAACGCGAGTTATACAGGCTGTGCAACTGTCGGTGGATCGGCAACCGGCGGCGACGTAAACAACGGATGCAATTGGTATCCGAACGTTATAGCATCCCCGCACGTTGGCAATCCGAGCCCTGCCGAATGGTTTAACACTTCAGCCTATGCCGACGCGTGGACACCGGGCTCCGGCCCGTTCGCGTTTGGCAATGAGGGCAGGAACTCTCTGAGAGGGCCACGCCTCACTGTTTTTAATATGTCCTTCGCTAAGGACTTTACCTTCACGGAACGGGTTAAATTGGAACTGCGATCAGACTGGGTTAACGTCTTTAATCACCCGAGCCTCAACATTCCGGGCCAATCCTTCGGAGGGCCTAATTTCGGGGTGATCAGCGACGCAACCCTGGGCAATGGTGTCACGGTAGGCGCCCGGACCGGTCAACTCAGCGCTCGCATTTCGTTCTGATATGAGGGCCTTCCCCCGCAACGTCGAGGACGGCAGTTCGCTGCCGTCCTTCTCTTTGCTCTGAGAACAACCGGGATTCAACGTCAGACCCGTCACCGTACAATCCTGACATGAGAACCATTACCGTTGCCGTCTTCTCTTGCGGGGTTCTATTTCTTGGGTCGCTCTGCTTCTCGCAAACTAACGCCAGTCGTCAGCAGCAGATCGAATCGCACACGCGCAAAGCTGCGGAGTATTTGAAGGAGAATCGGTCCGATCTGGCGGTGCCGGAATTTAGAGCGATACTCGCCATCGATCCCAAGAATGTGGATGCACATGGCAATCTCGGGGCAGTGCTTTTTTTCCAGGGCGCGTATGCGGAGGCGATTCCGGAGTTGAGGGCGGCGCTGAAGTTGCGGCCGACGCTGTGGAAGACGGAGGCTCTGCTTGGCATCGGAGAAAAGCGCACAGGCGATATCGAGGCTGCGCGGCGCGATCTGGAGAAAGCGTTTCCGAACGTAGCGGAGGAGAAGGTTCGGGTTGAAACGGGGATGGAGTTGATCGAAATCTATTCGGCGACGGGCGATCTGGAGAAGGCTGCGGCAACGGTCGGCACGCTGCGGAAGATTGAACCTACAAATGGAGCGACTCTCTATGCCGCTTACCGGATCTATTCCGATCTCGCCGATGAGTCGCTGCTCAGTTTGTCGGTGGTCGATCCGAATTCGGCGCTGATGCACCAGGCGCTGGCGCATGAACTGGCGAAGCGCGGGCGTACGGCTGAGGCGATCGAAAATTACAGGGCGGCGCTGAAGCTTGATCCGCAACCGCCGGGACTCCATTTTGAACTGGCGGAAATGCTCAACATATTGGGGACTGACGAAGGGCGGCAAGAAGCGGAGACCGAGTATCGCGCGGCCCTGGCGGCGAATCCGATGGATGAGCAATCGGAGCGCAGGCTGGGCGGGATCGCTTTCCAGGCGGGGGATTTGAAGGCAGCTACGGATCATTACGATCGGGCGATTCAACTGCAGCCGAACGATCCGGAAGCGAATATCGGGTTGGCGAAGGTTATGACGTCGCTCAATGAGCCGAAAAAAGCCGAGGCGCTCTTGCAGCGCGCTCTCCAACTCGATCCGACCAGCGCCGTCGCCCACTTTCGGCTGAGCGCTATTTATCGTCAGACAGGGCGTGCGGAAGATGCCCAACGCGAACTAGAGGAATATCAAAAATATAAAGGCATGAAGGAAAAGCTCCGCGAGGTTTACGGTGATTTACATCGGGATCAAACCGGGGACGAGGGCGATGATTCCAACCGCAAGAAATAGTCGGCTCGCTCTATTAATGAAGGGGATCTTCGTATCCCTGCTGCTTTCCGTTAGCCCGCTGTTCGCAACCTCCTATTACGCAGCGCGCCTCGACGATCCGAGAGCGATTTACCTCACGCCAGACAATTTCGCGGTGAAGGGCGACGGCATTGCGGACGATTCTACCGCTTTGCAAGAGGCCATTAATGAGGTTCAGGAGAAAACGAACCAAGGAATTCTGTTCATTCCATCAGGCCGTTACCGTGTAACGAAGACCATCTATATCTGGCCAGGAATTCGGCTTATCGGTTTTGGAGCGACGCGGCCGTTGCTGGTTCTCGCGGCAAACACAGCGGGATTTCAGCATGGCCCTACATATATGGTGTTCTTCGCGGGCGGTCGGCCGAGTGCGGGCGCGACCGTGCCCGATGCGTCTCCGGGCACATTTTATTCGGCCATCAGCAATATCGACTTTGACATTCAAGATGGAAATCCGGGTGCGGTTGGAGTACGCGCGCATTACGCTCAGCACTGCTTTCTGGCGCATATCGACTTTCACATTGGCTCAGGGCTAGCGGGCATTCACGATGGCGGCAATGTCGCGCAAGACGTGCATTTTTATGGGGGCCAGTACGGCATCTGGACGCGCAAGCCATCGCCCGGATGGCAATTCACCATAATCGACGCGACGTTTGAGGGGCAGCGCGAAGCAGCCATCCGCGAGCACGAAGCCGGGCTTACGCTCATCCGTCCTCAATTCAAGAATGTTCCGACGGCGATTTCTATCGATCCCAAATACTCCGACGAACTGTGGATAAAAGATGGGCGCATGGAAAATGTGACCGGTCCCGCCTTCGTGATCAGCAACGAGAAAAATGCGCGCACCGAAATCAATATGGAGAATGTTGCCTGCTCTAACGTTCCACTTTTCGCTTCTTATCGCGACAGCGGCAGACAGGTATCCGGCCCGGCAAAGATTTACGAAGTGCAAACCTTCTCGCATGGTCTTCATTACGAGGATATAGGCACAGCTCCCGCTATTGAGGACGTCTTTACTACAGCGGCATTGAATGCCCTGCCGAAATCGATCGCGTCCGATATCTTGGATCTCCCTTCGATCGAAACCTGGGTCAACATCCGGTCTCTCGGTGCCGCCGGTGACGGTGTGACAGACGACACCGAAGCGCTTCGAAAAGCCATTGCTCAGCATCGCACGATTTACTTTCCATCGGGACAATATCGTGTGAGGGACACCGTCTCGCTCCGGACGGATACGGTTCTCATCGGCCTCCATCCGAGCGTTACGCGAATATTGCTTGCGGATTCGACCCCGGCCTTTCAGGGGGTCGGCAGCCCCAAGCCGCTGCTCGAGACTCCCGCGGGCGGAACGAACATCGTGACCGGCATCGGCCTCTACACTAATGGAGTCAATCCGCGCGCGGTAGCCGCGATGTGGGCAGCGGGCAAAGATTCGATGATGAACGACGTGCGTTTCCTGGGAGGGCACGGAACCATCGATCCAAACGCCAGCGCGGAAGAAAGTGCGAAAGGTTGGAAGCTTATCTATAACGATACTCATACCGCCGATCCCAATCCGAAGCGGCGTTGGGACTCGCAGTATCCAAGTCTATGGATCACTGGCGGAGGCACGTTCCTCGATATCTGGACACCCAGTACATTCGCGCAGGCGGGCCTGCTTATCTCTAACACATCGACAGCGGGACGAATTTATCAGCTGTCTAGCGAGCATCACGTTCGCAACGAGGTAATTCTCGATCACGCATCGAACTGGCAGATATACGCCCTGCAAACTGAAGAAGAGCGCGGCGAGAGTGGGTTTGCGCTGCCGCTCGACATTCGAGACTCGCGCAACATTACTTTTGCGAATCTGCATATGTATCGCGTAGTGAGCAGTTATCAGCCGTTCCGGCAGGCGATCACAGTTAGTAATTCGAGTAATATAAGGTTGCGCAACTTACATTGTTATAGCGATAGCAAAGTATCGTTTGATAACTCGATCTACGATCAGACTCATAACGTCGAATTACGACAACGCGAATTCGCGTGGCTGACAATTTCCGGCCACACTCCGCAAAAACACACCGCCAAGCCGTCACCGATTCTGGCGCAAGATGCGAGGGTTGAAAAAGTTGCGGGCGGCTTTTTCAACATTTCAGGGGGCACGGTCGATCGCTCCGGAGACGTGTATTTCGTGGATGCTCAGCGGCAAACTATTTACCGCTGGTCGGTTGCCAGTCGCCAATTGTCCAAAGTTCGTGACAATCCCTTGGGCCCGGTGCAACTGTTTTTCGATAAGGCCGGCGACCTAATTGTCATTTCTTACGATGGGGATGGAACGGTTTACAGCATCCGGCCGAACTCGCCCGATGACGACATTACCTTACTGAAAGCCGCGCCCACCGCGCCGCGACCGGGATTGACACCCGTTCTTCCCGTCGACTACTGGAGAAACGAAAACGATTTCTTCGAAGCCATTTCTGCCGCAAGGCCGTTTCAATTTGTCTCTCCCGATGGCAGCACGTTTTTCCCTGCGGGAGCGGACTTCGTGACCGGCGAACTCTATTATGGATCCAAACTGAATGATGCGCTCCGAGCTTTTGGTTTCGCACCTGCCATCGCCGGCAAGCCTTTCTACCTCTCCGATGAGTCCGAAGAGAAAACCTATGTCGGCAGCATCGGCGCCGACGGGTCGATCACAAACTTGCGTCTCTTTGCCGAGCAGGGCGGGGAAGGCCTTGCCGTAGACGATAAGGGGAACGTGTACCTCGCTGCCGGCCAGGTGTTCGTCTACAACCCATCAGGCGATCTCATCGATACAATTGAAATTCCGGAACGGCCTTCGCAACTACTATTTGGGGGCGCTGATGGCCGTTCATTGTTCGTTCTTGCTCGCAGCTCGTTATATTTGGTTCGAACCCGTAATAAAGAGCGCTGAGGCGGCGCATCAACTTGGAACGTCGGCCGACACATTCGAATTTCCTAATGAGGACTGTCCGGTTGGCAGCATTAGCGAGTGCTTTGCTTTCATTGGCTAGCAACTTTATGGTCGCTACGAGTAGCCAACAAACACCTGCCGCGGTCGACAGTACGCCGAACGTAGTCACTACTACGGATCTTCCATTACCTCAATTAGTCGATATAACTGCGTCGACTGGCATTCAATTCGATCACTTATCGAGTCCCGAGCAAAAATACATCGTCGAATCGATGAGCGGAGGCGTTGCCCTCATAGACTACGATCGCGACGGATGGCCCGATATTTATTTCACGAATGCGCAGAGCGTGGAGATGGCGCTTGCCGGCAAGAAGTCGCGCAGCGCGCTCTACCACAATAATCACGACGGAACTTTCACGGACGTGACTGACAAAGCCGGCGTCGGTTATCCCTGTTGGGCGATGGGCGCGGTTGTGGGCGACTACAACAACGATGGTTGGCCTGATTTGCTGGTGACTTGCTTCGGCGGAGTTGTGCTCTATCGCAATAACGGTGACGGTACGTTCACCGACGTTACCAAGCAGGCTGGCCTGAGCAACGACTCAGGTTGGGCTGCCGGCGCGTCGTTTGGCGACTACGATGGTGACGGCTGGCCCGACTTGTTTGTCTCGCACTACGTAAATGTAAATCTGAACGATCTTCCGGCCTTTGGCTCCAGCCCCACTTGCAAGTTTCGCGGCATCGCCGTGCAATGCGGCCCGCGCGGACTAAAGGGATCCCCGTCGACCCTCTACCACAATAATGGCGACGGCACATTCTCCGATGTAACCAAGAAAAGCGGAATCGCCGATGCTCCGGATTCATTTGGTTTGACAGCCGTTTGGTCCCATTTCGACCAAGGCGGCCCTGTCGACCTCTTTCTCGCCAATGATGCCGGCAGAAACTATCTCTATAAAAACGATGGAGCCGGTCACTTCACGGAAATGGGACTTATCGCCGGAGTAGCGGTTAGTCAGGATGGAAATGAGCAGGCGAACATGGGCGTTGCGCTCGGCGATTACCTGCATACAGGGCGCCCTTCCATAGCTATCTCCCACTTCAGCGACGAATATGCCGTCCTATACCAGAACCTCGGCGACCTGACTTTTTCTGACGTGTCCTACCCCGCCGGCATCGCCGCAAATACAACTCACTATGTCGGATGGGGTGACGGTTTCTTCGACTTTGACAATGACGGCTGGGTCGATCTCTTTATAGTGAACGGCCATGTTTATCCGCAAGTGGATACTGGCGAGGCGGGAGCGAGATATAGAGAACCGGGTTTGTTGTTTCTGAACCAACACAACGGCAAGTTTAAAGAGATAGATAAGTTGGTTGGCCCCGCTCTGGCAACTCCGCGAGTGAGCCGTGGCGCAGCGGTTGGAGATTTATTTAACGACGGACACCTGGACATTGTTATCGAGAACCTGCAAGGCGAGCCTACGATTCTGCGGTCACAAGGCGGTCCGTTGAATCATTGGATCGGTTTTGAGTTAGTGGGCACAAAGAGCAACCGGCTCGCCTTGAACGCGCGGGTAAAAGTCACCGCCGGCGATCTGGTACAGACCGATGAGGTGCGAAGCGGAGGCAGTTATCTTTCACAAAGCGATCTACGGCTTCATTTCGGCCTCGGCGCAAAAACGCATGTTGATAAGGTCGAAGTCTCTTGGCCGAGCGGTAAGGTCGAGACCATAACCGATCTCGCCGCTGACCATTCCTACGAGATAAAAGAAGGCCAAGGAATTGTGCCATTTGAGAAAAGCAGACCTATACCCATCAGGTAGTAACACGGGAAGTAACTTGCGCGTGTCAACAAATGAGCGAGGGTCTTATAGCAAGGCCAAGAAGGAGCACTTATGACAGATAAGCAGTCGCGCCGAAGCTTTTTAGGAATATCCGCCCTGGGATTGGCCGGAACGTTCGTTCCCAAATTAGTGCGGACCGCGGATGGGGCGACCGACGGCCGAATGCCGAGCAGCGGATCGGCGATTTCCGTTTGGGTTACGTCAGGCGATCAGCGTTTTGCGAGCGTGCCTCCGCTTACTTGGCAGCCGGGATCGGGAGTGCCCACGGCTGATCACCTTAGGCTCAACCCTAACTTGAAATTTCAGGAGATCTTAGGATTTGGCGGCGCATTTACAGACGCTTCCTGCTACACATTTAATCGGCTCTCGCCGGAGGCGCGAGAGCAACTGTTTCACGAGCTGTTTCATCCCTCGCAAATGGAGCTGAGCGTGGGTCGCATTTGCGTGGGCTCAAGCGATTATTCGACAAAAGTTTACAGCTTTGATGAGGGCGAGCCTGATCCGACACTATCGCGATTTTCGATCGATCATGATCGCGAATACATTCTTCCCATGCTGCGCCAGGCGCGCCACGTGAATCCCGACTTGTTCCTTTTTTCTACCCCGTGGAGTCCACCGGGATGGATGAAGTTCAATGGCACGATGCTGGGCGGCTCGATGCGGAAGCACTATCTGCCAATTTACGCGCAGTATTACCTGAAGTTTCTTCAGGCTTATGCCGGCGAGGGCGTTCCGGTGCAGGCCTTAACGTCGCAGAACGAAGTTGACACTGATCAGGACGGCAAAATGCCCGCATGCATCTGGCCGCAGGAATACGAGATTGAATTCATTCGCGACCATCTCGGTCCGCTCCTCGAAAGCAATGCGATACCAGTCAAGATATGGGTGCTGGACCATAACTACAATCTGTGGGGACGTGCTATATGCATGCTGGGTGACACAAAGCTCCGCCAGTACGTGAACGCCGTAGCCTGGCACGGCTACTATGGCACTCCCGATATGATGAGCAAAGTGCAAGACGCCTATCCCGAAGCGGAAATGCATTGGACCGAAGGTGGGCCGGACTACACCGATCCTGGATATTTAACGGATTGGTGCAAGTGGGCGGGAACCTTCAGCGATGTACTCGGTAACTGGTGCCGCTCCATCACCGCGTGGAATCTGGCTCTTGATGAGCGGGGACGGCCGAATATTGGACCTTTCCCCTGCGGAGGAGTGGTGACGATTAACTCGCAGACGAGAGAGATTACTCGCAGTGGACAATATTGGGCATTTGCTCATTACGCCAGCGTCGTTCGCCGCGGAGCACGCCGCTTCGATTCGCAAACTGCTGTTGCCAACCTGCAGCACGTGGCCCTTGAAAATCCCGACGGTCAGCAGGTGCTGGTCGTGACCAATCCCGGCGCAGCCAAAACGGTTGATATTCGCCTCGCGAGCATGGCGGTCTCAGTAGCATTAAACCCAAATTCGGTTACTACGCTGGCCTGGCGCAAGTAGGAGCGGGCAGGTGGAGCGAAGAACTTTAGAACAGTCGGAATTTGAACCACATGCAACGTCGAGCGGCCCCCAAAAAACTTCGCGTCAGGAGAAGATCGCGACCCGTCTAACCGCCTAGCGCAGCCTAGTAAGAAGTACAGGACTGGCCGTCAACGCGTCAAACGGAGATGAGATCAGTAAGTTCTTTGTGCTGTCGGAAGCGTGTGCGAGTCAAACCTGCGGCCAAAACAACAAACAAAAAACACCGGGGCTGCGATTGGTGCATCGTCCTGAGTCCTTCTCAGTCGCCCGTTCCGGCAAGAGCAGGAGAGTACCTGAGTCCTTATTTTGGCGGAAGCGCGTGTGAGTCGAATCCTCGTGTAACGTAGTTTCATGTAG
>Ga0224545_1000175_pt1 | contig 13119 bp, 12 predicted proteins | sample 714P12024metaG_FD_179906 | JGI IMG/M metagenome (GOLD analysis project Ga0224545, IMG submission 179906) | Peat soil microbial communities from Stordalen Mire, Sweden - 717 P1 20-24 | ecosystem: Environmental > Terrestrial > Soil > Wetlands > Peat | place: Sweden: Norrbotten County, Stordalen... | reverse complement strand
GAACTGCAGACGAAAACACGGCAAGTGGAGCCGCTGCAAGATCTGTAAAAGTCTGAAATCTGATGGTTCGCGGTAATCACTTTCTTATCCAGATCTTGCAGCGGCTCCACTTGCCGTGTTTTCGTCTGCAGTTCGCTCCACAACTGGTTGAGTTCCAATCGCCGCGATTCTGTCGAACCCACGAGCGGGGAAAAAAATACCATCATCGTAACCACATCCATCCCGACCAGCACGCTCAAAGCAATTTTGATTTTTTTCCGGGTTGGGCGTAGGTCTGGCATCAGGGTGCATTCCCCTTCGAGATCTGGGTCGGGGCCGGCTCTGTTCCCGCTGCCGATCCCGGCGTCGTCTCAGGAACGTAGATTGCGTGGATGCTGAATTGAAATGGATCCCCCAACCGAGGATTCCCCACTGTAGCTTTCCGTTTCGATATAAGTCCGGGCGAAGCGCCGCGATTCTTCCATACGGCGAGCCAGTTCCAGCGCTCGATCCCGCGAGTCGCCCGCCACCCACAGTTTCAGCGTGAGCTGGTTGTCCTCGTCCAGTTCCGGAGCGATGGAAACCAGGTGGACCCTCGCCGGCATCACCTTTTCAAGGTTTTCGAGCACTCGCGTCCAGGAAAATGACTTGCGCGCAATCAACTCGTTGATGAACTGCGACTGATCCCGCGTGGTGCGATTCTCCGGACGATTCAGAAAATTCTCAGCCTGTTGCCGGGTCCGGTCGCGCTGCGCAATGTTCGCCTTCAAGTCGGCGATCTTGGCGTGATCACGGCGTGCCGATAACCAGCCGGAAACTGTCATCGCAACCAATGCCAGCGTCACGAGGGCCACGGCCGCCAGAGCCGTTCCCCAACGCACCCAGAACTGCCGCGCATCCTCATACGGCTGGCTGGCGAGATTAATATCGAGACGCATCGCTTAGAAATCGGCTCCGCTGGAAATTGACCTATTAATTGTAAAACTCCGGCTATGAAATGAGGGCCCCAACGACTCCCGCCATTCTCCACCGAGGAACCGAACCTCCGGTGCTCACCCCTAACTGCGAAGAGGTTACCAGTTCCTGCACCTCGGCTCCGGTCTGTGCGCGCAGCGCGGGCGCGGCGCTTCCTGTGTCGGATAATCCGGCCACGAATATTTTTTCGATATTTAGATGATAGGTATCCTGAAAAAATACAACCGATGGGTACACGTCTTCCGCCAACTGCTCCCCCGTGATGGTCACGCCCCGCGTATTCTCCAGCGTGCGGAAAAGTTGCAACTGGTCCGTATTGAGGATCGCGATGCTGGTGGTGCGTGCATCCACTTTTACCACCAACGTCGGACGCTGTCCTTCCGCTGCGCCCAGCGCCGCCAGCATGGAAGGCAGGACCACTCCCGGACTGAATCCCGCATCGCGAACCGCCGCCTCGTAATCCTCCACCACACTGGCCAGAGCCACTGCGGCCACCACGCGCACCCCGACGGTGGTTTTTTGCGCGTGGTAGGACACTCTCGCCTTATCCACGTCGAAGGGCAGAGATTTTTTCATGCGGAAGCGCACCACGCCGGCAGCCTCTTCCGAATCAGAAGGCAACGTATCAAATTCAAGCAAGACCACTCGCACCGCGGCATCCGGGACCACCGCGATGATATCGTGCGAACGCACTCCAACGCTGCTCAACGCCGATTCCAGGGCTTCGCTCACCGCCTTGCGCTGGCGCAGGTTGCTTTCCACTAGGTCGGGGATCACGCTACCGGGCTCCAGTTCGCGCCCGGCGCAGGCTTCCAGGCTGCGGCCATCCACCGCTACCCGGCCCACCAGTACGCGGTCGGCGGCGATTTCGCACGCCAGTCTCGGTTTTGCTGGATTGGATCCAGAACTCATTTCAGAACTTCACTTCCCAAGTCACGCTTCTACAATTCAAACGCCCCACGCCGTTAAATGCAATAGCGGGAAGGGCACGACCGTGGCTCGCGATCAGTGACCGGTAAATTCTGTGCCCAGGCTGGCCACGAACCTCTGGTAACTGCTCTTACCGCATCGCTTCGATAAACGTGACCTTGTTGATCTCTTTCAGCGTAGTCAGGCCGAGCCGAACTTTATCCAACGCCGACTCGCGCAGAAAACGCATGCCTTCTTCCCGGGCAGCGCGCCGGATCTCCGAGGTCGGCTTCTTGGCCAGAATCATCTCCCGGATGCGGTCGCTTAAATCGAGCAGTTCGTGGATCGCGGTTCGCCCGCGGAAGCCCGTCCCCGCACACTCAATGCATCCCGGGCCTTCATACAGTGACACCTTCGACCACTGCTCGGGATCGAGTCCGCTAGCTTCCAGCACGTCCGGCGGATAATTCACCGGCGTCCGGCATGATTCGCAAATCAAACGCACCAGCCGCTGCGCCAGAATGCAATTCAAAGCCGAGACAAAGTTGTAAGGCTCGACGCCCATGTTCAGGAAGCGTCCAATCACGTCAACGACGTTATTCGCGTGAACCGTAGTGAATACCAGGTGTCCTGTGAGAGCGGACTGAATCGCGATCTGCGCCGTCTCCGTATCGCGGATTTCTCCGACCATGATTTTGTCCGGGTCATGGCGCAGAATCGAGCGCAAGCCGCGCGCGAAGGTCAACCCTTTTTTCTCGTTGACCGGAATCTGGGTGATACCGCGAAGCTGGTACTCTACCGGATCTTCAATCGTGATGATCTTGTCTTCGTCGGTCTTGATCTCGTTTACCGCGGCATAGAGCGTCGTGGTCTTGCCGCTGCCCGTCGGTCCCGTGACCAGCACCATGCCGTACGGTTCTTTGATGTAGCGCCGGAATTTTCGCAGGTCATCCTCATCAAAACCAACCACGTCCAGGGTGAGCGTTCGAAACTTCTCGCTCATCGATTCTTTGTCCAGCACGCGCAGCACGGCGTCTTCCCCGTGGATCGACGGCATGATCGATACGCGGAAGTCGATGGCGCGCCCGTTGTACTTCACCCGGAAGCGTCCGTCCTGCGGCACGCGCCGTTCGGAAATATCCAGCTCGCTCATCACCTTGATACGCGAAATGACAGTCGAGTGATGTTCCTTCCCGATGGGCGGCATGGCCTGTGTCAGCACGCCATCGATGCGGAACTTGATCACCACCGAGTCGTCTCGCGTTTCGATGTGAATGTCGGAGGCCCGCCGTTGCAGCGCCGTAAAAATCGTGGTATCCACCAGCCGGATAATCGGACTCGTATCGCCCGCCGCCGTCAGCCTGTCGATGGTCAGCGTCTCTTCGACGCCGGTAGCTTCGTCTTCGCGAATGATCTGGAAGCCTTCGCTGGCCTCTTCCAGAACGCGCTGCGATTGCTCCGTCTTCTTCAGAATGTCGCTGATCTGTTTCAGCGTCGCTACTTTGGTTACGATCCGCTTCTGCAGCAGCAAACTGATTTCGTCGATCATCATCAGCTGGCTGGGGTCCGCGATGGCAATCGCCAGCTTGCCGTCGGAGGTCTCTTCCAGCGGCACGAAGTTGTAACGGAACATCAATTCCGGCGAGAATTTCTTGAAAAGCTCATGATGAAGCTGGAAGTCGGTGAGGTCCACAAATTCGCAGCGATAGCGTCGCGCCACATCCTGCGCCCGCTCCAGGTCGGTGATCGGATTGCCCGTGGTAATCAGCTGGCCGCCGTTCTCACCGTGTACGAAAAGTGATTTCTTCTCCGCCATTGCCACTTCTCACATCTCCAGCGTCACTGCGAAAACTTCAATCCGACTCCAACTCAGTGGACTCCCAAGGTGAAGATCGGCAGATACAGCGAGATCAACACACCGCCCACAAAAACCGCCATTACCATCAGAATCAGCGGCTCAATCAGCGCCATTGAGGCTCCCAACGCCGTCTGCACGTCCTCCTCATAAAATTCCGCCACCGAATTCAGCATCGCCGGCAGTGCTCCCGTCGACTCGCCCACTTCCAGCATTTCCACTGCGAGGTCGGGGAAAATATCTTGTTCCTCCAAGCTGCCGGCCAGTCCCTGCCCCTCGCGGACCCTTACACTTGCCCGCATTACGCCCTTGACGATGCGCCGGCTCGTCATTGAACTTCCGGCCGTCTCCATCGACGGCACCAGCGGCAGGCCGCCCTGCAACAGCGTAGAGAGCATCCGCGAAAAGGTCGCGATTTGATGTTTCAGTCGGATATCGCCCAGCAACGGCAAACCCAGGACGAAGCGGTCAATCCGATCGGCTCCGCGATCCGTCTTCCTCCACTGCCAGAACACAAATCCCGCCAACCCCAGCCCGAGAATGACAAAGGGAAAATATTTTTGCGCGTACTGCCCCACCGCCAGCATGAACAGGGTGATCGTCGGAAGCTGCGCATCCAGGCTATTGAACAGCTCCGCAAACTTCGGCACCACGTAGGTGAAAAGAAACATCACCATAATCGTCACCACGGTCACCAGCAGCGTGGGATAAATCAACGACACGAAAAGCTTCTTGCGAAACGTCATGGCCAGCCGCTGAAAGTTGATGTAGCGCGTCAGCACCTCATCGATGTTTCCGCTCTTCTCTCCCGCCATCAGCGTCGTGGTATAAATCTTCGGCACCACGGGATGCGCCGCAAAGGCTTCGGACAGCAGTTCACCGCCCTTGACCCGCTCGCGTACGTTCTCCAAAACCTGCCGCAGAGGACCGTCTTTTTGTCGCTTGATCAACAGGTCCAGGGAATTCAGGATCGGTAGCCCGGCTTTGATCAGCGTCAGAAACTGCTGGTTGAACACCAGGAAACGGCTCTGTTTGATCCTGCGCCGCCGGCGCAGCGACACACCGCCGGCAAACATTCCCTGCGGCTTCACCCAATAGACTAGGTATCCCTGGGCGGCGAACCGGTCGCGCACCTCCGACGCCGAGTAGCCCTGCTCCACCTGCTGGAGCAAACGCCCCCGTTCGTCCGCGACTTTTACGACAAATTCCGCCATTTACCCGTTCGTTCCGGTTTCCACCGGCCACAACCCTATCGGCTCAGTCTAACATTGCCGCTTCGCATCTCAACCGTCCATCCCCGCATCTTCCTGCCTTTCGGGTACGCAAGTAACATCAACCCTTGCACTCTCTGCGCCGGAAGGCTTGCCGCTCTTACCCCGGCCTACCCGAGTTTAGAAGAACTCGCCGATGAGCCGAGCCCGTTTCAAACGAAGTTCCTGGATCCTAAAGCCCGGTGGTGCAAATGGGTACCCGTTCTTGTCGATCCCGCACTTCAACCTCCCAGCTCTCCTTCCACCGTCTCTGTTCCGGGTGGGGGATGGAACTGAAAGCGCGCATCCGGGATTGCGACGTCCTCTCTCTGATCGCCGAACCGATATTCCGTCGTCGATCCATCCACCTCAGCGATCACGATCCTCACGATTTGATGCGCCGGCGTGACTTCCAACAAAATCTCACTCACCCGGTCCGCCATCGCCTCGGGCACACCTCGCAAGACCAGGTTCCCAGCCGCCAACGGGGCAACGTCCGGGGCTAGCGATAGCCCCTGCAACTCCTTTTGCAGCTTGGTCTTGCCAAGCAAAAATGCAAGTGGAGATCGAATATCATCCAGCTTCCGTGCGGCGGACTTCCTCGCCTGCCGTTCGTCCGGGAGGTAAAACCACGCATCTTTCCCATCGCTCACGAAGAGCTTCTCCTTGGGAGAACGGTATTCCCAACGCATCTTGCCAGGTTTTTTCAGTCCACCCTTGGCCAGCCAAACTGTCCCGGATTCCGTCCGCTCCATCCCTGACCCGCGATAAACCTCGGTAAACTCTGCCTGGAGCGTGCGCACGTGGTTGTAATGCTCATCCACGGCCTGCGCGATCGCCTGGACATCCTCAGCCTGGGCGCACGCCGGCCAAGTGAAGGTGACTATGAGTAGTGCGCCAGCAAGTCGCAGCATTGCTACCATTCTATCGCCCCATGGCAGACTCTGGTTTTGGCTGGCGCAGCGCTTTTTGCGCTGCGTAAAATGCGTCCCCCCAACCGCGCCGCGCAGGACTTTCAGAGGGTGAGAGGGAGGGGGAACCCCCGAGGGTTCGCAAATAAGCACCACCCTCTGATCCAAGAATGCATCATGCAGATCGAGCGCAGAAAGAATATTTGCAGCGGCAATCCACAGGCACAACTCGACGGCATTTACCGCGACGCATACATCGCATACTGATGCGTTCCGCCAATGTTCTCGAGCGCGGCGCATTCGGCAAACACGGACTCCAGCAGCGGATGGTGATAGAGCACATAAATCTTCCGCGGACGCTCCCGCAGGCTCTGTTCCAGATTCGCGATCACCCGGCGCAGCCCCGACTCCGGAAACGGATGGAAGAGAAAGAGCACGATCGGTTCCTCGGGAAAGGCAAACAGAGTTGCATCCGCGCAGATTGATTCCATCGCAAAGCACTTCTGCGATGCGCTTCGATACTGGCTGAGATTCGCGAGAGCATCGCGATTCAGCGCCGGCAAAAGCTCCACGCCAAGTACGCGGCGAAAGGCATAATCTGAAGCCATCAACAATGTTCGTCCCTTGCCCGACCCAAAATCGATGAAGATGAATTCTCGAAAATCGAAGCCAACATGCGCCGACAAAGTCCCGATCATTTCGTGGAATCGACCAGCTTCCGTCGGCTGGTATGGGGAATGGAAAACTCCCAACAACCGATCGCGCCACCCAACTGTCGCGCTGGTTGTGCTGACACGATGATCCCAATCATATTCCGCATCGCCATAGCGCTGGCGCCGCCGCTGCGGCGTCGAATCCCGAACAAAATCCACCAGGGCACTTAGCAGACGATGCGTGGCTGCGACTGGGCCTTCCCGACCCGCAATGTCCTTCCACCAATTCCACGCCGATCGCCACACCCTGACTCGCGGCAAAGTGGAAATGGAAGTGTTGCGGCCGTCCATGCTTCGCCATCATAAGCGACGACCAGATTATTGCTCGTGGTAATGGAATTTCGGTATCGGCGTGTATCCCGGCGGAAGTCCCTTCGTGGCAAAGGGAAAATCATCCGGCACGCGAACTTCGACGCGGCCTTCCGCGGTCAGTTTGTAAGGATGTCCATCGGGATCGACGGGAACATGAGGCAGGTCCTCCGCGGTCACAAGTTCTGACATGCTTGCAGGCAGTCGGCCGGTGCGCCCGCCAAAACGCGTGACCGCCTGCTGCAGTTGCGTCACCGTCTCGTCGACCCGCAGAGCACGCAGATGTTCCACCGCATTGGTGCGAATCTGTTTGTCCTGGCTGTTCTGGTAGGTAGCGGACCAGAGCATGCGCGCCGTATCAAACTCCCCGGCATGCTGCGCCATCTGCGCCGCCAGCACCCGCATGAAGGGATGCGCGTTTGGGATCATCGATCCTCGCTCGAAGGCATCGGCGGCTTTCGGATAGTCCTTAAGATTCATATAGTAGACAAATCCCAAGTCGTAATAGAGCTTCCAGTCGTCGCGATTGTTCTTGATGCCGTACTCCATCAATTGAATGGCTCGATCGGGCTGGCCGGCTCCGCTGGGCGCCGGCGGAGCCAGAAAGCTGGCTCCGAATTCATAAGCCACGATCAGATGGGGATCGAGCTGAGTGGTGAGCTCCAGCAGCGGTGCGAGCAGGTCGTAGCTCTTAGCCTCGTCGTGGTGCCTGGAGCCGAAGTACTGCACGGCACGAGTCCAATAGATGTCGGCCAGCAGTCCGCTGTAACCAAGGCAGGCGCGCTTCAGGAACTGCGGAGAATTGATATACAAAACTTCTCTGAGCGTGGATTGCGGTCGTATTTTGTCGGAGTGATGCAACAGGATGGCGCTGGCGACGAGCGAACCCAACAGGCAAGCTGCGGCCACCCATGAGGTCTTCCGCCGATTCATTTCAGGTTCCTGTTTTCGAAGATCAATACCGCCCCGCTGAGGGCCATAGCCGCGTAGAACAGCGCATACAGGGTGTTGTGCAAAATAAGTTGCGCAGCCACGGGCTGCTCATGAGCGATGGAACTGACGATGTTGAATGCGGAAAAATTCGGCACCAGGTAAGCAGCGCCCGTCACGAGCCAGCGCGTGATTCCATGCGCCATGCCGGCGAAACCCCGCAGATCCTCGGCAAAGCTTCCGATCACGAACAGAGAGAAGGCGAAGACGGCGGAAAGCAGCGGCGAAGAAAACGAAGAAAACAGCAATGCCAGTGAGCAAATAATCAGAAACTCAAGGACGATGAAATACAACGCCACCAAAATGAGGCCATCGGCACGCACGAACTTGTGCGAGACGTAAAACAGGGCGGCGAATACGCCGATGGCCATGAAAAAAGTATTCACCACCAAGGTTCCCGCGAGTCCAAAAAACTTTCCTACGATGAACTCCCACCGGCGAACTGGCCGGGAAAGAACGGTGTAGAGTGTGCGCTTCTCAATTTCTTTGGAAACCAGTCCGATGCCGATGAAAATGGCGATCACGATCCCGAACAGAGAAACCGCCGTGAGACCCAGATTGATGACAACCAGTTTCTCGATGTCTACGGAAATCTGGCCCACGAGAATAGCGGCTCCGGAAAGAAGCCCGGCGAAGGCGATGAGGTTATAGAGCACCCGGTCACGCACCGCTTCCCGAAACGTGTTCGACGCAATGTGAGCCACTCGTGCTCTCATACCGTTCTCCCAGCCGAGGTCTCGGCACGTTGCAGTTTTTCGACGAAGTAAGCCTCCAGCGAAGTGCGCACAGGAGTAAGCGCGATTAACCGCAGACGCTCGCGGCGTAGTGCGTCGATGGCCGCATCCTGCTGATTTTCGTCAATGATGGCGCGCACTGTGTCCCCGGTGATGTGGCAGTCGGCGCCCAGAGCCTTCATGGAAGCAGGCACTTGCGTACTCTGCCAGACGATTTCCACCTTGCCTTGCACGCTGGAGGTCAGGTCGGCAATGGCACCGACGCCACGAAGTTCGCCTTTGTGAATGATGGCGACGCGGTCGCAGAGCGCTTCGGCGTCGGAAAGAATGTGGGTAGAGAAGAAAACGGTTTTGCCTTCTTGCTTGAGTTGCTCCATCAGATCGCGCACTTCACGCCGTCCAATCGGATCCAGTCCTGACATCGGCTCATCGAAGAACACAAGCTTGGGCTCGTGCAAAATGGCCTGCGCAATTCCAACGCGCTGCAGCATTCCTTTGGAAAACTTACGGAGCTGTACGCCGTGCACGTCTTTTAGTCCCACGCGTTGCAAGGTGCGATCCACGCGACGGGAACGCTCCTTGGGCGGAACTCCGGAGAGCTGCGCGTAGTAATTCAAAAGTTCGTGAGCCGTGAGGTGATCGTAAAAATAGGGCTGCTCGGGAAGAAATCCGATTTGTGCCTTTACCTCCGGGTCGGTCCATTCCTTGCCCAGAATGCGCGCCCATCCCGAGGTCGGAAACACCAGCCCCATAAGCAGTTTCAAGGTTGTCGTCTTACCGGCGCCGTTCGGGCCCAGGAAGCCGAAGATTTCGCCATCTTCCACCTGGAGATGCAGAGGACGAAGTGCACACTTCTGCCGCTTGCGCCAGAACCCGACTCGATAGGTTTTTTCCAAACCTAGAATTTCAATCGCAGGCATGGCTGTTCGCTAGCATGGAAGAGAGATGTTCTCCCCCCAAATTATATGAAACGCTAGGATGTTTTTGTACTGGGTGGAAGGTTACGACGGTTACTGGAGTGAAGCCCGATCCGGAAAATCCCTACTTGGAACGCGGCTCGACTAGTTGGCCATCGGAAGCAGTGTCGCACAGGTGGGATAGTCCGGCACGAGCGTGATATTGCCCGTGGGTTGCGTACGAACTACAGCGTCCTGAATCGAACAGTAGGCGCGTGTGCCGAGCGTCGGGCCCACAGGCGTGCCGGTTGAATAGAACTGGTCGTTGACCGGGCTGCCGCCGCTCGCCGAGCCGGTGGCATTAAAGTTGTAACCGCTTTTTCCGCTGCCGCTGCTGGCAGTGGCCAGGGAGTTGTCAATCAGGCAAGCTGTTCCCACGGCTGGGGTGCAGGGGGACGCGCCGCCCAACGTCGTTAGAGACAGCGGAAAGCCGACGGTTGGGTAGGCACCGTTATAAGCAATTTCCGCCGTATTGATGGAACGAACAGAGGCGGCCGCGGAAGAGTCGTTGGCGGCCATACGGGCGCGCAGGAAATTCGGGATGGCGATCACCGCGATGATGAGAATGATCGCCACCACGATCAGCAACTCAATGAGCGAGAAGCCTTTTTGTTTTTGCATAGAGCGCTCGCTCTCTCCCTCCCGAGGATCCGTCCTCGGGCTACCCCGCCCATCCAATCAACTGGAACCATAAGTTCTATCGCAAGTGGGGGACCAAAGTAGAGAATCCGACACTTCCGTTTCAATCAGCCCAACTGCCTTACTTTCAAGCTGATTCACTCTGATCAATTGCCTAAATGGCGGCACGAGCGCGTCCAAGCTAGTTGGGCTTTCGCCGACTGACAAATCGTGTCACTTCGCGACTTTGAACCCATTAATGACCTGCGTTGTGCCCTTTTGACAATGGCTCTCGTCGAACTGGGGAACGATTCGGCAGGGGGCCTTCTTGGTTCGCGGAAGGCTGTGAGCAAAGTTCGAAGTGAGGCAGCTTCTCCGCGACCCAACCTCCTGCATAACTCTCCGACATCCTGCTCTCCAGCCAGATCGTTATCGACGTTGTAATCAGGATGAATATCCATGGGATCACTGGGGATTTCAGAGCCAGGGCCACTCCGAAACGCACCAGCAAAAGCCATGCCGTGGTAAATGCCAGACCTGTAATCAAGGCGGTGAAGCGTGCGAGCCTGCAAGGAAGGGCGTGAGACGCAGCCGCTTGTACCGCCAGCGCGAACGGTAAGCTCGCGACCAAGTCAACCAAATAGTGCTGGCCTCCGCCGAGCGTGGCCACCACGGTCAAAAGTAGGTAGGGAGCCAGGGTGGCGCGCAGAACTCGTGGAAAACCTCTGCTGTTCCACACCAGCAGCACCGCCCATCCCACATGCAGCGAGGGCATGGCGTTTCGCGGGATGTTCAGAGGAATCGACATCTTCTGCAGGGGGAACCGCAACAGGTCCCTGTAGGGAAGAGGATGCCAGGGAAAGTCGCGACCAAATGCGTAAAGCGGTCCGGTCCCAGGCACCACGTTATAGAAAATCCACCCTGCAACCCCGGCAACCAACAGCACGGTCAGCATGTGCCACGAGATCCGCCTGGCAGCAAGAGGAATTTGCCAGGCACACACCACTGCCATGGCGAACGGCAGGGATAGGTATGTCAGCAGCGCACTCCGCGTCAGGACGAGGCTCTTGAACATAATCGTCCCCACGAAGAAACTTGGCTGAAACCCCAGGCTTCCGTCGAAGACATACAGCCAGGCATCCTCTGTCTGGGGATGGAGGGCGCCAGAGAACCGAAGTACGTTGCCGGAAACCAGGATGAAGAGAACCAAAATCAGCGCAGGGGCCAGCAGTGCCAGAGCGTTCTCGCGGCCTTCGCGCTCGGACCACAGAGCACGAAAACCAAGCAGCAAGAGAGCTCCGAAACCCAGCAACGCGAACCCGCTCGCCACAGGAAGCACCCAGAAGGGAATCTGCGACAGGTGAATAAGCTTGACGAAGATCACTGAAATCGACAGCCAAGCATAGATCTCCCAACGCGAGGGAGCGCCGCGCAGGAAGAAGGCAAAGCCGCCGGCGATCGCGAATGGTAGGTAGGGCTCATCAAAATTGATGAGTCGCGCTCCCGCAATCACCAGCGCTGCCCATACGAGCGACATACCAACGAGGGGAAGAGTCGATTCCCGTTGCTGGGGCTGAGTGAGCTTCTCCCACGCCATGCTTGTGTCTTCCCGTCAGAAGATCGTACCCGCCGTCGAGCCCGACGAGTTGGTGGTGATTCTACGTCACGCCTAACCAGAAGGCGCTGTTACCTTAGTTCGTTGGTAGCGAATGCGGAAGTGGAGCAACGCAAGACAGCAAGACAGAAAGACAGAAAGACAGAAAGACAAAAAGATAAGGAGCAGCGAAGTTGCCTTCGCTGCTCCGGCTTGTACCCTCCCCCAGGTACTTGCCAACTACTAGTTCGCCAGAGGCGAAGTGGTGTAGCAAGCTGTGTTGACGATCGCGGTAGTGCCGCCGGCGGAAACCGCCGAACGCACCACACCGTCTTCAACCGCGCAATAGTACTTGCTGCCACTCGACGCGCTGGTCGGTGTCGCGGTGGTGAAGAACTGGGTAAGCTGGCTCGTTCCCGGGGCAGCCGCAAACTGGTAACCGCTCTTGCCGTTGGTGCTGGCCGTGGTGCCGTTGCCGCCACCGTTGGTGGCCAGGTTCTGGTCGATCAGGCAGGCGCCAGAAGAACTCGGTGTGCAGGGAGCAACTCCGCCCAGGGTGATCAAGCTGGCGGCATAGCCGATGGTCGGATAAGACGCGGCATAGCCGATTTCGCCGGTCACGATGGTGCGCTCTCCGGCGGCCGCGGACGAATCGTTGGCTGCCATCTTGGCGCGCATCAGGTTAGGAATAGCGATCGCTGCAATGATCAGGATGATAGCAACCACGATCAGCAGCTCAATCAGTGAGAAGCCCTTCTGTTGTTTCCGCATCTCTTTGTTCCCCTCTTTGACTTTCTTTGAATTCGTTGCTGGTCATGGAATGACTCAGTCGGACTTGATGTTCGCACTTCCCTAGCCACCAGCCAGTTACCTTGGTTCCCGGCCTGCCGACTAAGAAGATCTTTAGTTTCCTAACAAGGCCAAACTTTAGACTTATTGAATCCCGCTTCGAGCTCTCGCTCATTGCCAAAATCTGTCATTGCCTCCTCATTTTGCGGTACGACTGGCACGAACCACGAAGAATCCTAGAAGATTCTCGAGCACATCCGCGGCTTCCAGTGTCCGTTTGTTCCTTTGGCGACAGCACGCTTGCCTTGGAATGATCGAGGCCGTGGACCTTATCCTCCGGTAGCGATGGCGGCTATCTTAACTTACCCACGGTTCTGCGAGGCCCGGTTGTGCTGCGAACACCCAAGTTAGAATGAGCGCGCTGGGCAAAAGGCGACACAACACGCCTGTGATTGCGCCTCCGACTTTCCCAAAACGACGAGATAACAACGCCACGGGCCCGATGAGGAGCAAACCGTGGATGAGGTCGTGCTTGAA
>Ga0224545_1000173_pt1 | contig 13157 bp, 12 predicted proteins | sample 714P12024metaG_FD_179906 | JGI IMG/M metagenome (GOLD analysis project Ga0224545, IMG submission 179906) | Peat soil microbial communities from Stordalen Mire, Sweden - 717 P1 20-24 | ecosystem: Environmental > Terrestrial > Soil > Wetlands > Peat | place: Sweden: Norrbotten County, Stordalen... | reverse complement strand
CATACCTCCATGTTGCAAGGCAGTTGCCAGAGGTCCGTCCGCTCCACCGGTCAGGCAAACCAGGCCATTGGAGTGCTCTTCCAGTTCATCTTTCCGAACTGCACCCTCGCCTTTTTTCGCGCGCAACTTCATTTTGGTAATCAAGCGGCACAGATTTTGATAGCCAGCGCGGGAAGAAACGAGCAGAGGAAGGCGGAATGGTTTGCCGATTGCCGATTGCCGATTGCCGATTTTGCGAAGAGAAATTGTTGATTGCTGGTTGTGGATTGCTGATGGACTGCCCCCAGAGGAAGAACTTGTTCCACTCGGCAATTGACAATCGGCGATCGGCAATGCATCTGCATATGTGACTTCCGCTCCGATGTGCGCCTTGATTCCGATCTTTGTCGCTGCCATGTGAGAGCGAGGCGCACCGTAGACGCCGTCGGTATCGAGCAATGCCATGCCGGGAATGTTGAGTCGGGCACACATGGCCGCCAGATCCTCAGGCAAGGAAGATCCTTCGAGGAAGCTGAAGGCAGAGCGGGCATGGAGTTCGATGTAGGACATCAGGAAATCAGCTCCCAGTTGTCAGTTCCCAGTGAAATCTTGTGCGCAGAAAATGTTTTTACTGAGAACTGGCAACGGAGAACTGTTTTAGTCATACGTGCCTTCCACAAACCAGCTTCCACCGAGCAGATCGTGCACCAGGCGGTAGAGAAAGATTCCCTCTGCATTCTGCAAAGCAATGTCCCACTCATCGCGGGCCCAGGCTTCGCGCTCCCACCAATCACCGGAATTGCGCCATGGGCCTGCCTTCCAGAGCACACTGCCCTGCACTTCTTTTTTCTTTGGGCAAACCACGCGTACAAGTTCCCGGTTGTCCATGGTCACAGTGACCCGGAGGGGCGGACGAAACCTGCGAAGGGCAGCGACGGCGCATTTCGCCTCTGCCGGCTCAGAAGTTTGCTGCGGCTGGTTATTTTTTGCTGCGCTTTCTTGTGTTGCACCGAGCCCGAAGCGGCGCATGCGAAAGCCTTCAGCCCGGTGGGTATCCAGCAATTCCAGTGCGCCTACACGCGATTCGCCAACCAGTCCGGCAATGCGCGCCAGCGTGAGTTCCAACTTTTCCGGCTCGGGCGAGGGTGGCAGAAACAGGCCGCCTTGCGCCGATCGCGGCCGCGCCGGTCGCGCCTCAAGGTGAATCTTCAGGATGGGCGCACCGGGCGGATACGCATTCAAATCCAGTTGCAGCAGCTTGAGAAAAAGTTTGGGATCCAGCATGGGCAGCGGCAAACAAAGAGTGCGCTGGAACTGTTCTGGCCGGGTGGAACAAATTGCCGATTTTTGATTTTCGATTGTCGCCGGTGAGGAAAATTGTGGATTGTGGATTGTGGATTGTGGATTGAAGGACGAGAAGCTTTCGAGGTCCAGCGTGAGCCGCAATTCCTGGGTGTTCAGCGCACGCGAGGCCAAACGCGCACAGATTTGTTCGAGCAAACGATTTAGCAGAAAGGCGAGAGGCTCCAGCAGCACGATGGGATATTCCAACTCGACGGCTTCTTCAAAAATTGGGGACGCTTCCACCGGCACCAGCGTGCGCGAAGCCGCACCCCGCGCCAGTTTCTACAAGCGCAACCCTTCCTGTCCCAGGCGCTCGCTCAGAGCAACTTCCGGCAGCGCGGCCAGAGCGCGCAGATCGCGTACTCCCCAACGCTCCAACGTTTCAAGCCGACGGGCAGATTCTTCCCGATTCTTTTCTTTCTTTTCTTTCTTTTCTCCTTCCATCCGCTCCACAAATAAAACCTTCACCGGCAGAGATCCCAGGCACTCGCTTTCTTTTCCTGATGGAATCACAGTCACTCCGGAAAATCCGCGTGCGGCAAACACAGCAGCATCAGGATTTGAAGCTAGGGCAATATTTACATCGAGTCCGAGTTCTGCAGCGCGGCGAAAAAGGTTACGAGCGATTTCTGGTTGCGAGCCGAAAAGAGATTCCATGCCGGCCAAATCAAGTATCACCGTGTCAGCTGCAGCATCCTCCACGCACGGCGAAAACGATTGCGCGCAATCCAGCAAGGCGGCATGCGCCACGGATTCCTGCAGCGGAGATCGCGGACGCAGCGTCAACTCCGCACATAATTCAGCCTGAGCCTTTGTCATACCTGGCGTGATGCCCATCCGCCCAGCACTCTCATTCACGGCAAAAACCTTTTCCATCGGGGGCTTACCTTCGAAAATGCCCACAGCCTGGGCACGCAACTCCGGGTCGGCGCGATACACGGCGGCCACGGGAAAATTCGGCAAGAAGATGCAGGCAAAAGTCATGATGACATTGACTCATTGAGAAATTGAGACATTGAGTTAATTGATTCAATCTCTAATGATTCAATTCCTTATCCCGCCCATGCGGTTTTGCTGGCGAATGTAATCCCGGCGGAACGAACTGGTTTACGATCCATGCGTGAGCGCACGAGCTCCGCCGTAATTTTCACTTCGGTCAATAATCGTGCGTGGGTGGGCGTCGAATATCCGAAATCCACATTGGTCTCACGATGTTCTGGCAGCATTAGCGACTCCAGCCTGATTAACAAGGAAGAGCAACTTCCGGCGATGGATTGCCGCTCCATTGCCAGCAGCACGGTTGGGGTATGTTCTACGGCGCGGCGGAAGCGGAACCAGGTAGCCAAGGGGATACGGCGCGCGCTTTGCGGCGATAGATCGCCGAGATCCAGTGCGATCAATCCAAAGCCTCCGCTTTCGAGCAGCAGGTCCGTAACGCGCAGAAGTTGCTCCAGGCGACTTTCGGCCTGGACGGAATTCTCCCCGCATCGCACCCATAGCAGCCGGTCCAATTCCATTCCAGCTGCAGCCACAGACTGTGGATCGAGAGCATCGCTGGCATCGACGACCGCACAGCATTCTCCCCGCTGGGTTGCAGCGGCCAGTGCGGATAACATTAAGGTGCTGCGGCCGGAAGACGCTGGACCGCAAATTTCGGTCAGGCAGCCGCGGGGCAGGCCCCCAGTAAGCGCATCCATTTCGGCAATGCCGCTTGTGACCATTTCAGGCGCGGGACGCACCGCCAATCGCGAGGCCGGAGTAACGCTGGCGAGTCTTGCGTCTTTGAAGGCTGCCGCTCGCTGCGGTGGGCGGGGCTCGGTGAAAAGTTGCTCCTGAAAAGGTTCCGGGCAAACTTCGGAGCCATTTTCAGTCTCAAATACAAAAGGGCGGCCTTGGGCCGCCGAAGTGGAAAACACTGCGGAAGACATAAAATTCCTCGGGTAATTTTCAGGGAACACCGAAGCTGGGAAGCTCCGCAGGCGTTTTCGCTTTTTATTCGCCTTACGGAAGTGTGCGCCTGGCGAGAAATATTGTCAAGGGCATATGCAATTTCAATTGATAGTGGCTAGCGAAGAAGCCGCTGGCGCTGTCCCCGCATAAAGCATTCTTCTCCAACGTTACTTCCCGCCGTAGCTGACTCTCCAGATCGAGTTCGATCCGTCGTCGCTCACCAACAGCGAGCCATCCGGAGCCACGGTTATACCCACGGGACGCCCCCACACGTTGCCATCCGGCAATACAAAGCCCGTAAGAAAATCTTCATACTCGCCGCTGGCATCGCCTTGCTGGTGCAGTGGGACGCGAATCACCTCGTAGCCCACACGCACTGCTTTATTCCACGAGCCATGCTCGGAAGCGAAAATATCTCCCGTATATTCGGCCGGAAACTGCTTGCCTTCATAAAAAGCAAACTCGAGCGAGGCATTGTGCGGTTGCAGCAGCACATCCGGGACGATCACTTTATCTTTCAACTCCGGATGCTTGCCTTTATGCCGGGGATCCTGATGCCCGCCCATATACCACCACGGCCAGCCGTAGAAGCCGCCTTCCTGCACGTGCGTAATGTAGTCGGGGACAAGATTGTCGCCGAGGCCGTCGCGCTCATTGACCGAGCACCACAGCTCGCCGGTCTGCGGATTCACCGCGAGACCGCCTCCAGCATTGCGAATGCCATAGGCATACACGCTTAATGTGCAGTTCGCGGGATCGCACCAGAGAATGTCGGCCCGATTTTTCTCACGCGGAGTTGCATCAGGATCATCGATGTTCGATCCCGAGCCTACGGCAACAAACATCTTCGTTCCGTCCTGCGAGAAGACGACGGCACGAGTCCAGTGTCCGCCGGGCCCCGGCAGATCGGCAACGTGTTCGGGCGCTCCGCTCGCCTTTAGATCCCCAGTGTGATAGGCAAAACGAACCACTTCGCGCTCGTTGCCCACATATAAATACTGTGGATCGGGCCCTGGAGGATAAAACGCCAATCCATACGGGCGCTTCAATCCGCTGACAAAAATTGCGGACTGCTCTGGTTTGCCGTCGCTGGTAAGCCCGCGAAAAATACGAATACGACCGGGGTCGCTCTCTGTCAGAAAAATATCGCCGTTGGGAGCCGTGCCCAACGTCCGTGGATTGTCGAGACCAGAAGTGTATAACTCTACTTTGAATCCGGCGGGTGCGACCGGCCAGACATTCTCGGGACGCCCCACCAGCTTCGGACCATTTTCCGCGGATTCGGTCGCATATGGTTGCGGCAGATCTTTAGCGGTAATCTTTCGAGTTGTGCCCGGCTTCTCGTAGCGGAAGTCAGTAAACGGGGGCGTGGGCGGGGCGGCTTTTAACTTCGATGTGCTGGTGTCAACCGGCTCCGGCGTGCTTGCCTCTGGCGAATTTTGCGCCTTCGGCATCGACTTCACATAGGTGACAAGCTGCCAGCGCTGCTTTTCCGGCAAGGTCGCCCAGGACGGCATCCCGTTATCTTTATCGCCACGCGTAATGAACCAGAACACTTCGCCCGGCGTAACCGAATCAAGTTTGCCATCCACCAGGGAAGGCACGTTGCCGGTGCCCCGGCCTTGTTTCCCGTGACATGAAAGACAATCGCTCGCATAGAGCTGCTTGCCCGCCTGCGCGGCCGCAGCCTGGCCGTCATAGGGATTTTTCATCGACCGCGCCGATGCCGGGGCGTTGTGAAACTTGCTATCTACATCCGCTGCCAGAAGTATTGCGGCGGGCAGCAGAATCATCGCAGCCAATGGGCGGCAGGAGGGGGAAAACCAGCGCATGGGTCCTCACAAAGTTTAGTCTTGATTTTTAAACCTGGTTCTTAAATTAAGACCTGGTTCTTAAAACCTGGTTCTTTAAGATCTGGAACTTTGGATGCTTCCCGGGTTCGCCCGGATGGTGCAAGTTTTCGATTCTTTCCGTCAGCAATTACCGGGCGATCGACATTTTGCCGGTCGGAGCGCTCAACCTGGTTCCATTCGGGCCCGTTCTAACTCGCGTTTCAAGGGTCGAGACTATGGCTGGATCCCCTACTTGCAAGTGGATGGGATTACCTTCGTAATTCCGCGACTAAAGTTGTCGTATCGGGTTTGTAAATTCCTTGTAAAGATACAACCATGTCCGTGCGAGACTTGATCACAGTGCAGGAAAGCCGTATAAGCTAATTTTCATCACCACCGACACCGACCTTAGACGGAGTATTCAATGCGATCCTGGAAGTTTCTTCTGCCGCTTCTGGCCTCATCCCTATGCTTCGCCGCCCAACCCGACCGCATCACGGGACCGATCGATTCCAGCCGGATGGTGGCGCTTGGCAAGAGCCTTCATCCCAAGGCGAAGCCGCAATATGACCAGGGCACGGTGGATTCGTCTCTGAAGCTAACCTACGTCACGATGCTGATGGCTCCCTCGCCAAGTCAGCAGAAGGCTTTGGACCAACTGTTGGTCCAACAGCAAGACCGAACGTCTCCCAACTATCATAAGTGGCTAACGCCTCAACAATTTGCGGATCGCTTCGGCCTCACCGAGAGCGATGTGAACAAGGTGACCGCGTGGCTCAGGTCCCGGGGATTCGAGATTCTCAGCGTTGGAGGGAGCCGCAACTCCGTCACATTCAGCGGCACCGCTGCCCAAGCGGAGAACGCGTTCAAAACCGAGATCCACAACTATAAGGTCGACGGGCAGGTGCACTTCGCCAACTCCACCCCGATTTTGATTCCCTCCGCTCTCAGCGGGATTGTCAGCACCGTGATGGGCTTGCACAGCTTTTTCCCGAAGCCAGCCAGCCGAATGCGGGGCGCAGGCGGAGTGCGAAAATCCCGTCCCGCTTACTATGACTCCGGCGTCATCTTCCCGAATTTCCTGGCTCCCGATGACATCGCTACGATCTACGACATCACCCCGCTTTACAGCGCCTCGACTCCGATCAATGGCTCGGGCCAAAAGCTGGCTATCGTAGGCCAAACCGACATTTACCTTGCCGACATCACCGACTTCCGCACCGGTTTCAACCTCAACCCGATCACTGGCTGCACCACCGCCCCAAGCGGCGTTGTCACGGCCTGCGACTCCACCTATTTCAAGTACGTGGTGTTGGGAACGGATCCGGGTACACCCAGTACCTGTGGCGATTTATCTGAGGCGGACCTCGATATTGAATGGTCGGGAGCTATCGCGCGGAATGCGCAAATCATCTATGTCAACTCCCCAGTCACCTATAACTCCGACTGCAGCACAGTACTCAGCGGGGGCGGAGTTAACGCCGCACTAAGAGCGGTGATCGATCCTCCTAATGGACCGCCGCTGGCCCCCGTTGTCAGTATGAGCTACGGCGATTGCGAGGCACAGGCAGCCAACCTGGAGACTCTGCTGCAACAGGGCAACACCGAGGGCGTCACCATCATGAATTCATCCGGCGACCAGGGCGCTGCCGCATGCGACTACAATCCTCCGAATAACGCCCCTCCATTCGATGCGGCCGAGCTTGGGCTGGCGGTGAGCTACCCCGCCAGCAGCCAGTATGTTACCGGCGTCGGTGGCACCTCCATCTCGCTCGCCAACGATTCTTACCCGACCCAATCGTCTTACTGGAGCACCACTCTCGGCCCCAACGGAGAAACGGCGGTCAGCTACATTCCTGAACAGCCGTGGAACGACGAGGAGGAGTTCGCAGACTACTGTCACGCTCCCGCCTCCGGTGACACGTTCTGCAGCCACGGTGGCACCCCGGCGACGACCGGCTGGGTTGCGCTCACAACCTCGGCGACGGCCGCACAGGTACAAACCGACATTTGGATTTCTGTCGGCGGGGGCGGAGCCAGCAATTGCTTCTACAACGCGAGTGGTGTGTGCTTGGGCTCGGGCGCGGGTCCGACGGCGGGAGGCGGGTTAGCTCAGCCGTCCTACCAGCAAGGTTTGAAGGTTCCGAGCGCTCCATCGGGCGTCCGCTATGTTCCCGACGTATCCATTCTGGCCTCGCCGGACTTTCCCGGTTATATCTTTTGCACGCCGGAGTCCGAGCTTGAGACCACAACCAGTTCAACCAGCAGCTGCGCCGGCGGCATCGCCAACGCCCTCAACAATGGCACTTACATTTCTGTTATTGGCGGCACCTCAGTGGGATCTCCGATTTTCGCCGGAATTGTGACATTGCTGAATCAGTATCTAGCTGCCAGCGGCGGCCTCAGCAATATCAATCCGACGCTTTACTACATCGCCGCCGCGAACTACTACCCCGCTGCATTCCACCACGTTTCGAGCGGAGATAATAACGTCTATTGCACGGCGGGAACTCCCTTGGGCTATCCTAGCAATGTGGTTTGCTCGTCCACCGGTGTTATCGGCTTCAGCGCGACGAATTCAGATACTGCCACCGGCTACAATCTGGTAAACGGCTTGGGCTCGGTGGATGTTGACCAGCTGGCCACTGCTTACGCGGCATCTGATGTTCCCACTTCTATATTGCTTTCATCTTCTACAAGTGCGACTACAGGTGGGCTCGGCGTCACTCTCACCGCGGACCTCACGCCCTCGACTGCGGTCGGCTACGTGAACTATTACGTGAGCGGCTCGAACTCGCCGATCGGCACCGCAACCGTGTCCGGAGGAGCGGCCGCCCTTGTTACGTCGGCCTTGCCCAACGGCACCGACAACATTACCGCTTCATACTTTGGGAACAATGGAGGCTCAACGTCGAACCCCGTCACCGTTACTGTTGCCCCGGCCGATTTCAGCATGTCCGCCACGGCACTGACGCCGGCTTCCACTCCTGCGGGTCAGTCCACGACCTCCATGCTGTCGATTGCCCCGGTCACCGGTGGTGGGACCCTAACCTTTACCTCCAGCAGTTGTTCCGGCCTTCCTACAGGCGCAACGTGCAGCTTCAACCCCTCAATGGTCACGTTCGGAGGGGTTATACCCACCGGTACTACCACCTTGACCATCAGTACCACCGCAAACATGGCCGTGCCCAGCGGCCCGCAAACCATTACGGTCACAGGGACAGAAGGCGGCACCGGCGGCCATTCTCACACCGCTTCTGTTACTTTCACGATAACCGCGACCAACCAGACATTCACGATCTCCTCAACCGCCGCGACTTACTCCGTGGCGCCCGGAGCCACAGCTTCGGTTCCTATTACCGTTACCGGAACGAATGGCTTCATCATCAGCAACACCACTGCCTTGCCGGTAAGTTACAGCTGCAGCCAAAGCAGTCTTCCCTCCGAGGTGAGCTGCTCCTTTAGTCCAAGCAGCGGCCAATCGGTAAGCGCTACCGCGGTAACGCTGAGCATTTTGACCACCGCCCCAACTGCGCAACTGCGTATGCCGATAGGGCGACGCAGCCGAATCTTTTACGCTTTGCTGCTCCCGGGCTTGTTTGGCGTTGTTCTCGCTGTGACATCGCGCACTCGCGGGGCGCGATTGCTAAGCCTGATCGTGGTTCTCGGCTTCTCCACGCTTTGGTTGGGCTCCTGCAGTAGCGGTGGCGGCAATAACACCCAAAGCAGTGGGGGAACGCCAGCAGGAACGTATGCCATCGTTTTGAATGCGACCACTGCCGGACCAAATGCCGTGACGTCCACGCCGCTTACGATCAACCTCACCGTTCAGTAAAGTGCCAGGAAGGCGCTCCGAATGCAGGAGCGCCTTTTCCGTTCAGTAAGGTACACGAAAAAACGCCGCAGCACTAAGCCGTGGGCGCCGGCCAGGACAAAGCCAGCGATCTGGTGCTCTGCGCGCTGGTTCGCGCCCGCTTCGGAGAACTGCTGGCTCCACTGACGGCTCATGGCGAGTCCGATCTGTTTTTGCTGGGACCGCTCTCCATGCTCGATCTCATGCTCGAAACGCCGATGTCGGCGATTTTGAAGAAGATCCCGCTGGATTCTGAAACCAAGGCCGTGCTCCGCGGGGAGCCCAGTTTGCTGCGCCCCTTATACCAGTTCATGCTGGCCCAAGCGAGCGGGGAATGGGAGGCGGCTCGCGATCTGCGAGATTCCCATGGATGCCGATACCGCCGCGGCCTCCTAGTTGGCAGGCCCGACAGTGGGCCCGCGAAGTCTCCAGCGGTGCGTAAGAAGCCGGCTTTGGAGCTTTCGGAACGGGAACCTGAGCAATTCCTCCCGAGCAATCCCTCGGCTTTGGGCGGTCCAAATGCGAAGGCGGCAGCGGCCGCCAGCGGTCACGTCCTCTTGTGCAAAACTGGTCTTGTTTGCCACTTGCGCGGTTGCAGGGAGACGAGTACCATTAGCTTGTTCTTATTGGCCTCGTTCCCGCGTAGGCCTTCCGCGTCCCAGGCTGTTCCCGGCGGCGCGACGGATCCGACAACGGATAATCGATACTTTATAATTTTATTAGCCAATACGATTTTGTTTCATCAAAGAGTGGTTGACCACGATTGCGTTCGACGATGATGTTCCCCCCCCGCCGTTCCGCGTGGAATGTGATGAATGAAGGACGTTGCGCCGAGGCAGTTGGCCCTGGCAGAAAAATTCATGGCGCGCCAACATTGCCGGAGCCTGCCGCAACCAACGGGGAAGCCTGAGTCGCAGAACCTGAAATTGGGAAAATCTTAAGATAAATTGAGCAGTGCAGCACTGCACCGGTTCGAAGGCCGGCAAAGCAGTTTTGAGAGGACTATGAACGCAGGACCAGGAAGACCCTCCGGTGGCGGAGGCAGAAGCCGACGGCGTCGCGGACGACGTCCCAACAATGCACGCGGGCCTCGCCCCGCAGGCCACAGCCAATCGCGCCACAACCAGGACGGCATCTACACCGCACCCATGGATCACAGCTATCGTGCCGCGTTGGCCGGGAACGGCAACAATGGGCAGGGAGCGCGCCGGCCGCGGCCTGGTTTCGCCGCGCCCTTTGCACCCGCCGATCCTGAGCCGTTACCCGTGCGCGAGGATTCCAATTCGCGCATTTTTGCCTTCGTCGACGATTTGTTCTTTGCGGCCAAGATTCAGGAGACAGCCCGCAAACTGAACGTCAAAGTTGAATTCGCGAAGAACGACAAGGATCTAGCGGAACGCATGCAGCAGAATGGCGAAGAGAAGCCCTCGTTGATCATTTTCGATCTCAACAATGCCAACGCAAAACCACTGACCCTTATCCCCAAGCTCAAGTCGAAACTGAAGAAGGGAACTTCCATTATCGGATTTCTTTCTCACGTGCAGGGTGACCTGAAACAGAAGGCGCACGAAGTGGGGTGCGATATGGTTCTGCCCCGATCCGCCTTCTCGCAGAACCTGCCGCAGTTGCTGCGCCGACACGGTGCGCCTGAGGACGAGAATCCGACGGTACAGTAGGCCCTCGAAAACCACTGAATTGCGGCCCGCTGCCGCATCAATTGCAGCGAGGGGTCGGGAAGCGGAGAAGCGCCCTATCCCGGCGGCCAGCTCAACGTACGTCCTCCCAGCAGATGCACATGCAGATGGAACACCGACTGCCCGGCGCCGGGGCCAACGTTCAACACAGTGCGGTATCCCTGTTCGATGTTGCGTTGGCGTGCGATCTCTGCCGCAGCCAGGTGACAGCGCCCGATTAACTCCGCATGGTCAGCCTGCGCTTCCTTCAATCCTGCAAAATGTTTCTTAGGGATGACCAGCACGTGTGTGGGCGACTGTGGGTTGATGTCTTCAAACGCAAATACGAACTCGTCCTCATAAACTTTCTTAGCGGGGATTTCGCCGCGGAGAATGCGGCAGAAAAGGCAGTTGCTCGTGGGGTCGCTCGTCATTCGGTCACCATGGCGGAACGATAACACCCGACCCGAGCACTTGTCAGCGGGAAATGGTCAGCGAAACTGTGTGATCAATTCGCCGAATGGATCGGAACTCACGTTCCATGTGCCTTCGAAGGGATTATCCAGATCGGTCAACACAAAGTGGGCAAAGAACAGGAGCATGGTCGTCACCGCGACGGCGACGACCCCAAACGCAACGTTGTGGAACGGAAAAAAGAGAAGCAAGAAAAGAATCATGAACGCGGTAAGCGTGACAAACACCAGAAGAGTCCGCGGCATTCTCTTTGCGCTGAGCGCAAGCCGCTCAGCGCGGTGCGAACTCGCCTGATTCGCAATCGCGAGTAAGCGATGGAACATGATGCGCTCGGTATCGTCCTCCAGCTTCAAATCCGTGATGCTGCCGATAACCGAGGTAAACAATTTGTCAATCTTGTCACTGTGCTCACTCGCGGCCAGTGCGCTCCATTCCGATTCCACCACGGCCCTGGCGTAGATCTTCACCGCGCGCACCAAGGGTTCGCGCGCTGTCTCCTTTAGCTTTTGACTGAAGACGAGCAAATCCTTCAAGGCTCCTGACTCCTTCTGAATCTCGTTTTCCACCGAAGTGAACTGGCCCCAGATCACGTAGATAGCAAATGCATAGACGACGCTGTAAAGCGTGCCGATGACCTGCAGGAGAGCCCCGACTCCTTCGGCATCATTCTCGAACAGTTTGTGAAATCCCACTACACGCAGGAGAAGATAGAGGACGGCTGTGCCTGCGATCAAACCTATGCCCCCCGACGCGCAGCCTCGGGCAGGATGTCAACAGACTTCAAACGTGCCTCCGCACAGCTACGATCAGCTACACGCTCATCGTACGTCCAGCCGGACTAATCAAGCCTTACCAGAAAGACTGCCCCCTCAGGCGTGTCGGTTTCGGCGGCAACTTGCTGAGCGCGCTTGCGATCGTCATCGAGCACGCGTACCCGCACCCACCAATCTCCAATGGGGCTGCCGAAATGCTGCACCTTCGCCGTGCGGTAGCGGCGCGTGAGATGGTCAGCGAGTTTGTCGGCTTCTCGCTCATGCGCAAAACTGCCAATCTGCACCGCCCACTTGCCGCCGGTATCGAGTGGCGCAGGAGCCTGCATCACTTCCACTTTCACCTCCGCCACGCCCGGCTGGTAGACGTCAAGCTTGTGAGCAGCAGCCAGCGATAGATCAAGAATGCGCCCCGGGACGAACGGACCCCGATCGGTAATGCGCACTAGCGCCACGTGCTTGGTTCTAAGATTGGTCACGCGCACAATCGAGCCTAGCGGCAGCGTGCGATGCGCCGCCGTCATCGCATGCATGTTGTAAACTTCGCCGTTCGACCCCACCCGATTGTGGTACGGCGGTCCATACCAACTTGCCTGGCCGATTTCTGTCGAGATCGGACGCGCGCCGGCGGGCGTGGTGGGCTCGGCCAGATCCGCCTCATGGTTCATCGCGCCGGGAAGACGACCATTCGTGCCTCCGGCAGACGATTCCGTTGAAGAGGGCTCCTTCAATGGCGGTGGCGGCACATTGGTGTGCGCCTGTTTCGAATGGCCGCAGCCGGCAAGCACCGCGGCCGTAAAGAGCAAAATCAGAAATGCCGCGCGCTGGACGAACTCCCGAGCCGCTTTTTGCATGGGTGGGAGCTCGAGTGCGCTAAAAGAGTTTATTTCGGAGGATGCGGGTGCTTCTCCATGTAGTCGGCGAATTCGGAAAGCTTTTCGGATGCTGTGCGTAAAGCCTTCGTCGAATGCTGACGCACCGCAGGCACAACCTCGTCGTTCAGGTACTTGATGAATTCCGGAATCTCTTTCTCGATCCTTTCGGCGGCCTCGGCCACCGTTTTGCTGACGCGCGCCGATGCGTCTTCCACCTTGCGGTTGAAGTCGTTCATGCTGTTCCTCGATCCTGCTGGGCCTGAGAAAATTCACTAAGAGTCGCTGCTGCCAAGCTTTGCTATTATTTCGTGCTTGAAGGGCGAGGTCAATGACGGGCGCACCAGTGGTCAACTGGAAAATCTGTTGACCTTGAAATCGCGACCTGCGCCGAAGTTTGTGAAACCAAA
>Ga0224545_1000167_pt1 | contig 13520 bp, 12 predicted proteins | sample 714P12024metaG_FD_179906 | JGI IMG/M metagenome (GOLD analysis project Ga0224545, IMG submission 179906) | Peat soil microbial communities from Stordalen Mire, Sweden - 717 P1 20-24 | ecosystem: Environmental > Terrestrial > Soil > Wetlands > Peat | place: Sweden: Norrbotten County, Stordalen... | reverse complement strand
AATGACATTCACCCACGAATGGTAGAAGCCCACCGGGGCCGTGCTCGATGAATTCCTCGCGCGTCACGCCCGTCCTGCCAAGATTGTGTTGGTAGGCATGAGCATGGGCGGCTACTTGGCGTCTCGCGCAGCCGCGTTCGACACGCGATTCGACGGCGTGGTTGCTTTTGATGTCCTTTTCGACATGGGTGAGGCGTCGCGACGGTACGCTCCGGCCGCTGCTTTCTGGTTGTACGATCACGGACTGAGGGCGCTGGTATCACTCTTGGTCAAGGCGAAGGCTGCGTTAGATCCGGATTTCACATGGGCGATCGGCAACGGCAAATGGGTCATGGGTACGAACGATGCGATCGAAACGCTCCGCGCCTTCGATCCCTACACGCTTAAGGATGTTGCGTCACGGATATGTGGTGACGTGCTCATTCTCGCAGGTGCCATCGACCAATTCGTGCCGTTCTCACAGGTTCAAGAGTTCGAGCAATCTCTCACCCAGGCGCGCAGCGTGACAACGCATATCTACGACGAAGCATAGGGTGGCGCTGAGCATTGCCAGCTAGGTGCGGTTACGCTTTGGCATCAGCATTTCTTTGACTGGCTCACAGCGAAATTCGGTGAGATCAGCGTGGACTGATGGGGGCGGCTCAGTACAGGGCGTAGCATGCCCAGATCGCCAGAGGTTAGACCCACTTAGGAGAAACCTGTGGCAGAACAGTGCTTCAAGAAGAAGAATTCTGATCCGCCCGTCTGTGGCGTGCATAACGTGGCACTTGTACAGAATCAGATTTCGATTGACTCGAACGCGCCCGGGCTTGGACACGTTGCCTGCTTTATATGCCCCGTTAGCCACGCCGTTGTTCTACATGTGAAGGGATTTTAGGCGCGAAATCCAAACTGACCCACTACCGAGTACTTCAACCTACTGACCGCCAACGAGCCCAACACCCGCGTCGGCTCTATTCCTCGGCTCGGCGAACGGCAGCGCAAAAGCATAGCGGGCGCTCCGAGTCGAACGACATCAACCGGCGACCAATAGCGGGAATCTATTGAAAGCCAGGGAGCCAACGCGATACCCGGTGATGCTAATCCGCCGCGCACGCTGATGGTAGGCTTGATTGCATGGCTGAGGATCGTTATAAACGAGCAAAATCCATAAGGACAACAAAGGATAAGAAAGCCAGTCCTGGCCGACCACGGGATCAGCTAGTGGATGAAGCAGTCCTGCGTGCAGCATTGGAACTGTTCAGCGAATACGGCATTGAGGGCGCGAGTATCGGGCAAATCGCAAACCGAGCCGGCGTTGCAAGAACGACCATCTATCGCCGCTGGTCAAGCCGGGAGGATTTGCTAGTCAATGCAATCGAGCGCACCAGAAACTTTCCAGAGCAGCTAGTGGAAGGACTGGAGAAAATGCAGCCTGATGAACTGGTGAATCTGATCGTAGAGGCCGGTGTGGACGCATTGACCCAAACCCAGTTTCGCAAGCTGGCAGCCCGCTTGATCGAGGCTTCCCCGAACCATCCGGCATTGATGTCGGCGTATGAAAACAAGTACATGCAGCCGCGGCGATTGGCATTCATCAGAATCTTCGAGAAAGCACAAGCGCAGGGCCTTTTACCACAAAACACGGATGTCGAAATACTAGGCGATATGATCACTGGAACGATGCTCTATTATCTGTTGTTTCAGCCAGACGAACGTAATGAAGCGAAGGTCCGCGTGTACTTGTCGAGATTATTTCAACAGGCAGGATTCAGAATTCCTCATAAGAAGCAAAAACAAGAATCAAAGCCGCTGTCACGGGGCAGACGAACATGAGCGCACTCACCGGAACTCCGGGTAACATCTGATATCTGACAATCGTGCCGAGCAACCAGAATGGAATGGAAAGCGCGAAAACCAGCAGGAAGAACCTGAGAGGTGACCTGCTCCGCGATGTGATGGTATTCAAAAATTCCTCGTCTTGGCTTGCAACATGTCTAATCCGTTATGGCTGGATTATCCAACGTGACTCACTGTCTCTCAAAATATAGGACGCGAAACAAACGCAGACTGTATCGCTTTACCTACGGGCTACTGGGGGAGCGGCGAACCCGCGACCTCAGTCGTGACAGCAAGGCGGAAACGCGTAACTTATTGAAACCAGGCGTAGCGGATGCTCCCTAAAGCGCCCAAGAACACCCAGAGTAGCAGTTATCGAACCCTTATCGCACCCGCGTCCTCTGTCCACACGATCTCTGTACAGACGATTGACCCGCAATGGAAATCGCGGCTCCTGGTCTCTCTTCCAGGCCGAGCCGAAGAGTTGCTACAGACGGTCAGACTCCAGCCCTCGGCAAGCCGACCAGCTTTTGCGCTTCATTCACGTTGTCCATAAGCGAGCCGCCGCCCCGGATGTTAAGCATTTTGACGATATCTGACAAATCGGCGTACTGCACGGCCGCTTGCGAGATCCTGTTCTTTTCGCGCATCTCGGGCGAGCTGTGATATTCAACGGCCCATCCTTCGCTAAGAGAGCCATGACTGGAATTCGCACCTCGCGAGATGGGCACGACCCGCAGATACGCGAATCCTTTGAGCCGCGCTACGCGGCGGTTCATGACATGATCGAGAACGAGGCCTGTCAAATCGAAATCCGGAAACGCTTGCAGGTAGGAGCCATCACACGGAGGGCGTGGATGAGGCATTGTTTGAGGGAGCGTTCGGCCAGTCGATTTGCAGGTCGAACAGGTAACCGAATGGGAGTTTTATCCAGTCGCAGGCGACGGTGGAATTGATTCACTTTGCACCTCCGCTGACCTCAGTGCGTCAGCATGGGGCAAAGCTAAGTGGATTCTTCGAAGCGCGTCCAATGATTTTTGGGGAGAGCGTCATTCCGTTTGGGAATAACGAGGGACAACAAAGGCGCGATACATCTCAAACGTCGTAGTTATGCAGAATTTCAGGGCTTCCAATCCCGCCCTTGTAATATGACGCAATGACAGTAGTTGTGTGACTCACACAGCAGGAAAAGGACGTACCATTCGTCAACTCGATCTGAATTTCTGCGCCGTCGCCAGCGTCTTTGTAGATGCGAAGGGTTTGAATCGTCTTACCTGAAAGATCGGCGCATTCGACGTAGTCTTCCTTCATTTGGGAACCTCATTCGACGAGCGTTAAATCCCATTATCACACTCATCGTGTGTAGACTCATAGTGGTCAGGACTCAAGTATGAGAGTGTGGCAACACGCTCCGTTAAGTCCCGATTCGGCTACACATTGAGGAAGCTCCGTGATGAACGTGGCTACTCGCAGGAAGAGTTTGCAGAAAGGGCAGGGTTGCATCGCAATTACGTTGGCGGGGTAGAGCGCGGAGAGCGGAATGTGGCTTTGGAGAACATTGTGAAGTTGGCGAAGGCGCTTTCGGTCTCTCCAAAGGACCTTTTTGCAGATCTCTCCTGAAATGTTGTCGATGGAATTGTTGGATTCCTCATTCACTGTACAGTCTCTTAATCTCAGCGAGGAACTCGTTTCCGATTCGTTGGCGACGATAGGCATCGATTTGCAGCCAGGTTGCTGCCTTGCACGGCAGAGAGCTTGCGCGGAAATCAGTAGTTGATTGCCATTGAGGGTGCTGGAGAGGTTGCTGAGATGGCACAGGCGTGCGCGCGCCTGAGGTCTTCTGGTGCAACACCGTCGAGACCGCAATTGCCTGCAGAGGAAGGCCTTCGATATGTTAAGCACGCCGGGGATCACGGCTTAGCGACTCAATTTCGGAAAAGAATCACTTGACAATAAGAAACTACTTATATAATGTAATACTTATGAATGGCCTTAACGCCAAATTTGCGGCCCTAGCTGATCCGACGCGTCGTGCAATCCTTGCGCGGCTCTCGCAAGGGGAGGCCACGGTCAATGAATTGGCGGAACCATTCGAGTTAACGCAACCGGCGATTTCGCAGCACCTCAAGGTGCTTGAAGATGCGGGGCTGATCGTTCGCCGAGTAGAAGGCACAAAGCGTCCGCGACGTCTCGCAACCGAGGGCATCGAGGCGATGGATCAATGGCTAGCAATGTTGCGCACCGCCCTGGAGAAAAACTACGACCGGTTGGACGAGGTTCTGCTCGGTATCAACCAAAAGAAGGGAGAACTGCGATGAGCAAGATGACGCTGAAGACGGAAGGTGATACGCACTTGATTGTGACGAGGCATTTTGCTGCGCCACCGGAGGCGGTGTATCGCGCACACACGGAGCCGGAGCTGATAAAGAAATGGCTGCTTGGGCCTGAGGGCTGGAGCATGCCTGTTTGCATCAACGAAGCCAGGCCTGGAGGAAAAATCCGCTATGAATGGACGAATGGCAAAGGCGGCGAATTCCATTTGACTGGGGAATACGTCGAACTGAACCCTTACAGCAGAATTGTCCATGTCGAGCGGATGCACCTGCCCGATCCGACGCCGGACAACCACGTCGAGACCAGATTCGATCGAGACGGTGAAAGAACGATTATGACACTTCGGATGACGCTGCCCGACGAGCAGACCCGAGCAACCATGCTTGCGACAGGCATGGAGCGCGGAATGGAAGCGAGCTACAGGCGCCTGGAAGAAATGATCTAGGACGCTCTCCTTGGATCATTCAAAGGAAGGGGATGCAAGACCTGGAGCTGAATCTCAGCCGGCAAAGTGCACACCTAAGGAGAAGACTTTGTGACAAACTCAACAGTCGTAAAGACGCCGTCAACGATTTCAACCAACGCAGCATGGGTGGCGATGTGCGCAATCCTCACGTATCAGGTCCTCCTCGGCGTGCTGATATTTCTCAGGCCGGACCTGGATCCTTCGTGGCACCCCATCAGCGACTGGGCCATCGGTCCTCATGGATGGATCATGTCGGGCGCATTCCTCGTCTCGGCGGTGAGCTATGTGTCCCTTTTCGTAATGCTGAGGAACCAGCTTCGAAGACCGATGGGCCGGTTCGCGCTTGTAATACTCCTGATCTGCGCAATTGGCGCTGCCGGTGCAGGCATCTTTACCACGGACCCGATGCCTTTTCGTCCTCCTTTATCGACGAGGGGTACCCTTCACATCCTCTGCGGTACCAGCCAATTGGTGCTGCTCCCCTTTGCGGCCCTGCTCATTGGCCAGAGTCTAGCCCGCACGAATCAAGTATGGGCAAGGGCGCGCAGACCTTTGCTTTGGGCGGCTTGGTTGCCCTTGTTCGGCTTCGTCAGCTTTGCCGTGTACACAAGTCTGTTTGTTGTTCCCATGGGCCCGCACGCTTATGGCCCTGGGGTCAACATTGGCTGGCCTCCGCGGTTTGCGTTCTTCACCTACATGCTGTGGATCGTGATCGTGGGATCGCAAGCAATCAGGTGCAGTCGTCTGCCTTCTGTCGAAGGCTATTCACAGGATGAGCAACGGAACCACCTTCCATCTGCAAAGGCGCTATCTCAACCACAATGAGCAAAATCGATTTCCAATCCGTTGACGACTACATCTCCTCGAAACCCGACGCTGCGGCCGCTACGCTCGAACTTGTGCGAAGCGCTATTCGCAAGGCGCTGCCAAAGGCTGAGGAAGTGATCTCGTACAAAATGCCTGCGTATAGGCTGCGTGGCGAGGTCATCCTCTATTTCGCGGGCTGGAAGCACCACTATTCGCTGTATCCTGCCGGTCCACGCCTAGTGGCCGCATTCAAAGACGAGCTTGCGTCGTGCACAGCCGATAAGGGCACGATCCGCTTTCCGCTCTCCGCGCCAGTTCCCAAGAAGCTGATTGCTGATATTGCGAAGTTTCGCTTGATGGAAGTAGCGGATCGCAGGAAGACGAGCGCCATCACCAAAGGAAGAGCGTAACACGCGCTGTCAGCCCGACAAGTATTGGAGAGTCGGCCATTGTTCGCCGATCTGCCTCCGCATCATCTTCGGTTGACGGTAACAGCCCTTACCACGTTTTCAGATGCAAGGAAATGTGATGCGACCTCACTTAAGGGCAGGATCAATGCCCATATCTGCTTGAAAGATAAGCACGAATATGTGTCAAAGGTGCTAAAGCGCTCTCTTCAGCACCCCAATTTTGAACACGGCAGAGGTCTGCGCACGCGCGCACCGAAAATGAGGCTGAAAGGAGACCTTTGCCGCTGCACTGCAGAGGTCTGGAGAACGTTGGCGAGGGTGGTGAGTAGGGTGCTGAAGGAGTTTCTACCCGTGTTTTCCACTGCTTTTGAGTGCTTTTGTTAGCCATCAGTGCCCATAGTTTCAATGGGTTACGATCAAAAGCACTTCTGTCACGGCAGAGGTCGCGGGTTCGAGCCCCGTCGTCCCCGCCATTCATTCCAAAGAACTTAGGAACGTATGGCACCCACAATCCCAACCCACAATCCAACCCACACCTATTGGATAGCCTTAGAGCGCATTGGATTGGAGCCGGTCTATAATCTAGAGCACACCGGTCGACGACTGAATCGCTCGTCGTGAGCACTCCACAGCAGACGGAAGACACATGGACTCAAGCGTCGAGTTGATCATCAAGCCTCGCAAAGGCTGGCAGCCCGTGGACTTCCGGGAGGTCTACGCTCACCGCGAGCTGCTGGGCTTTTTGATGTGGCGAGACATCAAGATCCGGTACAGGCAGACCATTCTTGGCGCGGCGTGGGCAGTTCTGCAGCCGCTGATGGGGATGCTTGTTTTCACATTTTTCTTCCACCGGCTGGCGGGCGTGAACGGTGATCCGCAGGTGCCCTACCCGGTGTTCGCGTTCGCGGGGCTGTCGGTTTGGACGTTCTTCTCGAATGCGCTGTCGCAGTCGAGCAATAGCCTGGTGGCGAACCAGTCGATGGTGCAAAAGGTTTACTTTCCGCGGATCTTCATTCCGCTGGGCGCGATTGGTGCCATGCTGCTGGACTTGTGCCTGAGCCTGTTGATGCTCGGGGGGCTTATGCTGTACTACCATGTTCCTCTGACCACGAAGGCATTGCTGCTACCGCTGTTTGCATTGGGCGCGCTGCTTTCCGCGTCTGGCCTGGGAATGATGCTTTCAGCACTGAACGTGAGCTTCAGAGACGTGAAGTACGTGGTGCCGTTTCTGGTCCAGATGGGGATTTTTGTCACGCCCGTGATCTATCCGATGCGCTATATCCCGCAAAAGTGGATGATGCTGATGGGACTGAATCCAATGGCAGGGATGGTGATTGGCTTCCGATACTCGCTGCTTGGCAGTGCGGGCTCGTGGCAGGTGATGGGCTTGTCTTTTGCGGTGAGCGTGTTTCTGTTTGTGTCGGGGCTCTATGTATTTCGGCGCATGGAACGGCTTTTTGCGGACGTGATTTGATGAATAGCAACTTGAACGCCCAAGGATTGTAAAAAGAAGTATTGCGTCTGCTGAACTGACTTTGAAACGGCGGCCTTCTGAGGAGCCGTTTATTCGAACAAAGGTTGCGTGTGACCTGGACGGTCAACGCGAACGAATCAAGGTTGCAGGGCGGCGTACTACAAAAGTGTGACAGAGAATGCAAGGGTTGAAATCACGTTGCATTGAAAGGCTATTACACTCAGTAATATGGAAATCGAATCGATCTCCGGCTTCCGACTTTCACCTCAGCAGGAGCACATCGCAGCGGTCGCCGACGGCGCAAGCTACCCTGTCTCTGGCTGCCTGTACTTGTGCAAGGGACCGCTTGATGTGGAAGCGTTGCACAGTGCGATCGGGGCAATCGTGGCGCGGCACGAGATTTTGCGAACGATATTTCCCAAGCAGCGCGAGTTGAAGCTTCCCTTGCAGGTGATTCTCGACGCCGATAAGCCAAATATTCAGGTTGAAGATTTGAGCGCATTGCCCGACGCAGAGCGGAGAACTGCGCTTGAGCATGGGTTTGCCGCGGCCGTGCACGGACGGAGCAAGGCAAGTGAGGCGCCGGTTCTTTCGGCCACGCTTTTTCGTCTCGCGGACGAGGAACATGCACTGTTGCTTAAAACGTCAAGCCTTTGCGCGGATGCGGCATCGTTCCTTGTGCTGGCGGAGGAGTTGAGGCAGGAACTTGCGGGCACGATTCCGAATGCGGAGCTGACTCAGTACGCGGACGTAACCGAGTGGCAGCACGATCTACTGGGTGCGACTGAAGAAGGTACAGATGCGGCACGAGCGTTCTGGCGGAACCAAGTGCACACTCCGCTTATGTTGCCGCTGGAATCAGAAGCAGCGAGCGGTGAGGCTGAGAGCGTAAAGGTAGGCATCGCTGCTGTGGACGCAGAGCGATTGCGGACGGCAGGGCAGACCGTTGGCGCAAGCGAGGCGGACGTTTTGCTGGCGGCGTGGCATGTGCTGCTGCACCGGATGACTGGCGATGCGCGAACAGTGGTGCTGGCGGGCTCGACCGGAAGAGACTACGACGAGATCAAGAATGCGATTGGCCTGTTTTCTCGCTACTTACCAGTAGCGGTGGAGTTTGACGGGAAGTCGAGGTTTGACGAGATTTTGCGGACGGTTGCGACGGCTTCAAAACAGGCTCGGGAACAGCAGGACTGGTTTACACCTGGGAGCGCGGCAACTGGCCCGGCGATCGGGTTCCATTATCTTGACCTGCGTACAGGCGAGCAGAGCGGGCGAGTGACGATTTCGCCGGTGGCTGTGCGTGCGGGTGCAGAGCGACTGAAGCTCCACTTGGTTGCGACCGAAGCGAACGATGGATTGAATTTGGATTTGGAGTACGACCCGGCCAGGTATGCGCGGAGGTCAATGGAGCAACTGGGGGCCTCCTTTGCGATGGTTTTGACGCAGGCCGTCGCCGAGCCTCGTCTCGCGTTGGGAAGTTTCTCTCTGGTGACGGCCGATGGCAAGAAAGCGCTGATCGCACAGGGGACAGGAGCGGAGAAAGAGTTTCCGCCGTCCGCGATCCATTCTTTGATTTCGTTGCAGGCTTTGCGTAGTCCTGGTGCGTTTGCAGTTCGCAGCGGAGCGGATGCATTGAGCTACTTGGAGTTGGATTCGGGTTCGAACCGATTGGCGCGGCACCTGGTTGCGAGCGGCGTGAAGCGCGGCAGTCTGGTTGGTCTTTGCGTTTCTCGCTCTGCGGCGATGATGGTGCCGGTGCTGTCGATTCTGAAGGCTGGCGGGGCCTATGTTCCGCTGAGTGCCGATCAGCCGAAGGCGCGAACCGAGCAGCAACTGGGTGGGATCGATGTGCTGGTGACGGAACGCGAGTTCGTGGATTCGCTGCCGAAGTTTGCCGGACAGATGGTGGTGCTGGATGCGAGCGAACGTCCCTGGGAACAGGCATCGGACGCTGCAGTTGAGGTTGAGGTCACTGGGGAGGACCTGGCGTACGTGATCTATACGTCGGGATCGACAGGCACGCCGAAGGGTGTAGGGGTGCGGCACTCGAACCTGGTGAACTACGCGACGCATATCGTGCGCGAGCTGGGCCTCGCATCGGAGCCGTTGCAGTTTGCGACGGTGTCGACGCTTTCCGCGGACCTGGGCAACACGGTGATCTACCCGGCGCTGCTGACGGGCGGTTGCCTGCACGTTCTTCCGTATGACGTGGCGACGGACTCGCGGCGCATGGGTGCCTACCAGGCGGAACATGGGATCGATGTGCTGAAGATCGTTCCGTCGCATCTTGGAGCGCTTCTGGATGGCGGGATGAGCGTTCTGCCGAAGCGATACCTGATTACGGGCGGCGAAGCCTTGAAGCCGGCCTTGGTGGAGCGGATCGCTGGGCTATCGACCTGCGAGGTGGTGAACCACTACGGGCCGACGGAGACGACGGTTGGTTCGTTGATGCTGCGGCTGAAGGACTACAAGTGGACGGGGACGGCGACGATACCGATCGGTCGGCCGATCTCGAATACTCGAGTTTATGTGCTGGATCAAAACCGGGAGCTGGTTCCGATTGGCGTAGCGGGGGAGCTTTACATTGCCGGGGCGGGCGTGACGGCGGGGTATGTGGGGCAGGCGGAGAAGACGGCGGAGCGATTCGTTGAGGATCCGTTCCATGCGGGCGAGCGGATGTATCGCACCGGCGATTTGGTGCGCTGGCATCCCGAAGGCGTGATTGAGTTCCTTGGCCGTGCGGACGACCAGGTGAAGATCCGCGGCTATCGAGTGGAGCTGGGTGAGATTGAAGCGGCGCTTGCGGCGGAGCCGGGCGTACGTCAGTGCGTGGTGGTTGCGCGCGGCAAGGCAGACAATGCGGACGACAAGCAGGTGGTTGCGTATGCGGTGCTGGATCGCCAGCTGGGTGCGACGGTCGAGGGGCTGAAGCAGGCGCTGAAGGAGCGGCTGCCGGACTACATGGTTCCGTCGGCGATTGTGGCTATGAGCAAGCTCCCGTTGACGCCGAACGGCAAGGTAGACCGCAAGGCGCTGCCGGCCCCGGAGGAGCGTGCCGCGAAGGAGTACAAGGCTCCATCGACAGCGACCGAGGAACTGGTGGCGCAGATCTGGGGCGAAGTGCTGAAGGTGGACAGGATCTCGACGGACGAGAACTTCTTCGACCTGGGCGGCCATTCGCTGCTGGCTACACAGGTGATTTCAAGGATTCGCCGGGTGCTGGAGGTAGACCTGCCGCTGCGGACGATGTTCGAGACGCCGACGGTGAGCAGGATCGCAGAGCGGATCGAGGCGGCACGGCTTCCCGGGGGAACCGCAGCCGTGCCGCAGATTACGCGGGTGAAACGGGATGGACCGCTGCCACTCTCGTTTGCGCAGCAGCGGTTGTGGATCCTGGACCAGATGGAGCCGAATAACTCGATCTACAACATCTCGCGCACGATGCGACTACGCGGGAAGTTGGATGTGACAGCGCTGAGCAAGAGCCTCAACGAGATTATCCAGCGGCATGAACCGCTACGGACATGGTTCGGGACTGAAGCGGGTAAGCCAGTGCAGCACATTGAGCCGAGTCTTGAACTGCACGTGATAGAAGTTGACCTAAGCGAGATTCCCGCAGTCGAGCGTGAGGAGAAGGCCAAGGCGATCGTATTTGAGGAGCGGTCCAGGCCGTTTGATCTTGCTGTCGCACCACTTCTTCGGGCGATGCTGTTGAAGCTGGGGACGGATGAGCATGTGCTGATCCTGATCATGCACCACATTGTGAGCGATGCGTGGTCGGCGGGCCTGTTTACGCGGGAACTGAGCACGCTGTACGACGGATATTCAAGCGGCCGGCCGTCGGAACTTCCTGAGTTGACACTGCAATATGCGGATTATGCAGCGTGGCAGCGCAACTGGCTACAGGGCGAAACGCTCGATCAGCAGCTGGCATTCTGGCGCGACCAGCTTGCTGAGGCTCCTCCGCTGCTGACGTTGCCGACAGATCGCAAGAGGCCGGAGAAGCAGACATTTGAAGGCGATATGCTGCGGGCCAGTCTTCCCGCAGAAGTCTGCGAGCCTCTGAAAGCGTTTTGCCGCGCGGAAGGCGTCACCTTATTCATGGCGCTGCTGGCCGGGTACCAGACGCTGCTGTCACGACTGGCAGAGCAGGAGCAGGTGGTGGTGGGGACCGATTCAGCGAACCGCTTCACGGTCGAGACGGAGCGGATGATCGGGTTTTTCATCAACCTGATGCCGGTAAAGCTGGATTTGTCGGGCGATCCGACATTTCGCGAGGTATTGAAGCGGGTGCGTGCAACGACGCTGGCTTGCTATGCGCACCAGGAGATGCCGTTTGACAAGATTGTTGAAGAGCTTCGCCCCGAGCGCACCCTGAGTCACAACCCGATTGTGCAGGTGCTGTTTGTAATGCAAAATACTCCGGCAGCGGAGCGGAAGCTGGGCGCCGTCGAGGTAAGCGGATTCAACGTGCCGATTACTCGTTCAAAGTTTGACATTGCCATGTTCGCAATGGAGTTTGAAGGGCGGGTTGACTGCAATTGGGTTTACAGCTCAGAGCTGTTCGAGGCCTCGACCATCGGCAATATGGCGGAGATGTACGAAACGCTGGTGCGGGATGCGGTGGCGAATCCGGATACGAGAGTGAGCGCTCTCACGCTGATCAGTGCCGAGCAGAAGAAGCGGTTGAAAGAAGAGCGGCTGGAGCGCAAGCAGTCCAGTCAGAAAAAGCTGATGAGCGCCGGAGTCAAGGCCATTGGAATTGAAAGCGGAGTGAGGGAATAACGATGGCATCCAGCGCTGGGTTCTTTTTATCGCCACAACAGAAGCTCATCCTGAGCATGGCGCCCTCAGCACGCACTCAGATTGCTGTCGTGATCGAAGGCGAGTTCGACGAGGCGCGGCTCAAGTCCGCGCTGCTGAAGGTGGTTGCAGAGAACGAAGCGCTGCGGACGGTGTTCCAAAGGCAGACGGGTATGAAGCTGCCCTTCCAGGTAGTTCTGGACGCATGCGAGCCGGTGTGGAACGTCTTCGCGCCCGCCGGCGTTGCGAATGTTGCCCGGGTGATGGAGAGTGAGGCGCGTAAAGAGTTGCCGGCGGATGGGTCGCAGCTGCGGTCGGCGCTGGCCTCGCTGGCGGACGGGTGGAAGCTGTGGGTGCTGACAGCTCATGCGGCAATTGCCGATCCGGCGAGCATGCAGTTGACGGTAGCGGAGACGCTGAAAACCTACGCAAGAGTCAGCAGCGAGGAGAAGGAAGAGGCGCTGCGGTACGTGCAGTTTGCGCAGTGGCAAAACGACCAACTGGCGGGTGAAGACGACGACGCAAAGAACGGAGCGAAGTTTTGGGAACGAATTACGCAGGCGACAGAACCGCTCCTTGTTGCCGGTGAAGGCTCAGGGGATGACATCGGGCCTGCGCGAGGAAGCATCGCAATCGATGTGGCGGAGGATGTGAGTGCGGTCGCGGCAGCAATCGACGAGGAGATTACGGCGAGTGACGTCGTTCTAACCGCGTGGGGTGCGGTGATGGCGCGTTGGTGCGGGCTGGAGCGAGTTGAAATTGGAGTGATTCTGGCAGGGCGTGAGTACGACGAGCTCGCCGGACTGATTGGTGCGGTTGAGAAGATGTGCCCCCTTGTCGTATCGCTCAAGGGGCAGATCCGATTTGCGGAGCTGGCTTCTCAGATTCATACCGAGCGCGAAGATATTGCAAGCCGGCAGGAATATTACTCGCCACAGGGACCGTTCAAGGTGGGCTATGAACATGTCGCGCTGGCGGCGCCGGTTGTTGTGGAAGGGGCGAGTTTTGCAACGGTGGATCTGCACAGTGCGGGGCATGATTGCGCGCTGAAGTTGAACGCGGAGGCGACCGCGAGCGGCTTACGGCTTGACGTCGATTATGATCGCCGAGTTTTTTCTGATGGAGTTGTCGCTGAGATTGCGGAGTCACTTCGGAGCTTGCTGGCCGGTGCGCTGGCAGCGCCGCAGCAGGCGGTGAGCAGTTTGCCAGTGGTGTCTGGCGCGGGGAAGAGGCAACTCGTTGAAGATTGGAATAGGACTGCTGTTTCGGTGACGCCGTCCACGATCCATTCTTTGATTTCGTTGCAGGCTTTGCGTAGTCCTGGTGCGTTTGCAGTTCGCAGCGGAGCGGATGCATTGAGCTACTTGGAGTTGGATTCGGGTTCGAACCGATTGGCGCGGCACCTGGT
>Ga0224545_1000165_pt1 | contig 13624 bp, 4 predicted proteins | sample 714P12024metaG_FD_179906 | JGI IMG/M metagenome (GOLD analysis project Ga0224545, IMG submission 179906) | Peat soil microbial communities from Stordalen Mire, Sweden - 717 P1 20-24 | ecosystem: Environmental > Terrestrial > Soil > Wetlands > Peat | place: Sweden: Norrbotten County, Stordalen... | reverse complement strand
AAATTATGAAAGCCACAGGCGGCCGCGGCGTGGATATCATTCTGGAAATGCTGGCCAACGTGAATCTCGCGAGCGACATGAAGCTCCTGGCCACCAACGGCCGCATCATCGTGATCGGCAGCCGAGGTAAAATCGCCGTCAACCCTCGCGACCTCATGGCACGCCGGGGCTCCATTCGCGCATTTACGCTTTGGGCCATCACCGCATCCGAAGAAGCAGAGATTCACGCCGGTATCATCGCAGGTCTTGAAAATGGCACGCTGCGCCCTGTCGTCGGCAAAGAACTGCCTCTTGCAGAAGCTGCCCGCGCCCACAAAGAAATCCTCGAACCGGGCGCCGCCGGAAAGATCGTTCTGGTCACGTAACGTGCTCCACCGCGATTGGTGATTTAATAGAAGGGGAGACGCTCATGGCCGAAACAAACGACGAACGCTGCGGAAAATGCGGAGCGGAGATTGACCCCGCTCGCAGAGTGGACTTTACGTTGAAAGATGGCACGAGAGTTTGTGATTCTTGCTTTGTGAAAGGAACCGCGAGTCCCAGACAGAACGAGTGATTCGCAGCACGGCCGTAGTCTGTTTCAAGCACTTCTTTACAGTCTGACTAGTTCGTTCCCCGAAGTGTTAATCAGGCCACGCGTCGAAGATGAGACTGGATTTCCCTTTTGGAGTTGAGGTTTCCACCATAACTCATATCTTTACGGGCAAGCTTCCTAAAATCTCGTCATCGTAGGATAATTTCCTGTTCCGCACGCCGCGAAAGAGCAAGTCAGAGATTCATGGCAAACGTAGACACTAAGAAAGGCGTCATCGGCATACTCACCGGCGGTGGTGACGTTCCCGGGCTCAATCCCGCGATCCGCGGCGTCACGCTTCGCGCGGATCGATTCCACAGGCCGGTTGGCCGCACTCCTGCTTGATGCATTTAATCGTCAGATTCGCTTCATCGGCCGCTCCCGGGCTGGGACCGGTTCGACGATGCTGAAGGAAAATTCCGACCCATTGCGTGCCGGTCATGAACCGTTCGGGCCTGTTGTGTTTTGGCGTCTGCTTCCGAGAGTTCTGAGCCAAGTATCTGAGCGATTGTGCTCGCGTGCGGTTCGCGCAGCATCGAGAAGTGGTCACCGGGTATCTCGTGAAATACAAATCCCGCCGGCAAGAGGTGCCCCCAGGTGAACTCGGGACCACGAAAGGCGCCTTTGGGGCGTTGCATTGCCCACAGATGAAGCGTTCGGCCGGACCACGGTTTTGGCTGGTAGCGTCGCAAAGCCAGGACGAGAGGGCCACCCGGGCGGCCTGCCAGGTCCTGAAACCTGCGGGCAACCTTGCGAACTCCCGCGTTCCAAGTCGCCTCTTTCTGCCACAGCAAACGCACCTGCGACCCGAAAAAGGCAACCCTCTGAGCGAAGCGCCAGGAACGAACCAGCATACGGCGAGACTCGCTCATGGGCGGAAGGAAAATGTCGCGCGCATCAAAGAGCGCCACGAATGCCACTTGCTCGCCGCCCTCTTCCAACTGTCGGGCCATCTCCAGCGCGACGATTCCGTTTGCACACCATCCGGCTAGGGCGTAGGGTCCCTTAGGACAATGGCGGCGCAGCCGGGCCACGCACTCCGAGGCGATCTGCTCGATTGTATGGGGAGCTGGCAAGCGTTCGATTCCGATGTAGCGGATGCCTAACACATCTCGTTCGGGACCCAAATACCGCACCAAGCTCATGTATTCCGGTACAGGGAATATGAGAACCAGCGGAACGCCGCTGCCGCTCGATTGAATGGGCAGCACCTCATTCCCCTGTCCCCTCCACTCGGCCGGATCAGATATGGCTTTCGCCATCTCGGCCAGCGTCGGTGCGTACAGAAAAATTTCCCGAAAGAACTGCACTCCGAACTCGTCGGCAATTTTGGCCAAACACTGGGTAGCCGCTAACGAATCGCCGCCGAGGTCGAAGAATCGGTCGTGAATTCCAATCTGTTCCACATTCAGGACTTCGGACCAGATTCCTGCGAGTTTCTTCTCTACGGGCGTGCGCGGCGTGACAAAACCCGTTCGGCCTTCGTTTCGATCGCTAGCCAGAATGCTCTGTTCCAAAACTTCCAGGCTTCCGGACAAGAAGGCTGACCGGCAGGCCGGCCGCTGAAGCTTCCCACTCGACGTCTTTGGAATGCTTCTTTCTTTAACCAATATGATGGTGTGCGCAACTACTTCGTGCTCCCGCAAAACCGCTTGGCGGATTGCATTGATGATGTCGACAAGGTCCGTTTGGTAAGAGGCTCGGACTTCCTGAACGATCACCAGGCGTTCGTCGAACTCATCTTGAACCGAGAATGCCACGGTGCAGCCCGGTCGCAGTCCTTTGTGACACCGTTCCACGATCTGTTCAACATCTTCAGGATAAAGATTACGGCCCCTGATTATGATGAGGTCTTTGAGCCGGCCCGTCACAAAAAGCTCGCCTTCGTGAAGGAAGCCCAGGTCCCCGGTTCGAAGAAAGGGGCCGTCACCGGAATCTTTCAGAAACGCACGGAAGGTGTCGTCGGTCTCCCTGGGATTGTTCCAATATCCCTGCGTGATATTGGGCCCGGAGACCCAAATCTCGCCGACTCTTCCAGGAGGGCTCGCCGTACAAGACTGTGCATCGACGATTAGAATCTTTTCTCCGGATGGCGCCTTACCGCAACTCACGAGGTAGTTGGCTGGAACGTTTTCGGGCGGATAAACGACCACATCATTGCGCTCGAGAGCCGTCCTTTGCACTGGTAGAATTCTGGGTCCCTTAAACTTCTCCGAAGCGCTGACCGACAAGGTGGCTTCCGCAAGACCGTAACCGTTGAAAAAGGCCTGGCGCCGAAAACCGCAGTCTTTAAATCCTGCCGCAAACCGATCGAGAGTCGCGGGATGCACAGGGCTAGCGCCAACACCGGCGCAGATCCAATTCTCTAAGTTGAGGCCTTCACGCTCTTCGAGTGGAATTTTGCGCGCGCACAACTCGTAGGCGAACCCGGGGCCGCCGCTGGTTACGTTTTTGTACCGCGATATCGCGCGCAGCCAACGCACCGGCTTTTGCAAGAAAACTTCCGGCGGCATCAGCACGCTGGGTGCGCCTGAATAAAGCGGTTGGAAAACATTATTGATTAAGCCCCAATCGTGCGCGAGCGGTATCCATCCGACAAACGTGTTGTTTTCCGAATAACCATGCGCTTCCTGGAGCATCCTTTCGTTTTCTAGGATGTTGCGGTGGCTGACCATCACGCCTTTCGGCGCGGCCAAAGATCCCGAGGTATATTGCAGAATCGCGAGCTTGTCGGCATGAATAGGCGGACGCTTCCAGTCCTCGGCAAGCTCCAGCGGAATAGACTCAGTTGCCATCCAACGAACACACCCCAAGTCGGGATGAATGCGGACCAAGTCTTCCACAAATCCGAGCGTGTTCCCCGTCGTCAAAGCCACTACTGGCTCAGCGTCTTTCAGGATACGTTGCAAGCGCGAGACGGTTCTACTGATGCGAGCAGGATCGAGAGGGTAGGCAGGTACAGCAATTGCTCCGCGGTAGAGACAGCCGAAGAGAGCAGACACAAACTCCGGCCCCGAGGAACTCAGCAGCAGCACACGGTCGCCGGACGCGGAGACCGAACTCAACCATGAGCCGATGGCTCGCGCCCGCAGATCCAACTCCGCGTACGTGAATCTGGCTTCTTCGGTCTCGCCCTTCGGCAGAAAAGAATAGGCAAGCCGGTCGGGCTGCTGGATGGCCCTTTCTCGAAGGACATCGACAAGCGTTTCACCCGAGCCTACAACATGAGGTTCCAACCTGGATGTCATTTTTGGCCCGTCAGAGTTTTCCGCATTGTACACCAATCGTCATTCGAAATTCTTGACCTTGACTCGCGGGTTCAACCATGTCGCGAATCTGGCATAGTTCGATCCTTCATTGCCGTCCCGCAAGTCCATCTAGAGCCGAACAGCCTCTCCATGGTGTCAGCACGGTTAACGATCATTTCGGAGGCGTTCACGATGTCGGAATTCACCAGCTTGAAACCGCAGCTCCCCGGTTTTCCAGTCGTTGACTTCAAGAATCCAGTAACTTAGCATGCCAGTCAATATAAGGCGGATTTCCATCTGATGATTGGCCAAACTCTCGGGCACTACCGAATCATTGAGAAGATCGGCGCGGGTGGAATGGGAGAAGTGTATCGGGCCCACGACGAACAGCTCGAACGTGACCTTGCCTTAAAAGTATTGCCGATCGGGACGCTCGCAAATGAATCAGCGCGGAAGCAGTTTCGTAAAGAAGCGCTTGCGCTTGCCAAACTGAATCACCCCAACATTGAAACGATATACGAATTCAGTTCAGCCGATGGCGTGGATTTTCTTGCGATGGAACTCATCCCGGGCCACACGCTGAGCGAAAAGTTGAAGAATGGACCGCTTGATGAACGAGAAATCGTTCGGCTGAGTTTGCAGGTGGCAGATGGGTTAGCCGCTGCGCACCTTCAAGGCATTGTGCACCGCGATTTAAAACCTGGCAATTTGATGATCACACCCGACGGGCGGCTAAAGATTCTAGATTTTGGCCTCGCTCGACTGATGCGTGACGCCGTAGAGCCCGATGTGACGCGAAGCATCACCAAAGAGACAGGAGTCATTTCGGGAACAGTCCCATACATGCCGCCGGAACAACTGCGGGGCGAAAAGACAGACGCGCGGTCAGACATCTATTCCGCCGGAGCCGTTCTGTACGACATGGCCACGGGAAAACACGCGTTTACGGACACGCAACAGACTCGGCTAATCGATTCGATACTGCATCAAACGCCGCCGTCTCCGAGAATCTCAAACGCACGGATTTCGCCTGGCCTGGAATCAATCATTCAGAAAGCGATGGAAAAGGATCCCGCGAGACGGTTTCAATCCGCGCGGGAGCTGATTGGGGTATTGGAAGGGTTGAGCTTGGGTGCATCGCTTCCCGCCGCAACTCCAAACGAACCGAGGCGACGGCCATTGTTGATTGCCGCTACAAGCGCTCTCGTAGCCGTGTTGCTAATCGCGTTAGTGCTTGGATTGAATCTCGCTGGTTTGCGTGATCGGTTGTGGCGCCATCAACCGTTAGAAAAGGGTGGCAGCGTTCCACAAGGCGAAGCGATACACGCGCGGCGGTCGGTTGCCGTGTTCGGATTTAAGAACCTTGCTGTCAAGCCGGAAGTGGCCTGGCTCTCCCCGGCCATTTCGGAGATGTTAACTACTGAAATGGCGGCCGGCGGGACCCTACGAATCGTGCCAGGCGACGCCGTAGAGCGTGCGAAAAACGATCTGTCATTACCGGACACTGATACGCTCAGCTCAGAGATTCTTGCCCGGGTTGGAAAAAATCTCGGCGCAGACCTCGTCATTCTAGGATCCTATGTCGCTCTCTCGGCAGGCAAACTCCGTCTCGATCTGCGTCTGCAGGACGTGATGTCCGGAGAGATTCTACTTGCAGACGCGGAGACCGGAGACGAAACCAACTTGTTTGATCTGGTGTCGCGGGCTGGAGCTAAGCTAAGAGCCAAGTGTGGCATCGGATCTGTTTCTACAGACGAAATCGCGGAAGTTCGAGCCTCGCTTCCCTCAAATTCTGAAGCAATACGGCTATACGCCGAAGGACTTTCGAAACTGCGATCATTCGATGCCCTTAGCGCCCGCGATCTATTACAAAAAGCGGTGGTTGCCGATCCGAATTATGCTATGGCCCACTCAGCGTTGGCAGAAGCGTGGTCCGCTCTTGGCTATGATGAGAAGGCCCGTCTGAGTGCCAAGAATGCTTTTGAATTATCCTCCGGTCTCTCCCGTGAGGACCGCCTTCTAGTCCAAGCGCGTTACCGAGAGACGTCGAAGGACTGGGACGACGCAGTGACTTCGTACCGTACACTTTACGGTTTCTTTCCGGATAATCTTGAATATGGGATCCTGCTGGCCAGGGCGCAGACACGTTCCGGCCAGGGTAAAGAAGCTCTGACTACGATTGAATCGCTACGGAGACTTCCTCGTCCGGCGGGTCAAGACCCGCGCATTGATGTCGCCGCCGCCGAAACTTCGAAAGCGCTCGGAGATTTTGGCAAGCAGCTAGTCTTCGCGACCAAGGCTGGCACAGCTGCAGCTAGCAATGGTTCAAGGCTATTGCAGGCCCGTGCGCTGTACCTCCAGAGTTTTGCGCTTGATTCTATGGGTAAAGCCAAGGATGCAATGGCTGCTGGCGAGGAGGCGAGAGCCATATATGTCACCACGGACGATCGCAACGGCCTAGCTAGCATGCTAGAAGTCAGGGCTGCGCTCCTCGCAGATCACGGAGACTTGTTGGGTGCTATCGACGTTTATAATCAGGAACTCTCGATTGCTCGCGAGATCGGAAATAAGCGAGCTGAGGGTTCAGCACTCAATAATTTAGGATTGATATGGGCTCAGCGAGGCAATTCACAAGACCAAGAAAAAATGTACCGAGAAGCATTTGAGCTGTTCCAGGAGGTAGGTGACAAGAAGAATTCGGAACTTGTGTTATTAAATATAGGCGGAATTCTCAAGGATCGAGGCGACCTAGCAGGAGCGAGGAAGACCTACGAGCAGGCACTTGAGAGTGCGCGTGAAATCAATGACAAGGAAGGGGTGGCCGACAACCAAAGTGCCCTCGGCACAGTTTTCGATGCGCAGGGAGAGTTTTTGCCTGCCAAGAAAATGCTGGAAGCGGCGATAGCGCTCGATCTTGAAAATGGAGACAATGCACGGCCTTCCCCCGATAAGCTTCTTGACCTCGGTGACATTTTGCAGCACATGGGCGACCTAAAGGGGGCATCGAAAAGTTACGCGGACGCCTTGGCGTTTGCGAGAGCGTCAAGCGACAAGAGCAGCGCCGCTTATGCAATTTCTGGAGTAGGCGACTTATCTTTGATCGCCGCAAATTTCACTGGAGCCGAGGAGAATTATGAGGAGGCCCTGGCTCTAAGCAACGAAATTGGTGAAGCACAGACAATTCGAACAACCCAACTAGCGCTTGCGAGACTAAGGCTGGAACAGGGTAAAACGGACTTGGCCGTTCGGGCCGCTCGCGAAGTTCGCGACAGCCTGCGCGAAGCAAAGATGACAGAAGATCAAATCTTAGCCACATGCTTGCTGGCTCGGGCACTCCTCGCGCAAGGCAAGTATGCCGAAGCGCAAAGCGAACTCGGCACTGTGAGCGCACTCGCGCGTAAAGAGCAGAGCCTCGGACCTCGGTTGGAGTTTGCCATCGTGAGTGCGATGGCCCAAGATGCAGCCGGTAAGCCCTTGCTCGCTAGGGAATCGCTGAGACGAACAATTGTGGAAGCGACAAAAGCAGGATTTATCGTATACGAGTTGGAAGCTCAGTTCGCTCTGGCTAATGTTGGAATCAAGTCTGGAAAAGACGTAGCTGTTCGCGCCGATCTTGAAAAGCTAGAGCGAGACGCGAAAGCCCGTGGATTCGATCTTATCGCCCGTAAGGCTGCTGCAGCCAGAGGTGTCTAGAAGCCGTGGTGGCACTAAGTTCCGCACTGGAATCTGCGACAACTTCTAGCGAACAACCCAGTTGAAGGGTCTGCGTCGCAACAGCATTACGCCAGCCAGACCCAATGCAATCAAACCAATCGTTCCTGGTTCCGGAACGGTGGTCCCTTCAACGTGGACCGAATATTCGGCATCAGCAATGTCATTCTGGTCGAACATGCCCGGCCCGCCGAGAATCTGCAAGAAATTCTCGCTGTAGACGCCAGGTGCCGTACCCGGCGCGATGTCAAAACTAAATAGGGCGATCAGGCCCGAATTCGCGCCTCCACTGAGCGACAAGGGAGCATTATCGAAGAAGTCCGTGACGTCCCCATTCAGAAGGGAGGAAGAACCCAACGAGAAGGTCTCCCCGTTCAGATAGACCAGGGCCGTTCCCGTGTTCGTAATGGTGCCAAAGACGGTGACATCCTCTCCCGCTGTGCCCGTCACGGTCGAAAGAGTCAACTGGGTGCTATCCGCCAGAACCCCGAATGGCATCACCGTAAAAAGAAAGAGTACGAGAGTGGCCTTCAGTAGGGTACTCGCTTGTATGGTCTTCATTGATTTGTCTCCTTGAACTTCACTTTTACGGCAAAGTCACGCGGAAGCCTCCGCCCGCAGTGCCGCCCGCGTAACTCTCGCTGATGGTGATCTCCCCGCGACTGTTCGCGGCTCCCGCCGTCACCGGGAATGACAAGGTAACTTCGATGGACGACCCCGGATTGACATCACCCAAGCTGACCGGCAAAGAGGTTACGCTCGGGGTACTGTTCAGCACCGAAGCCGTGGTCGTCAAACCGTTCGCTGTTCCAGTTCCCGTGTTGGTCATTTTGAACACAGCTACATACTGATGGGTGGTCGTGTTCAGGGTAAGCGACTGCAGCGTTGTACTTATGCGAGCGCCGGTCGTTGGCGCTGGCAGGGTGAACTGAACCTGTTGCGCTACGAAGGCGTTGCCATACACCGTTACGTTGTACACGCCGGGCGCGTAACCCGTAGTGTTAAGCGAATACACGTAATTCCCACCGCTGAATACGAATGCTGCAGTCTTCTCCAAAACGAGCTTTGTGGTCGGGTTCCCGCTGGCATCGCTCACCATCACCACTGTAATCCCCGCAATCGCGTCGGAAACCGGCACTCCAGGATTTGCCAACGAGGTCAATTTAAAACTCACAGGGATACTCGTTCCCACCGGGAAGATTCTTTCGTCGTTTGATTGCAAGGGCGCGAGAAATTGGAGTGTCCCCCCTCCCTGAGAATTCGTGGCTCCCAGGTCGACTGCCACAAACTCCGAGAAGCCGCTCGTCCGTCCCTTCGTCGTGGGATCGATCCTTTGCAGAAAGAATGAATCAAAAATATTGGTCCAATTGTTGGTTCCAATTGGTGTGGTTAGGAACCCTGGGTTAGTGATCTGCTGCGAAGTGTCGTAACTCGTTTTGACGGTGATTGTGGGTGTGGATTCGCTGGGGCACGTGATCTGGCTGCCACCCGTGTTCGAGCAGGTGACTTTATAATCCACGCAATTGCCGCCCGCGCCGGAATATACGATGCAGACGGCGTTGGCAAACTGGGTCCCGGCCAAGCGCTGTTGGATACTCGCTTGCGTAGCTTGCGCCGCCACAACTGTCATACTCACCCCGGAGAAGTTGGTCCCAGCCGGATACTGGACGGTAAAGTTGTGCGGTCCGAAGTTGAAGGTGTTGGGGGCCGTCGGACTCAGTGGTTGAGTGATCGTCTGCGTCGTCGGCGCTCCAGGTCCGATGGCCACGTTGTACGCGGCTCCGCTCACCGGGACGCTTGCGGTGACAGTATCGCTCGCAGTTGAAATCACCGAAACAAATGTGGAAGACAAATTGGTTTGCCATACGGATGCCCCGTCGGGTGTGACCGCAGAGCCACGCGGATTGCTTCCCACAGGGACGGTGCTGACCACCGTATTGGTGGCGAGGTTTATTACCGCGGTTGCCGCACCAAAATATTCGCCAACGAAAGCGGTAGTTCCGTCAGGTGTAATGGAGACCCCACCGAATGGGGAATTTGCTACCGAAATTGTTTGAATCACTGTATTGCTGGCGACGTCAATTACGGAAACGGCGTCACTCCCACACGCCACATAGGCAGTCTTGCCGCCTGGGCTAATAGCGATTGCTCCCGGACTGGTCCCGACCGGGATTGTCGCAATCACCGTGTTCGTGGCCGTGCTAATTACAGACACACTGGCAGAATTGAAATTCGCAGTGTAAGCGTACATTCCATCTGGAGTCAAAGCCACGGAGTAGGGATACGCGCCTACGGGTATTGTCGCCACTACGGTTTCGGTTGCCGCATTAATCACTGAAACCGAATTCCCAGCTGCTACGGCGACATAGAGAGTGGAACCGTCTGGCGTGATCGCAATGCCCGTCGCTTGCTGCCCGACTGGAATCGTCGCCACAACGGCGTTAGTGGCCGGATTAATCACTGAAACGGAGCCACCGTTGAAGTTCGTTACGTAAACAAAGGAACCGCTCGGGTTCACGAGCGCCGCAAACGGTCCTGCGCCAACGGGTATAGTAGCCACCAGGAGTTCCGTTGTCACATCAAACACGGAAACAGTGCCTCCGCTATAGATCGGCACATAAGCGAACGGCCCCGGCGAACCAATAGACGACGTGGCGGTAAACGTCGCCGTCACGGCCTGCGTTTCGTTCATCGTGACGGAGCAGGTTCCGGTGATAGTGGTGCACGCCCCGCTCCAGCCGCTGAATGTCGAACCGCTCGTTTCCGTAGCCGCCAGCACAACTACCGTCCCAGACGTGAACGCGGCTGAACATGTCGTACCGCAATTGATTCCAGATGGACTGCTCGTTACGGCTCCCGCGCCGTTTCCGTTTCTTGTTACCTTGAGTGTTTCGACGCCGCCCACGATCGCCGTCCCCGTCAGATCGAATATTTGAGAGGGATTCGTTGGATCGTTGGTAGTGACGGTGAGGGTTCCGCTACGCGGACCGCTCTGGGTAGGGGTGAAGACGACCAGGATAGCGCAACTCACTGCAGGCGGGACCTGCCTGCCGCAATTGTTGCTCGCAGAGAAATCTCCAGTCGCAGTCGCGCTCGTGAAAATAAGGGATTGTCCACCGTCGTTCCCCAGCGTGAGGCTTTGTGCGGGGCTCTTGGTACCGACGCTCTGCGGGCCGAAATTCGCGAACTGTCCCGTGAAGGTGGCTGCAGGAGTGAGGTGGACAGCGCGAATGCGCTGATTGTTGCTATCGACGATGTACAAAGTCCCCGCGTTGTCCAAGGCCACCCCTATGACGGTCGCGAAGCTAGCGGCGGTCGCTGGGCCGCCATCGCCGCTGAAACCTGTCGATCCATTGCCAGCCACGGTGGCGATCGTTCCGCTAACAGCGTCCAGACGTCGAACCCGCTCCCCGAAGGTGTCAGCGATAAAAAGATTACCCGACGGGTCCATGGCGAGCCCACCCGGAAAACAAAGGCTGGCACTGGTTGCAGGACCGCCGTCTCCGACCTTTCCTGAGGCGCAGAAAGAGGAACTGCCTGCCACCGTGGTAATCACGCCTGTAACCGAGTCGACGCGACGTATGCGGCTATTGTTCGTGTCAGAGATGTACAGATTCCCGGTGGCGTCGATCACAACACCTCCGTCGTCACCGAAAGCCAGATTGAGCGATGCACTAACCGCAAGTCCGCCATCGCCGCTGAAACCGGCTGTTCCGTTGCCCGCCACCGTTGTGATCACGCCCGATGCGAAGTCCACCCGTCGAATTCGTTGGTTATTTGAATCCGAAATAAAAAGGTTGCCAGCCGTGTCAACCGCAACAGCCGAAGGCAGATTCATGCTTGCCTTCGTCGCGGGGCCACCATCTCCGGCGAAACCAGCCGCGCCGGTACCCACGACCGTAGTGATTATGCCCGACGACGCATCAATGCGGCGGATAACATTGTTGTTCGAGTCAGCGATAAACAGATTATGTGAAACGTCCGCAGTTATCCCGACTGGGAAATTTAGTGTTGCATTTACAGCGGGCCCACCATCGCCTGTGTAGGAAAAAATATAGTCCTGACCTGAAATCGTGGATATTACCCCAGCTGGGTTCACGCGACGAATCAGAGTATTGCGACTGTCGGCGATCCAGATGTTACCCCCGGCCACCGCCGCACCCACAGGGAAAAAAAGGGTGGCGCTTGTGGCGGACTCCCCGTCCCCCAAACCACCGTTCCCTGCGATCGTTGAGATGGTTCCGGTCGTGGCGGCTACAAAACGCACTCGATTGTTGTCATTGTCGCCGATGTAGAGATTGCCTGAAGGGTCAACCAGAATACCGGAGGGGTCAGAGAGCTCGGCACTGGTTGCGGGTCCGCCGTCGCCGCTATAGCCCTCCGCGAGGATTCCCGCCACGGTCGTAACGATGCCGGTTTTTGCGTCCACTCGCCGGATCTGCTGATTAAATTGGTCAGCGATATAAAGATCGCCGACCGCGTCCAAGGCCACCTGGGGGGGCACTCCGTTACCGATGAAGTTGAACATTGCGTCAGTCGCAGGGCCTCCGTCACCGCTGAAGCCACGACCCCCGTTGCCAGCCACTGTTGTGACGATCCCTGTCTTGGCATCCACTCGGCGAATGCGATAGTTACCGGTATCTACGAAGAACAGGTTCCCTGCTGCGTCCAACGCCAACCCCTGTGGCGTATTCAAGATTGCGGCGCTCGCGAGGCCACCATCCCCGCCGAAACCAGCGGTGCCATTACCTGCGATTGTGCTGATGTGACCTGTGAGCGAATCGACCTCACGGATACGGTTATTCGAAGTGTCAGCAATCAAGATGCTTCCCTTCGCATCCACGACTACCCCTTGAGGGTTTCCCAGCTCGGCCTCCGTCGCGGGTCCACCGTCACCGTCGAAACCATCGGTTCCGTTTCCGGCCACTGTGGTGATGATTCCGGTCTTGGCATCCACCCGACGGATCGCACTGTTAGCCTCCTGTGCGATGAACAAGTTGCTGGAAGCATCCACAGCGATTGCCGATGGTATATTCATACTCGCTCGAGTCGCGGGGCCTCCATCAACAAGATCGAGCTGCAGGCCGTCTCCTGCCACGACCGTCAGTTGACCATTCAGATCAAGTCGGTAAGCTGCGGCGGTTTCCTGCGAAATAATGAAGATATTCCCGGAACTGTCACGCGCGAGCCCACAGGGAAACGGGAGGACGGCCGAAGCGGCGGGACCATTCGTGAGCCCACCTCCTCCAGCAATGGTGCTTATAGTGTTCTGCGCGTTTGCTCTCAGGGTAATGCAGAGAATGAGAAGCGCGAGCCGAAGGATGACTTTGCGCCGCATGCGGAGAGCCAACATGAAACCCGCAATCAGCATTCGCGCCATTTTAAGCTTTCGAATCATCAGCCCCTCTTTCCATCGCAAAGTTTTCACGCATGGACGCGATTCTCCGGCCTGTTGAGGGTTTGGATGACAGGCGTAACCTAGCACCAGCTCTTGGGAGCATTTTTGTGTCGAAAGAATTTAAGAGTTTTAAAGTATCTAGAAAGTAAAACAGTCTTCCCAGGAAAGACGTTCGCTCACTTTAAGCTTACGGCAAGGGAAGTCAAGGTAAATAACAAGTCCTAGCCGTACTGAACAGACAAAATCAAGATGTCATGGTGGTCCAAAGGAAATTGACGCGCAAGTCTCGCAAGCCAACGACGCTCTCGGCTAACGCCGATCCATCAGAACCTAAGCCGTGCATAACGATACGAAAAGCCAATGTCATTGATCGCGAAGTTTGTCCCGCCCCTGCCTGCTCGCTGTGCCTGTATGAAAGTAGTGGCGCAACTGAATCGCGAATCCGAGATGGAACTCGCGTCTAAAAGTTGAACGAACGATGTGATATCGCAACCTGTGATTTAATAGAGCTGGGAGTTGCTCATGGCCGAGTCAAACGACGAACGGTGCGGAAAATGCGGAGCGGAGATTGACCCCGCTCGCAGAGTGGACTTCACGCTGAAAGACGGCACGAGAGTTTGTGATTCTTGTTTTGTAAAAGGGACCGCGAGTCCAACTCATCGAGCTGGAAAATCGTTCTGAATACCCCCGTTG
>Ga0224545_1000162_pt1 | contig 13710 bp, 7 predicted proteins | sample 714P12024metaG_FD_179906 | JGI IMG/M metagenome (GOLD analysis project Ga0224545, IMG submission 179906) | Peat soil microbial communities from Stordalen Mire, Sweden - 717 P1 20-24 | ecosystem: Environmental > Terrestrial > Soil > Wetlands > Peat | place: Sweden: Norrbotten County, Stordalen... | reverse complement strand
TTCCTTGGGCCCATCGTCGTCCTGTTTGTGCTGGGATTCTCACATGCACTTATGGGGCAAGCCGTTAACGGAACTCTACTCGGCACGGTTACCGACCCATCGGGTGCGGTCGTGTCCAACGCCACAGTTACCATTGTTCTCACCGGTCAGAGTGTTGAACACACATCGATCACTAATGAAAGCGGGAACTTTACGGAACCGGATCTTCCAGCCGGGACCTATACCATCGCGGTCGTCGCCAAAGGTTTCAAGAAGGAAACCCGCGAAAACATCATCCTCGATACCAACACCACCACGCGCGTCGACATAAGCCTGGTCACGGGCAGCACGTCGGAAACAATTGAAGTCACGACGGCTCCTCCGGCGCTGCAGACAGACCGCGCTGACATCTCAAGCACAATCGAGCAGAACACGATCGGCAATCTACCCCTCAGCAGCGGTAACAGCTTTCAATCCCTGCTGAATACAGTGCCGGGCATGGCGCCTATTGTCTTCAACAACTCGCAGTTTTACAACGCCAACAATGATCTATCTACCAACTCCAATGGTCAGTCTTCCTACGTCAATCTCTACCAGATTGAGGGTATTGATGACGACCAGCGAACCGGCATCCACATCATCCTCGTTCCACCCGCAGCCGCAATTCAGAACGTGGACATTACCACGAACAACTTCGAAGCGGAGTTCGGGCGTGCCGTAGGAACCGTCGTCAACGTGACACTTAAGTCAGGGTCGAATTCGTTTCATGGTTCAGCCTTCCAAAACATGGAAAACAACGGCGTCAACGCCCGCAATTACTTCGCACAGGGACCCAATGGACGGCTGGTCTACAACTACACGGGCGGCTCGCTCGGCGGACCAATCGTCAAAAACAAGCTTTTCATCTTCGGCGATTTTCTCCGCACCTCTGACCACGAATCCGCGACAACAAACGCGACCATTCCTTTCTATAACGTGACCAACGGCAACATAAACCTGAGCGAGTACACTGGCCAGGTCTACGATCCAAACACCGGAGATACGGTAGACTGCGTGGGTAGCGCCGCAAACAACAGCTGCGGGACAGGACGAGCAGCATTCGCCGGCAATCTCATTCCAATCACGAACCCCGGGCTGAGCAAAGTGGGACTAACCGTTCTACAGGACCTGGACACCCTTGCCAGAAGTCCCGCTACGAACCTCGCGTCAGCGGCGTACCTCGCAGGGGCAACGGCCAACAATTTTTCGCAGAACCTGCCTTTCAGCAAAGATGCCATAAGCTACGACATCAAGTCAGACTTCACAATCAGTGAAAAGGACCATCTAAGCGGCCGTTTCAGCCATCAGAACACCACCACCTACCAGGCACCGCTTTTCGGAGCGTTCCTCGGTGGCCCTGGTGGCGGAGGCTTTGAAGCTACCGGAATTGCAGCTGCATACAGCACCGGTTTCAACTATGACCACGTCTTCTCGCCAACCCTGTTTACCGAAGCGCGTGTCGGCCTGGCCCATCTGCGTAACTCGGCCCAGCAGACAGATTACGGAAAGAATGATGCGACGACGCTCGGTATTCCCGGCAATGGTCCCAACGGCACAGACAACACGCCTACCAGCAGTGGTCAAGTCGCATTCGCGCCAAACAACTTCGGGTCCCCGCTGATCGGCTATTCGGCGTCACTGCCCTGGCTCCGTGCCGAGTCCAATATCGACTTTGCCAACAACTGGACCAAGATTCTCGGCAACCACACCTTGAAGGTAGGCGCCGACATCCGCCGCGTCCGCGATGATCTTCTGCAAGGAAACAACAACGCCGCTGCAGGGCAGTTTTACTTCGACGAGAACACCACGTCCGCGCCGGGCGCAGTTAAGTACGGCCCCCCCGGCACAACCGCCGCAGCCACGGGACAGGCCAACGACGTCGCCAGCATGCTATTCGACGTTCCCTACAAGGTTGGTCAGGACACGAACAGCACCTTCCCGTGCTTCCGCGAGAGCTGGCTCTTCTTCTTTGTCTCCGACAAGTGGCAGGTGAGTCCGAAGCTGACCTTGGATATCGGCCTGCGCTATGAGTTGTATCCGCCAGCCACGCCGCGCAAGCCGTGCGGCTTCGTCAACTACAACGCGTCCAACGATTCAATGGTCATCGCCGGCTTAGACGGCAATCCTTCGAATCTCGGAATGGCAACGGACTATACAAACTTTGCCCCGCGTCTTGGAGCGTCTTATCGCCTTACGGAAAAGACCGTTTTCCGTGCCGGATTCGGCGTCAGCTATGTTCCCTTCGTGGACAACAGCTATGCCTATAACTATCCGATCAAGACAAGCACCGGATACACCAACACACCAACCTACGGTCCAGCCCTGAATCCGGTTGGTGGCGTTATCAATTTCACAACCGGCATACCCGCCACCCCGACTGTGACCTTTCCATCGAACGGAGTTCTCGTCGAGAGTGCCGCGAACGGGACCATCGGACTGTCGAATCTCCTTATTCCCCTCAACTTCAAGAATGCCTATGTGTCCTCATGGAACGCGGCAATTGAGCAAGCTCTGCCGAAAAACATGTCTTTGCAGGTCGCCTATGTGGCGAACCACGGGACGCGGATCGACCTGGCACAGAACATCAACCAACCCTCGATCTATGGTCAGAGCGGCTCATACGATCCTTTGGACGTTGCCTTTGGAAAAACTGCTTCGGTAACACAATACTTTATGGGCTTCTCCAGCAATTATGAGTCGCTGCAAGCCCAACTCTCTCGTCGCTTCACCAATGGCCTCGCATTCAACTCGGCGTACACCTGGGGTAAGGCGCAGGGCTACCAGACCGGCGCTCAGGACGGAGGGCTGTTGTATTTCAGCGGCAATTTGCGCCGCAATTACAACCTGCTCGACTTCGACAGAAAGAACAATTTCGAGCAGACAGTCACCTACGAGCTACCTGCGGGACGCGGTCACCGTTATTTCAGCTCTGGCGTCGGTGCCTACGCAATCGGCGGGTGGAAGACCTCGGCCACCATCGGGATGCTCTCGGGCCTGCCCTTTACGATTTCAACATCCAGCTTCACAGGCGGAACCACTCAGACCGTCAATGAGATTGGCCCGTACCAGGTGACGCATAGTGTCGCCGGCGGGAAGAATCCTGCCCCGACCTGGTTCAATCCAGCTTCCTTTGCCGCGCCTGCTACTTGCGTTGCATACTCGGCTAGCAATCCTGTTCCCTGCGCAGTCGGAACCACGCAACGCAACCAGTTCCGTGGCCCTGGCTATTTCAGCGACAACCTGTCGCTTTTCAAGAGCTTTCCTATCTTCCGCGAGTCAGCTCTTGAAGCTCGGTTTGATGCATTCAACATGAGCAATACGCCGGCATTCGGTCAACCGAACGGAACATTAGGATCAACGCTTGGCAAGATCACCGGCACTCTGGGAAGCGGCGTTGGCAATGTCAATGGCGTCGGCGGTCCTCGTGTGCTTCAAGCGGCGGTGAAGATAACCTTCTAAGCCAAAGCGAAGCACAACAGCCAACGCCCGGCGGACCTTGGAACGGACGGGCGCGGTAAGTAGCATTGCTGGTGGTCAGAGCGTGCGGTGATGAACGCGGATCAAACTCCAGCGCCGCTGCTGCAAACTGCAAGTCTACCGGCCGGTCCCTGCTTATCTGGAGTGACCGGCCATTTCACAGGTTCAAAGCGGCTCCGACGGCCATCGTTTGACCGCGCAAAGCGAAAGGAGAATCATGGAAGGCAATACCAGGCGAAGCTTTCTAGCTTCTGCAGGAATGGCCGCCGCAGCTTGTTCTGCACTCCCACTTTTCAGCAGCGCCGAGTTATCAAAATCTCCGTTCAGGATCTCTGTCATTAACGATGAAATCTCGCAGGACTTCGACCATGTTTGCTACGTCGTTTCTCATGATTTTGGACTGAACTGGGTTGAACTGCGGTCCATGTGGGGCAAGACAACGGGCGCTCTAACCGCAGCCGAGATCGATGAGGCGCTCAAGATCCTGGCCAAATACAACCTGCAGGTCACTGACATCGCCAGCCCTCTGTTCAAGACCGACTGGCCAGGCGCACCCAAGTCCAAGGAGAGCTCTCCTGGCGATTTGCATGGGGCCGCCGAGGTGACTTTCAAGCAGCAGGACGAGATCCTCGAGCGGGCAATTGCTCTTGCCAAGCAGTTCAAAACCGACAAGGTACGCTGCTTCGACTTCTGGCGTATTGAGGATGTTGCTCCTTACCGGGCGGCGATCGACGAGAAGCTCCGCTCGGCGGCCGAAGTTGCCGGTAAGGAGGGCATACTTTTGGTTCTGGAGAATGAGTTTGCGTGCAACACTGCAACCGGCCGCGAAGCAGCACGGACGCTGAATGCGGTTCAGTCTCCGCACTTTGTCCTGAACTGGGATCCAGCCAATGCGGTCATGCGCGGCGAGTTGGACGCCTTCCCTGCTGCCTGGGACACGTTGCCCAAGCATCGAGTCCACCATTGCCACTGCAAGAACGCCATCAAGGGCGCGGAAGGCAAGATCGAGTGGGCGCCGGTGGACAAGGGATTTATCGACTGGGCTGCACAGTTCCGCGCGCTGAAGGAACTCGGTTATCATGACGCCGTCAGCCTTGAGACCCACTGGCATGGGGCAGCCACATCGGAGGAGTCTACACGGGTAAGCTGGGCGGGAATGAAGCAAGCCCTGAAAGATTCGGGAACGCTTTAAGCGTGGATTTGGATTGCATGCAAGTCAACCTCAACTGAATTGCTCAAACCTTTGTTGATCAGATGGAGAGATAAATTGGTTACACGACGTGAGTTTCTCGACACCCTGGCGGTTGGAGCCGCCGGAATAGCTCTCGGATCGACCGCTAAAAGCTACGGTCAGATTCTCGGCGCCAATGATCGCGTCAACTTTGCCGTGATCGGCCTCAACTCGCGCGCCTATGCTCACCTTGCTTCGCTCAAGGCAAACAAGGACACAGCGCGCATTTCCCATGTTTGTGATGTGGACAGCACAATCCTGAAGAAGTTTGCCGGCAGGACCGAGCACGAGATGGGCACAGCCCCTGCCGCGGACAAGGATTTTCGCAGCATCCTGCAATTGAAGGAAGTGGACGCGATCACCATCGCCACCCCGGACCATTGGCACGCCCCGATTGCCATCGCCGGATTGCAGGCCGGGAAGCACGTCTACGTTGAAAAACCATGCAGCCACAATCCTGCTGAAGGGGCGCTGTTGGTGGAGGCGCAAAAGAAGTACGGCAAGCATGTTCAGATGGGCACGCAGAGGCGATCAAACACGCTGATCATCGAGGCCATCGACAAACTGCGCAACGGAGTCATTGGTACGCCCTATTTCTCGAAGGGGTGGTACAGCAACACGAGAAAGTCGATCGGCGTAGGAAAGGTAGTGCCTGTTCCGGCGGAACTTGACTGGGATCTGTGGCAAGGCCCTGCGCCTCGCCGGCCTTACAAGGACAACCTGCATCCGTATAACTGGCACTGGTTCAAGATCTATGGGACGGGCGAGGCCCTGAATAACGGCACGCATGAGATCGATGTTTGCCGCTGGGCTCTCGGCGTTGATTATCCGAATCGCATTACATCATCCGGCGGAAGATATGCCTTCAAGGATGATTGGCAGTTCTATGACACTCTCGTCACCAGCTTTGACTACGGGGACAAGTTGATCTCATGGGAGGGCAAGTGCTGTTCAGGAATGAAGTATTACGGCAAGGATCGCGGCTCAACGGTAATGGGAACCACCGGCTCAATGTTCATCGACGGCGATGGCTATGAGATCTACGATCTGAAGGGCAACAAGTTGAGCGAAGCCAAACTTGGCGATGCACATGGATCGGCGGACCTGGTGGGCAACGATTCGATGACGGTGGCGCACTTCGCCAACTTTATCGCGGCAGTTCAAAAGGGCGAGAAGCTCCACGCACCGGTCTCGATTGGCAATGTCGCCGTCACCATGCTGCAGCTTTCAAATGTTGCCTGGGAAATGAAGCGTGAGCTCAATCTCGACAACAAGGACGGAAAGATTCTGAATGATCCAGAAGCGATGAAGTTGTGGGGCCGCGAGTATGAAAGCGGCTGGGCGCCACATCTCTAGAAACCTGCAGGCGGCAGATCTACTGCCGCCTGCAAAGCTTGAATTGAACCATTGAACCGAGGCCGCATTCCAGGATGACCGGACATGAGCGACCGATCGAACAAGCTCTTGAATCAACAACGGTATACCGGAGTACTCAAGGAGACTCCCATCGAATGAAGCAATCTCTTTCACGCCGCAATTTCTTTCAATCGGGCGCGCTCATTGCCGCGGCATGCGCTACATCGACCGCGATACCATCGCTGGCGGAACCCGCGTCAGAATCAGGAAAACCCTCGCCGATTCATTTGGGGATGGCCAGCTACACATTTCGCAATTTCTCCCGCGCCCAGGTGATTGGCTTCATGAAGCAGCTGAATCTTTCCGATCTGAACTGCAAGGACACGAAGGACCATCTTCCGATGGATCCGGCGCTCGAGGCCCAGGCGCTTGCCGATTACAGCGCAGCCGGAATCAAGTTGCATGCTGCCGGAACGATTTATTTTCCGAAAGACGAGGACGACGACATCCGCAGCAAGTTTGAATACTGCAAGCGAGCGGGCATTTCTGTGATTGTTGCCGGCGACCCGAAGCCCGAGATTCTTCCCCGCATTGAAAAGTTCGTGAAGGAATACGACATCAAGCTTGCGATTCACAATCACGGGCCCGAAGACAAGGTGTGGCCCTCACCGCTGGATGTGTTGAAGGCGGTGAAGAATATGGACCCGCGAATGGGTTGCTGCATCGATGTCGGTCACACGGTACGCGCGGGAACGGACGTGGTGGAAGCGATCCATCAGGTCGGGCCACGACTTTTCGACATGCACATCAAAGATCTGACAAGCTTTGACACCAAGGAGAGCCAGGTTGCTGTAGGTGAAGGCAAGATGCCGGTGCGCGAGATCTTTGAAGCTCTCATTGCGACCAAGTACAAGGGATTTGTGGATCTCGAATATGAGATTCATGGCGACGATCCGATGCCGGGTGTATCAGTCAGTTTTGCCTATATGCGAGGCATTCTCACGGGCATGGGTTATTCAAACAAAGCCTGAGTTACCGATGGAACAGCTGCAAGCCGATGGCCCGCGCAGCGGGCACGCAAACGGGTAAGATCGAGAGGATATATTGCCATGGATGGGCGTCTTTTTTCGATCAAGCCATTACACAGTACGGTATATACTTGTGGTCTGACCTCTACGCTGGCCAGCACGCTGCGCTAACCACTGAAAGGGTAAAGCCTGAGTCATGTTGATCCATGAAGATCGTTTGTTTCCCGCCGAATCCGGTGCCCGAGCCATAGCCCGGGCGCTCTATGCCGAAATCAAGGGATTGCCGATCGTGAGCCCTCACGGGCACACCCAAGCAGGCTGGTTCGCAACGAACGAGCCCTTCCCTGATCCGGCAAAGCTCTTCGTCCAGCCGGATCATTATGTCTATCGGATGCTCCTGAGCCAGGGAATCTCGATGGAGGACCTTGAGATCGGGGTACAGGAGATGAAGGACCCCCGCAGGGTCTGGCGCCTCTTTGCCAAGAACTACTTCTTGTTTCGCGGGACCCCGACGCGCATGTGGCTGGATTTTGCGTTCCAGGAACTCTTTTGGCTGACGGACCGGCTGTCAGAGAAGAATGCCGACCTCTATTTCGACACCATCGCCGAGAGGTTGAAAACGCCCGAGTTTCTTCCGCGCGCGCTTTACGAGCGATTCAACCTGGAAGTGCTCGCGACCACCGATTCCCCGCTTGACTCGCTGTCCGATCACAGGGCGATCCGCGAATCCGGGTGGAAGGCGCGGATTATTCCCAACTTCCGCCCCGACCCGGTGGTTGACCCGGATTTTTCTGGATTTACAGACAATATCGCCCGCCTGGGTGAACAGACCGGAGAAGATACGCTCACTTGGCAGGGCTACCTGAATGCACTTGCCAAGGCACGCGCCCGCTTCCGCACCCTCGGCTGCACGGCTACTGACCACGGACATCCCACGGCGCAAACTGCCGACCTATCCACGGCCGAGGCGACGGAGCTTTTCACCAACGTGCGGTCAGGCAAAGCCGACAAGCAGCAACATGAGCTCTTCCGCGCACAGATGCTCACGGAGATGGCACGGATGAGCTTGGAAGACGGCCTGGTGATGCAGATTCACCCGGGGAGCGTCCGCAATCACAATCGCAAGGTGTATGAGCGCTATGGCCGCGATGTGGGCGCGGACATCCCCAGCGCAACAAATTATGTCAACGCACTGCATCCCCTGCTGAACCGGTTCGGCAATGAGCGCGACTTGACCATCATTCTGTTCACGCTTGACGAGTCGACCTATAGCCGGGAGCTTGCCCCGCTGGCGGGCCACTATCCGTGCTTGCGCCTTGGACCCTCGTGGTGGTTTCATGATAGCCCTGAGGGAATGACGCGCTTCAGGGAGCAGGTTACCGAAACGGCGGGGTTCTACAACACAGTAGGGTTCAACGACGACACCCGCGCCTTCCTGTCAATTCCGGCGCGGCACGATGTTGCCCGACGCATGGATTGTGCTTTCCTGGCCAAGCTCGTGACCGAACACCGACTGGATGAAGACGAGGCTTTCGAAGTGGCGCATCAGCTTTCGTACGGGTTGGTGAAGCGGGCTTATCGACTCTGAGGAGAGTGCATGGCGGGGATCACGAACATTCAAACACTGGAAGAGGGCGACGCCTCTCCCGGCGCACGCATCGGGCGCGTGCGCTGGACTATCTGCGCCATGCTGTTCATTGCCACGTCGATCAACTACATGGATCGCCAGGTTCTTGCGATCCTGAAGCCCACTCTGCAACACAGCATCGGCATGTCGGAGGTGGGCTACGGCAACGTCGTGGCCTGTTTCACCATTGCCTATGCCATTGGCATCCTTGCGGCCGGCCGGTTTGTGGACAAGGTTGGCACCCGAATCGGTTACATGGTCATCATGGCCGTCTGGAGTCTTTCGGCCATGGGCCATGCGCTGGCCAACAGTGTGCTTGAGTTTGGCATAGCCCGCGTCTGCCTTGGCCTGGGCGAGTCCGGCAACTTCCCTGCCGCCATCAAGACTGTGGCCGAGTGGTTTCCGCAACGCGAACGGTCTCTGGCGACGGGCATTTTCAACTCTGGAACCAATCTTGGAGCGATCCTCGCTCCCATCATTGTCCCCTAGGTGACGATTCGCTACGGCTGGCACGCGGCATTCCTGGCCACCGGCGTCTTCAGCGCCTTGTGGATTGTGATGTGGTATTCGAAATACCGCAAGCCCGCGGATCACCCCACGCTGACCGGCGCAGAACTGCGGTTTATTTACCAGGAGGCGGCTGAGCAGATGGGTCCATCGACGCCATGGGCCAAGTTGCTGGGTTACCGTCAGACCTGGGCGTTTGCTACCGGAAAGTTTCTCACCGACCCCATCTGGTGGCTTTACCTCTACTGGTTGCCCTCGTTCTTCAGCGCGAAATTCGGGCTTGATTTATCGCACCTGGGTTTGCCTCTCGTGATCGTCTACAACGCCTCCGTAGTCGGCAGCATCGGCGGTGGCTGGCTGCCCTCACCCTTCCGCCGCATGGGGCTGTCGGCAGTAAAGGCACGCTTGACCGCCATGTTCGTCTGCGCCTGCGCCGTGGTTCCCGTATTCCTGATCAACTATCTTCACTCAGAGTGGGCGGCCATTGGGTTATTGGGCCTCGCTGCTGCTGCGCACCAGGGTTGGTCGGCAAATCTCTTCAGCACCCCGTCGGACATGTTTCCCCGCAGCGCGGTTGGCTCGGTGACCGGCATCGGCGGAATGACCGGATCGGTTGGCGGATTTCTGCTGGCTCTCTCCGCCGGGCACATTCTGCAGCTGACTCACAGCTATGCCAGCCTCTTTGCCCTCGCGGCGAGCGTCTACCTTCTTTCCTTTGTGATCATCCTCATGCTCGCTCCTGGTTTGAAAAAAGTGGAGTTTGCAAAATGAGCCTCTACTGCGCCACGGGGAGCGTCGATACCGAACTATCTCCTCAACAGTTGAAGGATCTTCTGACTGAAGCCTTGGCCAAGCTGGGAGAGCGGAAGAATGTGCTGGCCGTACCACCCGACCAGAGCCGTGAGCACTCTCGTGCCGGCGAGTTGACTGCGTATGCGGGGCAATATTACGGCGACCGGCTGAGGGCAGTCCTTCCTGCCCTGGGAACGCACACCGCCATGCGGCCAGATCAACTTGCGCATATGTTTCCGGGCATGGATCAGAGTTTATTCCGCGTGCATAACTGGCGGACGGACGTCGAGACACTTGGCGAGGTTCCCGGAGAATTCATTCGCGAGCAATCCGAAGGCAAGCTCAGCTATGCGTGGCCGGCACAGGTCAACCGCCTTATTTCGCAGGGCGGATTCGACCTGATTCTTTCCATCGGCCAGGTTGTGCCTCATGAAGTGATTGGCATGGCCAATTACACCAAGAACATCCTGGTTGGCACGGGTGGGCGCGAGGGGATCAATCGCAGCCATTATCTTGGAGCTGTGTATGGCATGGAGCGGATCATGGGCCGTGCCGATAATCCTGTCCGCAGCGTGCTCAACTACGCTGCAGATCATTTTCTTCGCCATCTTCCCATCGTTTATGTTCTGACGGTTGTTGGACGTCGCGCAGACGGAGGCCTGGCGGTGCGCGGTCTTTACATTGGCGACGACATCGAGTGCTTTCACCTGGGGGCCGATCTGAGCCTGAAGGTAAACTTCGAGATTGTCGACACCCCAATTCGCAAAGCCGTCGTCTATCTCGACCCGAAGGAGTTTCACAGTACCTGGCTTGGGAACAAGGCAGTGTATCGCACGCGCATGGCACTAGCCGACGATGCGGAACTGATTATTCTGGCTCCCGGTGTGAAGGAGTTTGGCGAAGACAAGACCATCGATTTATTGATCCGCAAGTACGGCTATTTCGGGACACCGGCCACGCTGAAAGCCGTGGAGAGCAACAAGGATATCGCGGGCGATTTGAGTGCGGCCGCGCATCTGATTCACGCCTCGTCCGAGGGCCGTTTCACGATTACCTGGTGCCCCGGGTGCTTAACCAAGGAAGAGATTGAGGGTGTTGGCTTCAACTACGGCAGCCTTGACTCCATGGTCAAGCGTTACGACCCTGACAAGCTAGCCAACGGCTATAACCACGTCGACGGCGAAGAAGTTTTCTTTATCTCAAATCCAGGATTGGGACTTTGGGCGCATCACAGCAGGCTTTGAAGAATTAAATGACTGAACATTTCGCCGGCCTACAACAAGCTACGCAGGCCGGCCTACAACCAGAATGGAGAAATGATGGGGACGCAGCTTCTTAGTCTTGAGGGCAGAATTGCTGTTGTGACCGGAGGAACATCCGGTATAGGACGTGCCTTGAGTTTGGGCCTGGCTGACGCGGGCGCCGATGTGGTTGCCTCCGCGCGCCGCCAGCAACAGGTAGACGACACGGCAAGCGAGATCGAATCGCGCGGACGCAAGACCCTGAGACTGGCCTCCGATGTGTGCGACCGCGGCTCGCTGGAGAAGCTATTGGCTGCCGTCCTCGAACAGTTCGGCAAGGTTGACATCCTGATCAACTGCGCGGGAAGAATCAAGCGCACGCCCACGCTGACCATGCCGGAAGAAGAGTGGGCTGCCATTATCGATACCAACCTGACCGGCACACTGCGCGCTTGCCAGGCCTTTGGCAAACACATGCTGGAACGAGGATACGGCCGCATCGTCAACATCACTTCGCTCAACAGCTTTGTTGCGCTGAGTGAGGTGGCTGCCTACGCAGCCAGCAAATCAGGTGTCTCTTCCCTGACCCGCTCGCTGGCAGTGGAGTGGTCAAAGAAGGGTGTAACGGTGAACGCGATTGCGCCCGGAGTCTTCCGGACAGATCTGAATGCGGATTTCCTCGACGGCACCGCACGCGGACAGGAGCTGCTGCTGCGGACGCCGATGGGGCGCTTCGGCAAGACGGAGGAGCTGGTTGGAGCTGCAGTCTTTCTTTCCGGTGACGGCGCATCCTTCGTTACAGGTCAGACGCTGGTTGTGGATGGCGGGTTCCTGGCGAGCGGCGTCAATCAGTAGCGGCCGCCTCATGCAGTAATTTGAGTTTTTCGAAGCGATTTGAAGAAAGGCAACAATGAGCAGGCACATCCTCGTGAGGTTCCTCGCAATTGGAGCCTTGACCGTGCTGGGAACAAGCACAAGTATTGCGGTTTCTGGGCAAGCGCCGAAGACCACCGTTACCCCGGCGACCATGGCACGCATCGGAACGGTCGATGAGCGCTTTCAGTCTTACAACATCGAGATGGTTGAGGTAACGGGTGGAAGATTCTGGAAACCATATGCCAGCAAGTCTGACGCCAAGCCGGCCACAAATAAGCAGTCCACCGCCAATCAGCCGGCGGGCATGGATCCCTCCCTTTACGAATATCGACCTCCCATCAATCTGTCGAACCCGCGCCTGCGCAAACTGGCTCAGGCACTTGGACCTGCGTATCTTCGAGTGAGCGGAACTTGGGCGAACACCACATATTTCCAGGACTCCGATGATCCCGCACTTGCTGTTCCGCCCAAGGGATTTAACGGAGTTCTGACCCGGCAGCAATGGAAGGGCGTGGTCGATTTCTCGCATGCAGCGAACGTAGAGATCGTGACCTCTTTCGCGATCAGCGCCGGGACGCGTGACGCTTCGGGCGCGTGGACCGCCGAGCAAGCGAAGCATTTCCTTGACTACACTCAGTCCGTGGGCGGCAGCATCGCCGCGGCTGAGTACTTCAACGAGCCAAACCTTGCCGAGATTGGCGGCGCACCCAAAGGCTACACGGCCGCGGATTACGCCCGCGACGTTCTTGCCTTCCGCGACTTTCTGAACAAAGCCGGTTCCAAGACACTGCTGCTGGGCCCGGGAGCTGTGGGTGAAGGCACAATGATTGTCCCGGGCGCCATGCACATGCTGACCAGCGCCGACCTGCTGACAGCGACTGGCCCGGTCTTCGATGCCGTTTCCTATCATTCCTACGGTGGCGTCTCCAGCCGCTGCTCAATGTTCGGGGCCGCGATGGGCACATCCCCTGCCGCCGCGCTTTCAGATGAGTGGCTCGCCCGGTCGGGGAAGATCGCGGACTTCTATTCAGGCGTGCGGGACAAGTTTGAGCCCGGAAAGCCACTCTGGCTTACGGAGACTGCGCAGACTGCCTGTGGTGGGGATCGCTGGGCCTCGACGTTTCTTGACAGCTTTCGTTATCTTGATCAGCTGGGGACGCTGGCCAAACTCGGTGTCCAGATCCAGATGCACAACACTCTTGCCGCCAGTGATTACGGTCTGCTGGATGAGAAGACCTATGAGCCTCGGCCAAACTACTGGGCTGCGCTGTTATGGCGCAAGCTCATGGGAACCACGGTCCTGGAACCGGGCCCGTCTCCCACTTCTAACTTGCATCTTTATGCGCAATGCCTCCGAAATCATCCCGGCGGCGTGGCTCTATTGGTGATCAATGCGGACCAGAATATGCCACAGTCATTTGGAGTTCCAACGGCCTCAGAGCGCTATACACTGACTGCGGAAGACCTGCAGGATCGATCTGTGAAATTGAATGGGGTGGAACTTCAGCTCGGCGCTGGGGACACACTACCTGAACTCAGGGGGAAGGCAACGCGATC
>Ga0224545_1000160_pt1 | contig 13731 bp, 13 predicted proteins | sample 714P12024metaG_FD_179906 | JGI IMG/M metagenome (GOLD analysis project Ga0224545, IMG submission 179906) | Peat soil microbial communities from Stordalen Mire, Sweden - 717 P1 20-24 | ecosystem: Environmental > Terrestrial > Soil > Wetlands > Peat | place: Sweden: Norrbotten County, Stordalen... | reverse complement strand
ACCCGCCGCGATGCTATTGCTCAACGCCAGCGCTACGGTAACGGTATGCCATTCGAAAACCCATGATCTGCCGGAAGTCTGCCGGCGGGCGGATATCCTGGTGGCGGCAATCGGCCGGGCTGGCATGATTACGCGCGAATTTGTGAAGCCAGGCGCCACTGTGATTGATGTCGGCATGAACAAAGTGACGGACGAAAGAGAATTTCAGCGGCTGTTCGGGGGCAATTCGAAGCGCGAAGAATCTTTCCGCACGAAGGGCGCCACGCTGGTAGGAGATGTGCATCCCGAAGTAGCCGAAGTGGCGGGAGCAATCACACCGGTTCCGGGAGGAGTAGGTCCACTCACCATCGCCATGCTGATGTACAACACCGTGAAAGCGGCGAAAATGCGGCGGGGAACTTTGTCAGTGGCGATTGACCAGTGATCCGACAACCTGCATCTTGCTCATGGCGAACCCCGGAATCGCTCAGAGGAGGATCGAGGAAAAGCGCGCAGTGAGTTATTTTGTTGGACTGGCCACGAATCACCGACCATGGGCCACTGAAATTTATGCTGAAAGTTGGCCTCACCGGCGGCATCGCGTCGGGCAAATCGGTGGTAGGTGAGATGTTCGTCGGGCTCGGCGCCCACCTTGTTCAGGCCGACCGGATTGCTCAGGAACTGATGCGCCCCGGTCAGCCCGTCTACAACGAGGTCGTAAGGCATTTTGGCGGAAGCATTCTGAATCCCGACCTCAGCGTGAACCGTGCCAAGCTGGCAGAAGCTGCTTTTGGCACAATGACGGAGCGTACGCCATCTCCGCTCGCCTCCCGCATTCAGGAGTTGAATCGCATCGTGCATCCTGCAGTGATTCGCCGTCATGAGGAGTGGATGGAGGAGATCGGACGGCAGGATCCCAGTGCCGTTGCCATGGTGGAAGCGGCACTCATTTTCGAGGCGGGCGCGGCCAAACGCTTTGATCGTCTCATCGTGGTCACCTGCAGGGATCAACAGCGAGTTGAGCGCTTCGCGAAGCGCCAGAAGTTGGCGCTCGATGCCGCACGAAAGGAGGTGGAGCGCCGCATGGCCGCGCAACTGCCCGAAGCGGATAAGATCAAAGCTGCCAGCTACTTGATCGACAATTCCGGATCGCTCGATCAGACACGGGGCTTCGTGCGACAAATATGGGAGCAATTACGCCCCGATGCCAGTTCCAAGAATTAGGGGAAGGGCAAAAAGAACGCCGTATATTCCCGAAGGTCGAGTCTAAGGCTTTTACTGTATACATCGGCTTCGATCCGAATCGGTATGATCAACCATGCGTCTGGCGGGCTTTTTCCTCTCCAAGAGGCTCGCTGCGTTGTCTCCGCTTAGCCAGCCTGGCACATACAACTTCGGTCGAGGCGGGGTTGTTGCGGGGTGTCTGAGAACCAGAATATGTTCACTCCCGACATCATAGTGATGGACGTTAGCATGCCCAAGCTGAACGGCCTGGAAGCAGCGCAAGAGATTCGCACGGTTCTGCCGGATTCTGAAATACTCATTCTTAGTCAGCATGAATCCGCCGAGATGGTCCGTCAGGCTTTCAAGGCGGGCGCCCGCGGGTACGTTGTGAAATCGTCGATCGCCAGAGACCTGCTGGTTGCCATGGACACGGTGAGCCAGCACCTGCCCTTCTTTGACCCAGCAATTTTCCAAGTTGAGCGTACCCGTCCCCTGGGATTTCCAAGAGATTCTGCAACGCAGTGTGGCATTGGAACAGGCCCTGCGCGACAGCGAAGAACTCGATCGGACCACTTTCGAATTGGCGGCGGTTGGAGTTGCGAATGTGAGCCCGGATGGTCGATTTCTGAGGGTCAACGACAAACTCTGCGAGATTACCGGCTACAGCAAAGACGAATTGCTGAAGATGACTTTTCACGACATCACTTATCCGGACGACCTTGCAGACGATGTGGCTCAAGGCGAAAAGGTGAAGAGTGGCGCTCTGGATACCTATGTGCTGGAAAAGCGTTACATCCGAAAAGACGGGTCCATTCTCTGGGCAAGTCTGTCGGTATCCGGGGCGCGGGACGCGACTGCAAAATTGAAGCACTTCATATCCGTAGTGGAAGACATAGGTGTTCGCTGGGAAGCTGAAGAAGCGCGATCCAGACTGGTGGCGATTGTGGAATCTTCCGACGACGCCATCATCTCGAAGACCCTCAACGGGGTCATCCAAACCTGGAATGACGGAGCTCAACGGATTTTCGGATTCACACCCGAAGAAGCAATCGGAAAACCCATCACGATCGTGATTCCCCCTGAGCTGCATGAGGAAGAAAAGAAAATCATAAGCCGCTTGAGGAATGGCGAACGCATCGCGCATTACGAGACCATACGGATGACGAAGTCGGGGGAGAGGCTTGAACATTTCACTCACCGTTTCTCCCGTCAAGAATTCAGACGGCAAGATCGTGGGCGCTTCGAAGATGGCCCGCGACATCACTGAGAGCAAGCGCATCGAGCAGGCGCTCAAAGAGGGCGAAGCGCGCCTACGAGCCGCATTCAGCCAAACCTATTCCTTGTTTATCTTGCTTACCTCGGATGGGACCATCCTCGAGGCGAATCGAGCTGCGCTGGAAGCCGCGGGCAGCTCGCGGGAACAGGTGGTGGGCCGCAAGTTCTGGGAGCCGTGGTGGTTACCTTTGCCCAAGGAAGTCGCGATCCTGAAAGATAGCGTGGCCCGAGCTGCGCGCGGAGAGCTGGTTCGGGACGAATGCTATTTCTGCTTGGGGGACGGGACAACCCGCTTCGCCCAACGCACCCTGAGTCCGGTTCTCGACCAAGACGGAAATCTTGTAATGATTGTCGCCACGGGATTGGACATCACCGAGCAAAAAGAACTACGCGAAAAACTTGAAGCGCGCGTCAAGCTGCGTACCCAGGAACTGGAGGAGAAGAATCAAGCCTTACTGGGACTGGCGGAAACCGTACGAGATCTTTCCGGGCGCCTGCTTCGTGCCCAGGACGAAGAACGCCGTCGCATTGCCCGTGATTTACATGACAGCTCGGGGCAGATTCTGGTGGCGGTGCAGCTGAATCTGGTGCCCTTGGAAGCCGAGGCGCATAAGGTGAATGCTGACTGCGCGAGAGGAATTCGGCAGAGCATCGATCTGGTTGAACAGCTTTCCAAGGAATTGCGCACCGTCTCGTATCTACTTCATCCGCCATTGCTGGATGAAGTCGGTCTGCCTTCGGCCCTGCGCTGGTACGTGGAAGGTTTTGCCGAGCGCAGCAGGATCGGCGTCGAGCTTGAGGTTTCGCCCAGCCTGGGACGTCTGCCGCGCGACCTGGAGATGACCATCTTCAGAATTGTGCAGGAGGGCCTCACTGACATTCATCGCCACTCCGGTAGCCAGAAGGCAAGAATTGGAATCACCGTTTCCGGGGAAGAAGTCTGTCTCCAGATTCAGGATAACGGCCGCGGCATGCCTGTCCCGCGCCATGGCGACTACTCCAGGAAAGCAGCGAGAGCCGGCGTGGGAATTCAAGGCATGCGCGAACGAATAAAGCACGTCGGCGGACATTTCGAGATCCATTCGAATGGAAGCGGCACTTCCGTCACTGCCACCTTTCCCTGCCCTGCGCCTGTCCCGTAAAGATCCGGCTTCGATTGATTTCCATGGGCAGCGTCGCGGTGCGTGCAGGGATTCGTAAACCGCAACCCCCGCGTGCCTCGCGCTCCAACATTGTTTAGAATCAAGTTGGGCCTTCGGAGGTGAGTTACGGTCCGGCTAGGCCCGTCTCCGGTGGGGTTTGCTTTTATGAAAGTCATACGTCCTGCAATATTCGCGCTGGTGATCGCCGGCGCGTTCTTCTATTTCACGACCTGGCGTTCGAACTCTCGGTCGAGCATTCTTCATCTCACGGATTGGATATCTCATCCCGCGCAATTGGAGATTACGGAAGCTGCCGGCAACGAGGGGCTCGACAGCGAAGAGCAGAACAATATCCTCGTATATCGCAGGAACATTCCGTCGGTGGTGAATGTCACATCGCGTGCCATGACATACGATTTCTTCTACGGACTGGTTCCGCAGGAAGGTCAAGGCTCGGGCTTCGTGATCGACAAGGATGGACATATTCTGACCAATTATCACGTGGTCGCCGAAGCGCGTCAGGTGGAAGTCACGTTGCACAACGGCAAGAAGTACAAAGCAACGGTAGTGGGCACCGATCCGGCACACGATCTGGCGGTGATACAGATCAAGGCGCCCGATTTGGTTCCCGCGGTGCTGGGCGACTCGCGCAACCTGCAGGTAGGGCAAAAAGTCTATGCCATCGGCAATCCCTTCGGGCTTGCGGGTACGATGACGCGCGGCATCGTGAGTTCGATTCGCCCCGTGCGCGAGCCCAACGGGGCAAATATTGACGAAGCCATCCAGACCGATGCGGCCATCAATCCGGGGAATTCCGGCGGTCCGCTGATGAACTGGCATGGCGAAGTGATTGGCATCAACACGATGATTCTTTCCCCTGTTAACCAGAACGCCGGCATCGGCTTCGCAATTCCGATCAACACGGCAAAGGCTGTGCTGAATGACCTGATGACCCTGGGCCGGGTACGACGTCCGGCTCTCGGTGTCCGCACGATTCCGATCAGCCCGGAACTGGCCGATGAAATGGGGCTGCCCGCCGACTACGGTTTGCTGATCGTGCAAGTTATCCCGGGCGGTTCGGCGGATCAGGCGGGTCTGCGCGCCGGCTCCGAGCGCGCCTATCTCGGGAACACCCCAATCCTGTTAGGTGGAGATTTGATGGTCGCGATCGACGGCGAAAAAGTTGAGGACGAACAGTCACTTTCTCAGATGATGAATAACCATCGCGCCGGAGATACGGTGAAGGTGACGATCTACCGAAACAAAAAAAAGCTTGACGTGAGCGTGGCCCTGGGAGAAGCCCGCGAACAAGTGTGACTGTCGCTTGCGTTCGAATCGCAGGCTTGAAAGTTCCCCGCTTCCGCGCTATTCTGCCGTTCTGCCGATGACTGCCGTTCGCTAAATCCGCGACCTTGCAACTTGTGAAGCGAGCGCCGAAGTGTGTGCGTTCCGCTTTTGCCGTTCAAGCGGTTTCCATCCAGAAAGGATTACGGACATGCAATTTGTGGATAAGGCGTTGGCGCGCCGTTTTGAGGCCTGCGAGGAGATGCCGCAGGTTTTGTACGCGCGAGTGTTCATGAAAACTCGCACTGACATTGGCGCCGCGGAGGAGAAGATCTGCGGTGGCCATATGATATTCGCAGGATTGGGATCGCCTATCGGACGAGCGACCGGCCTGGGCTTGGATGGTCCGTTCAGGGCGCAGGATCTGGATCGCGTGGAGCAGTTCTATCGTTCGCGCCACGCCCCATCGCAGGTGGATCTTTGTCCGCTGCACGATGCCGCTGTGTTTGAGATGTTCAAGGAGCGCGGGTATGGCATCGCCGAACTGAACAACCTGCTCTACCGCAAGCTCGATGCGGCGGAGAAGTTTCCTGCCGCCCCGGCCGGTTGCGAGATTCGTCGCGGGCGGCTGGAGGAAGCGCGAGAATTGGGAGGCATTGTTGAGCGTGCGTTTTTTCCCGAGGGCGCACCTGAGGCGTTCAAGGATCTGCTAACGCCGCTCTATCAGATGGACGGCGCGATGACGTTCGCTGCCAGTTTCGAAAACAAAATCGCAGCTTGTGGAGCTGGGCTCGTGATTCCAGAGCATCGGGTATTCGCGCTGTGCGGAGCGGGAACGGCCCAGGAGTATCGGGGACGGGGATTGCAAACAGCGCTGCTCGGCGTGCGCCTGAGAGCTGCGGCGCAGGCGGGATGCGAATACGCCGTTGTGGTGACCCAGGGCGGCTCGACCTCGCAGCGGAACTGTGAGCGGCTGGGGTTTAGCGTGGCTTATAGCAAGGTGACGGTGATCCGGGAGGTGGGCGAGGCCTGATCGGACGGAGGCAAACACAGATTCCTCGTCACTCTCGCCGCGCTTTCGCGCGGCTGCGAGTGACGAGGAATGGCAATGATTGTTCACAACTCCGTTCCGTGGTGAGATTCTCTAGGCTGCGGCCTCGGCGAAGAATTCCTCGATTTCGTTTATTTCTTTGTCGTTGAGTTGCAGGTCGCCGGCGCGCATCACGCCTTCGGCCTGCCTGGCGTCGCGGGCTCCGACGATGGCTCCGGTAACGGCGGGATTGTGCAGGGTCCAGGCAATGGCGACCTCGCCAACTGAGCGGTTGTGGCGTTTGGCAATCTCGCGCAGGCGAGCGACCAACTCCAGATTACGAGTGAGATTCGGTTCCGTGAAGTCCGGGTGGCCCTTTCGCCAGTCGTCCTGGGGCAGCCTGGCCGCGCGGTCGCGAGTCATGGCGCCGGTGAGAAGGCCAGACGCCATCGGGGAATAAACAATCACTGCAATGTTTTCACGCAAGCAGTAGGGCAAAACGTCTTCTTCGACCTCGCGATGTAGGAGAGAATAGGGAGGCTGCAGCGAAGTGAGGGGAGCGATGGCCTGTGCGCGCTTTAGTTGTTGCACATTGAAGTTGGAGACGCCGATCCAGCGAACCTTACCTTCGCGCTTGAGGTCGGCGAGCGTGGACCAAGCCTCCTCCAGTGCAGGAGAGTCGGGATCATCAGGAGGCCAGTGCATCTGGTAAAGGTCAATCACATTCGTGGAAAGCCGGCGCAGGCTCTCTTCGACTTCGGCCCGGATCGAATCGGCACGGTGGACTTTGCGAACCTGGCCATGGGAATCCCAGCGCAACGAGCATTTCGTGAATACGTAAGGTTTGGCGCCGAGCCAGTTTTTGAGGGCGCGGGCCACCACTTCCTCGGAGTGTCCCAAGCCGTAGACGGCGGCCGTATCGATCCAGTTCACGCCGAGTTCGAGTGCACGATGGATGGCGGCGATGGAGTCGTTGTCGTCCTGCGATCCCCAGGCGAATTGCCATCCAGAACCGCCGACGGCCCAGGCTCCAAAGCCGACCGGCGTGATGTGCAGATCGGAGTTGCCAAGTTTACGAGTTTGCATTTCAATCTCCTTAATCAGTTTCGATTGATGATGGCGGCGATGCGATTCAGAATTGAAAGCTGATGAATGTCGATACGATTCGCGAATACTGTCTGACCTTTCCCGAGGCCAAAGAGAACCTGCAGTGGGGTGACGACCTTTGCTTTAAAGTAGGGGGGAAGATTTTTCTGATGCTTGGCCTCGACGATCCGCGTCTGTGTTTCAAATGCACGCCAGAAACTTTTGCCGAACTGATTGAGCGAAAGGACATTCGTCCGGCGCCTTATGTGGGGCGGTACAAGTGGGTGATGCTGGATCGACTGGATGCGGTGCGGGGGGATGAATTACGGGAGTTGATCCAGGCGTCTTATGAGATGGTGGCGGCAAAGACGCCGGGGAAGAAGGCCAATAAGAAACGTGGCGCGTCGAAGCGGGCCCATCCGAAGCAGAGAAAGAGGGTGTGACTTTTTCCCTTCCTGGATAGAGCTGACGGCTAGAATGCCGTTCCCCACGGTCCATTGATTTGACTCTGCTTGCCGCCGTCGGCTAGCCTCAAGAGTCCGCCCATTCCTGGACGCCTTCGATCTTGACTCGATTCCGACATAAGATATTGATTTTGCTGCTGATGACGGCGGCGGTGGCGGGGAAATCATCCCCGGCTTTCGGCTCCACCGAGCCTGTGCATGCGCGGCACGGACTCGTGGTCAGCGCGCACGAATTGGCCTCGCGAGCCGGAGTCGAAATTATGCAGGCTGGCGGCAATGCGGTGGATGCCGCGGTGGCTACCGGATTTGCGTTGGCAGTCGTGCATTCGCCGGCGGGGAATATCGGTGGTGGTGGGTTCATGCTGATCCGGATGGCGGATGGGCAGTCGCATTTTGTCGACTATCGGGAGAAGGCGCCGTAGGCAGCCAGGCGCGATATGTTTCTGGACGCGCAGGGCAACGTGATCGAAGGTGCCAGCGAGTATGGATACAAGGCGATCGGGGTGCCGGGGTCGGTTGCGGGCATGGTCTACGCCGAGCAGAGATACGGCAAACTGACCCTGAAAGAAGTGATGGCTCCGGCGATTCAATTAGCGCGCCAGGGGTATTCGCTGAGCTGGGGTGAGGCGCGCGACTTGCATGATAGATATTTAAGCCGATTTGCGGAGTCGCGGCGAATATTTCAGCGCGATGGCAACTTCTATCTACCGGGCGAGATTTTTCGCCAGCCGGATTTAGCGCGCACGCTGGAGCGGATTGCCGCGAAGCCTGACGACTTTTATCACGGCGCGTTGGCGCGGGAGCTGGCGGCTGCCATGCAGAAAGGCGGGGGGCTGATCACGGTGGATGATCTGGGGCATTACGAAGTAAAGGAGCGCGAGCCAATTCGCGGGACCTATCGCGGATACGAAGTGATCAGTGCGCCGCCGCCCTCTTCGGGGGGGACCGTTCTGGTGGAAACGCTGAATATTTTGGAAGGATACGATCTGGATAAACTTGGGGACCGGTCGGCGGAGTCGATTCACTTTACGACCGAGGCATTCCGCCGCGCCTTTTTTGACCGCGCCGAGTTCCTGGGAGATCCGGACTTTGCGAAGATACCTGTGGCGCAGCTCATCGATAAGAAATATGGGGCGGCGTGGCGGGATTCGATTGATGATCGAAAAGCCAGCGTCAGCAAGGATCTGAAGCGGCCTGCCATTTTCAGCGAATTGGAACAATACGCTGCAGCGCATCCCCAGGCGATGACGAATCACGAGTCGCAACACACTACGCATTACTCAGTGGTGGATGCGGAAGGCAACGCGGTCTCGGTGACGACCACGATCAACGACTGGTTCGGATCTCGGGTGACGGCCGATGGCCTGGGATTCTTGCTGAACGACGAAATGGACGATTTCTCCGCGAAGCCAGGGGCGCCGAACTCCGATGGATTGATTCAGGGCGTAGCGAATGCCATTGGGCCCGGGAAACGGCCTCTCTCCTCGATGACCCCGACCATCGTGGTGCACGACGGGAAAACCGTACTGGTGCTGGGATCGCCGGGGAGTTCGAAGATTATTACCACCGTGGCGAACGTGCTGATGGGCGTTGTGGATTACGGAATGAATGTTCAGGAAGCAGTGGACGCTCCGCGCTTTCATAACCAGTGGCTGCCAGACGTCTTGAACGTGGAGCAATGGTTTTCGCCGGATACCGTAAAGGTGTTACAGAAGATGGGATACAACGTGGAGTTCGGTCTCCACAACGGCGACGACGTCTCTCCTTATTGGAGCGACGCGGAATGCATCGCCGTTGACCCGAAGACAGGTGACCGGCTGGGCGCAAGCGATTATAGGGACAATGGGAAGGCTGTTGGCTACTAGAAACGATTGTTAGTTTCTTGATCGTTGATGGTTGATTCGAACCATATCCGCCTTGATCGGTTTTTCCATCAACCATCGGCGATCAACAATCGGCAATATTCTTGATAAGGATCCGGCATGTTGAAGGCAGTCTCAACGTATTTGTACGTGAAAGAGCGTTTGCATCCGGGAATTCTCGATGGGCTGACTCGCAGCGGAGTGCAAGCGATCGAGATCTTCGCGGCGCGGCAGCATCTCGATTACGCCAACCGCAAGGCGCATGTGAAAGAGATTGCGGAGTGGTTTCGCGGAAGCGGAGTGCCGCTGAATTCCGTGCATTCGCCTATGTATGCGGATTACGAGTGGGGACGGGCCGGAGCACCGCCGATTAACCTGGCATCCACCGATCGTGCCGGGCTGGTGGTGGCCATGGATGAAGTGAAGCGAGCGCTGGAGATCGCGGAGCAGATTCCATTTCGTTTCCTGGTGCAGCACTTGGGATTGTCGAATGAAAGCTTCAGCGAGAAGAAGTTTGAATCGGCAATGACTTCGATCGAACACTTGCGGGCGTTTGCCAAGCCGCTAGGCGTGCGTATTCTGCTGGAAAATATTCCCAATGAACTTTCGACACCAGATCGGTTGGTGGAAATGATTCGGAGCGCTCATTTTGACGATGTCGGGATCTGCTTTGATTTCGGGCACGCCCACATCATGGGATCGGTGAGCGAGGCCTTCGAGATTTTGCGGAAGCAGATCTACTCCACGCACGTTCATGACAATGCGAAAGTCCAGGATTCTCATTTGTGGCCTGGACAGGGCAACATTGACTGGAAGGAAGCGATGCAACTGCTGCGATCGGCGCCGCAAACGCCGCCCTTGATGCTGGAGCTTGGGGAGAACGAGAAAGTGAATCCGCTGGAAAAACTGCGGGAAACTTTCGAGAAACTGGAAGCGGCGTAAAAACGATTCACCGCCCAGAACTCCTAGAGCAGCGAGCAAAGACGGCCATCGCAATTATTTTTCCAGGCAGCCTTTGCTGCTCTGCGGTAAATGGCTTTCTGGAGCGGGTTTCTAAATTATGTCCTCACCTGTAACAACGATTGCGGAAATTGGAAAGCATGAGGGCCAACCGGTAACTCTGCGCGGCTGGCTCTATAACTTGCGCGAGAGTGGAAAGCTTTTGTTTCCACAATTTCGCGACGGATCCGGCGTGATTCAGGGTGTGGTGCCGAAAAATGCGGTGACGCCGGAGGTGTTTGAGGCGATTAAGACTCTTACCCAGGAGTCGAGCGTGATCGTCGAAGGGAAAGTTCGCGCCGATCAGCGTGCGCCCGGCGGCTATGAGCTCGATGTGATGCATGTGCGGGTGATTCAGCGCGTGCCGGAGTCCGATCCATATCCGATTACTCCGAAGGAGCATGGCACCGAATTTTTGATGGAGCACCGGCATTTGTGGGTGCGCTCGCAGCGGCAGGCGTCGATTCTGCGCGTGCGTGCGGAAATCATTAAAGGGGTGCGTGATTTCTTTGACGAGCGTGGCTTCACGCTCACCGATCCGCCCATTCTTACTCCGGCGGCTTGTGAAGGCACGAGCACACTTTTTCCAGTCGACTATTTCGAGGAGCAGGCGTATCTGACGCAGTCTGGCCAGCTTTACATTGAAGCCACGGCGATGGCGCTGGGCAAGGTGTATTCGTTTGGTCCAACGTTTCGCGCGGAGAAGTCGAAGACCAGGAGACATCTCACCGAGTTTTGGATGGTCGAGCCGGAGATTGCTTATGGCGAACTCGACGACCTGATGGATCTGGCGGAGGGGCTGATCAGCTTCGTCGTGAAACGCTGCCTGGAGCGGCGGCGGCCGGACTTGCTGGCAATTGGCCGCGATCTATCGAAACTCGAAAAAATCGAGCCGCCTTTCCCGCGGATCAGTTATGACGATGCGGTGAAGAGTTTGCAGGAAGGCTATGCCAAGGGCGTGCTGGAAGCCAAGTTTGAGTGGGGCGGTGATCTGGGCTCGCCCGATGAGACGTATCTTTCTGCGCAATTCGACAAACCTGTCATGGTGCATCGCTATCCTGCAAAGGTGAAGGCCTTTTACATGGAGCCGGATCCGCAGCGTCCGGAGTTGGCTTTGTGTGTGGATGTGCTAGCCCCGGAAGGCTACGGAGAAATCATTGGCGGGTCCCAGCGTATGGCGTCACATGAATTGCTGTTGCAACGCATCCAGGAGCACGGTTTGCCGGAAGAAGCGTTCAAGTGGTATCTGGATTTGCGCAAGTACGGTAGCGTGCCGCACGGCGGATTTGGCATGGGCATTGAGCGGGCCGTGGCCTGGATCTGCGGCCTCGAGCATGTGCGGGAGACGATTCCTTTTCCGAGAATGCTAAATCGGCTGTACCCATAATTCGATTCGAGAATCTATGACGACAATCATCAGCACCACCAATATCGCGCCCAAGAAGATTCGTGTGATTGGAGTACCGCTTGATCTGGGCCAATCCCGCCGCGGCGTCGACATGGGACCTTCGGCCGTGCGCGTGGCGGGGTTAGAGGCGCGGCTGGAAGCCTTGGGGCACCAGGTGGAAGATGGTGGCAATGTTCCCGTGGCGATTCCGGAACAAAAAAAAGAAGGCGATACCCACGCCAAGTATTTGAAGGAAATTACCGCCACGTGTACGAAGCACGCGGAATTGGTGGTGAAGACGCTCGAAGCGGGGCAAATTCCTCTGGCGCTGGGCGGAGATCATTCGATGGCGGCGGGGACGGTATCGGGCGTAGCGGAATTTTTTCGTCGACAGAATCAGCGCATCGGACTGATCTGGATCGACGCACATACCGACATTAATACACCGGAGAGCTCGCCGAGCGGCAATGTTCATGGGATGCCTCTTGCCGCGCTGATGGGGCTCGGCCCGCCAGAGTTGTGCAACATCTTCGATTTTTGCCCTAAGGTGAAGCCGGAGAACTGTGTTCTGGTGGGAGTGCGCGACATCGACGCGATTGAGAAAGAACATGTTCGTCGCGCCGGAATTGGCGTTTTTACCATGCGCGACATCGATGAGCGCGGCATGCGTACTGTGATGGAAGAGGCCTTGCGCATGGCCGGACGCGGGACTGCCGGATATCATATCTCGCTGGATATGGACTGGATTGATCCCGAGGATGCTCCTGGAGTAGGCACTCCGGTGCGCGGCGGTGCGACTTACCGGGAAGCGCATCTTGCGATGGAGATCATTGCCGATCACGGACGCATGCTAAGCTTCGAAATCGTGGAAGTGAATCCGGTGATCGACGAGCATAATCAGACCGCGGACTTGGCGGTGGAGTTGGCGCTCTCGGCATTCGGAAAGAAGATTCTGTGACAATTCGTGCTGAAGTGAGGTTCGGATGAACTTAGGTTCCCGCTCGATGCCGCTGGCTGCGATGTTGGCCGCAGTTTCGCTGTTTGCCTCCTCGCATAACGCCTTGGCACAAAGTCAGCCTGCTCTGCCGATGGAGAAGGTGGCCTCCGTTTTTGGTCAAAACATTCGCTACGACGAGGCGGGTGAGGGTCCGGTGGTGATTTTTTTGCACGGACTGGGTGCCGTCAAGGAAATCTGGATGCCGAGTTTGGCTGCCCTTGCGCCCAACTACCACGTTTATGCGATCGACCAGATTGGCTTTGGCCATTCTGACAAGCCGCTACTGGACTACAAGATCGCGACTTTCGTGGATTTTCTTCAGGGATTCATGAAGGCGCAGAACATCAGCAAGGCGACACTCGTGGGAAACTCGCTGGGAGGCTGGATCGCATTGGACTTCGCGGTGCAGCACCCGGCAATGGTGGAAAAACTGGTGCTGGTGGATTCCGCCGGACTTCCTTGGATGAAGCCTAACGCGACCGTCGACTTAAATGCTTCCTCCGAAGCGGCAACTCGCACGCTGCTTGAGTCGCTTTTCTACGACAAAAAGATGGTGACCGATGATTTTGTCCGGCAAGTCTTTGTCGACCGCATGCGCAACAACGACGGATACACGATCCAGCGCACGCTGGCCGGTTTTGCCACACCCCAGTTTGACGATACAAAGCTGGGCTCCATTCTACGGGCCAACATTACTAGTATGGGGGCGAGAGGATGAGTTGATTCCGGTGGCAAGTGGAGAAAAGCTTCGCGATGGTATTTCCGGGGCGAAGCTGGTGGTGTTGGAGAAGTGCGGCCACGTACCGCAAATCGAAAAACCGGCGGAGTTCAACCAGGCGCTGCTGGAGTTTCTCGGGAAGTAGGGGGAGAGCAAGGGGAGCGGTACCTTACTGTACCGGATGCGGATTTCTTCAGCGTCCACTTTAAAAACTTATGCAAAAACTTCGGGTTGGAGTTCTTTTTGGCGGGCGCAGCGGAGAGCATGAAGTGTCTTTGCTTTCG
>Ga0224545_1000159_pt1 | contig 13804 bp, 10 predicted proteins | sample 714P12024metaG_FD_179906 | JGI IMG/M metagenome (GOLD analysis project Ga0224545, IMG submission 179906) | Peat soil microbial communities from Stordalen Mire, Sweden - 717 P1 20-24 | ecosystem: Environmental > Terrestrial > Soil > Wetlands > Peat | place: Sweden: Norrbotten County, Stordalen... | reverse complement strand
ATCGTGGAGGCGGGGCGATTCCTGCAACAGAATCCGAACCTGAAGGGTAAAGAATTGGGCGACGCAGTCAATCAGCAGGACTGGGATCCGAGCGTGAAGGCTCTCACACAGTTCCCTTCCGTCCTTGCAAATTTGGACAAAAATCTTTCCTGGACCTCTGAACTGGGCGACGCCAATTACAACCAGCAGGCCGATGTAATGCAAGCCATCCAAGACATGCGCAGAAAAGCGCAGGAAGCCGGACATCTCAAATCGACGCCGCAGCAAACGGTGACTGACCAAGGTTCCGACGTTGACATCGCTCCGGCGAACCCAGATGTGGTCTACGTTCCAGATTACGATCCCCAACTTGTTTATGGCTACCCGGTTGGATTGTGGCCGGGATTTTATCCCTGGTGGGGCGTGGGTGGACCGTATCTTTCTTTCGGCGTCGGATTCGGTATTGGACCATTCTTCGGATTCGGCTGGGGCTGGCCAGCCTGGGGCTTCAACTGGCGCGGAGGGTTCCTGCGTTACGGCGGCGGCCCGTATGCCTTTCATAGCCACGCTTTTTACGATCGCAATGCCTACTTTCAAGGCAATTACAGAGGATTCGCGCCGTATGGGCGCGGCGATCGTGCCGCTCGCGGATTCGTGGGCGGGGCAGGTGGCGCCGGTGCCGCTGGAGCCAGAGGTTACCCAGGCGCGCGAGGGCTTAGTGGCACACGCTCGGGCGCATTTAGTGGCATGAGCCGCGGCGGAGAAGCGCGGGGCTTTTCCTCTCGAGGAAGATCCAGCTTTGGCGGGGGTGGTGGAATGCATGCCGGTGGCGGCGGGCACGGCGGTGGTGGAAGGCGGTGAATGATCCGTCAGGGGATCGCGCGAACGCCGGCAAAGACTTGGCGCCAGAAAGGACGCGGAAATGATGGCGGAGATAACTTGTTCTCAGAGATTTAACTGGAGTGGCATCGGCCTTCTGTCAGCTCTCAGCGCTTTCGTAACGGTAATGTTTTTTTCTAACGTTGCTGCAGGTCAATCGTCTACTCAACAATCGCCTGCCGTTGAACGTAAGTCGAGCGTCCGTACATCGAGCGGCCCGCAAGCCGGGCAGGAAACGTTTTCCTCGGCGGCGAAAGCAAGTATGAGCTTAGTGAGCGCTCTCCAGAACAACCGTCAGCAAGCGTTACTGAAAATTCTAGGCCCCGATGCGAAAGAAATTGTTTCCTCCGGGGATGAGAGCGAAGACGCGAGTGACAGGGCTCAGTTCGTACAGAAGTACGAGCGCATGCACCGTCTCGTCACGGAACCCGATGGCACAACCACCTTGTACATAGGGGCGGAAAACTGGCCAACACCGATTCCACTCCTGCACAAAGGCGAAGCCTGGTACTTCGATACCGCAGCAGGAAAACAGGAAATTCTGTATCGAAGAATTGGTAAGAACGAACTGGCAGTGATCCAGGTGTGCCGCGAGCTTGTCGACGCAGAAAAGGAATATTACGCGCAACCGCACGATGGCGACAGCGACAAACAGTACGCTCAAAAATTCTCCAGCGATCCGGGAAAGCAAAATGGGCTTTACTGGGAAGCAAGCTCCCAGGCGTCCGCTAGCCCGATCGGTCCACTGGTGGCTGCGGCTGCGACTGAAGACAATCAGGAAGCTACCGATCAAAATCCACAACCATTCCAGGGTTACTACTTCAATATTTTGAAAGCTCAGGGCCCGAAGGCGCCCGGCGGATCACGCAGTTACATTGTGGACGGCAAGCTGAAACGTGGCTTCGCGTTTCTCGCGTATCCGGCGGAGTATCGATCCTCCGGAGTCATGACATTCATCGTCGATCAGGACGGAATCGTCTACGAGAAGAATCTCGGACCGAGGACCGTGGAAATTGCGAAGTCGGTGGCGCGATACGATCGGGATTCAAGCTGGCGTAAAGCAGATTGACGGAAAGGCGCACCCTACCGAAATCCGTTGCAGCATGCTTCAGACGACCTGCGACACGCTGTCTAGCACGGTGCCGTCCACCCACTTGACGATCGCGACGGTGCGGTCCCCGCGCCGCGACACTTGCGGCTTGCCTCCACAAATCCGCTCCACTTCTGACTTAATCTCCTGCAGCGGGCGGATGGGAAGCTTCGAGCCCTTGACTGCCTCCATCAAATCTTGGCGGAGCGGATTGATAGCGATGCCGCGCTCGGTCACGACAACGTCGATCAATTCTCCCGGCCCGCAAAGTGTGGTCACTTCGTCGACAATGACCGGAATACGGTCCCGGAACGAAGGCACCGCCAGAATGGTGCATCCGGCCGTCAGGCAGTTTTGCCATCCGCCGATGCCGTGCAGCAGGCGACCGTCGGAATGGGTCACAACGTTAGCGTTGAAGTTCACCCCGACTTCGGTCGCGCCGAGCACGACGGCATCCACCATGGATGCGAAATTTCCTTTGCCATGGTAGTTGTACGAAGTGAATGGAGAAGTGGCGACATGGCATGCGTTGCCTGCCATCGATTGCACGCCGCTGAGGTCAAATGTCTGCCCATCGAGAATGTAATCGGTAAGGCCCTCTTCCAGTAGTTCCACCAGATACTTGGTCGAGCCACCGCGCACAAATCGCGCCTTCACGCCCGCGTCTTTCATCATTTTCTTGAGATAGCTGACAAAAGCCAGCGCAATTCCGCCCGCTCCGGCCTGAAAGGAGAAGCCGTTGCGCATGATGCCGGCTTCGCGCAAGAAACGCGCTACCAGCTCGGCGATGCGCAGGCGGTCGGGGGAGCGCGTGATTTGCGTTGTGCCGGAGACAATCTTGGCGGGATCGCCGATGGAGTCGACGCTAACGACGTAATCGACGTTGTTGCCTTGAATCTGCCAGGGAACACAGGGGAACGGAACCGGGTTGTCGGTCACGGCGATGACGTGATCGGCATAGATGGAATCGGCCAATGCGAACCCGAGCGAGCCGCAGGCGGATTTGCCATGTGAGCCATCACAGTTGCCGAAGGGGTCTGCAGTCGGTGCGGCGATCACGGCAATATCGATGTGAACCTCGCCGTCCTGAATCGCCTGCCAGCGGCCACCGTGGGAGCGCAGAACGCCCATGCCACGCATCTTCCCTTGCGTGCAGTAATCGCCAAGCGGTCCGTTCATGCTGCCTTCGATATGGTCGATCACGCCGGACTTCATCATTTCGATGGCGCCGTTCTGTGAAGGAAACGACGCACTGGGAAACCACATGAGATCTTTGGCGCCAATCCTTGCCGCGGCTTCCAGCGCCATCAGCGCAACACGATCGCCATCCCGCAGGTGATGGTGCGAGGAAATCACCATACCGTCGCGAAGACCGCATTGGCGAAGAGCGGTTTCAAGATCCGCAACGCGCTTGTCCCCGTTCGCGGGAAAATCGGCGGCGGTCCGGATAGGCGGTGCAGCTTTGCTTCCATGAGGCTGGTATTTGCCGACGCCCATGTAGGGGACCTGCCGGCGTCCGTTCGCAGTCTCTGGGACCATGCGGCCGGCGGCGTTGAGGACGAATTCCGCCTTTTCAAGAATGGCCATGAGAACTCGTAACCTGCACCACTTGATCATTCATGCAGCAGCCCCATCGCTTCTGCCTGCGCCATCAGCTGCAAAGCACGCTGCACGACTGGAGGGTCGATCATCTTCGACCCGAGGCTTACCACGCCCAGACCTTTTCCCTGAGCCTCGTTGTAGGCGGCAACAATTTTTCGCGCTCGCTCAAGCTCTGCCTTCGTGGGTGCGAAGGCCTGGTGAATCACCGCAATCTGCAGCGGATGCACGCACCCCATGCCCTCAAAGCCCATGGCACGAGAATTCATGGCCCACACGCGCAAAGCATCCAGATCGCCGACATCGCCAAAGACCGAATCGATCGCCTGCACTCCGGCGGCGTGGGCGGCATTCACCACCCGCTGCCGCGCGAATAGGGATTCAGCGCCGGTCGAGGTTTTCACCACGCCCAGGTCCGCCGTGTAGTCTTCCAACCCAATGGTCAATGCCACTATTTCCTCGCTCGCAGTTGCTATCTCGTAGGCCTTCTCGATTCCGAGTGCCGACTCCAGAATCGGCATCAGCCAGATCGGACGAGTGATGCCGTAATTGGCGTTGATGTCCGCGATTTTCCGACTGGCATCGATTACCTGGTCTGGCTTCTCGACTTTCGGAATGAGAATCAAGTCAGGGGATTCGGGAACAATTTCCTCAAGGTCTTTCAGCCCCAGCGGAAGCTGGTTGATGCGCACCATGCGCTCGCATTGCAGAAAGTCGACGGCACGCAGAGCATTGCGCACCAGCAATCGCGCCGCATCCTTCTCGTTGGGGTGAACGGAATCCTCGAGATCAAGAATGACGGCATCCGCTCCATGCAGCGCGGCATTGATGAAGTAACTAGGCGCGCTGCCGGGAATATAAAGTCGTGACCGCCTTACACGATCGCGGGGAGATAGTGCTGCAGGCAAAAGCCGGTTGGGAAGCACGCGTGTACCTTCGCCCAGTCCCGCACGCCGGACTGCGGCTTCCATACGCGCAGCAATCACGAACGGCAGCGCCCCTTCATCTCGAATGGTCACTTGCGCGTGGTGCACGCCAAGAGCGTCGAGCACTTCTTCCGCCTGCCGGCGGATCGCATCCCCGTAATACGGTTTGACACGCGATTCGAAGTCGATGGCGATGCCGCCACGCTCGCGCGGCTCAATCCACACATACACATCCGAGCGAATCTCCGGGCCGAAGTGACCCGCTTCGCCCACGCGCTTCGCCGCGGTTTCGATCTCGACACTCATGCAAGTCCTCTAAAACGCTTGCCATTGCCCGCGGCTGCATATTCCGGTTCCGGGTGCAAGCTATCGTGTGGCTCCATTTTTGCGAGAACGGCATCCGTCATCTGCATGGTGCTGGCCGCTCCCTGACTGATCGCCTTTGTGCCGCCCGTAATGCGCATCATGTCATAGGTGCGCACTTTGCCCTCCATCACTACGGCGGCAATGGCATCGCGGATCTTGCCAGCCTTCTCGGTCTCTCCCACATGCTCCAGCAACATGACCGCCGAGAGGAACATGGCGATCGGATTCACGATCGGCTGATCCAGTTCCGCATACTTCGGCGCCGACCCATGCGTGGGCTCGAAGACCGCCACTTCGTCCCCTATATTTCCGGACGCGGCAAAACCCAGACCGCCGATCAATCCCGCGAATGCGTCGGAGATTACATCTCCAAACAGGTTCGACGCCACCACTACGCCGTAGTCTTCCGGATTCTTCGTCAACCACATGGTTTGCGCATCGATATTGGTGGACCACAGCGCAATTCCAGGATATTCCTTCGCAACAGCCTTTGCTTCGTCCTCCATCATTCCGGAAGTCTCGCGCAGCACGTTCGGTTTCTCACAAATCGTCACCGATTCGTACCCATCGTTCTTCGCCCACTCGAATGCAGCCTGGCAAATCTTGCGAGCGGCGGGGCGAGTGATGATGCGGACCGAAAGGGCCAGGTCAGAACCCGGCGTTTCAGAGAACGGTTTGAACTTGGAGTGCATGGCCAGCGCGGATCGCACTGGCTCTGGAGGATTGGTCCATTCCACCCCTGCGTAGAGCCCTTCCGTGTTCTGCCGGAAGACAACCACATTCACCAAAGGCTCCTCGAATCCGCCAGCCGGCTTCTTCCGAATGAAATTCAGCGGGTTGCCCGGAAAGGAAATACAAGGCCTGATGCAGGTGTCGAGATGGAATCGCTGGCGCATGGTCACGATCGGGCTGAAGTAGGAGTAGCCCTTACCTTTGAGCTCAGGCTTGAGATCGGCCTCCGCTTCTTTCTTCGGCTTGGAAGTGATGGCGCCAAAGAGCGCGAGCTTGTGCCGCGCCAGCAGTTCGACGGTGCGTTCAGGCAGGGCGTTGCCCTCTCTGCGCCAGCATTTCCAGCCGATATCGGCGTGCATATACTGCGCGTCAAAGCCGACCGCTTTCAGAAGTCGCAGAGCTTCCGGCAGAACCTGATTGCCAATTCCGTCTCCCGGCATTGTGACCACCGTGTATTTCGCCATAATTACGTCCCCTCTCTAAGTAAGTCCCAGCCTCTTCGCGACCAGGTTCTCTGCGCCTCCCGCAATCACCAGCGATTGCGGAACACTGCCTAGTGGTGGGAAGGCAAACTCCACGCCGTACCATGCGACCGTGCTTGAGGTGAAATCAATCTCAACATCTTCTTCCACGATGATCGTTTTTTCCTGCGCTGCGATCTCATGGGCAAACTGCTCCCGTAATCGTTTGATAAACGCCGGAACCTCTACGCACAGAAACCCGTTGTTGTAGGCATTCCGCAGGTAGGTCTGCGAAAAACTGCCCGCGATGACCAATGGGATTTCTTTTGCCTTGAGGCAGGTGACCGCCTGCTCGCGGCTCGACCCGGTGCCGAAGTTAAAGCCGCTGACGATGACGTCTCCCGCGCGAGTGCGCGCGGCAAACTGTGGGTCGTAGTTTTCCATGACCACCCCAGCCATCATCTCCGGCGTCATGTCGTCGCGGTAGGTGTAGTCCTTGCCATAGATGGCATCGGTGTTCAGGTTGTCCTGCGGCAGAAAGACGAGGCGGCCCTTTAAGCGCTCCGGGAAACCAGTGAGGATCTCCACTTTTTCGGAGGAACCTTTTCCGTTCCCTGCGAATTCGGTGATCCTGCGTGTCGGTCTAAAATCGGCAAACGAATATGGCCCAGCGATGTATCCCGCCACCGCAGATGCAGCGACTACTTGCGGGCTGGCCAAGTAGCACTGCGCGTCGCGCGCACCCATGCGGCCCTTGAAATTGCGGTTCGTCGCAGAGATTCCCACCTCACCCTTCTCCAGGAGCCCCACGCCCAGGCCGATGCACGGCCCACATCCTGGCGGCAGCGGATTCGCCCCCGCGTCGAGCAACGTCTGCCAAACGCCGCTTCTTTCCGATTCCTGCTGCACCCATGCGCTTGCCGCGCCTACATAGAACTTCACCCCAGGCGCAACTTTCTTTCCCGCCAACACACGAGCCGCCGAGTCCAAGTCCTCCGCCCTTGAATTCACACAGGAAATCAAGTAGGCCTTCTGAATCGCGACCTTCCTCTTTTCAATAGCAACGAGCGATTGCATCACCTGTACCGTGTCCGGCCCGGAGACATGAGGCGTTACTTCGCCCAAGTCGAGCGTGATGCACGCCGAGTAGCAGGCATTGGGGTCGGGACGCTGCGGCTTTGCAGCCCAGCGGCCAATGTCTTGTTCCGTGAAGCGCTCGATGCCGCGCTCCTTCAATCGCCGATGCGCGCCCCGCAAATATTCAATGGTGACCGCATCCACTGCGAACCAGCCGACCAGCGGCCCCCACTCGGTGCTCATGTTCGACATGGACAATCGAGCGTCCATCGACAAACTGGCCACCCCGGCGCCCGTGAATTCGACCGCCGCGTTCAGCGCTTCGTCGTGGTTGTAGAGCCCGCACAAGCTGATGATCACGTCTTTGCCAGTGACACCTTCGCGCAGCCTGCCCTCCAACACAACCTGGATCGACCGCGGAATCTGCCACCAAAATTCGCCGGTCGCCCATACCGCGGCCGCATCGGTGCGCACGATGGGCGTCCCGACCGCGCCGAGCGCCCCGTACATGTTTGAATGCGAGTCCGAAGCAACCACGAACGATCCTGGAACAACGTAACCGCGTTCCACCATGATCTGGTGCCCGATGCCCGAACCTGCAGGATAGAAATCGACACCGTGTTCTCCGGCAAAGGCTTCAATCGCGCGATATTTCCTCAAGTTGGACTCGTCTTTATTCTGAATGTCGTGATCGAGCGCGAAGACAAGCTGTTTAGGATCACAAATTTTCTTGGCGCCAATCGCTTTGAATTTGCTCATCACCGCCGAGGTGTTGTCGTGCGTCATCACGTGATCGGGCCGGATGGACAAGAAGTCACCGGCACGTAAAGGCCGCTTTGGTCCTTCCGCCAGGTGTGCCTGCGCAATTTTCTCAACCATGGTCTGGGCCATAATGAACTCCGAACGGATTTGTGAACGACCGAACCGGTGCAAAAACAGGCCTACACCAATGCGGGTTTCCGCCGATTCTTTCCATTCACCCGCGATCTCACTTTGCCTTTGATCTTGGCACTCCTCATCTGACGCTGGACGTCTGCTTTCATCAGCCCCATCAGCTTGCGGACCGAGTCGCTGTCTTCCAGATTCCAGATCGCCTCTTTAACTTTTTTCTGCGCGCCGGTCGAAAGCACGCCATCCGCAAGCGCCCCGAATTTCTCTTCCACTTCCCGGTCGGTCAGCGGATTTCGCCGATCGCCCTTGGGAAAGTCAAGCTGTTTGCTGAACTTGCGTCCGTTCGTAGTTGTGATATTCACGATTACCCTCTGTAATGCCGGAAAAACTTTTTCGATCTCTGGATCGGCAACCACTTCCACTTTTTTCAGTTGTTCCCGGATCGCCGGATCCATGATTTTGACCATGGTGAACTGCAGCGGTGTCACCTGCCGCTCCACCAGAGCAGCCGCAATCACATAGGGTAGCGAGTGGTCCGCGGTCTCTTTGGTCTGCGGGTCGTATTTGCTGGGATCGGAAAGGATATCGGCGGCTCGCGCCAGCGACCGAATTTGAATCTTCTCCACCTGCTCCGGATGCAGATCGTTCGTCTTGACCAGATCGAGCACAGCCGAGATCGGCGTGTGGGTCAGTGCTTCGGTAGGAAATGCCTTCATCCCGCATTGCGTGATGCGCCATGATTCGCCCAAACCATCAGTCAGCAGATTTAACTTCCATTCCGGCCCGAATACGTGAGTCAATCCTTCCTTGCCGTCCACGACATGCTCGGGGCCGGAGTATCCTTTCTCCGCCAGCAGCGCCGCAAATACTCCGCTCTGCGTGGCCATAGGATCGACTGTGTTCTTCATCATGGTCAGTTTGCCCGCGGTAACTGCCCCCAATGTGCAGTGGCGGCTGGCGGAGATGCCGATGGCATGCTGAATCTGCTCCCACGAAAGATGTAGCGCGCGACCCGCAACGATGGGCGAAACAAATGCAGTCAGCGTCGCATGATGCCATCCCCGCTCGCGGATACCCGGAAGCGCCGCTTCGCAAAGACGCATCTCGAACTCATGTCCCAGAGCCAGGCCGACGATCAACTCCTTGCCGCCGCTGCCGGCCCGCTCACAGCATGCCATCGCGGCAGGAAAAATATCGGAAGGATGCGACGGATCCTGCTTCCAGTAAATGTCGTTGTAATCCATGCAGCGGATCATCAGCGCGTTGGCCAGAGCGGCCGAAACGGGATCGATCCGCGTCCCCGATCCAATGATCGTGGAGGGGCCATGTCCCGCGATCTCGCCAAGAACCTCTAGAGCGATTTTCACGTCGTGCTGCTGGTATCCGCCTAGGGCGCAGCCGATGGAATCCAGCAGGAAACGCTTGGCCTGGTAAATCGCGTCCTGCGAGAGATCTTTGTATTGCAGACCTGCAGCCCAGCGGGCCATTTTGGCAGTGACAGTTTCTTTTGGTACAGCACTCGAGTTTGTCGCGAGCAAGGAATTCTCCTTAGGGTTTCAGCTTGATATTCTTGGGATTCTTAAAGGGCAGGAACGCCATAAAGTCGGCGTGATGCACGATGAAAGCCTCAGTGGAGCGCTTCACCAGATCGCCTTCTCCGGCATGAGCTGCAATGATGTGACAAACGGCGTCGGGAACATTGCACTCCAGCGCCAGCGCAACTCCAGTGAAAGGATGCCGCAACGCCTCGCCGCGCTCGCTCTGCCGGCTCTTGCCATCGGGTCCTTTTTCGTATTCCAGCAGTTTGCCCACGTCGGCCAGAATCGCTCCGGCAATCACCGTGTCCGGATCAATGGGCAAAGCACGCCCCATCAACTCCCGCATCGCGGTAGCACTCGCGCGCGCGATGTGTACCACGCAACGTTTGTGCTCCATAAAAGTGATGGGACAGTTTGGAACCAGCAGTGTGAAAGGAATCTGATTCAGATCTTCGGGCTGCAGAGAACTTCGCTCCAGGGCGTTGATCCAAACTTGCGTCACTTGCTCGCGCAGTTCGACATTTTCAATCCAGGCGATCTCTGGCCACAAGTGTTTGACGATTTCGCGCACTCCGCTCCTGTCTGAACCTTGTCAGCCTAACGCTTGCCCGAAAAGGAAGCGACGACCTGCATCACAAGCTTCTGTGATGTAACGTACGGACAAAAATGCCGATCGCTGCTCTTCTTAGGTAAGTGGAATTGAATCTCGCCGCTCCCGTAATTATGCGGCGATCTGCTCGCCATCATGCTGCCTGTTGGCGATGGCGCGACGAAAGATGGCGCGACGAACACAGTTTCGCATCGGGAGTGAGCGCTGACTAGCGAGTGTCGATTGGCGGTTGCCGAGTAAAAAGTGGTGATTCAGAACAGCGCGTCAAATGCAACGGAGGCTCAACGTGGCCGCACAATATTATTACTGTACCGGGTGTCACAAGAAGGTTTCCACTTCCCTCCGGCTGTTCGATGCCTTGTACGGCTTTTCCAAGGCGCCGCCGCAGGACTGTCCTGTCTGTGGGGGAGCACGTGAGTTGCACGTGTCCCTCGATTTCCAACTGGGTTTTGGCGATGGCGACTTTAAGGTGGTCCACGCGCTTCTTCCCGACAAGTTAGATTCGTGGCTCGGTGAGGAGGAAGAGGAAGTAACTTACTATCCCTTCCTGGTTGTGCTGCAAGGTGGCAGCGAGAACAAGCAGTTCTGCTGGATGCCTTACTGGCACGTGGTGGGAAAGGACGCTCGCTTCGGGCAACACGCCATTTGCCTGGGCCACTCCCAGTTCGACAGTCTTGTGGCACAGGCCGAGAAGAATCTGTTCGCCGTGGTGTAGACCTTCCAAGAAATAGCTCACGGCACCGGGTGAAGAGTTCTAGGCTGAGCTTACGCGACCGCCACTTCCGCGGGATTTCCAAGCGTGGTGGGAAAGTCCGCTTTTGGATTTTTCCACGTAGCGGCCTTTTCCATAGCTCACTTACCCACAAATTGTTCTATAGAGCCCTCTTTGTCTAATTATAGTCATCTTGCTGCGCCCGCCAATCCAGATAAGCCTGGGCGGTCTGAATCGCCTCCTCTAAGCTTTGTTCCGTTTCTTCGTACACCTCGGTCCCCTGCCGAAACACCAGCACCTGATATCCCGTTCCGTCTCCCTGGTCTGTTATGGGCACAACCGCTGCCAAGTAGCGTCCCGACCCACAACGGGCCTCAAGAGTGTGCAACGGTAATTCTCGAACACGAGAGGTGTCGTCCGGACCTGGCACAACTTGTGAGGAGTTCGCGTTAACGAATGCCATGAGTCGAACCTTGCCCCACTTTGCGTTTGTTGCTGTCCAGCTAGGCCTTGCATGTATGTTTCCGTTTCTGAATGGTAGCTAAGTTATAGAAAATACGGTTTGGATACCTCAGGGTCCGAGTCTCGACACTGTCGCGAGACAGACCCTTCGACACCCCTCGGTCAGCTAAACTCAGATCGCACCACTTTCGGTTCTCGGATCCAAGGTGTCACTTCACGGGCGAAGTCGATTCTTCAAGCCATCGCCCGGAATTGGAGGCCCGAGGCGGCGTGGCGGATGGTGACTGTCCCGTGCGGCGCTCGAATCAAGTGCATGGTCGGCGCACATGCCCACACAGCCAAAAAGTTCCCGATTCTGCGTTTTCGGGGGATCGGTTCTCGATCGGGCGCCGCCAGGAAGATCTATCCGCGGCGAAAATAGAGGAAGGTACGACAGGGTGGGTTAGCCAACGCGGCGGTTGTCATAGTCCTCCCGGAAATACTGTTGCACGGCATGCCCATGGAGTCGGATTCTTGGAGGGCCCCGGCCGAGAGGACGAGACCATGCCAGTCGCGGAGGGTATTCACCTTGACAGATGAGCGAAGCGAGGGCCTCGGTACAAAGAGTGCTCGCCCATGAGTTAGAACGAAAGTGTCGTTTCCGCGATCGGCTCCCACGTTGCTCATTCTGCACCTCTTGCCTCGGGATCTCTGCAGAATGATCTTTCGCGGGATGGCGAGATGTAAATCACAGTTCTAGCTGTATCGGGCTCGCGGGACGGCGTCGAATGACTTGTCGATCGAGTGACACGGACTCGATACTGCCCTTCCAACTTCGACTGCAAGTTCCACGAATATCCGACCTTGCTACTACCCGCACTGGTAACCAGCTAGCAGCTAGGTTGGAACTCGGCGGCACTAATCTTCAGCTTTTTCATTTTCGAGTAAAGGGTCGTGCGTTTCATTCCCAGCCTCTTGGCCGCACCGGATGCGCCGCCTATTACTCCGCCCGCCTCCTTCAGGGCTTGAAGGATGAGCTCACGCTCACTCTCCCGGGACATCCAGCCAAAGGATGGCTTTGTGTCTCTTACCAGTTCGCCAAGCGGAACCCTCAGGACGGTTGAGTTCGTCAGAATCACGCAGCGCTGAATCAGGTTTTGCAATTCTCTGATGTTTCCCGGCCAGCTCCAATTCACGAGGGCGCTCATTGCTTCGGAAGGGATACTCGTAATCGACTTATTCGCTTTACTTGCATATCTGGCCACGAAGTAACGCGTGAGGGCGGGAATGTCACTTTTTCTATCCCGCAGAGGGGGAACGTGAATCGGAAAGACATTGAGCCGATAGAATAGGTCCTCGCGGAACCGACCTTCTGCGATCCCCCGCTGCAACTCCTGATTTGTTGCAGCGATCAGCCGCACGTCAACTTTCACTGTCCGGTTACTGCCGAGCCTTTCGAATTCCATGTTCTGTAGTACCCGTAACAACTTTGGCTGAATTACACTTGGAAGATCCCCTACCTCATCCAATAGCAGGGTTCCTCCGTCAGCTAGTTCCAAACGACCCACGCGCCGGTTGGCCGCCCCAGTGAAAGCCCCCTTTTCGTGTCCGAATAGCTCACTTTCCAATAACTCTGTCGGAATCGCAGTGCAGTTGACGCTGACAAACTTGCTATCGCCCCGAGGGCTGATCCGATGAATCGCCCGCGCAACCAGCTCCTTTCCGGTACCCGTCTCTCCCAGCAGAAGCACAGTCGCGTCTGTGGCCGCCACCGTCCTCACCTGTCTCAGCATTTCTTGGAGAGGGGCGCTATTCCCCACGATTTCATGGAAAGCTTCGTCCGGAGTCGCCTGATCGCCCCGATCGAGATCCTGCGGCGCTTGCTCGGGCCCTGACGTTATGACCGAGGTGATTTGGACAGAATCTGTCTGCGCTATCATCCCATCGGTTGAGGGTGCGTCCAGGAATTGAGCGATTATCGCAGCCCCACGGCGCAACGACTCGAGCATTGCATTCGCCCGGGGGATGACATCCAAACTGCCGAAACCAATAGCTCCCAGCTTGTGGCGGCTTGTTGTCAGGGGAAAGACATAGTAAGTACGAACGCCGAGTTGGCGAAGTGCACTTAAGGAAACGGGCAAGTTCGATTCGGTGTCCGAGTCTTGGACAAGCACGGATCGTTGATTTTTCCAGGCCCACCCGCTGGCACAAGAGTGAACGGAAATGAGTTCAGATCTCTTCTTCGCGTCGCCCGCCCTCCAAATCTCCATATGCATGCTTTCCGTAATGGAGTCGTAAAGACCCAATGTTACAACGTCAAAATTCAAGGCATTTCGAATCTGGAGTGCCACGGCAGGGAAAAGAGCATCTGTTGTGGGGCGGCTGAGCGCTAACAGTGCCAGGTCGAGTAGATTGCAATACTGCCCGGCTGTTAGATCTGAGTGATAAGTGGAAACGCGCGCAAGTGTTTGCTCCATACTCTCCGCACCCAACTGTTTAGCGC
>Ga0224545_1000158_pt1 | contig 13845 bp, 9 predicted proteins | sample 714P12024metaG_FD_179906 | JGI IMG/M metagenome (GOLD analysis project Ga0224545, IMG submission 179906) | Peat soil microbial communities from Stordalen Mire, Sweden - 717 P1 20-24 | ecosystem: Environmental > Terrestrial > Soil > Wetlands > Peat | place: Sweden: Norrbotten County, Stordalen... | reverse complement strand
GTGTTTGAGAGTTTGCAGGATCAAGGTGATGATATCGGCGCCCAGCGAGTTCATCTTGCTGTGAAACTCGATGCAGCCCACACCGTCCCCGAGGTCGACCAGCGACGCTCCGGAATTTTTCTTGACGACGCCATTCGATTTCTTGGCGACGGAGACGGACCAGACGCCAGCCGGCACTTGTACCGCTTCCCAGTCCTCGGTCCCCAATTCCCAGTACCTGCTTCCAGAAGGTGACTTGGAATCGTCGCTGTACCATGTTGTCCGCCCGGCTGCGAGAAGCTTTTCCACATTTGCCGGCACCGGCTTGCCCTCTTTTCTCATGCGGGCGACGGTAGGCTCGACGCCGGCGGCATCCCAAAGTTCGAAGGGGCCAAGTTCCCAGTTGAAGCCGAGACGCATGGCGCGGTCGATCTCCACAATCGAGTTGGAAATTTCCGGTACTCGGTTGGCGGCATACGTCCACAAATCGGAGAGAGCGGACCACAGGAATTGGCCGGCTTTGTCACCTTTTTGCGGGCTGCCGCCCTCGAGACCGAGCAAGCTACGCAGCCGCGCGCCCGTGTCCTCAATGTTCTTCGCCATGTCGAGCGCGGCGAACTTCGGCTTTTGACGGGGATGATATTCCAGCGTCTTCCAATTCAGCGCCAGGCGTTCGTCTTCCTTGCCGGAGTGGCTCTTTGTTTTTTTGTAGAAGCCGCCTTTCGTCTTGTCGCCCAGCCACTTGTGTTGGATCATCTGGGTGAAAAAGTCCGGCAGGCGGAGGTCGCTGCGTTCGTCATGAACATTCGCGGTCATATTGCCCACCACGTGACCGAGAATGTCCAAGCCCACCAAATCCATGGTGCGGAACGTCGCCGACTTTGGCCAGCCGACAGCCTGTCCCGTCAGCGCATCGACATCCTCGATGCTCAGGTCCAGCTCCTGCATGAGCCGCATCACGTTCAACACGGAGAACGTGCCGATGCGGTTGCCGATGAAGTTGGGCGTATCCTTCGCGAGCACGACACCCTTGCCCAGGCGCACGTCGCAGAAATGCGTCACCGCATCGATGGCGGCCTGATCGGCGTCGGGCGTCGGAATAATTTCCAGCAGGCGCATGTAACGTGGCGGATTGAAGAAGTGAGTGCCGAACCATGCCCAACGGAAGTCGTCAGAGAAACCCTCCGAGATTTTTCCCACGGGAAGGCCGCTGGTGTTGGTGGTGACAATCGTCCCCGGCTTGCGGATGGCTTCCACTTTGCGAAGCAGAGCCCGCTTGATCTCCAAATTCTCCACCACAGCCTCGATGATCCAATCGACCTCGGCGAGTTTTCCGAGATCGTCCTCAAAGTTGCCAACGGTAACGAAGCGGGCAAGCGAAGAGTCCATGAAAGCCGCAGGCTTCGATTTCTTCGCGCCCTCAAGTCCAGCAGCGGCGATCTGGTTCCGCGCAGGCGCATCGGCGTCCGGCGGAACGATATCGAGCAGATAGCTGGGGACGCCGGCATTTGCGAAGTGCGCGGCGATGCGTGCGCCCATGGTTCCGGCGCCGAGAACTGCAACTTTATTAATCCGTTTCATGATTGAGCCTCAGCGAAGATCTTTACACAGAGTACGCAGCGAAACACAGAGGATTGCCAATTGCCAATTTTCGAGTGTCAGTCGCGGATCCGGTTTTCAATCGACAATTGGAAATCGGCAGTCGGCAAACGATCTCTATGGAAGTTTATCTACCGCCCAGTCGTTGTTGGCAGTGTTCACGATCACAAGGCTGCAGGAGCGGCGGTGGAGACGATGGGTTTTCCTCCCGCTGACGAGCACGAGAGGAAATTCATAGCGTCCGTGCTTTAGTAGCTTCCCGCGCCCGATTTCATAAGCAGCGGGCGCGCTGGAAAAAAATCGTTCAATCCCCTCAGGAGTAGCGTCTTGCTTGGCGCGGCTGGTGAGCAGGGCCAAGCCGTTCTCGGTATCACCGGCTTGCCACGTCTGCAGAAAGTGATCGGCCGCAGCCAGGGCTGAGACATACCCTGAGTCCAGAGCAGCGCGATTTGCAGACCGAGCCGGACGAGTCTCCGCCGCCAGGGGCGTCAGCAGCATTGACAGGCTCAGAATCACTGAAGTCAGCCGGTGACCCGTCTTCGCTGCCCGAGGCTCAACTTCGCAAAGTCGCATACAAGTATGATGTGGGAGCGCTCCTCCCAGCCAATCCGATTTCCCCTGCTTAGAGTTCCTGCGGAGGCTCAGGATGTGCGAGCACATACTCCAGCGCCCGCTGCGCCATTTGCTTTTCACCTGTATAAGCCAGCAATTTGGGGGCATCTTCCAGGCGAACCCAACGGGCGCGCGCCACTTCAATTCGCATTTCCGGAGTGATCTGATCAATGCGGCCGGAACGGTAGCGCATCAGGTAGAAGCTGACGATTTTGAACACACGTTTTCCGTCGCCCCATGTGCGCGAGTAAACGTACTTGATGTCGGCGAGCTTGACGATCAGCTCGGCGGTCACGCCGGTCTCCTCGCGCACTTCCCTGAGCGCGCTATCCAGCGGTTTTTCGCCGGGATCCACCAGCCCTTTGGGCAAAGCCAGTACCGGCTTCGTCTGCACTCGCTTGGTATTTGTTCCGGCAACTACCGATTGCTCAGCCCGGGCTCGCGCTTGTTCCCCGGGCGGTTCAATAGCGGCCATCCACCAATCTTCGTCCCGATACCGCACCACCACGCCGCCCGCAGAAATCTCCCGCACCATGGCCTGTAAATTAACAGAACAACAAGAGTTAGTCACTGTCACGGATCACAGGCCCTGTCCCCTCCACCCCTGCGATACAGGCTTTCGCTCGCCAAAGTAATGCAAGAATGGCACGATCGGGCCCTGCAGCAGAATGGGCCTTTGTGGCATCTTACAAGCTAGTTTTGAAAGTGGAGTTGAATGTGGGGTCCGCCAAAAGCGGACAGGCAGGGGTGGCAGTGAAAAGTATCGGCAGGATCGTTCGCTCGGTGCAAGCCTTTGGGCGGGAACTCTCGCGCAAAACCGCAACCTCAGAGGCGCGAACTCCCGCAATCGGCCTGGCGCTGGGTGGTGGTTTTGCGCGTGGCATGGCCCACATCGGCGTGCTGAAGGTTCTGGAAGAAGAATCGATCCCCATCCGCGTAGTCGCTGGCACCAGCGTGGGCGCGCTGATTGGGGCCGTCTACTGCAGCGGGCTTTCTTCAGAAGAATTGGATAAGGTCGCACGCTCCTGCCGTTTCACCACCTTCGCGCGCTGGACGGTTTCGCGTTACGGCTTTGCTTCCAACGACCGGATGGTGTCGTTTCTCACGCAAACGCTAAAAGTGAAAACTTTCGAGGAATTGCGTATTCCGCTGGGCGTGACGGCAACGGACTTCAACACCGGCGAAGGCGTGGTTTTTCATTCCGGTTCGATCGTAGATCCGGTGCGCGCCAGTTGCGCCTATCCGGGCATGTTCCTGCCGGTGAACATTCGCGGACGCTGGCTGGTGGATGGAATGTTGTCGCATCCGGTGCCTACGCGCCCGTTGCGTGAAATGGGTGCGGATCGCGTGCTGGCGGTGCATTTGAAAGGGCAGTGGTCGAAGGATGGCGCGCCTCGGCATTTGTTTGATGTGATCGGACAGTCCTTCGCCATCGCGCAAGATATGATGAGCCATCTCTGGCGCGGCGCCGCCGATATGGTGATCGAACCCGATGTCGCGGGTTTCGCTTACGACGATTTCAAGCGCGCGGGCGAATTGATTCGCGCCGGGGAAATAGCCATGCGGCAAGCTCTTCCCGAGGTACGTAAGTGGCTGCAGACGCCGGCGGAAACGCCGGTCGTGATGAAGCTTCGGCCCGTGGTGGCGCGTCCTGCGCCCATGGCGGCCGACTGAGCAAATTCCCTAGCAGCCAGGCTGCTTTCTCCGCATCCGGCTGGTCCGTGGTGTCACGAGCTGGGTTCTGTGGATTCTCATCCTTTTCGCGTTTCGGACCGGTGCCCTCAACGTCGGTCCTCTCGCCGGTAGGGATCTGCCGGGTGGTTTTGGCATCTTGCTCAGGATCTCTTTCTCCCGACTGTTTTTGACTTGGTGTCCGCTTCCTGCGGGGTTAGGAGGGGGTTCTGAGGCTCGCTGCTGGCATCCTTCTCCGCAGGCTTCATCGCGGAAGAGAGTAAGAGTAGATGATCGATCCTCACCCGCAAGGCCAGCCAGCGAACGCTGCTCGCGTTCCCGGCTTGTTCCCGATCGGAGGCAAGGTCTTTATCATTGTCATTGGCCATTCATTGGCGATGCCCGTATCTTTCAGTAACAGTAATTGCAAAACAGCCGTGCTCTGCGTATCCAAAGCCTCAAAACAGGAGAACAACCCGGGAAGCATTTCCCGCACGATCGTTTCATCCATACGACTCCGCTCGAACCAACAAATTGGATGGAGAAAGGTTAGGAAGTGTAATCGCGCAGTCAGGTCTGCGGACAAATTCTGTGTGATGATTCGATTGGACCTGAATTCAGCGCGCAAACCATGTGAGCAATATTGACCGGAAGGAATTTAGCGGTTCTTGGAATAATCACCTTGGCGGTGTCTCCCACGGGCGTTAAGTTCGTCCGTCAGTCCGCAGCGAATGGCTACGGTGAACAAAAAACTCGTTTTCAGTCCCCATGCCTTCCTCTCGAGCATTGGCGAGGGTAGGGACATGCTGTCGGTGGGGAAAAAAGCCGAATTTTCGCTCCGGGTCAGCGGACCGACGGGCTGTATTTTATGCAGAAGGGAAAGATCCAGCTGACGGTCATATCGAAGCGGGCAAAGAAGCAACCCTCGGAATTTTGAGTGACGGTGATTTTTTTGGAGAATGTGGTCTGGCCGGCCAACCGCTACCTACGTCGTCCGCCGTCGCCATGACAGACTGTGTCCTTCTGCATGTTGAAAAGAAGGTCATGATGAAGGCGCTGACTCTGGAACCAAAATTATCGGCTCTGTTTGTTAGGTATCTGCTGAAGCGGAACATCCGTTATCAGGATGACCTGATCGACCAGCTTTTCAACTCCAGCGAGAAGCGATTGGCACGCGTTCTTCTGCTGATGGCGCAGTTCGGCAACGCCGGAGTGTCGGAAATGACGATCCCAAAATTAAGCCAGGAGACTCTGGCCGAGATGGTCGGCACGACACGCTCGCGCGTCAATTTCTTCATGAACCGCTTCCGGAAACTTGGCTTCCTCAACTACGATCGCGGAGATAATCTGCGGGTCCACGGCTCGCTGCTTAATCAACGTTGTTCTGCAGGATGACGAAAATGCAGCTCTCTTGCCGGCGAGAACGTTAACCCCTGCGAGCGGGAAGAATGCCGAACCGCCCCGAGCCCCCGGTGGGGCCGCCGACAAAGAGCGAGCCCGCCGGCCACCCCTCCCCATGCTTGAACGGTGCTCGAATTAAATGCGAGTCAGGCCGGAATAAGTTTTGATTGTGCGGTCGTCGGCCGCCTTCTATTCTTGCGTGACTCTCGCAGCCGGAAATTTCCGAGTGCGCGGCGATTCAAGGTTTCACCAACTCGTCGGAGAGCAACTGAGCTTTCATGGCGAGATTGTGGCCCCGTTGCAGGTCCCCTGCGGCGAGGGCTTTGCTGGACTGTTCCATGAACTCCTTCACCTGACTCACCATCTCCTTCTGGCTGGCGCTGAGTTGACGGCCGGCTAACTTCTTCAGGTTTTCTTGCGTGGCGGCGGTGAGTTGCTCGGTAGTGTAAAGCTGCTGGGAAGCCTGTTCCGCGGTGGTATCCCCTTTGAGTTGGACGGCAGGTTCGTCAGAACCTCCGTTCTTGATAACTACTTTCGGAGGCGGGCAGGGTTTCGGCGTGCTCATGTCGCTCTTGGCAGCAGATTGGTTGGAGCCCGTCTGAGAAGAATGCTCGTCGCCCGATCCAGTTTTCTTAGAAGCCGTATCGTTTCCGCCCGCCGGATCTCCGCCGGCCGTCGAATTCAGGAGAGCTGCCGAAGCCGAGCAATCTGGAACGCTGGTTTTCTTGTGATGCCGGCGGGGCTTGACCGCAGGCTTGGATGTGCTGGGACTCTGCGGCTGCCCAGAAGGAGAGGCGGGCTGAGGGCTTGCACCTTGGTCCGCCGGCGTTGGGGCTTGAGTTGCGGTCGCGCTGCTTTGATCCTGCGCAACCGAATCTCGCACGCCTGGAGGAAGACCACTTACAAGGACATAAACTACGAGGACCGCGGCCAGAGTCATATCCAATCTCATGCAGCGAAGTTACTAAGATTTTACGCCGTGCAGATGAAATCAAGTTCTCGGTTCCGTCATCTCGGTTTCCAGCCGGATTTCTGCGGCTTCATGCCCGGATACAAGGCTCGAATCAGCCAGAGGAATGCGGAAGCGAAAGGTTGTACCTTGACCTTCCGTAGATTCGAAGTCTACGGACCCGTGGTGCCAGTCGAGGATCTGATAAGTCTGCGCCAATCCGATGCCGTTGCCATCCTTCTTGGTGGTGAAGTAAAGCTCAAATACTTTTTCGTGCATATCCTGAGCGATCCCGATGCCACGATCAGAGATCTCGGCGATCACTCCATTGCCTTCCCGATGCGCCGAGATGGTGAGCGGGCCTCCGTTGGGCATGGCTTGCACGCCGTTCAGCACTACGTTGAGCAATGCCTGCTTCATCAGGTCCAGGTCTGCCTTGATGAGCAACGGCTCTCGAGATATGTCGCGCTTGATTTCGACGCCGTGTTGCTCCGCGTCCGGAGTGGCGAGCAACACCACATCGTCGAGCAAGCGGCGAAAATCCACCTCGATGAGATGCAACTCACGGGCACGCATGAAATCGACCAGGGTTTGCACCACCCGATCCAGCCGCTGGATTTCGCTGCCAATGATGTCCATATGGCGGCTGGTGTCGGGATCCAACTGGGTGAGCTTATTTTGCAGGAGCTGCAAGTGGAGCACGATGGCGTTGATGGGGTTCTTGACTTCATGAGCCACGCCGCCCGTAACCCGTCCACTCGCCGAAAGCCGCCGGGACATCTCGATTTCGTCTTCGATGCGCCGCACCGATTCCGCATCCCGCATGATCAGCAAGGCCCCGATCTGAGTGCTCTTTTCCTGAACGAAATCGAGAGAAACCTGCACTCGCCGGCCGCCGGCCGCGCTGAACTCCCGTTGCGATAGCGTGCGCTTGCGCTCGAATGCATCGATGACCAGCGAGCCCAGGGGAGAGTCGCGGGTAAAAATCTCCTCCGCGGTTCTGCCCAACAGCTCTCCGCGCCGCCGGCCGAGGAATCGCTCTACCGGAGCACTCACGAGCACCACGCGGGAGTCGCGGGTGAACAACATCAAACCATCCTGCAGCTTGGACATGAGCTGATCCACATTGTCTTTCAATGCGGAAAAGATCTCCTTGGTGTCCCGCATCTGCCGCCCCAGGTTTGCGATCTTCAGCGTCACCAGTCCGAATTCATCGTGTTCCGATTCGTTTCCCGAAAGCTCTTCGGTCGTCCCCAGGCTGACGTTATCAAGGTTGCGACTGATCTCCCGCAAGGGACCGAGGGCCACGTTCGAGATCACCGCGGAGAGCAGCAGCGACGTAAAGATCGATGCAATTGAGAAGTACAGAGCATGCATCAGGCGAGGCGTAAGCTCGTTCTTCAAAAAGACAGCGGAAACTCCGATGCGAATCGTGCCAAACGGCTCACCGTTTAACTGCAGGGGATAACTCACGTCGTAGATCGCCGCAGGTTGATACACCATACGGAGTTGATTCCAAGAGTGAGCAGTGGTCACGGCGAGAAAATCCGCTCTTGGCAAGATCTGCTTGCCCACCATCTTCGCATTCGAGTGCAGCAGTGCTTTATTCTTCGCATCGGTTACGGAAGCGTCATAGATGTATGGCCAAAGCGCCGGCTCCGATTCAACATTGTTCAACAGATTCGTATCCATCGGCAAGTATTCAGCCAGCGCGGCGCGCACCGATGCCGGGTTACTGGTATCGATGCGGGTGCTGCTCAAATCTGGCAGATCATTCTCCGCGAAGTAGGCAAGTTGCTGGGTCAGGCGGTTAGCGCTTTCGTAGGTGTTGTTGATGCGCAGGCGCAGGATCTGGGAGATGTAGAGATAGGAGAAGGCAGCCACCATCACGGTCACCATGAGGGTGATGGCGGATACGATGATGGCTTTACGTCGCATGAGATAGAGAGTGATCAGTGGCTAGTGATCAGTGGTCCGTCGAAGCAGCAGAGCAGGTCGGAAGAGAATCGAGGACTTTCGGGTTCTTTACCGGTCACGATTCACGGATCACTGGCCACTGGCCACCGATCACGAACCAAATGATCACTACATCCAAATGATCACTACATTAAAGATCACGGCCCACTTCGCTCAGCTTCTTCTTTTGCCGAATCCCCATCGGTCGAAACACTGCCATATTCTTTGAGCTTATTATGAAGGGTTTTCAAGCTAATGCCGAGAATTTCCGCAGCTTTTGTCTTGTTGTTGCTGGTGGACTCCAGGGTCTTGAGGATCAACATCTTTTCCGCCTCGCCCACCGTCGTGCCCACGCCCAGACGGATCGCATCCGGATCATTCGCGCTGGTGCGCAGGATCGTATGGCCGAATCCGGGTGGCAGATGTTTGGTTTCAATCATGCCGCTGTCGCATACGATTACGGCGCGCTCAATCGTGTTGCGCAACTCGCGGACATTGCCCGGCCAGGTATAGTTATTGAACAAATTCAACACCGCTTCGCTTACCGCCGCAACTTTGCGGCTGTGTTTCGCGCTCATTTCCGAAATCAGCAACTGCACCAGATCCGAAATATCTTCTTTATGCTCCCGCAGCGGCGGCATGTGGATGTTGAAAACGTTCAGCCGGTAGTAGAGATCACTGCGCAGTTCCCCAGACGCCACAGCATCGTCCGGAACTTTGTTGGTGGCGGCGAGCACGCGCACGTCCACTGACGTTTCTACCTTACTGCCGAGACGGCGTAGCTTGTGGTCTTCGAGCACGCGCAGCAACTTCGCCTGCGTGCCCACCGGCATCTCGCCGATTTCATCCAGCAAGATCGTGCCCCCTTCCGCCAGTTCGAAGCACCCAGTGCGCCGTTCCAGCGCCCCGGTGAAGGCGCCTTTTTCGTGGCCGAAGATTTCACTTTCGATCAGCGTCTCTGGGATGGCGGCGCAGTTGATGGCGACGAAAGGCCGCTCCCGCCGCGGGCTGAGTTGGTGGATGGTCCTGGCCACCAGTTCTTTGCCGGTGCCGCTCGCTCCGGTGATCAACACCGATGCCGTGCTGGGGGATACGAGTTCGATCAGCCGGAAAATCTCCTGCATCTTGCGCGACGTCCCCCGCAGTTGGCCGAGAGAACCGGAATCGCGCAGACGGCGCCGTGTACTTTCCAGTTCGGCGCGCGTGCCCAGCAGAGCTGCGGCGTTCTGCAGCATCGATCGCAGGCGGTGTGTATCGATCGGCTTGGTGATGTAATCGTAGGCTCCCAGGCGCATGGCTTGAACCGCACTGTCAATCGTTCCTTGCGCGGTCACCAGGATTACCGCCATGGCCTGGGCTTGCTCAGCCAGCCGTTCCATGAGTTCAAGGCCACCCATGCGCGGCATCTTTAGATCGGTGATGACAATGGACGGCGTCCATTCCGCAGCCTTCTGCAGGCCTTCCAGCCCATCGCCAGCGGTTTCGGTTCGGTACCCCCAGGAGGTAACTAACTCGGCCAGTCCCGTGCGCTCGTTCTCTTCATCCTCGACAATCAATATTCTTTCGTGGCTCATCCCTATAGTTTTTTCGTCCGCTTCCTTAGCAATCTCACAGGCACCTTAAGAGTACAACCATACGCGGCTAGCTTCCTATGGAGCAAGGTCCGGAAGTGTGCTGCCGTCGCCCCCGATCGATCGGTGAGCAACTGCTTCGGTTCCCCGTCCAGCCCATGTCAATATGAGACAAGTATCGAGTCGAGAGAATCGACAAACTCAACAAGAAAATTGGCATTTGTTAATAATCACTCTTTCGCTTGAGATTCCTCTAGGTTAGAATTGCGGGTTCCGAAACGAAGGTCCAACTTCAGAGCTGCTAAACCTGCGATGATTTTTTGCGCGGACGTCGGACCCAAAGTGCGGGTAAACCGCGTCTCGATAGATGGAGGAAGGAATGTCACTTTTTTCTCAGTTCAGCAAGGGCCGTTTGTTAGTCGGCCTGTTAGTAATCCTCACCGTATCACTCATCGCGAGCCCGGTGTTCGCCCAGAGTGATGCGAATCCGAAATGGGATCTGTTTGCGGGATATCAATGGCTGCATCCAGGCGGCACTGTGCCCGCCCCTTTCACTGATTTCAATAATCCCCAGGGATACAAGATCCCCGACATGTCTCCCGGATTCGGAAGTGCCCTGACTTACAACTTCGATCACCATTGGGGAGCAGAATTTGACTTCGGTCATAACTGGGGAAGCGGCAACTACGAAACCACCGGATCAATCGGACCGCGGGTCATTTGGAGCACCGACGGTGCGAATTATTTCATTCACGCCATGGTAAGTCTGAACCGGCTATCTGTGAACGGCCTCAACGCGCAGAACGGTGTAGGAGCCGTTCTCGGTGGCGGCATGGATTTGCCCATCAAGAAGTGGTTGGCATTTCGGCTGTTTGAAGCTGACTACGTTTGGGGGAACCACAACTACCACGAATTTGCAACCTCGGCAAATGAGAACCTGGAGCGACCCGAGCTTGAAGGAGTCCGTTTGCGCACTGGTTTCGTCTTCAGCTGGGGCGGCGCGCCTGCTGTAGCGCCGACGGCCTCTTGCTCGGTGCAGCCGACCGAAGTCATGGTGGGTGAACCGATCACTGCGACGGTTACGGCCAGCAACTTCAATCCCAAACACACGGTTACCTACGCCTGGAGCGGCAACGGCGGTCAGGTTACCGGCAAAGACACCACCGCGCAGATCGATACCAAGGACGCGGCTCCCGGCAGCTACACCGTCACCGCTCACGTGACGGACCCCAAAATGAAGACCAACAATGAGGCGAACTGCTCGGCGAACTACACCATTAAGCCGCTGCCGCCGAAGAACCCGCCCACCATCAGTTGCACGGCCAGTCCGACCAGCGTGCAGGCTGGGACTAGCGTCTCGGTGACTTGCAGTTGCACCAGTCCGGATGGCGTTCCGGTTACGGTCTCCAACTGGACCGCGAGCAGCGGGACAGTTTCTGGCAGTGGCAACACGGCCACGGTGGATACCAACGGAGCTGCTCCGGGAACCATCACGGTCAGCGCTACCTGCACCGACTCGCGCGGTTTGACGGGTCAGGGTTCGACGCAGGCGACGATAGAAAATCCGCCGCCGCCGCCGCCGAAGGCAGCCAAGCTGAGCCAATGCGACTTCCCCAATGAGAAGAAGCCCTGGCGCGTGGATAACACCTGCAAGGCAATCTTGGACGATGTAGCCAAGAACCTGCAGCAAAATCCCGACAGCAAGCTGGTCATCGTTGGAAATGCCGAGCCGAAGGAGCGCCGTAAGAACTTGGCGGGCGAACGTGCCGTCGATTCCAAGTTCTATCTGACTGAGGGCGAAGCCCAGCAGCATATTGACCCCAGCCGCATCGAAGTGCGCACCGGCAGCGGTGGCACCAAGACGGCCGAGTACTGGATTGTACCTTCGGGTGCAACCTTCGACTCGACCGGCACTCAACCCGTGGATGAATCCAAAGTAAAGGCGATTCCGGATCATCCCAAGCCGGCGGCCAAGCGAGCTGCCAAGAAGGCGCAATAACCTCGGCACGAAGCAAAAAGGGCCGGTCGACGAAAGCGACCGGCCTTTTTCCGCGTGGTCTTCAGTAACTTGCTGTGGGATGGTATCGCCTGTCAGGCTAGCTGTCGCATCTAACTCTTTCGTTGTGGGGCCAAAAAGTATGAAATCTGCATCAATTAAATTGTTGATACTGTTGATGTTAGCTTCCATCTGGGCATTTGGTGCAGAGGCGCGCCAATGGACCGTTCTCGGTCCCGACGGTGGAGATGTCCGCAGTCTGGCCTACGATCCGCAGAATCCGGATCGCATCCTGCTGGGGACAAGCACGGGCGTTATTTTCGTCTCCGACGATGCCGGCCATCATTGGTCCAGATTCGCCAAGCTCGGTGCAGGCGATGATTACGTGCTCGACCACATTGCTTTCGATCCCCAGAACTCCAAAACAATTTTTGTCTCCGCGTGGAGCGTCCAGGATCAGAGCGCCGGGGAGATTTTCCGTACGTATAACGGCGGCAAAGACTGGGACTTTCTTCCCGGCATGCACGGCAAGTCCGTGCGCGCCATGGCGATCTCGGCCTCCGATAACAAGGTGGTAGTGGCGGGCGCACTCGATGGCGTTTACCGCAGCACCGATGGGGGGAATGCCTGGCAGCGCATTTCTCCGAGCGACGGTATCGTTAAGAACATCGAATCCATCGCCGTCGATCCCAAGAATCCGAACGTTGTTTATGCTGGAACCTGGCACCTGGCATGGAAGACCAGCGACGGCGGCGCCAACTGGCAGCACATCAACAAGGGCATGATCGATGATTCGGACGTGTTCTCGATCATCGTCAGCTCCGCGAATCCTTCTGAAGTTTTTGCCAGCGCCTGCTCCGGTATTTACAAGAGCGTCAGCGGCGGCGACCAGTTCGACAAGATCAAGGGCATTCCCTTTACTGCGCGGCGCACCCGCGTGTTGAAGCAGGATCCCAGCAATCCGGCAATCGTGTATGCCGGGACCACCGAGGGTCTGTGGAAGAGCGTGGACGAAGGGAGGAACTGGAAGCAAGTCAGCGATCCCCAAGTCGTCGTAAATGATGTGCTCATCGATCCCCGGAACTCCAAGCGCGTGTTGCTGGCGACCGACCGCAGCGGAGTGCTGGCGAGTGACGATTCCGCCGCATCCTTCACCTCATCCAACCGCGGATATTCTCACCGCTACGTGAGCGCAATCCTGGCCGATAGCAAGGAGCCCAACATGCTCTACATCGGACTGGTCAACGATCGCGAGTTTGGCGGCGTGTATACCACTCGCGACGGTGGACAAAGCTGGCAGCAGAAGAGCGCGGGACTCGACGGCCGCGACGTATTCACCTTGAAGCAAGCCAGCAATGGAACGATCGTTGCAGGGACCAACCGCGGCGCGTTTGAACTCGCTGAGGGCAGCACGACGTGGCGTCCCATCAACAATATCGAGGTTGCCAAAACAGTTGCGCGTACCGTTACCCTGAAGAGCGGCAAGAAGAAAGTGATCACTTCCACCACCGCCACGCACTCAGTGTTGGAAGGCCGCGTCAACGATACCGATCTTGCATCGACTCGCTGGTACGCGGCTACTTCCTCCGGACTTTTCATCAGCAAAGATCATGGCAAAGTCTGGATGGGAGGAGCAGTTGACGGCGAGAAAGACTTCGTTGCCGTGCAGGTTCAGGACCATCTCGTGGTCGCGGCCACACACTCCGCGGTGTTGGTTTCGCAGGATGCAGGAGGGGCGTGGAAATCCACGCCGCTGGCAACCTATCCCATTAACGTTCGCAGCGTGACCGTCGTTCCCGACGGTCAGATCTTCGTAGCGACCCGCCAAGGCGCCTTCCACAGCGCGGATTCCGGCAAGAGCTGGAACCATGTTGCGTCGGGTTTGCCGGATAAGGACATCACGTCGGTCGCCTATGACGGCAGCCACAATCGTCTGCTCGCGACCAGCGGCCAGACGGGCGTCGTGTTCGAGAGCACCGACAGCGGCAGCACCTGGCAGCGCGGACCCGATTCCGGTTTCCCGCTGCGCCGCATCAGCGTAGTGCACGGACGCTACGTTGCGGCGACTCCGTTTGATGGCGTAATTGCGCAGCCGGAAAACGATTCGCAGA
>Ga0224545_1000157_pt1 | contig 13901 bp, 13 predicted proteins | sample 714P12024metaG_FD_179906 | JGI IMG/M metagenome (GOLD analysis project Ga0224545, IMG submission 179906) | Peat soil microbial communities from Stordalen Mire, Sweden - 717 P1 20-24 | ecosystem: Environmental > Terrestrial > Soil > Wetlands > Peat | place: Sweden: Norrbotten County, Stordalen... | reverse complement strand
CTAGTTTTTTCTTTTTTCTTTTTTCTTTTTTCTTTGCACGTAGCAAGTCTTTGAGCGGAAACTTGCGAGACCGCTCTTGAGTCGGCTGGGGAGAGGTATCTCTCACCCCCGTTTGTCTTTAAGGTTGCGCTAAATCGTCCGAGCCAAAAGGGAGCCCATGAAAAACACGAAGTTTCTGGTGAAAGTGAATCGCGGTGGTGCGCGTGCCGCCGAATACGTCCTCCGAATTGACCGCACGCCCATCCAGACCACAACCAACAAGAAACTGGCCTTGGCCATGGGACGCTTCACGGCAGAAGACGCAGTCAAACTAATGCAGAATTCCCGCTGCACCCCGGAATTGATTTCAATACAGGCTTAACGCGCGGCGATGCCCTCGCCGTTCGACGGTGAACTGCCACACTTAAGAATGCGCGGAGCTGGTTCAGCTAGCTTCGCGCGTGGCGTTCGCTGTTCGGTTTGGAACCGCTCAGCGCGAAATAGAGAATATAGAGATAGCAAATGACCGGCAGGAAGAAGGCGTGATGAATGCCGATCCGGTCGGCAATCGCACCCTGCGCTAACGGAATAATGGCTCCCCCGACAATCGCCATAATCATGATTCCGGAGCCGTCTCCCGTCAGGGGACCAAGCTCGGCCACACCCAGCGTGAAAATGCTGGGGAACATGATGGAATTGAAGAACCCCACCAGGATGATGCTATACATCGCGAAGTGTCCCGTGCCGATCATCGACATGGTCACCAGAGCAGCCGCGCACACCGCGCAAATGCCAAGCAGTCGCCCGGTATTCATCTTTTGCAACAGCCCTGATCCGATGAAACGCCCGACCATCGCTCCACCCCAATAGAAGGCAACAAAACTCGCCGCAACCTTTTCGGTCAGGCCGCCGATCTCTGGCTGACTGAAATAGTTCACCAGAAAACTCCCGATAGCCACCTCGGCGCCGACGTAAACGAAGATGCCGATGGCGCCAAGGATCAAGTTCGGGTGTCTCCAGATGGAGTCGTTTACCTTCTCGCCGACTTTGTGTTGAGCCTGAGGAATTTTCGGCAACTTGAAACTGCCGATTGCGATCGCCAGAACTACAAGAGCGATGCCCAGGCCCACGTACGGAGTCTTGACCGTCGCCGCTTCCTGCAACCGATAGGCCTGCAGAGCATCCGGAACCATCGCGCGGATCTCTTCCATGGCTTTCGGAGCTGCGCTCAGAATCAGCAAGCCGCCGAAAAAAGGCGCGAGAAAAGTTCCCAGTGAGTTGAACGCTTGCGTCAGGTTCAGTCGGCTGGAGGCCGTCTTGGCAGGGCCGAGCACGGTAACATAGGGATTCGCCGCGACTTGCAAAAGAGTAATGCCCGCAGCCAGCACGATCAGTGCGCTCAGAAAAAATCCGAATGATGGAACCTTCGCAGCTGGAACAAATAAAAAAGCGCCCGCACCCATCGTCAGCAGCCCCACCACCATCGACCGCTGGTAGCCAATCCAATCAATTATTTTGGCGGATGGGATGGAGAAGAGAAAATACGCTCCAAAGAAGGCAAACTGAACCAGCATGACCTGCCGGTAATTCAGATCGAAAATTGACTTCAGGTGCGGAACAAGAATGTCATTCAGGCAGGTGAGAAAGCCCCACATGAAGAACAGCGTGGTCACGATCGCCAGCGGTACCGTGTAGGAAGATGGCGCGTCAGGAGAAACTGCGGTCGAACGGCTTGGTATGGCAATTGACATAGTTATGGTTTCCCACGTCTGCCTCGGAATAATAGCACCGGGGGCCGCGGGTGGGGATTGCTCTGGAAAGAACCTGATCGGTTTTCCGCGCGCTCAAGAGAAGGATCAAACCCTGAGTTTAAGCCTGAAGTTTCACCAGCCAGTTCGCGGGTTCGGGAAGAATTGCGAATGTCGGCAGCTTGCCGCGCACCATCGCGACTTCATCGCACCGGTGAAATCTGGGACACACGTGACAATCTTTATAAATCTTGTCCGGAAGATCTTCCCGCTGCGCCATCTGAAACCCCTGGCGGGCAAAAAATTCTGGAGCGCGTGTGAAGAGGCAGACGCAATCGACGCGGTGCCGTTTCGCTTCCGCGACGAGAGCTTTCATCAGCCGGCTGCCACCACCTTTCCCCTGAACCTCAGAGCCCACCGTGATCGAACGAATCTCCGACAGGTGCGTGCCATAAAGGTGCAGCGCGCCGCATCCCACGATGCGACCTTCGAATTCCAAGACCACAAAGTCTCGAACATTTTCGCAAATCTCCGCCAGCGTTCGGGGCAGCAGAGTGCCGTCGCCGGAATAGGCTGAGATCAGTTCGTGGATGTGCCTGGCATCCGGCAAGATGGCTTTACGCGTGCGCATGAACCTCCTTGCGCAGGGACTCAATTTTCTTTTTCGCGGCGGCAATCCCCTGCCTCACCCTGGCCGGTGCGGTGCCGCCAACCACGTCATGGATCGCCAATACCGCAGCCGGTTTCAGGCAGCCATGAAAGTCTTGGTCGAAAGCGGGATGCAGAGTTCGCAACTCGTCGAGCGTTAGGTCCTTAAGCTCGCAATTCTTTTCCAGGCACACTTTCACCGCCTTGCCGATCTGTTCGTGCGCCAGGCGGGAAGGCACGCCACGGTTCACCAAGTAAGTTGCGGCCGCCCAGGCGTTCATGAATCCCGACTGCACCGCTTGGTTCATGCGCGCGTAATCGAACTCGACCGCTTTCATCCATCCCGCGACCAGGGGCAACGTCCCGAACGCCGTGTCCGCGGCATCCAACAGAGGCTCCTGCGTCTCCTGCAGGTCTTTGTTGTAAGCCAGCGGCAAGCCTTTCAGCGTAACCATGAGAGCCGTTGCGGCGCCGATCACGCGTCCGGTCTTTCCCCGCACCAGTTCCAATAGATCAGGATTCTTCTTCTGTGGCATGGCGCTGCTGCCCGTGGAATAAGCCTCCGGCAACTGCACGAAACCGAATTCCTGCGAGGAAAGGAGAATCATTTCCTCCGCCCACCGGCTCAAGTGCAGACACAACAGCGCAATCGCATTGACGAATTCCAGAATGAAATCGCGGTCGCTGGTGGCGTCGATACTGTTTGCCGTCGGACCGGCGAAGTCGAGTTCCTCCGCCATAACAGCCCGATCGATCGGCAGAGTCGCCCCCGCAACGGCGCCTGATCCCAGTGGACACAAGTTCAACCGCCTTCGGCCATCGGCAAGCCGGTCGGCATCGCGCAAAAACATCTCCACGTAAGCCAGCAGCCAATGCGCCACCAGCACAGGCTCCGCCTGCTGCAGATGCGTGTAAGCCGGCATGGCGGCATTGCCGGCTTGATCGGCGCGATCGGCGAAAACACCACAGACCTCAGCCAGTTGATTTTGCAGTTCATCGATCGCGGCGCGCACGTAAAGACGCAAGTCGGTGGCAATCTGCTCGTTGCGGCTTCGTCCACTGTGCAGTTTGTAGCCGGCGTCTCCAATCCGCGCGGCCAACTGCTTCTCGACGAAGTGATGCACGTCTTCGGCTTCATCGTCTTCGACAAATCCCTTGGCGGCGGCCATTTCGCCGATCTGCAGCAGCCCCTCCAGAATGCCGATGAGTTCCTCCGCGGAGAGAACCCCGGCGTTTTTCAGAGCGCGGGCATGCGCAGCGCTCGCTTCAAGCTCATAGCGCAGCAGCCGGCGGTCAAACTCGAACGACCGCTGCCAGCGTTCGAATTGCGGGTCCAGCGGCTGCCGGAATCGCCCCGACCACATCTTCATCGTGCCACCTCCTGACGGGTCCGAGCCCGCGTGCGGGACGGCAGTCCGAGGATGCGGATAAATCCCGCCGCGTCTTTCTGGTCATAGTGGTCGCCCATGGTGAACGAGGAGAGATCGGTGCGGTACAGCGAATACTCCGACCGGCGGCTCACCACCGATACGTTTCCCTTGTACAAAGAAAGCGTCACGCTGCCGGTGATTTCCGCCTGCGTACTGGCGACGAAAGCATCCAGCGCCTCGCGCAGCGGCGTGAACCACAATCCGAAATAGACCAGCTCCGCATACTTGAGTGCCACGTGCTGCTTGAAATGCGCCAGCTCGCGCTCCAGACACAGCGCTTCCAACTCACGATGCGCCGCAATCAGCAAGGTTCCACCTGGAGTTTCGTAACATCCGCGCGACTTGATTCCTACGAACCGGTTCTCTACCAGATCCACTCGGCCCACCGCGTTGCGGGCGCCGACATCATTCAACAATTCAACCAGCGACACTGGATCGAGCTTCATCCCATTGACGGCGACAGGAATCCCCTTCTCGAAACTGATCGTTACTTGCTCGTCTTTGTCCGGCGCCTCTTGCGGCGAACGCGTCATCTGCCACGTGGTGGACAGCGGAGCATTGGCGGCATCTTCCAGTTCTCCGCCTTCGTGACTCAGGTGCCACAGATTGCGGTCGCGGCTATGAATCTTCTCCCGGCTCGCCTCCACGGGGATGCCGTGCTGCTGCGCGTAATCCAGGCAATCTTCGCGGGACTTCAGCGACCACTCCCGCCACGGTGCAATCACTTTCAGCTCCGGCGCGAGCGCCTGGTAGGCCAACTCAAAGCGAACCTGATCATTCCCCTTCCCGGTGCAGCCGTGCGCCACGGCCGTCGCTCCCTCGCGCAACGCCGCTTCGACCTGACGCTTCGCAATCCCAGGCCGGGCCAGCGACGTGCCCAGCAGATACTTGTGCTCGTAAACCGCACCCGCTTGCAGCGCCGGAAAAACATATCCCGTCAGGAATTCCTCGCGGAGATCCTCCACCACTACCTTGCTCGCTCCCGTGGCGTAGGCCTTCTTAACCACGGCTTCGACATCGTCGCCCTGGCCCACATCGCCGACCATCGCGATCACGTCGTAGGAGTAATTTTCTTTGAGCCACGGAATAATGATGGAGGTATCGAGCCCGCCAGAATAAGCAAGGACAACTTTTTCAGGCATGAGCACTCCTTGCAGGCAGACGATCGCCGCCGCCCAGCAGTAAATAAAGAATGGCTTTCTGTACATGCAGACGGTTCTCCGCCTGCTCGAAAATCAGGGACCGCTCCGAGTCCATGACTTCGTCGGTCACTTCCAGCCCGCGATGAGCCGGGAGGCAATGCATGAAGACTGCATGGGGCTCGGCTTCCGCCATGAGTTCCGCATTCACCTGGTAGGGCGGAAAGATCTGCGCTCGCTCGTCCGTTTCCTTTTCCTGACCCATGCTGACCCAGGCGTCGGTGTAAATCGCATCCGCCCCCGCAACCGCATCGTGCGGATCGGTCAGCCATTGCATCTCCGCGCCGGTCTCTACCGCAATTTCCCGCGCCGCGGCGACAATCTGCGGATTCGGTTCGTAGCCCAGCGGAGTCGCGATCCGTATCGACGACCCCAGGCAGGCGCAGGTCAGCAGCAACGAATGCGTCACATTATTGCCGTCGCCGACGTACGCCAGAGAGCGATTTTTCACATCTCCGAAGCGCTCCGCCAGCGTGAAATAGTCGGCCAACGCCTGGCACGGATGCTCCAGATCGCTGAGCGCGTTGATGACCGGGATACAGGCGTGCTCCGCCATCCCCGCGATGGTCTCCTGCGAAAAAGTGCGCAGCACGATCACATCCACCCAGCGCTCCAGATTGTGCGCCACATCGCTCAGTGTTTCGCGAGCACCGAGGCGTTCCTGAGTCTGGTCGACGAACATCGCCGAACCGCCCATACCCGTCATTCCGGCCTCGAAGGTCAACCGGGTTCGCAGGGAGGCCTTCTCGAAGAACATTACCATCTGTTTGCCGGTGAGCGCTTTGCGAAAATCGCCGGGTCGCGCCTTGATGATTCCCGCGAGATTCAAAACTGCTTCCACGCCTGCAGCTCCGAGATCGCGCGTCGATACCAGGTCCGGACACCAAAACACTTGCGGCTCCCTTGCTGGAACAGCCGCGGCTCTGCCTTGCACTTGAGTATTCAACTGCGACTCCTTCTTCTGCGCGCCTGGATTCGATTGTGATTTGCGACGAGCGGCGACGGAGGGATTCATGAATATGTAACCTCCGTGCCGCAGGAAAGCTTCGTCAGATAGAACTGCGGCAGAACCTCCACCTCATTCGCCGGCAAAATTCTCACTCGCCCCACTCCTTGTTTCAGCGCCAGCCCGCAGGCTTGCAGCTTGGGTAGCATGCCGCCGCTGATGATCGAACTGGCCGCCAATTCTCCCGCCTGCTTCGTAGTTAGCCACGGCATCACGCTGCCTGCCGCATCTTTTACTCCGGGCACGTCGGTGAGAAAAATTAAAGCGTCGGCGTGGCAAGCCGCGGCACAAGATGCCGCCATTTCGTCGGCATTTACGTTGTAGTATTCGCCGTCGGCTCCGAGCGCCAGCGAAGCCATCACTGGAATCGCTCCCTGCCGCCACAACGCTTCCATCCAGCAGGGCTCCGCAAAACAGATCTCTCCCACAAATCCCAAGTCGTGTCCCTGAACAAATTTCTTCCGTGCGCAAAACGTCATGCCATCGCCACCGCAGAATCCGATTGCCGGCATGCCCGCTGCCTGAATCGCCGCCACCAGTTTCTTGTTGACCATTCCACCCAACACCATGAGCGCGATATCCCGAGTCTCTGCATCGCTGACCCGCAGCCCGTTTACGAATTCGCTCTTTTTCCCGAGTCGCTCCAGCATCCGGGTCAGCGCCCTGCCTCCGCCATGAACCACGGCCACGCGATGGGCATCCTGAGCCAACTCCGCGATGGCTTGGGCACACTTCCGCAGGGTCGCAGCATCTTCAATCGCCGCGCCGCCAATCTTCACCACAATCGTCACTGCAAACCCTCCCGCTCTTCCCATCCATACATCAGGTTCATGTTCTGCACGGCTTGTCCGGCCGCGCCCTTCCGCAAATTGTCCACGCAGGAAACCAGCACCAGACGCTGGCCATCCTCTGCCAGGCAGAAGCCAAGATCGCAATAGTTGGTGTGCAGAGAGAATTGCAACTGCGGCAACTGAGGTGTCCGAAACACCCGCACCCAGTGTTTGCCCGCATAAAAATCACGCAGACACGCTTCCACTTCCGCCGGGGTCATCGGCCGGTTCAGAGACACGTAAATGGTCGACAGAATCCCGCGCGGAATTGGCAGTAAATGCGGAGTGAAAGTCAGCTCCGCGTCATCCAGTCCCAACTGCTCCACCATCTCTCCCAGATGCCGGTGATTGAACACCGCGTAGGCGGAAAAATTGTCCGCCACCGAAACAAAATGCGTGCGCGACGTGGCGGCTTTGCCCGCCCCCGACACGCCCGACTTGGAATCGGAGATAATTCCGCGGCTCCGATCGACCAGTTTTGCCTGCAGCAGCGGCGCCAGCGCCAGAATCACCGAGGTCGCGTAGCAGCCCGGGTTCGCCACCAGTTGGGCGGGAGCGATGCGGTCACTGTTCAACTCCGGCAGGCCGTACACTGTTTTCTCGGTTAACTCCGCAGCAGTGACGGCGTTCGCATCCTGGAACGAGTAGATAGCCCGGTGCCGCGCCTGCTTCAGCCTCCATGCCCCGCTCAGGTCAATCACGCGCAGCCCCTGCGCAATCGCCTCCGGCACCAGCGACCTGGACGCTTCATGCGGCGTCGCCAGAAAAAGCAACTGCACGCCCAGCCGCTTCAGTTCCGGCCACGACAGCGATCGCAGGGGATAACCGCCATTGCCTGACAACTCCGGAAACATCTGCGCCAAATCTGCAGCCGCATCACCGCCGCCCTCGCGGCGCAGCAGGACAGGCTTTTCGAGTCGCGGATGGCGCTCGAGAATCCGGGTCAACTCCAGCCCTGAATAGCCGCTGGCTCCGAGAAGTGCCGTTTTGAGCTTCGCCGGCATCAGCCAAGCATCTCCTCGATCCGGACCGCAACCTTCCTTGCGCCATCCTTGTCCGGACAAACGATCAGGATTGTGTCGTCCCCTGCGATCGTGCCCACCAATTCCCCCCACTCCTGCTCATCCAGCGCCGCCGCCACGGGCTGCGCGCTGCCGATGATCGTTTTCACCACCAGCAGGTTCTGCGCGGGCCTCACATCCAACACAAACTCGCGAACCAGTCGTTGTACCGGGGGCAAAGCCAGACCCGCCGCGCCATCCCCTTGCGGCAAGTTGTATCCAGCAGCAGTCTTGCTCAGATTCAGGTCTCGAATATCCCGCGAGAGCGTCGCCTGCCCCACCTTAAAGCCCCGCTTCCGCAAAGCCCGCTGCAGGTCTTCCTGGTTGGCCACGGGCCCTTGTCTTAACGCTTCTAGAACGGCTCTCTGCCGTAAGACTTTATTCATTATGAATATTTATTCATCTGTCTGAATAAATATTCTTCTATCTTACAGGCTGGGCTCCGCCTGTCAAGGGCAGAGCCTGTATTTTCCCGATCCTTTTGGTGACCGCTGAGGGTTCGGCTTCGTGTAGCGCGAGGGCCGCACCCTCGGAAAGGCCAAGCACTCCCTCGAATTCTTGCTAGACTACTCGCGGCTCGGAAGACCGCCATAGCCGAACGCAGGGACGACGGATTGAAGAAACCAAGCCTGATGGCCGAGTTAATCGCCGAGTTCCTCGGAACCTTCGTCTTGATCTTGTTTGGCAACGGCGTGGTCGCCATGGTTGTTCTGTTCCCCTCAAACGCTCCGCTTACCGCCCACGGCGGCTATACCAACATCACGCTGGGCTGGGGCCTGGCCGTAACCATGGGAATTTACGTGGCGGGAAAGGTTTCCGGCGGCCATCTCAATCCCGCGGTCACTCTGACGGTGGCCGTCTTCCGTGGCTTTCCCTGGCGCAAGGTTCTGCCTTATTCCATTGCGCAGACAGCAGGGGCATTCCTGGCTGCGGCGCTGGTATATCGAAACTACCTGCCGGCCTTCCATCAATTCGACCCGTCGCTCGAAAAAACCGCCGGCGTGTTTACAACTTTCCCCGCATTTCCAGCGTGGCCTCAAGCCGGATTTCTGGATCAGGTGATCGGCACCGCTCTGCTGCTGTTGCTGGTGTTGGCTATTACTGACGAACTCAATGTTCCTCCCGGAGCAAACCTTGCGCCCGCGATGATCGGGTTGGTGGTCGTTGCGATTGGGATGAGCTTCGGGGGCATGCACGGCTACGCGATCAATCCGGCCCGCGATTTTGGTCCGCGCCTTTTCACCGTGGTAGCCGGATTTCGAAACAACGGCCTCACGGACGGGCCGCGGGTGTGGTGGGTCCCGGTGCTTGCCCCGCTGCTGGGAGGTCTGGTTGGCGCTGCGGTCTACGATTTTGGCATTCGACGGTTCTTGCGCTCGTCTCAGCTCTCGTCCTAGACTTCGCAAAAAGCAGGAGGCCCTTTTGCCTTACATTCTTTCGCTCGATCAAGGCACGACAAGTTCTCGAGCCCTGTTGTTTGACGATCAAGGCGCAGTTCGATCTCTCGCCCAGCGAGAGTTCAGGCAAATCTTTCCCCAGCCGGGATGGGTCGAACACGATCCCGAACAGATCGCTGCTTCGCAAATCGCAGTGGCATTGGAGGCGCTGACAAAAGCCGGCGTACAGGCCAGGGATGTTGCCGCCATCGGCATCACGAATCAACGCGAGACCACGCTCGTATGGGATCGAGAGACCGGCAAGCCCATCTGCAACGCCATTGTCTGGCAGGATCGCCGGACTGCTGCGTATTGCGAGCAACTCCAGGCGCAAGGCCACGAGAGCCTCATCCAAGCGCGGACTGGTTTGGTGATCGATGCATATTTCTCGGGCAGCAAAATTTCCTGGATTTTGGAGAATGTAGCTAACGCTAGACAGCTCGCGGCAGCTGGCCGGTTGGCCTTCGGCACCGTGGATACTTGGCTCATTTGGAAGCTGACCGGCGGTCAACTGCACATTACCGACGCCAGCAACGCATCCCGCACCATGCTTTTCAATCTGCACACGGGAACTTGGGACGGCGAATTGCTCGATCTCTTTCAAGTCCCCGCATCGATGTTGCCCGCAGTCCGGCCATCCAGCGAGATCTACGGAGAAGTTAGTTCAGCCCCAGGACTTAACGGCATACCCATTGCAGGCATCGCGGGCGATCAGCAAGCCGCGCTGTTTGGACAAAGATGCATCACTCCCGGTCTCACCAAGAATACTTATGGCACCGGTTGTTTCATGTTGCAGAGTACGGGCACACGGCCTCTGCGATCGAAGAACCGCCTGCTCACGACGGTGGCTTGGCGAATTGGCGACACAACCGACTACGCGCTCGAGGGCAGCATCTTTGTGGGCGGCGCCGTGGTGCAGTGGCTGCGCGATGGCCTGGGGATCATTCGTAGGTCAGCGGAGGTGGAAGCTCTGGCGTCTTCTGTTCCCGACAATGGCGGCGTATATTTCGTTCCGGCCTTCGTCGGCCTCGGTGCTCCCCACTGGGATCCCCATGCCCGTGGGGCGATTGTCGGCCTCACTCGTGGCAGCACCGCGGGTCATATTGCGCGAGCTGCCCTGGAAAGCATCGTGTACCAGGTCGCGGATCTTATGGACGCGGTACAAACTGACACCGGCACTCCGCTGGTTGAGCTCCGCGTGGATGGCGGCGCATCCGCCAACGACGCTCTTATGCAATTTCAGGCTGACGTTCTCGGAGTGCCCGTGGTGCGTCCGTCCATGACAGAAACAACCGCGCTCGGCGCCGCATACTTAGCCGGCCTGGGCTCTGGTTTATGGAAACAGACGCGGACGATTGCGGAGCTGCAGCGCGAAGAACGCAGGTTCGAACCGCACATGCCTCGCGCTCTGGTGAATGAGCTGAGAGAGCGCTGGAACGAAGCCATCTCCCGTTCCAGAGGTTGGAACGTATCATGACCGCGCACCCCATGTTTTCAGAATTTACTTTTGCAGCTCGCCGATAAAAACTCCGTAGGGTGCAAGGGAAATATCCTGTCCTTGGGCTCGTGATTTTTCGGTGGTGATTCGACTCTTGGCCGATGCGAATCCGTCGTCCTTCAAATCCAGCCTTACCTTTTGCGGCTTATCCGACATATTCAGCGACACGACTACGCCCTCGCCTTTATATATCCGCAAATAGGAAAGCACATTCGCATCACTCTCGTTGATCGCCTTGTATTTTCCGTTGAGCAGCGCCTGATTGCTGTGGCGCAGTTTGAGCACACTCTGGTAAAACACCAGCACTGAGTCCGGATCTTTGGATTCATCCGCCACGTTGTGCGTCTTGTAAGTCGGAGGAACCGGCAGCCACGGCGTCCCTTTGGTAAATCCCGCATTTTCGCTGCTGTCCCACTGCATCGGGGTGCGCTCGCCATCCCGTCCCTTTTCTTTCGGCCACCCCTTTCGCCCGATGGGATCCTTCACATCCTCCTGGCGCGTCGGCGGAGTCGTCTTCATTCCAATCTCTTCTCCGTAATACATAATCGGACTTCCGCGCAGGGTGAGATAAAGCGCAGCCATGAGCTTTGCGATCTCGTCGTTGTGCTTGCCATCGCCATACCTATCATAGGAGCGCACGATGTCGTGGTTGCTGATCACAAACGTAGGCCAGCCGGAAGCGGCGTCCACCGCCGCAATCTGCTTGCGGAATTCCGCCGGCGACAGTTGATTCACCATGGTGAAAAGAAAATCCATGGGCAACTGCAGTTCGTTGTTACCCTTGCCGTAATACTGGTTGAGTTCCGCAACGTCAGCCGTCCAGGTTTCGCCGATCAATACCGCGTCATGTTCATCCGCAACCTTGCGCAAGCCGCGCAAAATATCGTGAACCTCGGGTAGCTTCGTGTTGTATATATTCTGCTCGAAAGGATCGCCGAAGGCATTCTTGCCGGGTTGCTTGATTGGATTGTCTTTCAGCTTCGGATCTTCAAACAGCGTATCCACCGCGTCCAGGCGGAAGCCGGAGACGCCACGCTGGTACCACCATCGGGTGATATCGAACATGGCATCTTTCACCGCCGGATTGCGCCAGTTCAGATCCGGCTGCTCGGGATAGAAAAAATGGTAATCGTACTGATTCGTAGTCGGATCGAATTTCCATGCCGACCCGCCAAACGTCGAGACCCAATTGTTCGGCGGCTGTCCCGGCCCTTTGCCATCCCGCCAGATATACCAATCGCGATAAGCTGAGGTTCGCGAGGACTTCGAATCCAAAAACCACTTGTGCTGATCCGAAGTGTGGTTCACGACGAAGTCGAGGATGATGTGGATGTCTCGCTTCTTCGCCTCGCTGGCCAAGTAATCGAAATCCGCCAACGTGCCGTACATGGGATCGATATTTTCGTAATCGGAAACATCGTAGCCAAAATCCACCTGCGGCGAGGGGAAGCACGGCGATATCCAGATCGCGTTCACGCCCAGATCTTTCAGATAATCCAGCCTGGATGCGATGCCTCTCAGATCGCCCACACCATCATTGTTGCTATCCGCGAAGCTGCGAGGATAAATCTCATAAAAGACCGCGTGCTTCCACCAGGCATGGTCTTCCGCGTCCCCTGCAGCCGAAGACGTCTGCGCCAGGGCGATTGATCCTGCCAGGCAAGCACCAACCAGAAACGCAACCAACGTCAATCTGATTCTTCTCATGCACCAACCCTTCTGAGAAATAGAGTAGCGCCGGTGTCGCGCCGGAAGAACTTGCAAACAAACCCTTGGCTCACTCCGGGTCAGAGCCAGGGGCGAATTCTAGCACGAGCCAAACCGGCAGGTTTTCAGTTCTCCCCAGCTACAACCGTCGCCTCCGCCACGCCCACATTAGCGTCCGCGCCACCGTAGTAAAACAGGTATCGTTTCCCTCGCCGCACCATGCCCTCCACGAACACTACGTTCGGAACCTGCCCGACCTTTTCCCACTGCTTGTCAGGAGCAAAAATCGGAGCATTCGTCCGCCCGATCAGCACTCGCGGATCCTTCCGGTCGAACATGGCAACGCCGGTACGGTACACCAGTTTGTCGTCGGCGCCGTTATAGATAAGAACGATTCCTTTCGGCGTTACGATTGGCGCCGGCCCCGGCTCCGCCACGCGAGCATCGAACATTCCCCCGCGCACCGGTAACACGGGAGTATCGGTCTCCTCCATCCAGTGTAATAGATCAGTCGATGAAGCCAGTCCGACCTGGTCATGATTGTCCTTGGCCGTTCCCAGAAAATACATCCAGTACTTGCCGCCGATCTTCTCTGGCACAATCGCTCCGGACTTCGTCCAGCGGATGTTCCAGCGCCCCTTGTAGGCGGGAAGAATCACTCCTTTTCGTTCCCAGTGGAGGAGATCTTTCGAAGTCGCCAGGCATAGCTGGGCATCCTTCTTGTTGTAGCCGGTATAAGTGAGATAGTAAGTGTCGCCGAATTGAACCAGCCGCGGATCTTCCACGCCGCCATCTTTTTCATAATCTTTCTCGGGCGAAAATACCGGCTCGCTCCTCCTGGTGAAGTGGATCCCATCTGCACTTTCCGCATAGCCCAGCCGCGATGTGCCGCCCTTGTCCTGCGCCCGGTAAAGCATAATAAGTTTCCCGTCGCGCAAAACCACAGACGGGTTGAAGGTCCCTGCCGATTCCCATCCATCCCCCTGCGGTGAAATTACCGGGCTTTCGGATAAGCGGTGCCAGGCTTCAAAAGGCCAACTTGCGCTATCCTGTGAAGCCAGCGCCAGAACCAGAGCCAGCAGCTTCACCCAGCTCTTGATAGAAATTGAACGGATCATGGTAACCGGCACCTCTGACGCCGAATGATTTTGTTCCGAGACCTGCGCTATGTACCGATCTCAATGCGTGCGTCCCGATTCTCCGCCAGTTGCCGGGTTCCTGCAACTCTCCGCTCCCTCGAGAAAAAATCCATGTTGAGCAAGAAAAATACGGTCGTAGGTTTGGGTGAGTTGCTTTGGGACCTGTTCCCCTCCGGAAAGCTGTTGGGTGGAGCTCCAGTCAACTTCGCCTACATTACGT
>Ga0224545_1000155_pt1 | contig 13948 bp, 14 predicted proteins | sample 714P12024metaG_FD_179906 | JGI IMG/M metagenome (GOLD analysis project Ga0224545, IMG submission 179906) | Peat soil microbial communities from Stordalen Mire, Sweden - 717 P1 20-24 | ecosystem: Environmental > Terrestrial > Soil > Wetlands > Peat | place: Sweden: Norrbotten County, Stordalen... | reverse complement strand
GCGAATCCAGCCTGCCGGGAGTGGGCCAGCGTCGACGAGGCGGATTCGCGGGTCGGAGAACGACGAGGCAATTTCGCGAGTGCGGTCGGTGGAATGATCGTCGACCACGATGATTTCAACGGCGAATCCCTCTTGCCTGACCAGGGACTGGAGGCACGCGCCCAGGCAGGCCTCTTCGTTGCGCGCCGGGATGATTACCGACACGGCAGGTTGAGCGTTGGGTGGATCTGTCGCAGCCATGCGCTGAATCCATTATTATAGCGGTGTGCCACGCATCCTTCGTTTTCTCAGCATTGCTGCCCCGATTTTCATTCTCATGGCGTTGTGCGGTTGCTACAGCGGATCGCGACCGCCGCGGATTGGATCAGCAGCTCCGGATTTCACGGTGCACGACGCCGACCGTGCCGTCACCCTCAGCCAACTCAAAGGCCAGATCGTAGTCCTGAATTTCTGGGCGACCTGGTGCCCGCCCTGCATCGAGGAAATGCCTTCCCTGGTGCAGATGCAGCAGCGTATGAAGGCCAAGGGCGTAACTGTGCTGGCGGTCAGCGTGGATGTGGATCAGAGCAATTACCAGCGCTTTCTGCGGGATCACAACGTGAATTTGTTATCCGTTCGCGATGGGGACGGGAAAAGTAACGCGCTGTATGGGACGTTCAAGTTTCCGGAGACGTATGTGATCGATCGTGGCGGGGTGGTGCGGCGCAAGTTCATTGGTCCGGTGGATTGGACAGAGCCTGACGTGATTGAGTATTTAGGGAAACTGTAAGGCGCCGGTCGCAGCCATCCGGGAATTCATCTGAAAGACCTGGGCGGGAATTCTTCGCGCCAACTCGCGATCTTCTCTTTTCTCTACTTCCGCCAGCGACACCGTTGCAGGAGATTTCTGGGCGTAGGTCCAGAGATGCTAGCCCCAGCGCGAAGCCAGCCTGTCTTCGATCGATCGGAGAAGCAATTTGCCGATGCCAGGAAGCCGATTCGGATTCCAGAACATGACCTCCGTCCGCAAATTGCGGAACTGGGAAAACAGTTGCCGAGCCGATTGCCTTGAGAACACCTGTGAAAGAGGGTTGTCGGGACCGTCGGTGTTCCGATTGAGAATGTTCTGCATGTCGAGGTAGGAGCATGGGTCTTGTTTGATCAGCTCTGCGTGCCTGCGAAGTTGATCGAGGGAGTCACCAAAAACCTTTTGAGCCAGAGCGGGCCCGAATCTGGTGGCCAGGAGCGCCGCGCGGAGACGGCGAACGACTCTCAGATTGATTTCGTAACTAAACGAACCGCGGTGATCATGATGAGGGCTCGGCCGCAAGGGGAAAGCACACGGTGAACTTCGCGCACAGCCCGGCCGGTATCGGGAGTGTGATGGAGGACGCCATGAGAGTATACGAGGTCGAAGGAACCGTCGGCAAAGGGCAGGTTTTCTGCGTCTCCTTGCGTCAAGGAACCTTGTAGACCCGCCAGAAACCGCCTCCCGGGTAATGGACACGGCTGCATTGGTAAGCTCGACCGCAGTGTAATGTGCGCCGGCGCGGGCAAAGCGCTCAGCCTCGCTCCCGCATCCGCAGCCAATTTCGAGCCCACGCAGACCGCGCGTGCTCTTGAAGTTCACCGTTGCAAGCAACTTTGGGTGAACTCGATAGCTGTGCTCGTCAACCGTTCGGTAAGAAAGCGACGTTCCCGGTAGCTCGTCCGTAAACCAAGAGTCGCAAGGGTTTCTCTGGCGGAACTTTTGCACTTGTTTCTTTAGGTTGGGAAAAGAGGATGCGTTTTGCAGCGCGCGGTTGTCGCCATCGGCGAATCTGGAATTCCGGAACCGTAAGGGCCCAATGCCGGAAGATTTCCATATAACCTCCTCAATTGTTTCGGCGGGTGCCTCGAAGCTTTACTCGAACCCTCGGCAGGGCGCATTCCACAATTCGCTAACCTGGAATTGAGGAAAATGTTTGAGGAGGTGCTTTGGAAGCGAGGTCGAGGAATCCGGGCTTAGAGCATGAAGGGCACTACAGCTTCGCGTTGCGCAGCCGCAACGCGTTCGTGATGACCGAGACTGAGCTGAAGCTCATGGCGGCGGCGGCGAAGATCGGGCTGAGCAGCAGACCGAAAAAAGGATACAGCACTCCGGCTGCGATGGGCACGCCGATCGCGTTGTAGACAAAAGCGAAAAAAAGATTCTGGCGGATGTTGCGCATGGTGGCGCGGCTTAGATTGCGGGCACGCAGAATGCCGGTGAGATCGCCTTTGACCAGGGTGATGCCGCCGCTCTCCATTGCGACGTCAGTGCCCGTGCCCATGGCAATGCCGACATCGGCCTGCGCCAGGGCGGGGGCGTCGTTGACGCCGTCGCCAGCCATGACGACGACTCTTCCCTGCTGTTGCAGTTTGCTGACAATCTCTAATTTTCGTTCTGGCAAGACTTCGGCTTCGAATTCGTCGATGCCAACCGCTTTGGCAAGATTCTCGGCGGTGGCGCGATTGTCGCCAGTGAGCATGACGATGTGAATGCCTTGGTTCTTAAGAGAAAGGATGGCCGCGGGAGTGGATGGCTTCAACGGATCCACGAAGGACAGCGTTCGAACGAACATTCCATCGATGGCAACATACAGGTTGGCGCCAGCGCCGGGATCGGAATTACGGAACTCCGTGTTCGAGCGAACGAAGGCTCCCATCTCCTTCATAAGAGCCGCGTTGCCGACGGCGACTTGCTTACCATCAACAACACCCGTAATTCCCTTTCCTGCGACGCTTGCAAAGTCACCAGGAGCTGAGAGTTTCAGTCCCTGTCTTTCCGCGGCTTGAACGATTGCGGCGGCCAGAGGATGCTCGCTCGCGCGCTCCAGGCTTGCGGCGAGGCGAAGAGCTTCGCCACCGTCATCCTGCGACACCGAAACTCCGAGCAACTGTGGCTTGCCCTCGGTGAGCGTGCCGGTTTTGTCGACTACGAGAGTGTCGACTCTTTCCAGCGTTTCCAGAACCTCAGCGTTCTTGATGAGCACGCCGGCGCGGGCGCCCCGGCCTACGCCAACCATGATTGCCATTGGCGTGGCGAGACCTAACGCGCAGGGGCAGGCGATGATGAGCACGGCGACCGCGTTCACCAGAGCGTGCGCAAGGCGAGGTTGCGGACCAAACAACAGCCACGCGACAAAAGTAACGGTTGCGACTGCGACCACGATCGGCACAAACCATTTCGCAACGCGGTCAGCGAGGCGCTGGATGGGGGCGCGGCTACGCTGCGCCTGCCCAACGAGTTGGACAATGCTGGCCAGTAACGTCTCACCCCCGACACGCTCGGCTTGCATGACGAAGGAACCGGCGCCGTTGATCGTTGCGCCGATGACTTTGCTGTCCGGGGATTTCTCGACCGGCATCGATTCACCGGTGATCATCGATTCATCTACTGAGCTGCGGCCTTCGAGCAGAATGCCGTCCACCGGAATCTTTTCGCCTGGGCGCACTCGCAGACGGTCGCCCGGCTTTACTTGCTCGAGTGGAATGTCTTTCTCGGTGCCATCAGAATAAAGAACGCGAGCGGTCTTTGGACTGAGATCGAGCAGCGCACGGATCGCTGCACTGGTACGGCTGCGGGCGCGCAATTCCATCACTTGTCCGAGCAGTACGAGAGTGGTGATGGCGGCGGCCGCTTCGAAGTAAACCTCGGGATAGCCCGCCATGGTGCGCAGCGATTCAGGGAAAATCCGTGGCGCCAGCGTCGCGATCACGCTATATCCGTAGGCGACGCCAGTGCCCATGCCGATCAGTGTGAACATGTTGGGACTGCGATTGACCAGCGACGTCCAAAAGCGTTCGAAGAATGGCCATCCGCCCCACAGAACAACAGGCGTGGCCAGTGCGAACTCCGGCCAGGGCAGCGCCCCACCGGGAAGCATGCGGTGCAAGGGCATCTCCCAAAGCATTGCGGCCATGGCGACGGCCATCAGCGGTGCGGTGAGTGCGAGGCTGATCCAGAAACGGCGGCTCATGTCACGCAGTTCGGGATTGTCCTCGCTGGCAGCGGCGGTGACCGTGCGTGGCTCGAGAGCCATGCCGCAAATAGGGCATGAACCCGGCGCGGGACGCACAATCTCCGAATGCATGGGACAGGTGTATTCGGTGCGCGTGGACGCCGCTGGAACGTCGGCCTCGAGCGCCATGCCACACGACGGGCAAGCTCCGGGCTTGCTTTCGCGGACCTCCGGGCACATGGGACAGACATAAACTGCGCTATCGGATGAGCTTCGTTGCCGGTGTTCTTGAACAACGCTTTCGTGAGCGGCCGAAGGCGCAGACCTTGAAGCACCCAGCATCACCAAGCCGGAAGATATCGGCGACAGAGCTCCGCTCAGATACTTTTTTGGATCTGCCTTAAACTTTTCCACGCAGGCGGCGCAGCAGAAATAGTAATTTCTACCGCCGTGTTCGTGGATATGCCTGGCAGTCGCGGGATTCACGTTCATCCCACAGACCGGATCGCGTTCGAGTGAAGAAACCTGATTAGACGGTCGAGTCGACATTGCAATGTGCGTAAAGCAGAATCGATGACGGCCTCGCCATCGCTCAAAAATTCCGGGCACCACAAAAGGAGAACTCTACTCCTCCCTGGTGGCTTTGCGGAATTCATAGGGCTCAGCCTACTGTCTGGTTCGATGGGCGATGCTTTATATTGGATTCAGCCCGGGCGGCCGGGCGTCTGCAGTCAATGAGGCGAAGTACGAACCGAAGAGGATCTTTTGCATGACTTATTTGGACGTTGTCTTCCGTTACGGAGCTGTGCCCGGGGAAACCGAATTGAGAGCCGTCGATGGGATGCGGGAGGTGTATGGAATCCGCGGCGTGAACTTTAATCAAAAGGATCGTACCGTTCGCGTCGGGTACGATGCTTCGCGACTGAAGGCAGATGCGGTGGCGCGATTATTGCGTCAGGCAGGAGTGGATGTTCGCGAGCGCTTCGTCCTGGCTTAGTCGCAAGGAAAGAACCGGGGGGAGGGCTTTTTCCTTGCTGCTTCAGCTAAATGCAAGGGGCGCCCAAGAGAACCTCTGGCCGAAGTCGTCCTTGGGGCGCCCCGTTGCGCGCCACTTCGTCTGTTGTAGCTATAAGCACATGGCATGCCGTTCCCTAAGATACTCAAAATACACACATCGTGTTTGACTCGCTTTGTAGGAATTGCTCTGCGCCTGGAAAGTTTTACTTTTGCAAAGACAGCGACTTCAACTGAAGGCCAAATAAGGGCAGTGGATATCTTGGCGCAGCCGATCATTTCACTACAGAAAACACCTTAGAAGACAAAACCGAAGGTCGTGCTTACTTTTGGAATTTCAATGTCGAGATCATTTTGCTGTTGCGCTCCTCGAACATTCCCGGATGCGGCAACATTCGTTATAATCCCTGTGGCACTTCAAGTTTCAATTGGGATTGCGCCCTTAGCTCAGCTGGATAGAGCGTCTGGCTACGAACCAGAAGGTCGGGAGTTCGAATCTCTCAGGGCGCACCATCTTTTCAAGCATGTTGCCACGGGGAAGATACGGAAGATTCAATACCCCAACACTCTGACACCAGAGAGGACAGGACGATGGACGAGGGGAGATGTCGTTGCGGGAATCTCGATGAGAGGAATGATGATCATTATCGGGGATGATCGTTGGTTTGCGGTCGCCAGACTGACCGTGGCTAGCGGTTTTGAAAATGCAACGTGATTTCGGCGGGGATTTCGAGTGGAGTACCGTCACAAGTTGCGGGAGTGAATCGCCAAGTACTAACGAGTTGAAGTGCCTCAGGATTCAAGCTTTCGCGTTCGGAAACGTCGATGCTTGCGTCGCGAACCGTGCCGTCGGTACGGACTGTGCTGTGAACCATTACTTCGACATTCGCAGTTCCCTGACCGGTTTTGGGTTGTGGCATAAATTTTCCGAAGGGGCGGCGATAGACCATGCACACGTGCCCAACAACCTTTGCATCAGGAGGCGGGTTGAGAAGATCGGGATCGAAGGGGCCGTCGGTTTCCGCCTTCGTCTGCTCGAGTTCCATACGCAAATCGTTCTGCTCGTAGACAATGTGCGCTGGAAGGTAAGTGCCGCGGTAGAGAAAGAAATCAGAGTTCGCAATGGTTTCGTCATTCGCGCGGGTTCGGGAAAGAATGCCGAGCTGTTTGTCGATGCAGATCTCATTTTCCGAGTTTTTTTCGCCCTTGATGGTATTGAATTCGATACACCGCGTGGGTCGTCCATTCAGCTCGCTGTCCTTAATGGAGCTGATGATGTCGGACTCATCGAAACGAGCGGTGTATGGGTGATTGAGCCGCGTCATGCGGCGAACCTGGACCGGCGCACGAGCACGATCACCCACATCCGCGACCATAGTCCCGTTGACAACCACGAGCAGGCGATAGTCCTCGAATTCGTACTCGTCACGGTAGGACCGCGGCCCCTGCACAACACTGGTGAAGCGGCCCTGCTGGGTGCCAGCCGGAGAGAACGATCGAAAGGTAATGGTTTGCTCGTAACTGTGAAATTGCTGGGCAGTGCTGAGAGAATCGGCGCGTTCCAGGAGGGTTTCTGCTTGCTGGCGAAGGCTGACGTCCTGCGCCGCGCAATCGAACCCGAGGGACACAACGAGTATGGCAGAGGCTAAGGCAGACCAGAGAGAGTGCATAGATGGCAGCCACCTGCGACGGGATGATAGCACGATGGCTGTCATCCTGTGGAAACCCCTGCTGCGCCGTTAGCACCTTACTTTCAGGCGTTTAGCACGCCGACCTGCGCCTTGCCCCCCGGCAAGCGCCCGACTCAGCCCATCCTCGATACTGCTACCTACTCATCCGTTGCTCCGTTACTCCGTTACCAAAGCCGGTCATCACCTGTATGGCCGGTTTTGCCCGGCTCCCACGCCTCCATCTTCTCGGCGGCGATATCCGGACGTCGGCAGCTTTCAGATAAGCGCTGATGGTTTCTCGGAGTACCCGTGTGGCATCCTGGCCTTCGCAGAGACCATCCCAGTCGTCCCAATGCTATGATTTGCTGTTTCTTTCCGTCCTTCAGGATATTCGCCATGTTGCTAGAGGCCACTTACCCTCCCGCTGCTGTCAATGTTCTGGAAGGTTCTTCCTTCTTAGTTCCAAGTCTCGCGTGGACCTGAGTGCATGGGTGCAACTTAGATTCACCCAGATTTCTAAGCGATTCCAGATCAGTAAGTTAAGTTAAGTTAGCATTGACTGCTCTACTCTACGAACCGGAAGGTCGGGAGTTCGAATCTCTCAGGGCGCACCATTTTTGATCAATGCCGATCAATGCTCAATGTGGGGAGGGACTTCTGCGCCTGACCCAAAGCGACTGACCATTGAATTCAAAGTGAATTCACACAAATTGACAAACGACGCCGCAGAGGTCTCGGGTAAGGTCATGGTTGCGTTTGCCCGAAAACACTCCCGCGATGAAGCAAGGAAGCAAGGAAGCACGATCCGCTCGATTCAGAGTAGCGGCTTCGAGATCCACACAAACAGAAACCCATAGATCGACTTTCTCCCCGGGGCTGGTCCCTCCAGTTCCCGAGTAGCACGCACGGGTGACGTAGTTTCCACGATGACTTTGGGACGGTTGATTGGCTGTCGGACGTAATCTGGCGCGTAGAGTGCCACTTCCATACTCTCTCTATATAGCACTGGGACGTGGTGCGAATACTTGCAAAAGGAAGGTTCTATGAAGTTCTGCAAATTCAGCTTGTTTTTGGCTTTGGCCATGGCGGTATGTCTTCCGGCTGTCGCCCAGAGCACAATGCGGGTGGACATTCCGTTCAATTTCAACGCCGGGGGCAAGTCTCTACCTGCCGGGCGCTACATGGTTGTGCGCGTATTCAGTGGCGACCAGGCCACATGGCAAATTTATAACGACAAGGGTGGCGTCGGGTTCCTTTCGAACGCAGTCGAATCGGCGCAGCCACATGGCCACAGCCTGGTTTTCCTGCAGGAAGGCGGAGCATACTCTCTGATCCAAATCTGGAATGGGGGAAAGTTCGGCCGGGAGGTCATGAGGTCGAAGGTGAAACAAACTCTTGTGGCCGAAGGTAACAAGTACGTTGAGATTGGAGCTGAGTAGCGGGACGGCGCCACTGAAGGACCTGCCCGGAAAGGGCAGGTCCTTGGCCGAGCCGGTGCGGTTCAATCAACCTTTAAAAATATTGGTGGGGACCTGCGAGGAGAATTTGTGAAATCGGCCTCTTACACGTCATGCGTCGCTCTGGCCCTCCTTCTCGTGGCACCGTTGCTAGGCGCGCAACCCAACGGGCAAGGTTCTCCAAAGATCAGGGTGGCCGTTCCCTTTGACTTCATGGTTGGGCGGGTCATGTTTCCTGCCGGAAATTACACAGTCAAGCCACTGCAAGATCAAACCTTCTACCTGCAAGCCAGTCACGGGCTGGCATCGGTGAGCATTGCGACGAAACCGATCCGGACAGCGATGCATCCCCGCACGGCGCGCCTGATTTTTGCCGAAGAGAATGGACACTATCAGCTGCGCGAACTCTGGATGAATTCAGCAATTGGGGTAAAAGTCCCCGGACCAGCGGTGGAACAACTGGGCACGGATCGCGAATCACGCCTGGAAGTACCAGCCAGTTGCATGACCTGCGATGAATCGCGAGCTTACGCCACGCGGGCCTCGCTGGGGGGACGAGATCAACCACCTTCTGGCCGCTAAGTTGCCCTATGGTTGCAAAACTGAGCCGGCGCTAGTGAGTGCTGGCTGCTAAAGTACCGCTAACATACAGAGGTATAGACCACACGCATCAGCTTTTATATGTCGATACGGTTGTTGCTCGCCTCGGACTACGCCATGCTCAGGGACGCAATACGTCTTCTGCTCGGGCCGGCGGATGAGATTAAAGTGATTGGCGAAGCGGAATCTCTGGCGGAGATGCCACAAAAGTTCCGTGAGCTGCAACCGGACGTATTGTTACTGGATGAGCCCGGCATAGCCGGCTCCAACTGCCTCCGGGCAGTGAGCCTTATCGTGCGGAACTCTCCGGATGCACGGGTCGTCGTACTGACCAACACCGACGATGTTTCTTACGCGAGGTCGATGCTTGAAGCGGGCGTTCGCGGTTACGTGCTCAAACACTCGTCTTTCTCTGAACTCATTGCAGCCGTACGCACAGCCACTTCGGAACATGCGTTCGTCGATCCTCAGCTGAGCGAAACGTTGGTAACGAACCGGGCTGGCGGCATGCGTAAACGGAAGCGGCTACCTCTCACTCGGCGCGAAAAAGACCTCCTGTGTCATCTGGCGAGGGGCTACACCAATGCGCAAACCGCCTCCCACTTAAACCTCACCATCAGAACCATTGAAACCTACCGCTCGCGAATTTATCGCAGACTGCATCTTCATAATCGCGCCGAACTGGTTCGCTACGTGATGGCTGAGGGACTGCTGGGGTAAGAAGAGAAGCTGGGCGGTGGGCCACCACGCCATCACGGCTTAGAACTAGTCACGCTTTGCCTCGGCGTAGTATCCGGTGCGCGTCTGAATCTTGTAGTGCTTATCCTTGGCGTGGATTTCAACTTTGCGAAAGGTGCCGTCGAGGGTGGTGTTGGTCGACGTGTAGCCGATGTTGTACTGGCTGCGGAGCTCGTCGGCAATTTGATGGAAGGCGTCTTTCAGTTTCTCGATCTTGTTACCCACTACGATGACGCGACCACCGGTCTCCTGAGTGAGCTTCTTCATCTTGCCTAAGCCGGAATATTCGCCAGAACCGTAGAAGCCGCGGTCGGCGCACAGCAACACATAAACGATGCTGTCGGATTTCTGCGCCGCCTCGATCGCGTCGTTGATCTTCATCTGGCTGCCCTGATCTTCCCCGTCCGTAAGCAGGATCATCGCCTTGCGCCCGACTTGGTGGAACAACTCATCGTGAGAGGCCAGGTACACGGCGTCGTAAAGCAGCGTGCCGCGGAGGGTATCGGCGGGAACGGCGCCTCCGCCCAGGCCGGGGACGCCGGCTGCGCGGCCGCCGGCGGTGTTGATGCGCGTGCTGTTCAGAGCAGTTTTCAGAGCGTGAACCGAACTGGTGAAGTCCTGCAGCAGATCAACGTTCACATCGAAACCCAGGACAAAGGCGAGGTCTTTGTCGCGCAAGATCTCACCGAGGAATTCGCCGCCCACCTGCTTTTCCATATGGAGCACACGCTCTTGGCTGCCGCTGGAATCGATCAGGATTCCCACCGTCAGCGGGAGGTTAGACTCAGCAGCAAAGTACTTAATGGTCTGCGGCTTGCCGCCCTCCAGAATCTCGAAGTCATCCTTGGCAAGGTTGTTGATCGGCGTGCCCCTCTTGTCCTTCACGTTGAAGAAGAGCTGGACCACATTCACGCTGACCTTAAGGGTCTCAACGGACTGGTCCTGATATTCACTCTGGCCCGGCGTCTGAGCGGAGGGTGGGGCGGATTGTTGGCCGTTGGCGACCGGAAATCCGACAAAAGCGCCCAGAATGAACAAGGTGCTGAAGACCTGAAGGATGCGAGCTTTGGTGGGGATGGGCCGTCGTCGTTTTTGCCGGTACGTCCACATAGCTAGGCTTGCCCGCGCCTCGTGGTTATCGAAACGTTGGCACTCCTGCTTGATGGTATCAGGAGACTTTTCCCAGATGAAGCTCGATCTTCTACGGCCCGTTTATCAGGGGTGGTCCAGGCTCGCCGTGGGCGTAGGCTCGATCGGTGCTCCACTCGCTGGACGAAGCGTACCCGCCGCAATCTCCGACCAAGATTGCGGTGAGCATCTACCCTGAACTGTACGGAAGCCGCCATAATTCTGACGATTTTCAGCGCGAGAATACTACTCCGTGAGGCAGGCCCGACCCATTCCAGCCGTGGGGCCACTCACGGTCGGCGAAGCTGAAGCCAATCTTTCCGTCGGTGTCACGAAAAGCGTCGTCCAGGGTGAGAGCGCCGGTTGCCGAGTCAAGTTTCATCAAGTAGAGGCGCTCCACTGGATCCCCCGCCGTCATACTGGAAGTCACGACCACACGCTGCGTCTTCGGATCCCACCCCGTCCAATGTGGTTGGTACGTATCGCTAAGCTTCAGTCGCGAGACTTCCACGGGCTTGGCCGCATTGGTAATGTAGAGCACGATCAAACCATGCATCGCTCCCGCGCTTTGCACCAGATAGTGTCCCACGATTGTGGGGACGCCGCACCAGTTGCCGGGAAAGGTATACACCAGTCGCGACCGAGGCTCGTCGGTGTTCACGCCAGTGATGCGTTCGAGTCCGCAGCCGAGAGTTTGCACAAAGATCGACCCATCCGGACCCAGCCGCGGCTCTTCCGGACTGATCTGCGCGTAGCGATTTTCTCCCACATCGAAGTATGCCGTCTTGAGCCGCTTGAAATCGGAGAGACGCCACACCTGATAGGTGACGCCGGCAAAAATATTATCCAAGTGCATGGAAGAGTTTGTGGACACGACGCGATCCAGTTCGGGAAGGACGACCAGGCTGTAAGGTGTCAGGAGAGCGCCTGCAAACGCAGGATCAGCATTACTGGCGGAGCGAATCACTTTGCCCTGATCATCAATCTCCACCAGACCGCCGGTTGAGCCCATCGGTTCTTCGCTCGCACCATGGTGCCGCGTGCTGAAAAGTGGCCAAGACATGACCGTTGGGCAGCCGTAAATAGGAATGCGGGTGCATGTAGCCGGCCATCTCGGTAAACGAGGTCACAATTTTGGGATGCAGCGGATCACGCAAGTCAAAGATAAAAGTCCGGCCTGCGTCGTGGTCGTTGGCAAATAGCATTCCGCTGGCGGGCATGGCGTACTCCGTGTGATGCACGCGCATGGTTTGCTGATCCGTGGCGAGTGTCGTCACGAGATGCCCATACGATGGCGATGAAGGGTCGGCATCGATTACCGCAAGCTAGCGCCCCGCAATGAGTCGGAGCTTTCCGAGCTTTTAGCGAATCTCTACGATTCGAACGGCAAAAGTTACCAACAATGGCTCGGCAAAGGAGAGTTCTACTCGCGTTTTGCCCCGAGCGATGCGCAGGTTGGCGCAGTCACGGATTATCTGCGGGCGAACGGGTTGGTAGTGGAAAAATCTTCGTCCCCATTTCTACTGCGGGCGAGCGGACCGAGCAGCATCGTAGCAGGGGCATTCAAGACTACCCTACGCACTTACCGCAATCCGAAGGGGATCGATTACTTTTCGAACGACTCAGAAATTCAGCTGCCAACAAGCTTTGCCTCGGGAGTTCTTGGCGTTGTAGGTCTCTCGAATACCGTGCGCCTGCAATCGCAGACGGTGCTTCCCCGGAAAGAGAGAGCTTCGATTCCGACTCCAAGCTGTGAGGCTCCATACGTGACGACGGCACAGCTATTTAACGCAGTCAGGTAACGGCGTAGGGTTTCCGTACGGTTATGGCGGCGGTTCGGGATGCAATGGTCTGACACCGTCGCAGGACAACTCGATCTACGGCGCGCCAAACCTGGGGCCTCTCGCCAAGGGGTTCGGCGTGAACCTTGCCGTGTTCGAGCTCTCCGCCTACCAGCACTCCGACATCGCAACTTGGGCACACTACTTCTACGGGGCCCGTTACTGGCCGCCGCTTGTTGACATCACCGTTGATGGCGGCCCGCTCAGTCCCCTCTGCCCATCGGGCGATACCTGCCCTCCCAGTTTCAATGGGTACGCTGGAGACATCGAGGTCGACGCCGACATCGAGATGCAGCTCGCGATTGCACCGGCAGCACGTCATCTCTTCGTCTACAACGCTCCGAACGATTTCACCGGGCAGACCGAGCTGGATGAGTACACGCGGATTGCAAACGATAACATTGCGGATGTAGTCAGCTCTAGCTGGTCCGTATGTGAAAATGACGTTTCGGCGGCATACGTCCAAGCCGAGAACCTAGTCTTCGAACAGATGGCTGCTCAAGGACAGAGCATGTTCGGTGCCGAGGGTGACACTGGAGCTTTCTCGTGCATCAGGAGCGATGGAACAACCATCGTCAACGTCCTTGACCCTCCGGCTCAGCCCTGGGTGACGAGCGTTGGCGGTACTTCTTTCGAATCATTCAATCCAGGCGCAAACCCACATCCAAACTACCCGAGAGGCGTGGAGACCGTGTGGAATGTCGACAACCTGTGTAACTCGGGCGCGCCGAGCGCGGCCAATGACGACCAGGGAGGCTTCTTCTGGTGCGCCGAAACAGGCGCGGGTGGCGGCGGGAACAGCCAATTCTGGGGGCGCCCTCCCTACCAGCGTGGGCCAGGTATCACGAACCCTTACACGACGTACGGCAATGGCACGACCCAATGCTCGCTAGCAGCAGTGGGAAGGCCGTGCCGGGAAGTTCCCGACATTTCCGCCAATGCCGACGAGTACACGCCCTATGCTGAATACTGCACCGGAAACGCTTCCACTCCCTACAGCGCATGTGGCAGCTTCAGTGGGGGCCAAACTCCGCCCGGCTGGTTCGGCATCGGCGGCACCAGCCTATCGCCGCCATTCTGGTCGGCGATCATCGCGGACCATGACGGCTTCTGGCATGGCCGGATCGGCAACGCGAACCCGCTTCTCTAGTTGCTTTACAACGTAAATTATCACGGGTATTTCAATGACATCGCCGGAATTGGGCAAACCACCAACAACAACGGTTTCTTCCCAACCACCCCGGGGTATGATCTAGCAACTGGTATCGGAACGCCAAAGATGGGAGCTTTAATCACCCTTGTCCCGCAGAGGTAGCAGGCTCGTTGGACAAGATTCTGTCTCTATAACGGCTCAAGCCAGAACAGCGGGCCTCGCATCCAAAGTGCGCGGCCCGCAATATTTTTGTCATCAGGTTGCTTCTTCCTTTATGGCGAGCGAACGAGGTCGCTGACTCGCTGCCACGTCGACCTAAAAGGTGACTTTCAGGGCCAATTGGCATTGTCGCGGGTTATTCGCCTGATAAAAGATCGCACCGAAA